>Ga0208381_1000678_pt1 | contig 11123 bp, 11 predicted proteins | sample CryBogCBE13Jul09_FD_184572 | JGI IMG/M metagenome (GOLD analysis project Ga0208381, IMG submission 184572) | Freshwater microbial communities from Crystal Bog, Wisconsin, USA - CBE13Jul09 (SPAdes) (version 2) | ecosystem: Environmental > Aquatic > Freshwater > Lake | place: Crystal Bog...
CGCAGCGTCGGTCTGACCCACATCGACTTGGCAGACGCGCAAGCGATCGGCATTGGGGTGCTGCACCGCTTCTTTGATTTCGCCCACCACGATGTGGCTGAAAGGCGGGGCGACGGGTTGTAGTTCTTCAACCTCCAGACCGGCCATGGTCAAGGTGTCGGCCAACTGCTGGGTGGTCAAGGGGGGGTTGCAAAACTGGCGCAACCAAGATTCTGGGAATTGCATGGCTTTAACTTATTGGAATTGCGACAGGAAGCGAACGTCACCGTCAAAGAACAAGCGCAAGTCGTTCACGCCGTAGCGCAACATGGTCAAGCGGTCGGGGCCCATGCCGAAGGCAAAGCCGATGTATTTTTCAGGGTCGAGGCCCATGTTGCGCACCACGTTCGGGTGCACTTGGCCCGAGCCAGCCACTTCCAACCAACGGCCCGCCAAGGGGCCACTGGGGAATTGAATGTCAATTTCAGCGCTGGGTTCGGTGAACGGAAAGAAGCTGGGTCGAAAACGCAAGACCAAGTCATCCGACTCAAAAAAGGTGCGGCAAAAATCGGTGAAGACCACCTTTAAATCTTTGAAGCTCACGTTCGTGCCAATCCACAGGCCTTCGCACTGGTGGAACATCGGCGAATGGGTGGCGTCGCTGTCGACACGGTAAGTGCGGCCCGGGGCGATGACCCGAATTTCGGGCATGGACTCACCGGCGTCCAGCAAGGCTTTGTAACGTTGCACATGCTGCACGGCGTGGCGAATCTGCATCGGGCTGGTGTGCGTGCGCAACAAGTTGGGCGCGGTTTGGGTGCCCCCTTCGACATAAAAAGTGTCGTGCATCGAGCGCGCGGGGTGGTCTTCGGGCGTGTTGAGGGCGGTGAAGTTGAACCAATCGGATTCGATTTCTGGGCCTTGGGCCACGTCAAAACCCATGCTGCCAAAAATGCCCTCGATGCGCTCGAGCGTCAAAGAAACGGGGTGCAAACCGCCCTGCCCCAAACCGCGGCCGGGCAGCGAAACATCCAGCGCCTCGGCCTTGAGTTGGGCCTCCAACTCGGCATCGGCCAGGGCCTGGCGGCGCGCATTCAGTGCGGCTTCAATGGCTTGTTTGGCTTGGTTGATGACGGCACCGCGCGTCTTCTTTTCTTCCACCGGCAAGGCGGCCAAGCCCTTCATCAATTCGGTGATGCGGCCTGATTTGCCGAGGTACAAGGCCTTGGCATTTTCTAAATCGGCGGGGGTGGTGGCCTGGGCAAATCCTTGCGCAGCGCTCTCAACCAAGGCGTCCAACTCGTTCATAGACATTTATCTTTGCAGCTTCAACAATGAAAAAGGGCCTTTGCTGAACTTAGCGAGGGCCCTTGTTTCTGGACTTCAGCCCCACTCCGAGAAGCAGGGCTTAACCGTGATCAATCAAGCAGCCAACTTGGCCTTGACTTGTTCCACGATGCTGCCAAAAGCAGCTTTGTCGTGCACGGCCAAATCGGCCAGCATTTTGCGGTCGATTTCGATGGCGGCTTTTTTCAGGCCATTGGCAAATTGGCTGTATGTCAGACCCAATTCACGCGAAGCCGCATTGATACGGGCGATCCACAGTTGGCGGAACACACGCTTCTTGGTACGGCGGTCACGGTAAGCATACTGACCGGCCTTCATCACCGCCTGTTTGGCGATGCGGAAGACATTACCGCGGCGACCACGGAAACCTTTGGCCAGGGCCAATACTTTTTTATGACGGGCTCGGGCCGTCACACCACGTTTAACGCGAGGCATATTTTTCTCCTAATTCGTCCGTTTAGATGCCAGTGCCTGGCAGCATTTGTGCCATGTGACCCATGTTGGTCTCATGCACGCCGACAGCCCCACGCAGGTGGCGCTTGTTCTTGGTGGTCTTCTTGGTCAAGATGTGACGCTTGAAGGCTTGACCGCGCTTAACGGTGCCACCGGGACGAACGCGAAAACGCTTTTTAGCGCTGCTCTTGGTCTTCATTTTGGGCATTTTGATGCTCCTTTAATTTGTGCTCGTGAGGCGTCTGTCAACAATTGACAGCCTTGATGGCCCCGAGACACTTTTTTGCTCAGGCGGCGACGGGCGCTGCCTCAACAACTTGCTTGGCCGAACCGGGCTTTTTACGTCCCGGCGCGATCATCATCACCATCTGGCGCCCTTCCAACTTGGGAAACTGCTCCACAACAATGCTGTCGGCCAACTCATCACGAATTCGGTTCAACAAGTCCAGACCCAACTCTTGGTGGGTGATCTCACGTCCCCGAAATCGCAAGGTAATCTTGCATTTATCGCCATCGTCCAAAAAGCGCCGAATGTTGCGCATCTTGATGTTGTAGTCGCCGTCATCGGTTCCGGGTCGGAACTTGATTTCTTTGACTTCAATCACCTTTTGCTTCGACTTCGCTTCCGCGGCCTTCTTTTGCTCTTGGTATTTGAACTTGCCGTAGTCCATCAAACGACAGACTGGGGGCACCGCAGTCGCGGCAATTTCAACCAGATCAACATCCAACTCACCGGCCATGCGCAGGGCGTCAGCCAAGCTGACAATGCCCAGGGGCTCATTTTCAGGGCCGGAGAGGCGAACCTCAGGGGCCATGATTTCACGGTTCAGTCGGTGCTTGCGCTCTTCCCGCTGGCGGCGGTCACGAAATTCAGTAGCGATGGCTCAAATCCTCAAAAAATCTCTGTCTTTTAGACAGCAAAAACCGCACGCGGCGGCGCACACCAAAGCGTTCTCTCAGTCAATCGATAGAAATCAAGCTTTACGAGCGATGTCCGCGGCAATCAGTTCAGAGAACGCTTGGAGGGACATCACACCGAGGTCTTTGTTGCCCCGGGCGCGCACTGCGACGGTACCGGCCTCTTTTTCTTTGTCGCCTGCGACCAGAATAAAAGGCACCTTTTGCATCGAATGCTCGCGTATTTTATACGTAATTTTCTCGTTTCGGAGATCTGTCTCAACCCTAAGCCCTTGATTTCGCAGAGTTTTGGCAATTTCGCCACAGTATTCGGCCTGTGAATCGGTGATATTGAGCACCGAAACCTGCACCGGCGCCAGCCAAGTGGGCAAGGCGCCGGCGTGTTCTTCGATCAAAATCCCAATGAATCGCTCCAAGCTGCCGACGATCGCTCGGTGCAGCATGATGGGGCGGTGACGGGCGCCGTCTTCGCCCACATACTCAGCGTCCAAGCGCTCGGGCAAGTTGGGGTCAACCTGAATCGTGCCGCATTGCCACTGCCGACCCAAGGCGTCTTTCAGGGTGTATTCGATCTTGGGGCCATAAAAAGCGCCCTCGCCTGGCAAGTATTCAAACTCACATCCGGCCGCGCGAAGGCCTTCGGCCAAGGCGTTTTCAGCGCGGTCCCAGCTTTCTTCGGTGCCAATGCGCTTTTCAGGACGCGTCGACAACTTGTAGATGATGTTGTTGAAACCAAAGTCTTTGTAGACCTTTTTCAGCAAAGTGGTGAAGGCCACGACTTCACTTTGAATTTGGTCTTCGGTACAAAAGATGTGACCGTCGTCTTGCACAAAGCCGCGCACCCGCATGATGCCGTGCAAGCCGCCGCTGGGTTCGTTGCGGTGGCATTGACCAAACTCGCCGAAGCGCAAAGGCAAATCTCGATAGCTCTTCACGCCTTGGTTAAAAATCAAGATGTGGCCGGGGCAGTTCATGGGCTTCAAAGCGTAGTCACGCTTTTCGCTTTCCGTCGTGAACATGTTCTCGCGGTACTTGTCCCAATGGCCGGTTTTTTCCCACAAAGACTTGTCGATGATCTGCGGGCCCTTGACCTCTTGATAACCATTGTCTTGGTAAACGCGGCGCATGTACTGCTCCACGCCTTGCCAAACCGTCCAGCCCTTGGGGTGCCAAAACACCAAGCCGGGCGCGTGCTCGTCGATGTGAAACAAATCGAGCTCTTTGCCTAACTTGCGGTGGTCGCGCTTTTCGGCTTCTTCGAGCTGGGTCAGGTATTGCTGCAACTCGTCTTTGCTGGCCCACGCGGTGCCGTAAACGCGTTGCAACATTTCATTGCGGTGGTCACCGCGCCAATAAGCACCGGCCACCTTCATCAATTTGAAGTGCTTTAGCTTGCCGGTGCTGGGCACGTGGGGGCCACGGCACAAGTCTTCAAAAGCGCCTTCGCGGTACAGAGACACTTCTTGGTCGGCCGGGATGCTGGCAATGATTTCGGCTTTGTAATGCTCGCCGATGCCTTTGAAATACGACACCGCTTCGTCGCGTGGCAACACGCGGCGCACGACGGCTTCGTCTTTGGCGGCCAGCTCGCTCATGCGTTTTTCAATGGCCGTCAAATCCTCTGGCGTGAAAGGGCGCGAGTACGAAAAGTCGTAATAAAACCCGTTTTCAATGACGGGGCCAATCGTGACTTGGGCTTCAGGAAAAAGGTCTTTCACCGCGTACGCCAACAAGTGGGCGGTCGAGTGGCGAATGACTTCCAAACCGTCAGCGTCTTTGGCCGTGACGATGGCCAAACGGGCGTTTTCAGTCAGGGTGTAGCTGGTGTCCACCACTTGCCCATCGACCTTGCCAGCCAATGCGGCTTTGGCCAAGCCAGCACCGATGCTGGCGGCCACTTCGGCCACAGTGACCGGGCCAGGAAATTCGCGCTGAGAACCGTCGGGTAAGGTAATTTGAATCATGTGAGTTGAATCAAGAATGCAAAGTAAAAAAGCGCGGGATTGCCGCGCTTTTTAAAGGGGGTGGGCTAATTAACCCTTGATTTTATCAGGGGCCGCCCACCGTCCAAGTTCTGGATTTCGCTCTGGTTCTGGTTTTCAGTGGAACTGTTCTTCCTCGGTCGAACCCGTCAAGGCCTTCACAGAAGAAGAGCCGCCTTGAATGACCGTGGTCACGTCGTCGAAGTAGCCTGCGCCCACTTCTTGTTGGTGCGACACGAAGGTGTAGCCTTCTTCACGGGCTGCGAATTCGGGCTCTTGCACCATGTTGACATAGTGCTTCATGCCTTCGCCAGCCGCGTAGTTTTTGGCGAACTTGAAGCTGTTGTACCAGTTGATGTGGATACCAGCCAAGGTGATGAACTGGAACTTGTAGCCGAGGGCCGACAGGTCTTCTTGGAACGAGGCGATTTGCGAATCGTTGAGGTTCTTCTTCCAGTTGAACGAAGGCGAGCAGTTGTAAGACAACAACTTGCCGGGGTTGGCAGCCAACACGGCTTGGGCGAATTCACGGGCAAAGCCAATGTCAGGCACGCCGGTTTCGCACCACACCAAGTCGGCGTAAGGGGCATAAGCCACGCCACGGCTGATGGCTTGCTCCAAACCATTCTTGACGCGGTAAAAACCTTCTTGCGTGCGCTCGCCAGTCAAGAAAGGTTGGTCGTTGGCGTCGTGGTTCGAGGTGATCAGGTTGGCGGCTTCGGCATCGGTACGGGCCAAGATGATGGTGGGCACGCCCATGACGTCGGCCGCGAAACGCGCTGAAATCAGTTTTTCGCAAGCTTCTTGTGTGGGCACCAAGACTTTGCCGCCCATGTGGCCGCATTTTTTCACGGCGGCCAATTGGTCTTCAAAGTGAACGCCAGCAGCGCCTGCGCTGATCATGTTCTTCATCAATTCAAAGGCGTTCAAAACACCACCAAAACCGGCTTCAGCGTCGGCGACGATGGGCAAGAAGTAGTCGATGAATTGGGCGTCGGAGGGGTTGATGCCACGTGACCATTGAATTTCGTCAGCGCGCTTGAAGGTGTTGTTGATGCGGCGAACCATGGTGGGCACCGAGTCATAAGCGTAGAGCGACTGGTCGGGGTACATGGTTTCTGAGGTGTTGCCGTCAGCGGCGACTTGCCAGCCCGACAGGTAAACCGCTTCCAGGCCGGCCTTGGCTTGTTGCATGGCTTGGCCCGCGCTGATGGCGCCGAATGCGTTCACATAGCCCTTGTTGGCGCTGCCGTTGATTTTGTCCCACAACTTGGCGGCACCCCGTTGGGCCAAGGTGTTTTCAATTTGCACGCTGCCACGCAAACGCACGACGTCAGCAGCGCTGTAACCGCGCTTCACACCCTTCCAGCGGGGGTTGTGGGCCCAGTCGTTTTCGAGGGCGGCAATTTGTTGTTCGCGGCTGAGTTGTTCAGTCAAGGATTGAGGCATGGTGTTCACTCCGTTCGGGTTAAGAAAAAACAAAATAAAGATCAACAGGGACAGGTGAACTTTAGTCTTATATAAGACACAAAACAAGACTTATGTCTTATATAAGAGTTTTTTTATTTTGTTTAAATTCAATGACTTAATGTGGCAATTTCACATTAAGAAATTAATTTGACGATTGTGAAAATTCCGAAGCAAACTTTGAACAGATATTTTTCACAATACGGGAAATTGAACGCACCATGAAAAAAGCCACTGGTCAAGGCACCAGTGGCTTCTCGGCAGTTTGAAAAGAGGCCGTTTTACTTGACCTCAATCGCCCAATCGGCGGTGGCGCGGCGAACTTTGGGCAATTTTTCCAACCAATCTTTGCCCGTTTCGCGGTAACCCAAGGGCAACAAAATCACGCTGCGCAGGCCTTTGGCACTCAGGCCCAAGATCTCGTCGACCTTGGCGGGGTCAAAGCCTTCCATGGGCGTGGCGTCAACGCCTTCGGCGGCCGCCGCAATCATCGCGGTGCCCAAGCCGATGTAGGCTTGGCGCGCCGCGTGTTCAAAATTCTTTTGAGCGTCGCGGGCCAACGAGCTGTCAATCAAGCGATCGCGGTAAGCGATGGACGCCTCGGTTTCGCCGCCGCGTTCTTTGGCCATCAGGTTGAACATGTCCATGATGCGTTCGCGGGTGTAGTTGTCCCATGCGGCAAACACCAAAACATGCGAACCTTCGGTCACTTGGGCTTGGTTGTACGCAGCGGCTTGAAGTTTTTGGCGCACTTCGGGGTTCGTCACCACCAACACATCGTAGGGTTGCAAGCCGCTGGAGCTTGCGCTCAAACGGGTGGCTTCCACAATGCGGTCGACCTTGTCTTGCGGCACGGCTTTGCTGGGGTCCATTTTCTTGGTGGCGTAGCGCCATTTCATCAAGTCGATCAAATTCATGTTTTTTCCGGGAAGTTAAAGAAATCAATGCTTATTATTGCTGCTTGGCAAAATGGGGGCGCTGACCCGCTCCAATAACCTTAATTAGACCCGTCACAACTTCCCGCCACCTTGACTGATTTAACTCTTTTTATGGTCGCAGCTTACGGAGCGCTGCTGCTGCTGACCCTGGTGTTCAAAGGCCCCGTATTGAAAGGGCCTTGGCTGTTTTTGTTGCGCTCTTTTTTCCCCAACTGGAAATTTTTCCATGCAGTGGGCCGCGTGCCACATTTGTATGTACGGGGGTTTGTAGGCTTAAAGGCAGCAGGAAAGGCAGCAGGAAAAGCACCAAGCGAGGGCTGGACAGATTGGCAACTCGTCTACCCGCGACGCGCCAGAGGCCTGGGTGACTTGTTCCACAACGCCGAAACCAATTTACTGCTGGCTCAGCAAAATTTGGTCGACCATTTCTGGGCCGACTTGGTCGATTTGCCCGACGGCGCCGACGCGCGTCAATTGGTCTCCTTCGCCATGGTCGATCGGCTGGCGTTGAACAGCACTTTGGCGTTTTGGCCAGAAGCGACCCAAAGGCAATTCGAGTTGCGCATGGTGCTTTCCGACCCCAAGGACACGCTTGGAAATAACCCCGCAGACTCCGAAACCATGCTGACCACGCCGGTGTTGCCATGCCAACGTTGAGCCTTCAAACCGGGAACCTGCTCGCCGCCGATCTGTCGGGGTTCACCCCCCTCATGGCGATGGCTTTGGCGATTCTTTTTACATTGAGCTGGTTGATTCAAACCGCAGAATTTGCTCAAATTTTTCGAATGCTTCCCCGCAACGCCGCCTCTAAGCCCATGGCGACAGGTTTGAACCATCGGCTTGATTGGTGGGACTGGTCATTGCAGCGAGCCGATATTCCCAACCCCACTTGGCGCCGGTGGGCAGATGCGCTCTACAGCCCCACCGGCCTGCGCTGGCAACTGTGGCTGCGCGCGGGCAGTGGTTTGGCGCTGCCCTGGCTCGTTTACTTGAGCTTCAATAGGGGCTTCCCTATCGCCACCGCCTTGTTTCTAGACGTCGGACTGCTCCTTGCCTTGCAACTCCTCATGCTGATTCGATGGCGTGGTGCGTTCAATGGCGGCAGCGACTTCATGACCTTGATGGTCTTGCTGGGCTTGTTCATCGCGGCTGGCGTTAACCTCCTTAGCGCCCCTAACCTCAACCCTGCCCTCGGCTGGCGCGCTGGCTTTGCCTTCATCGCACTGCAAGCCATCAGCTCGTATTTTTTGTCTGGAAGCGTCAAATTGCTGCGCCCTGAATGGCGCAATGGCCGCGCCTTGACCCTATTCTTGAACGAAGCCGTGCGCGGCCCGCTTCCTCCCGGCCATTGGTTAAGGCAAGCTGGGTTGGCGAGGTTGGGTTCTTGGGCTTTCATTCTCTGGGAATGTGCTTTTCCGCTGGCCTTGCTTCAAGCCGAATGGGCGTTGTTGTTTTGTCTCGTGGCGGCGGTTTTCCACTTTTTGGTATTCTGGTTTTTTGGATTGAACCGTTTTTTCTGGGCCTGGTTGGCCACATTTCCTGCCATCATCTGGTGTGCCGCCGCACACTGGAATTAACCTTCAACAACCTCATTCCTTCACCATGCTCGACGCCCAAGCCCAAGCCCTCTTAGACCTCTTGACCAGCCGCAATGTGGCGCCTTTTTATTCTTTGGCCGCGGCCTCGGCGCGTCAGCTTTACCGCGAACGCCGTGGTTTAACCCAACCCGACGCCGAGGAAGTTGAACACGTTCAACACCACACCCTCGATGTTCCGGCCACCTCAGAAACCGCCGCCGCTCAGATTCAATTGCGCCAATACCAGCCCAAAAGATTGGCAACGATTCAAGCCCCCTCGCCGGCCTTGGTTTATTACCACGGCGGCGGTTGGACCATTGGCGACTTAGAAACCCACGATGTGCTTTGCCGCAGCCTCGCCAATCGCTCGGGTTGTGTGGTCTTTGCGGTGGACTACCGCCTTGGCCCCGAACACCAATTTCCCGCCGCTTTTCATGACGCCGTGGCCGCCTTTGAATGGGTGTCTCAACAAGCGGGCCCGTTGGGCATCGACCCCAAACGCATCGCCGTGGGCGGCGACAGCGCCGGCGGCAATTTGGCCGCCGCTGTGAGCTTGGCCTTGCGCCAGACCACTCAAGCCGACAGCACCCAAAATAGCCCCGCCTACCAACTCCTTATTTACCCCGCCACCGACCTGCGCGCCGTGGCCCCTTCACACACCACCAACGGCTCGGGCTTCTTGCTCGACAACTTAACCATTCAATGGTTCACCCAAAACTACTTGGCCAAAGCCGAAGACGCCAACGATTGGCGCGCCTCGCCTGCGCTGGCCAACGCCTTCACGGGCCTGCCCCCCGCTTTGGTGTTGACCGCGGGCTACGACCCCTTGCGAGACGAAGGCCGTGAATACGCCGACGCCCTCACGCGCGCCGGGGTGGCGTGTGAATACATTTGCTTTGAGCGTCAAATTCACGGCTTCATCACCATGGGGCGAATCTTGCGCGAATCACACACCGCCATTGACCTTTGTGCTGCGGCCCTGCGCCGGGCTTTGGCTTGAAAATGATCTTCCAATCTGTTTTTTCAAACGTCTTGGCTTTTGCCTTGACCTTGACCGCTTTTAACGTGGCTCAGGCACAACTGGCCCCCGTCAGCCCCACCATCACCGTGGTGGGCCAACCGCCCCCGCCGCCGATTGTCGAAATGAAGCGCAACCACACGCCGGGTCAAGTTTGGCTGCCGGGCTATTGGGATTGGAATGGCCGGACCTTCATTTGGCAAGCCGGCCACTTTGACCACGAGCGACGCGGCCAAATTTATGTGCCCACCACCTGGCAATCCGTTGGCAATGGTTGGGCCATGGTCCCTGGGCATTGGGTGGCCCAGTAAAAAAGCCAGTAAAAAGGGAACTGCAGTTGGGTACTGTGGGCGATTTATTGAACCCGCCCGTAGGTGTCGTCGAACCGGACGATGTCGTCTTCACCCAAATAGGAGCCCGACTGCACCTCAATCAACTCCAAAGGCACGCGGCCTGGGTTGGATAACCGGTGGGTGACGCCCAGCGGAATGTAGGTGCTCTGGTTTTCGCTCAACAGCAGCACTTGGTCGCCATTGGTGATTTCTGCCGTGCCTTTGACCACAATCCAATGCTCGGCGCGGTGGTGGTGCATTTGCAAACTGAGGGAGGCACCGGGTTTCACCATGATGCGCTTCACCTGAAAGCGGGCGCCCATGTCGATGCTGTCGTACCAACCCCAAGGGCGGTGCACTTTGCGGTGCAGGGTCTGTTCACCGCGCTTTTGTTCGTTCAGCAAATTCACAATTTGCTTGACTTCTTGGCTCTTGCTTCGAGCCGACACCAACACGGCATCGGGCGTTTCGACCACGACGACATCGTCCAAACCCACCACACTCACCAAGCGTGATGTGGCGTGCACCAAGGTGTTGCGGCTGTCTTTGATGATCGCGTCACCGCGAAAGGCGTTGCCATCGGCGTCTTTTTCGGCCACTTGCCAAACCGCTTCCCAAGCGCCCAAATCGTTCCAGCCAGCATCCAAAGGCACCATGGCCAAGGGAATGTCGGCCAAGTCGGTGTTGCCAGGAATTTTTTCCATCACGGCGTAGTCAATGGATTCTGAGGGCACCGCTGCAAATTCGGCTTTGCCGGGTCGCACAAAAGTGGCGCTGGTGCTGTTGTCGACAGCGCGGGCCGCAAAGGCCGCTTGGGTCGCGGCCAAAATGTCGGGGCGGGTGCGCTCGAGGGCTTTCAACCAAACGCTGGCCTTCAGCACAAACATGCCGCTGTTCCAAAAGTAGCCGCCGTCGGCCAAATATTGAGCCGCCGTTTCAGCGTTGGGCTTTTCGACGAACTGGGCCACGTTCCAAATGCCGTCGCTGGCCTTGGCAACATGGGCGTGGATGTAGCCATAGCCCGTTTCAGGCCGGTCAGGGGTAATGCCCAAAATCACCAAAGCGCCCTGCTCTGCTTGTCGCACTGCGGTTTGCAAAGCCGCTTGAAAAGC
>Ga0208381_1000681_pt1 | contig 11094 bp, 11 predicted proteins | sample CryBogCBE13Jul09_FD_184572 | JGI IMG/M metagenome (GOLD analysis project Ga0208381, IMG submission 184572) | Freshwater microbial communities from Crystal Bog, Wisconsin, USA - CBE13Jul09 (SPAdes) (version 2) | ecosystem: Environmental > Aquatic > Freshwater > Lake | place: Crystal Bog...
TAAAATTCAAACATGCCCCCCAACACTTTCAAAGGCAACAAACAAAGTTTGCCCAGCAAACCCTGCAAGACCTGCGGGCGCGACATGACTTGGCGCAAGGCATGGGCTAAAAATTGGGATCAGGTTTTGTATTGCTCGGAAGCGTGCCGCAAAAAGAAATCAACGGCTTAGTCAAACTCGCCGTCGACCGACTCATCCCATGCCCATCGAAAAGCTCAACAGCCAAGAAATCTCAGAAGCCATCCAAGGTTTACAGGGCTGGTCTTTGGGTGCTGACCATGAAAGCATCTCGAAGGAATGGGTATTTGCGAGTTTTAAAGCCGCCATGGGTTTTTGGCATCAAGTGGCGGAACTCGCAGAGCGGCAGAACCACCATCCCGAGTTTTGGTCCAACTACACCCAATTGCGGCTCCGGCTCACAACCCACGACGCAGGCGGTTTGACGGCGCTGGATTTTTCGTTGGCGAAAGAAATCGACCGTCTGCACCTTGCCCGCTGAGCAGGTTATTTTTTAACCAGCCACAAGGCCGCTGGACCCAAGACCCTTGAAATGGCATGTCGGTTTCTGGCAAAGAGTCCGTAACCCCACTGAAACGCGGGTTGCAAAAACCGAATCGACAAAAACCACGCCATAAATGGCAATTTCGCCCGCCGATAGGCATGCGCGAAAACGGGTGCGCCTTGCAACAAGCGTCCGTCTTCAAACTGGCCGTACATGGCGGTCAACGCCTGCTCACAAGACACCCCCAACGCCTCGGGTTCGAATGCCGAAGAGTTCACGTCGACGAATCGCAATAAGTTTTGGTCATTGCGATTCGACAAGAACGTGATTTCAGCCTGGCACAACGGACACCGGCCGTCGTAGTAAAGCGTCAGCGGTTGCAATTTCTCAGGCAACAGACTGTCCCAACACGGGGTAGTCGGTGTAACCCACGGTTTTGTCTTCCTGCCCATAACCATAAAAAGTGGCAGGTGTGTAAGGCGTCAAGGCCGCCTTGTTTTGCAGGCGTTGCACCAAGTCGGGGTTGGAGATGAACAGTTTGCCAAACGCAATGGCGTCGGCGTTGCCCGAATCCAATTCCCCTTGGGCGGTTTCCAAGTTGAAGCCTTCATTGGCGATCAGCACGCCACCAAAACGCTTGCGCAACTCCGGGCTGAGGCGGTTGTCGCCCAGCGATTCGCGCGTAAAGATGAAGGCAATTTTGCGTTGTCCCAATTGCTCTGCGACGTAGCCGAAGAGCGCAAGCGGGTTGCTGTCGCCCACGTCATGCGCGTCGCCACGGGGGGCCAAATGCACGCCCACACGACCGGCACCCCAAACGGAGATGCAAGCATCGACCGTTTCGAGCAACAGGCGGGCGCGGTTTTCAATCGAGCCCCCATATTCATCGGTGCGCTGGTTGCTGCTGTCTTGGAGAAACTGGTCGAGTAAGTAGCCGTTGGCGCCGTGCAATTCAACGCCGTCAAAACCAGCGGCCTTGGCATTCACCGCGGCTTTGCGGTAAGACTCGACGATGGCTGGAATTTCGCTGGTTTCCAAAGCCCGCGGTGTGACGTAGTCTCGCAGGGGGCGCAGCAAGCTCACATGGCCTTTTGGGGCCACAGCACTCGGCGCCACCGGCAATTGGCCGCCGAGCAACTCGGGGTCAGAAATTCGGCCCACATGCCAGAGCTGAGCAAAGATGCGGCCGCCAGCGGCATGAACCGCTTGCGTGACGATTTGCCATCCCGCCACTTGTTCTGCAGACCAAAGACCCGGTGTGTCGGGGTAGCCGACGCCGCTGGGCTCGACGGAAGTGGCCTCGCTCAGAATCAAACCGGCGCTGGCGCGCTGGGCATAGTAGGTCGCATTCAGCGCGTAAGGCACTCGACCAGCGCCGGCGCGGGTGCGTGTCAAGGGCGCCAAAATGACGCGGTTGGGCAAGGTGAGGTCACCCACTTGGATGGGGTCAAAAAGACTTGGCATGGCATATTGCTTTCAATGAAGATGGCGCATTGTGAACCAGTTGCTTGTTTCTTGTTGTGAAAGGTTGATTCAGAAGTTTTTTGAGTTGGGGCAATTTCTCGTCACCGATAACCAAGCGCCTTGTAGGCTTCTTTTTTGAATTCAATCGTGTGCAATCCGCCCTGACCAAAATAGCGTTGTGTCATCAACACGCCGGCGATGTGGAGTCGCGGGTTTATCCACCAAACCGTCCCCGCCAGTCCGCCCCAACCACACTCACCAACGCTGTCATTCGGCTCGAAGGCGTTGGGTTGCACGCAAACGCTCGAACCCAAACCAAAACCCCTTCCCACCATTTCAGGGAACCCTGGGAACTTCAGCCACATGCCATCCGGCAGTTGGTTGGTGCACATGAGTTGCAGGGTTTCTGGCTTCAGAAGCGAATTCGTTTTTGAAAGCAGGGATTGAATCAGCTTCACCCAATCTCCCAGCGTGGTGGCCAAGCCCCCGCCGCCGGACTCCATGGGCCAACTCTTCAAATGCGACTTAGAAACGGCTTCGTTATCGAGGCGAACCAACCCAGATGAAAAGGGGTTTTGAATGTCTTTGCCAACATAGAGCGTGGTGAGTTTCTCGGCCTGCCCTGCGGGAATAACAAAGCCGGTCTGATTCATGCCCAAGGGGTTGAAGATTCTGGCTTGTAAAAATTCGCTGAATTTCTGGCCAGAAATGACCTCAACCAAACGGCCGACCACGTCGGTGGCGTAGGAATATTCCCAACGGGTGCCAGGGTGAAAACACAAGGGGAATTCTGCGAGGCCTGAGACGAAGGCCTGTAAATTTTTGTTCGGGTTTCTTACAGCGGCCTTGGTGTAAGCCGCGGGCACCAAGGCGGTGGGGTCAAACAAGTCGTATGTCAAACCCGAGGTGTGGTTCATCAACTGGCGAATGGTGATGGATGACTTGGCCTTTTCGACCTCGGAGATGTCTTTTGCACCTTGTCGAACCACCTGGCGGTTGCCCAGCTCGGGGATGAATTTTTCTATCGGGTCGTCCCAATCAAAACGTCCCTCTTCCCACAAAAGCAAAGCCGCCAACGAGGTGACGAGCTTGGTGTTCGAATAAGCCCGGAACAGGTGTTCGGCATTCAGGGGCGTTTTGGATTCACGGTCTGCATCCCCATAAAAGAACGCATCGACGACTTCACCATGACTGATCACGGCGGTGGACACCGAGGGAATGAAGTCCCCGTCAACCAATCGGCGCATGGCGGCATGGAGTTCTGAAAAGTCTGTTTTAACCATGCTTTGAGCCTTGCCTAATGTGGAGTCTGGTGCGGTGTCTTTTGTCGTTTCTTGTGCCATGAATAGTCCCCGAATTAAAAATTGAATTGACTCAAATAAGTTAACACGCAGCCAGCCTTTTTTCAACTTGTCGCCCAAAGCTCAGCAGAAAGAATTCAGGGCTCCCTAGAATTAAATTGAAAATTAAATTCAAAACAGGAGACGACTTTGAAACACCTCGCGAAAATCTTTTTTGCACTGGCCCTATTGCTGATGCAATCGGTGGGCGCTTTTGCTCAAAGCGCCAAGATCGAATCAGAGGATTTTTATGTGCCTTCTAAAGCGCCCGGCATTCAGCTTTTTATGCGGCACAAGCACCTCTCGGGTGTGAAGGCGACATCGGGCGACAAAATTTTGCTCTACGTCCACGGCGCCACTTATCCCTCTGAAACTGCGTTTGATTTGCCCATCGAAGGCCAGTCCATGATGGACCTCTTGGCCTCAAAAGGGTATGACGTTTACCTGGTCGACGTGCGCGGCTATGGCCGCTCGACTCGACCTGCCGAGATGGACCAACCCGCACAAGACAACGCGCCAATTGTTCACACCGCCGACGCAGCGAGTGATTTTGGCTCGGCCGTCGACGCCGTGCTCAAGCGCCACAACGTCTCCAAAATCAATGTGATGGGGTGGTCGTGGGGCACGTCGATTGTGGGCATGTACACCAGCCAGAACAATGAAAAAGTCAATCGGCTCGTGCTGTTTGCACCGATGTGGCTGTTTGCCAAGGACACGGCGCTGCCCACCGGCCCCAGTGCAGCAAAGTTAGGCGCCTATCGAACGGTTTCAAAAGACAGCGCCAAAGCCCGTTGGCTCAAGGGCGTCACGCCAGAGCAGGCCCAGGGCCTGATCCCGCCGGGTGTTTTTGAGGCTTGGGCCGATGCGACTTGGGCCACAGACCCGAAAGCCACCTCTGGCAATCTTCGTGCGCCCAATGGCGTGATTGATGATGTGACGACCTATTGGCAAGCCGACAAGCCGATGTACGACGCCAGCAAAATCACCGTGCCGACCTTTCTGATTCACGCTGAATGGGATGCCGATTTGCCTCTGTACCAAACCCTGGGATTGTTCAAAGCATTGACCAAAACACCTTATAAACGACACGTTGAGCTCGGTGAAGGCACGCACACCGTGATGCTGGAAAAGAACCGCATGCAGTTCTTCCGTGAAATTTTGGGCTTCTTGGACGAACGCGATCCCTTGGCCTTGAAGTAATTCAACCAACATGCCACTCAAAACCCTGGTCGCGATCTTGGCATTGATGGGCTGTTCGGCACAGGCGGTTGAGTGGAAGTTGATTTCAACCAGCTCTGACACCGCCAAAACCACTTATTGGTATGTCGACCCGGAAAGCATCGTCGTTCAATCGAATTGGGTTCAAGCGCGCTTGCGCACGGTTTGGTCGACGATGCAATACGCCAGCGACAACACCGGATACCAGTCCAGCGTTTATTTGAATTATGTGGATTGCAAGCGACGCGCCATTGCCTTCACGGGCAACACCTATTTCACCGATGCGGCGTCGATGGGCCCACCCGTTCACCAAGAACCCGAGTTGCCATTGAGCGCCCTGAATTTTCAAGCGGTTAAGCCTGGCTCTGCTGGCGAAGTTCGGGTCAACTACCTTTGCCGCTCCAACGGCAGTTCCTCAAATAACTTAACTTAGCTATTCTTGACTGAGTGCGTTCGTGCAAGCGCAACCGAGCGGACCCCCGTTTTATCGAGCATCCACTGAATCGGTTCAGAGGCCAATGTCAGGGCCAACTTAGTGGCTTGTGTTTGCAAGGGACAAGCCGCGGGCTTCTCGAGCAAATTGAGCACCCACAAAGGCATGACATCGAAAGCGGCGCTCAGGGTCAAATGCATGAAGGGTTTATCGAGCAACTCCGTGGGGTAGTTTTCAACCACGCGCACAATGTCTCTGGCACGCTCGTCAAACCTGAGTTCGGGTTCGTAAGCCTTTAATTCACTTTGAGCGGCTTGCCAAGTCAGGGGCAAATCGGTGGCCCCCAACAAGTGTCCAATCTGATTCATTTCTTCAATGTATTGATCACACTCACGGGCTGAAAGGCGTTGTTTAGAAAGGTGTTGGTAGGCGCCAAGAAAGGAGCAAACCTCCGCTATGTGGACCCACCTGAGGAGCGCGGGTTCGTTCGCGGTGTAGGCATGGCCGTCAAGGTCAAAGCCACGGATATTGGCATGGATCCCATTGACGCGTTCAATGGCCCGCAAGGCCATGGCGGTGCTGCCGTAGGTGGTGGCAGCGACAAAGAAGGCCGTTCGACCCAGTCGCTCTTTCAGTTTATTGCGGAAATCAGAATGGTCCCAAACGGCCGCTAACGCGCGTGGATGCAAAGCCTGAACCATCAAGGAAGCGAGACCACCGACCATCATGACGGTGAAGTCGGCATGAATTTTCCAAGTGATGGAGTCCGGCCCAAAAAGGCCTCGGTCTCCTTTGGGCTCACTGAAGTCATTCAAATTGGACCGAGAGCCCGTCAATGAAATAACCCGTTCGGCCAAGGCTTGGGCCGCTAAGTTGGAGAGGGATTCGAAAATGGATTGGGACGGTGACATATTAGAAGTCGGGCTATTGAGTCGGGCTATAAAGTCGTGCTCATTGGAATTGGATAATAGGGCATGACCGATGAAATTCTGAATGTCTTGGGCACGCCCTTGGTGCCCTGCTCCTACGACCCATTGACTGGTTTTTTCAGGGACGGGTGCTGCAAGACCGATCAACATGACCACGGCAGTCACGTGGTTTGCGCCAAAGTAACGCAAGCGTTTTTAGATTTTTCGCTTCAAAGAGGCAACGACCTCATCACCCCCAGACCCGAATACCGATTTGCTGGACTCAAGGCCGGTGACCGCTGGTGCCTTTGCGCCAGGCGCTGGAAAGAAGCCTTTGAGGCTGGCGTCGCGCCACCTGTTATTTTGGAATGCACTCACCAAAAGGCATTGGAATTCGTCACACTCACTGAATTAAGCAGCACCTGAAAGCCATGCTCGACACCATTCCCCTTTTCCCTTTGTCACATGGTTTGTTCCCAGATGGTTTACTGGCGCTTCAAATTTTCGAAGTCCGCTACCTGGACTTGATCAAGCGCTGTCACCAGCAGCAGCTGCCGTTTGGAGTGGCGTGGCTAAAAAAAGGGCGTGAAGTGCAGGTGCCAGGCGAAAAACCTTTGCTGCACACCTACGGTTGCATGGCCAGCATCCGAACCTTTGAACAGGTGAGCCCCAGTTTATTTCGAGTGATTTGCCAAGGCGGGGCACGTTTTGAGTTGCACGACTCGAAGGCCGGACCTTACGGTGTCTGGCAAGGCGATGTCAGTTACCTCGAGAACGACCCTGAAGTTGAGCTCCCCGCCGAGCTTCAGCACCATGCCAATCGGCTTGGCAAAGTGATCGCGAATGCCCAGCAACAAGGACAGATTCAAAACCTACCGATTTTCCAGCCCTACCTTTTAGACCAATGCGGCTGGGTTGCCAATCGGTATGCAGAAGCCTTGAACATCAGCGCCGAAGACAAACAAGCCCTCCTAAGCGAACTTGATCCGCTCAAGCGTTTGCAACAGGTGGACGCCTTGATGGAAGCGTAAAAGAGCCCCTCCAAAATGGGCTGACGCTCCCTCTAATAAGTGGCATTTTTTTTGAGCACAACTTGCCGTTTTAACCCAGCAAATGCCCCGTCTTCACAAAGATCGTGCAGCCTTCTCGACTGAAGGGCTGATGCAAACTCAGGTGTGGGCTTCTGATCCAGGAACCGGCGGGATAACGCCCGTGCTCATCTTCAAAGACACCTTCCACCACGAAGATTTCCTCGCCCCCGTAGTGCCTGTGTGGATTGAAAAAGGTTTGTGGCGCCCATTTCACGAGGGTTGAACCACTCCCCTGCCGCATCAGGGGCATGACTGTCAGGCCAGGTACCATGCCTTGATACCAAGCGGCCGAAGTGGTTTCAACGACCTCTCGTTCAACTTGGTCAGCCCCCAGGTGGCGGAGTTTGACAAACAGGGTGCAGCCCGATTCACTGAACGGCGCATGGGATGAACCGGGCGGATTCATGATGTAAGTTCCAGCCGCATGGTCGCCGGTTTCATCGCTGAAGGTGCCACTCAAAACCAAAATCTCTTCGCCAAACGCATGCTGATGGGATTCAAATCGAGCGCCAGGCTGGTAGCGAACGATCGAGGTGGCCTTGGCGACCTCACCGCCTTGGCGCTCCAGCATCTTTCTCTCAACCCCCGATTCGGGGCTGGGAACCCAGGGAAGGTCATCAAAATGAATGACGACCCTTTCACTGTAATCGGCATGGATGTTCATGGAGGCTCGCTCGGTGGCTGATCTGGTGTGCGCAATTGCTTTTTTTATCAATTATGCTACCCAACGACTTGGGTTGTTCTTTGGGATTTGTTCATCAAATTGAAGGTCTGCAGATGAAAAAATGGGGCTTATTGATTGCTTTACTATTGAACACTGCTTGCTTGGCCGAGGTCATTTCAGTGCCTCAAAGCAAGACAGGCTTCTTCATCACCTCAGACCCCACTCAAACCCTTTACTGGCAGGGCGTGAGCGCCAAGGCGTTAATTGTTTTCATCCCAGGGGGTGATGGCAATCTGGGCCTAAAACCCACTGACACCGACAGAAAGTATTCCTTCTTTCAAACGCTCAAAAGTTTGACCAATCCCGCATTGACCTCCGGTCAATACGATGTCGTGTTGATTGATTTTCCTGTTCCCTTGGCACCCCCTGCCAGGGGCACTGAGGATCACATCACACGAATACAAAGTGTCATTGATTTTTACCATGACAAAACAGGGCTACCCATTTGGCTAATGGGTCACAGCAACGGGGGCCTGAGCCTGACCCACTTTATTCAATTTCTCCAGAAGAACCAAAAATCCGACGCCATTGCGGGTGTTATCGCATCTGGGATCAGGTCCGAGTCCTATTTCAAAGCGCCCATTGACTTTCCCATGTTGTTCATCCATCACGCCAGTGATGCGTGCTCAGCCACGCCGGGTAGCCAGTCCTATGCCACCTATGAGCGAGTCAAGGAATTTACCAAAGGGGCCATTCAATACACTTTAATCAAAGGCGGAGAAGCCGAGGCCAGAGATCCGTGTCGATCGGGCTATCACATGTATTTCAACGCCGGCACAGAGCCTTCTCTGGTCATCGATGAATTTATCAAGAAGTCGCTCAAATAACTGACCTTTTTTGAGGGGCCCGTCTGCTCAAGGGCCAAGCAGATTCAAAGGTCGATACAAACCAGCGTGAGGTCGTCGCGGCGATCATTCAAACCACGCCATGCTTCCACTGCGTCGACCAGGGCCGATAACGCTTCATCCACGGTTTTTCCCTGAGTGGCTTCAAAAACCGCCTTGGTACGGCCATAGCCAAAGGAGCGCAGTCTTTCCAGCCCGCCCACTTGATCGGTCAAGCCGTCGGTGCAAATGAGCAATCGGTCGCCTCGCCCGTATTCAAGGTATTGAATTTGCAGAGGAGGATCCCTGCTGGGATTGGCAGAAATACCGTTGCGCGGTGACTCAATCCAATCGAGCTTCTTTTGGGCTCGCCGATAGTGCATGACATCAATGCCCGCCAGCCCCAGGCGCAATTGATTGGATTGCGGAACTTGCTGGATTAGAACCAAATCGCAACCATTGGCAACATCGCTGTTTTTGTCAAAACTGCCAAATGACTGCGACAAGGCTTCGCCAATGCCCGCGGTGGCGGACTCCAGTGTGCAAAGTGGATTCTCTGCAAAGAGCCGTGTCAAGGCATTGCTAACCAACATGGCGGTCATGGCCCCTGGCACACCGTGACCAGTGCAGTCGATCACGGCCAAGGTCACCGGGCCGGATGAGTCCTCTGAAGACAACCACCAAGTGTCACCGCCAATGGTGTCCTTGGGCTCCCAACGCACGGCCAAATCTTTAAAACCATGCCTCGGGCTCACTTGGGGCAATTGATTCTTTTGAACCGCTGCGGCATAACGAATCGATTCCATGGTTTTTTCATGCACCCGCTTCAACGCTTGCTCTTGCTTGAACGTCTGATTGAGCGCCGCCTTGAGCAGGGCTTCTCGGCAGTCAAGTCGGTCTTTCAAAGTGCAGTAAGCCCGATTTTGATCTGGGGCCATGGGCAGGATATCCAGATTGAAAAAGTACTCCGAATGGGAGGTCAGTTCCCGGGTCAACTCAGGGTTCAAAGTTAGCTTGAAGTCCCAACCTTCTGGCAGATGAATGCGTAGGTTGAATTGAAGCGTTCCCAATGTCCAGCGCGCATAGGTTCGGGGTAATTTCGAGTTGACTTGAACCAAGTAGTGGAGCGGCAAGCCAGAGGGGTGTTTGTGTAAGAACTGTCCCACTGGATAGTCAGCATCCTTTGTCGAGGCTATCAAAATTTTGCTAATTTCTTCGCAATAGATTTCCAGAAAGTGGAGGAAGTAGCGTTCCAGTTCCTGAGGATCTTTTTGAACTTGGGGGGACAACTCAATTGCACTCAGGCGAATCCACATCGGTGAATTTTGTAGATCATCAGCAGAAATAAATTGCCTGGGCGACTCCAACCCCACCCACTCCAGCCCGGCATCCCCAAAACGCTCATAAACCGCCTGAAACAAATCGAACCGAAGCTGATTGGGGTAATAGACAGAGCGATCCAGTGTGTCGATCTGGTGCTTGTCCAAAACCGCTTGCCCCAAATGGTTGAACTCTTTGAGGGTTTCTACGGCGGCAGCAAAGAAGGCACCTGAGACCTTGATCGGGGAGTCAATTAAATTGATCACGGCGGGGTTCCTCAGGTGGGCTCAACTGGTTTACGAAATTTGATGGGCCACGGCGCGAAGCTGCTCAGCCAATTTTTGGCGCTCTATTGGGTCCAGGGTGTCCAAATCGAGGTCGATGTGAACACCGGCTTGGTGACTCAACGCCACGTTGCTAGAAGCCTGCGTTTTCTTGGGTCCCATGACGGCAAAGGTTTTGACATCGCGGGCAATGCCCTTCATTTTGACGGGCAGACGCTCTTCCACTTCGACCCAATCTTGCACATAGCAATAGGTCTCGTAGCTCATCAAAATACCGCCAGGGTCAGAGTGCGCTTCGAGTCGCTGGGCCAGGTTCACTTCACCCCCAATGATGGTGTAGCTGAGTCGTTGGTCGCTGCCAAAGTTGCCCACATTGCAGTACCCCGTGTTGATGCCGATTCTGATCACAAAGGGATTTTCAAAGCCTTTTTTCTTCCATTGAATGGCAAGGTCTTTCATGCGTGCTTGCATGGCCATGGCCATCTGCACACAGGCCAAAGCGTCAGCTTGGTGGCCTTTGCTTTCGGGGTCGCCAAAGAAGACCATCATGGCGTCACCAATGTACTTATCGATTGTGGCGCCATGGGCCAAAGCGATCTCGGTCATTTCCGAGAAATACTCGTTCAAATATTCGGTCAAGGCTTCGGGTTGAAGCAATTCTGAAGTGGCTGTGAAGTCACGGATGTCGCTGAAAAAGACGGTCAGTTTTTTTCTTTGTGTCGCCACCTGGGACTGGTAGGTCCCAGACAACAAGGCCGACATGATTTGCGGCGGCAAGTACTTGGCCAATTGCTGCGAAAGCAACTCCTGCGTTTGGCGTTTAAGTTCGAGCTCTTGGGTTTGGCTCTTTAGGTTTCGATTCAGCTTGACCAAGCGTTGTTCTTGTCGGTCGGAGTGACGCAACAAATCCTGGTTTTCGTTGAAAAGGCTGATAAAGCGTTCAAACAACCTTTGTGAAAAAGGTCGAAGGGTTGCCAAGTCTGCTG
>Ga0208381_1000691_pt1 | contig 10986 bp, 9 predicted proteins | sample CryBogCBE13Jul09_FD_184572 | JGI IMG/M metagenome (GOLD analysis project Ga0208381, IMG submission 184572) | Freshwater microbial communities from Crystal Bog, Wisconsin, USA - CBE13Jul09 (SPAdes) (version 2) | ecosystem: Environmental > Aquatic > Freshwater > Lake | place: Crystal Bog...
AATGGCTTCCGCACGAAGACGGGCTGCGCCAGCACCCCCGATTTGATGCGGGGGTCTCTGAGCGGAAATCGTCCAAATGTCGATTTTTCTGGCGGCGTTTTGGGCCAAGGACCGCGACAGCCCCAACCCTTTGGCATCGTCTAAATTGACCACCGCGGCTTGCAGACCGGGCGCCTCGAACAAGCTGCGTTTGGCCTCCCAATAAGCCGCCATGTCGCCGTGGTAGTCCAAGTGGTCTTGGGTGAAGTTGGTGAAAATCGCGACCCGAATGTCGCAACCTGCGAGTCGGTGCTCACTCAGTCCAATCGACGAAGCTTCTAAGGCACAAGCCGTCACGCCTTGGTCAACCCAGTCGCGCAACGTGCGTTGCACGGTGATCGGGTCGGGGGTGGTCAGGCCCGTGGGCTGCCATTCATTCACCGAGCCCTCCGCCCCGACAACCCCATTGCCCAAGGTGCCCATCACCCCGCAGACACGCCCCCAGGGTGCAGGCAAGCGCGTCAAAGCCTGGGCCAACCACCAAGTGGTGGAGGTTTTGCCGTTGGTGCCGGTGACAGCCATCAAGGCCATGTTCTTGGAGGGGTGCCCGTACCAAGCCGCCGCCAATTCGCCAGAAGCGGCTTTTAAATGCGCCATCGCAGCCACAACGGAGGTCGAGTTGTCAGCGCTCGAATGGTTTTGGGATAACGGGTCGTTGGATGACTTGGCGTTGATTTCAGCCGCCTCCGCCTCCGCCTCCGCTTCCACCAAACAAGCCACGGCGCCCAGCGCCAAGGCCTGCCCCACAAAGGCGCGCCCGTCTTGCGCGGCGCCGGGCCAAGCCAAGAAGGCGTCGCCCGGTTGCACACGGCGGCTGTCGATTTGAATTTGTTTCACGCCCTGCGCGCGCAGCCAAGCCAGCGCCTCGGGCACGGTGTGCATCGGACGAATCTGAGCCCTTTGACCGTTCTGAGTCATTAGAAAGACTCCTCCACCGTGGTCGTGACCACTTGCGGTTTGACGGTCAGGTCGGGCTGCACATTCATCATGCGCAAGGTTTGTTGCACCACTTCGCTGAACACGGGCGCGGCCACCAAGCCGCCGTAGAACACCCCCATCGAAGGCTCATCGACCATGACGGCGCAGATGATGCGAGGCTTGTCAATCGGGGCCATGCCGGTGAACCAAGCGCGGTATTTGCTGGTTGAGTACCCTTTGCCAACCTGCTTGCGCGCCGTGCCCGATTTCCCGCCCACCGAGTAACCCACGGTCATGGCCTTCGGCCCGGTGCCTTCTGGGCCGGCCGCCATTTGCAGCATTTTGCGAATTTCAACGGCATTGGCCACCGAGAACACGCGCACGCCTGAGGCGGTTTGATCGGTCTTTTGCATGGTCACGGGGATGTACTCCCCATCGTGCGCAAACGCGGTGTAGGAGTGGGCCATTTGAAACAAAGATGCCGACAAACCATAGCCGTACGACATGGTCGCTTGCTCGATGGGGCGCCATGTTTTGTAGGGACGCACCCGGCCTGAGACGGCGCCCGGAAAAGCAATTTGCGGCTTTTGTCCAAAACCCAGTGACATGTAGGTGTCCCACATTTCTTTGGCCGAGAGCTTTTGCGAAATTTTGGTGGCGCCAACATTGCTCGACTTTTGGATCACGCCTTCCACCGTCAAGGTGCCGTAGTTGTGCGTGTCGGTGATGGTGGAGCCCGTCACCGTGTATTTACCGGGCGAGGTGTCGATCAAGGTTTGGGGGGTGACGCGGCCGTTCTCCAAAGCAATCGCCACGGTGATGGGCTTCATCGTCGAGCCGGGCTCAAAGGTGTCGGTCAAAGCCCGATTTCGCAACTGCTCGCCCGACAGGTTTTGGCGCTTGTCGGGCACATAGCTGGGGTAGTTGGCCAAGGCCAACACCTCGCCCGTTTGGGCGTCCAGCACCACCACACTGCCAGCCCGCGCTTTGTGCAGGAGCACGGCGTCGCGCAGCTTTTGATAGGCGAAGAATTGCACCTTGCTGTCGATGCTGAGTTGCAGGTCACGCCCATCGACGGGCGGGATTTCATCGCCCACGTCTTCGACCACTTGACCCAAGCGGTCTTTGATCACGCGCCGCGAGCCCGGCTTACCGCCCAACTCTTTGTTGAAGGTCAGCTCGACACCTTCTTGTCCTTGATCTTCCACGTTGGTGAACCCCACCACGTGCGCGGCGGCTTCGCCTTCGGGATATTGACGGCGGTATTCCTTGCGCTGGTAAATGCCCTTGATGCCGAGCTCGGTGACTTTTTTAGCCACATCGACATCGACCTGGCGCTTCAACCAAACAAAGGATTTGTCTTCGTTTTCTAATTTTTTAGTCAATTCAGCCCAAGGAATTCCAAGCAAACGTGACAGCTCTTTGAGCTTGGCGGGATCCCGGTCAACGTCTTCAGGGATGGCCCAAAAACTGGGCACCGGCACGCTCGACGCGAGGATCAAGCCATTGCGGTCCAGGATGCGGCCGCGGCTGGCTGGCAGTTCTAATGTGCGGGCATAACGCACCTCGCCTTGGTGCAAAAAGAAATGGTTGTTGACGACTTGAATGTAGGCCGCGCGCGCACCCAAGACCACAAAACCCAATGCAATCACGGCGACGACAAATTTACTGCGCCAAACCGGCGTTTTGCTGGCCAGCAAAGGGCTGGAGGTGTAACGCACACTGCGACTCAAAGGGAACCCCCTGATGCGCTTGGGTTTTTGTCCGTGGCGTTTTTATCTGTGGCCTTGATTTCCAAAGCTTCGTCGGCTTGGGTCTTCGCGTTGTCAGCGGACGGATTTAACTTGTCTGACTTGGCGGACTTGGCAGACTTCGCGGACTTAGCAGACTTCGCGGACTTCGCTAATGCCTGGTCACTGGCCTTAAAGGCCTCCAAAGCACCTGCAGGCGCCTTGACATACTGGGTAATGGCCGGGGTGGTGGTGCGCATTTTGAGTTGCGCTTTGGCCAAAGACTCGACCCGCAAGGGCGTTGCCTGGGAACGAATTTCCAGACGCAAACGTTCGTTTTCAATTTCTAATTTATGCGCTTCAGATTTATCGTGCTCCAACTCGGTGAACAAACGCCGCGAATCGTATTGCGTGCGCACCAAATACAGTGCACTCAAAATAACCGCCATGACCAAGAACAAGTTGAGACGGGTCATGCCGGCACCTCGGTGCGCTCAGCCACCCGCATGATGGCGCTGCGAGAACGCGGATTGGCGGCCACCTCCGCAGCGCTCGGCTTGATGCGGTCCAGTGTGCGCAACTTCATGGCGGGCGGGACCGCGAAGGGCGTGCGGCGGTCGTAAACCTCTTTGGAATGTTTGGCCATGAATTGTTTGACGATGCGGTCTTCCAAAGAATGGAAGCTGATCACCACCAAACGGCCGCCGGGCACCAGCAACTTCAACGAAGCGTCAAGTGCTTGTTCGAGCTCTTCAAGTTCAGCGTTGATGAAAATCCGAAGAGCCTGAAAGGTGCGTGTCGCAGGGTCTTGGCCCGCCTCACGGGTTTTGACGGTGCCCGCCACGAGTTGGGCCAGCTCCAATGTGGTGCTGAGGGGGCCGCTCGCTTGCCGGCGAGCGACAATCGCTTTTGCAATCGGAAAAGCAAACCGTTCTTCGCCGTAGTCACGTATCACCTCCGAAATTTGATCAACATCGGCCGTTGCCAGCCAATCGGCCACTGAGTCGCCTCGGGTCGGGTCCATGCGCATGTCCAAAGGACCTTCTCGGCGGAAGCTGAAACCCCGCTCCGACACATCGATCTGGGGCGAACTCACGCCCAAATCCATCAACAAGCCGTTCACCGACCCTGGCGACAACGCCCCCACATGACGGAAACCTTGGTGACGAATGGAAAAACGCGCATCGGAGATGCGCGCTGCTTCTGCAATGGCGTCGGGGTCTTTGTCGAAAGCCAAGACCCTGTCTTGTGGCCCCAATCGGGACAAGAGCAGGCGGGTATGCCCACCCCTTCCGAAGGTGGCATCGACAAAGAGTCGCCCCTCTTTTCCCTCCGCAGCAAGGCTGGGCTCAGCGGTTGGTTGACCCAACAAAGCGTCCACTGCTTCGTGCAGCAAAACCGTGACGTGTTGAGGGGCCGATGTCATGCGAACTCAGAAAGAGAAGTCTTTGAACACATCGGGCATCTCGCCCTGCATGGCCTGTGCTTCTTGGGCATCGTAGAGCGCCTTGTCCCACAACTCGAAGTGGTTGCCCATGCCCAACAAAATGGTGTCTTTGGCAATGCCGGCGGCGGCGCGCAACTCGGGCGATACCAAGACCCGGCCGGTGGCGTCCATCTCGACGTCCATGGCGTTGCCCAAAAAGATGCGCTTCCACCACTGCGCCGACATTGGCAAGGCGGCTATGCGTTCACGGAACTTTTCCCACTCTGGCCGGGGGAAGACCATCAAGCAGCCGTGCGGGTGTTTGGTCAAGGTCAGCTGACCAGCGGCGGTGGCAGACAAGACGTCACGGTGCCGGGTCGGCACAGACAACCGCCCCTTTGCATCCAAACTGATCGCTGACGCCCCTTGAAACACCGAACACCCACCCTGTCTTCTGAAAAATGCTGTTTGAATCACTTCAAAATGCCCAGCAGCAACGGCCCAGAAGGCACTTTTCACCACTTAATTGCACTTTTTTGCACTGTATCAGGAAATCATCGATTTGGAAACGCACCAGACAGAAAATTTAACAATGAAATCAATGACTTAGGCCGTAAATTTCGGGCCGCAAATCAGAAAAAAACCAAACAAATAAAGCACTTAGAATGGGCAATGAAAGTGATGCTTCAGACATTGTCAAGATCAAAAAAAATCCGAGCCTGCTGACTCGGATTTTTTGGCGATAAAGGGGTTGTTCAGACCCCCTTTCTGGGCAAGCCTTAATCACCAAACATTTTTTGCTTCAACTCACGGCGTTGCTGGGCTTCCAGCGACAAAGTGGCGGTGGGGCGCGCCAACAAACGACCCACGCCGATGGGCTCGCCGGTTTCATCGCAATAACCATAATCGCCTGCGTCAATGCGGGTAATGGACTGCTCAATCTTTTTCAGCAACTTGCGCTCGCGGTCGCGGGTGCGCAACTCCAAAGCATGCTCTTCCTCGATGGTGGCTCGATCGGCGGGGTCGGGCACCACCACGGTGTCTTCCCGCAGGTTTTCCGTCGTTTGTCCTGCGTTGTTCAACATGCTTTGACGCAACTGGACCAGCTTCAAGCGGAAATAAGCGACTTGAACCTCGTTCATGTAATCGTCGTCCGACATGGCGATGACCTCGGCGTCCGTCAGGCTCTCAACCGGCTTGGTTTTCCAATTGTTCGCCAATTTTGGGTCTTTTTTGATGGCGACGGGCGTGTAAGAGGGCACGGCGCTCAAAGTGGGGGGCGCTGAAAAACTGGCCTTGGCCGCCGTTGAGGCCACCATGCCCGCGTTGTCCATCGAGGGCACGGTCAATTGTGTCAAGCGAGATGAGGGACGCGTGCTGCGGGCAGGGACGCCCGCGGCTGTAGCGGCTTGAATGGCCTGAATCGCGGCCTGCTCTGCGGCGGACGGCGAGGTGGAAGGGGAAGGGGAAGGCGCGGAAGAAGCGGCTTTTGAGGCCGCAGATGATTTCGAATTCACAGTTTTACTGGCGGTCACGGGAACAACTTTCGAGGAAACAGGGGGTTTGGCCGCAGGCGTTTTTAGCTGAACCGGCGCTTTTTTGGCGCTGGCGGTGGCCTTAACGGTTTTGGCGGCCGGCTTGGGAGGCTGAGCGGTTTTTTTCTCAGCGGCCTTGGCCGGACTCTTGGATTTAGGGACTGCCTTCACCACCGGCTTGGTGGTTGCGGGGATTGGTGTCTTCGCGGCGGGTTTGGCTGCAGGTTTAGGTGCAGGTTTGGCTGCTGGTTTAGCGATTACTTTGGCCACTTCCTGGGTCACTGCTTTGGCTTTCCCCGGCGCAGTCACTTTGGGGACTGGGACACTCTTTGCCGATTGGCTGGCCTTGACCTTGGCAATGCTCGCTTTGACGGCTGACTTCTTGGCCGCTGGCTTGGCGACTGGTTTGACCACAGATTTCGAAGGGGCCTTGGCCCCCGTTTTGGGCGATGCTTTGGCTTTCGCAGCAGATTTTTTCACGCAAAGTCTCCTAGAGGGACAGCAGCCGAATAACGCGATAACCCCTTAGAGGCATTTCAGGCTGGATGGGCCCCAACCTGCTCGGGGTGATTTATCGCGGCGCGATTGTATAGGCTGTCAGGTTGAAGGGGTCAATTTCACCAAACTTTGTTCCAAACCTTGCAACAAGATGTCTTTTGGCAAGTCAATACCAATGAAAACCATTTTGCTTTGACGCACTTCTTCTGCGCCCCACTCGGGTCCGAGGTCGCTGCCCATCAGCTGGTGCACGCCTTGGAAAATCACTTTTCGATCGGTGCCGCGCAGGTTCAAAACGCCTTTGTAGCGCAGCATGCGGGGGCCATAGACGTTGACAATGGCGCCCAAAAAATCTTCCAGCTTGGCCGGATCAAAGGCCAATTCAGACCGAAAGACAAAGCTTTTGACATCGTCATCGTGGTGATGGTGGTGGCCATGATCATGGGCGTGGTCGTGGGCATGGGCATGGGCATGGGCATGGGCGGGATGGTCGCAGTGTTCACCGTGGTCATGGTCATGGTCATGGTCATGTTTGTGGTCTTGCTTGTCGTGCCCGGAAGCCCCCTCATTCAAAAAATCAGGGTCCACATCGAGTTTGGCATTCAAGTTGAAACCGCGCAAATCAAAGACTTCATTCAGTGGCACTTCACCAAAATGCGTGATTTTTTGAGGTGCCCGGGGGTTCATGTGTGACAGGCGGTGCTGCAAGGCGTGAACGGCTTCGGGACTCACCAAATCGGCTTTGCTGATGAAGATTTGATCGGCAAAACCGACTTGTCGACGCGCTTCTTGGCGGTCATCGAGCTGCTGGTTGGCGTGCTTGGCGTCGACCAAGGTGACGATGGCGTCGAGCAGATAGGTCTCGGCAATTTCATCGTCCATGAAAAAGGTTTGCGCCACGGGGCCAGGGTCGGCCAAGCCCGTGGTTTCAATCACCACGCGCTCAAATTCCAGAAGTCCCTTGCGGCGCTTGGCCGCTATCAACTGCAAGGTTTCACGCAAGTCTTCGCGGATGGTGCAGCACACGCAACCGTTGCTCATCTGAATGATCTGCTCGTTGGTGTTGCTGACCAAAATGTCGTTGTCGATGTTTTCTTCACCGAATTCGTTTTCAATGACCGCGATTTTTTGACCATGGGCTTCGGTCAAGAGCCGCTTCAACAAGGTGGTTTTGCCCGAGCCCAAAAAGCCGGTAAGGATGGTGACGGGAATCAAGGCCATGGTGATATTCGTGCTTTGTCGTTAAAGAGGATTGGCGTCTATTTTAAAGAGACCGCTGTTTTGAGGAGCCGCTGTTTTGAGGGGTCGCTGTATCAAGGCGTCGTTTTAGCGCCTCACCACCACCAAGCCCTTGAGGTATTCGCCTTCGGGGAAATTGATCGTCATTGGGTGATCCGGCGCGCCCCCCAAACGTTCGGCGATGAAGCCGTCCACGCCCGCATCGATGCCCGCCGAAGCGACGATTTTGTGGAATAAATCGGCCGAAATGCCGCCCGAGCACGAGAATGTAAACAACACCCCACCCGGCGGCAGAAGTTGAAGGGCCAAACGGTTGATGTCCTTGTAGGCGCGGGCCGCCCGCTCGGCGTGGGCCGCGCTGGGGGCCAGCTTCGGGGGGTCCAACACAATGGCGTCAAATTGGCGGCCTTCGGCCAAAAAGCGCCGCAAAGTGGCGTTCACATCGGCGTCCAAAAAATCAGCCCGCGACTGGCCTTGCGCATCGAATGCCAAATCATTGAGCGCCACATTGGCCTTCGCCAATTCCAAAGCCAATGCCGAGGAATCGATCGATGTCACATGCTGTGCGCCGCCCACCAAAGCCGCCACCGTGAAGCCCCCGGTGTAGGAATAGCAATTCAAGACGCGCGCGAACTGACGCTGCGCTGCCCACTCTGCAAAACGCTGTCGGCTGTCACGTTGGTCCAAATAAAAACCAGTTTTATGACCCGTCGCCACGTCCAGCGCCAAGCGCCATTGGTGTTCGCGCAACACCCTTTGCGTGGGCCCCGAAGCCTGTCCCTTCAACCAGCCAGTGCTCGGCGACAAGCCTTCGAGCTTGCGCGAACTGGTGTCAGAGCGTTCGTAGAGTTTTGTCAGGCCCGTGGCCGCCAACAAGGCATCGATCAAAACCGGCTTCCACCGCTCGACGCCCGCTGAACCAAACTGAGCGACCAAGGTGTCGCCGTAACGGTCAACAACCAAGCCCGGCAGGCCGTCCGACTCGGCATGGACCAAACGGCAGGCATCGCTGTCGATGTGAAACCAATGGCGTGCTGCAACAGCTTCGCTTAACCGAGCTTGAAAAAAGGCCGCGTCGATGCGTTGACTCTCGTCAAAACTCCAAACTCGGGCTCGAATCTTGGAGTTCGGCGAGAACGCGGCCCAGGCCAAGAACTGGCCTTCTGACGATTCAATGCGCACCGTTTCACCGGCGTCGGCACTGCCTTTGGCAATCGCAGAGTCAAAGACCCAAGGGTGGCGGCGCTGCAAGGAGCGCTCTTTGCCGACGCGCAGTCGAATGATTTTCATGGCAACAAAAATGGGGAACGTTAGGGTTTTTTATGGGCTCGCGGATGGGCCGCATCGTAGACCTTGGCCAGATGCTGAAAGTCCAAGCCCGTGTAAACCTGTGTGCTGCTGATGCTGGCGTGGCCCATCAACTCTTGCACCGCGCGCAAATCGCCGCTGGACTGCAAAACATGGCTGGCAAATGAATGGCGCAACATGTGTGGATGGACCGGGGCCGCCAAGCCCGCCTGCAAGCTGCGTTGACGCAGTCGCTGCCAGACGGCTTGCGGCGTTAAGCGGGTGCCACGCTGGCCGATAAACAAGGCGTTCTGCACCTCGATTTCAGCGCCATTCAGGTCTTCAACGCCTTCGGCCACTGGCGGGATGAGATCACGCCGCACCTTCAACCACGCCTGCAAAGCCAGAGCCGCCTGACGACCCAAGGGCAATTGACGGCGTTTGCGGCCTTTGCCAAACACATGGATTTCAGCATTCGCCAAATCGACCCAACCACGCCCCTGGTCTTTGGCCGCCGCGCTGAAAGCGCAGTCGAGGCCCACCAATTCGCCGACCCGAATACCGCAGCCGTAAAGCAACTCGACGATGGCCACGTCGCGGGCTTCGAGCCAAGGGGATGTGCCGGCGGCTGAACTCGAAGGGTTCGCTGCGGCCATGACCGCCTTCTGATTTTTAAATTCAGCCAACTGGACCGCGTCGTCCACCCGCAAGGCCTTGGGCAACAGCTTGGCCGATTTAGGCGCCCTCACCGCTTGCACCGGGTTGCTGGCAATGAGGCGTTCGCGGCAAAGCCAATTAAAAAAACCACGCCAAGCGGAGAGCATCAAGGCCACGCTGCGGCTGCTGTGGCCGTTTTGGTTTTTGGCACCGTTTTGGCTTTTATGGCGCTTCACGGCGTCGGAGGGCGAATGCCACTGAGAAGCCCAACGACGGATGTGCGCCGGCTGGATTTGTGACCAATCCAAATGGGTAGCCGAAGGAGATCCTGGGTCAGGGACAGGGACAGGGACAGGGCCGAGGCTCGGGCTCGAACTTGTCGTGTTTAAGCCATTCTCTTGCTCTTGCTCTTGCTCTTGCTCTTGCGCTTGCTCTTGCGTTTTCGCTTGCGCCAGGCTTTGGCCCGCCCCTTTGACTTGCATCATTCCCACAGCCAACTCGGTCAGCTGCGCCAAACTTTGTTGGTACAAGGTCAGCGTTCGCTCGGCCAAGCGCTTTTCAAACCGCGCATGGTCCAGATAACGTTGTACCAGCGGGTTCATGGCCAATGCGTGGACTGAATGTGGGAACTTCAGTTAACCGGTGTGCGCTTGTGCTTGTGCTTGTAGTCGCGACAAAGCAGCGCTCGCCAAGTCGGCCATGCGCTCCAGAAAGTCGGTCCCCATGCCGCTGTGAAAACGCTGCGAATCGGGCGACGCCAAGACCAGCAAGCCAAACACCTTTTGATTCGAGCGCAAAGGCAAAAGCGCCAAGGAAACCGCGGCGGCGGGTTGCGGCAGCCAGTTCACCGCATCGGTTCCTGGTTGGGCGCCGCAAAAAGGCTGTTGCAAGGTATCGGCGAACGCTTTGACTTCCTCGGAAACGCCGACGGCAAAGTCGGCCTTCAGGTGATCGGCAGAGACGCCCCAAACCTTGATCGCCACTTGCGGCACCATGAATTGATCGCGCACGTCGTCGGCAATGCGCTGGGGCAAGTCGGTTAAGGTTTGCGCCCTCAGCAGGCCCATGGCCCACCGCTGCAACTTGTCGGCGATGAGGGCGTTCTCCCCCGAATGGCGAATCATGTCCATGATGCGGCCTTCGAGGTTTTTGATTTTTTCGCGCAACATTTCAGCCTGCCGTTCTTGCAAACTCACCGCGCGTTGACCATGCGGGCTGCGCACCTGAACGCTGGACAACACCTCGGCATGGCGCTCAAAAAAATCGGGCGTGTTGATGAGGTAATTGGCGATGTCGTCTTCGGTGATTGGATTCATGGGGGAACTCATGGTCTCAGTGCCTTTTAAATTTCTTCGTTTTTAAGTTGCGTCAATTCAATTCAGGCAGCTCAATTTGCCCTTCAAAGACGGGGGTGGCCGGACCGGTCATCCGCACCGTGCTGTCGCCGCCCGGCCAAGCGATCTCCAAATCGCCGCCGCGGGTGTGAACGGTCACCACCGGGTCCAATAAACCCCAACGGATGCCGGCGACCACGGCCGCGCAAGCGCCCGTGCCGCAAGCCAAGGTTTCGCCCGCGCCGCGCTCGAACACACGCAGCTCGATTTCAGTGCGCGAGATGACTTGCATGAAGCCCACATTCACCCCTTGCAAAAAACGC
>Ga0208381_1000702_pt1 | contig 10903 bp, 7 predicted proteins | sample CryBogCBE13Jul09_FD_184572 | JGI IMG/M metagenome (GOLD analysis project Ga0208381, IMG submission 184572) | Freshwater microbial communities from Crystal Bog, Wisconsin, USA - CBE13Jul09 (SPAdes) (version 2) | ecosystem: Environmental > Aquatic > Freshwater > Lake | place: Crystal Bog...
ACGTCCCTATGCTCCTTTAGAAGTAAGACTTAAAGCCTATATTGCTTATGCAAAGAATCTTCCGCTAGCAGTTTCTCAATTAGAAAAAAACTTAGATAGACCGTTAGCTAAATCCTACGCTCAAATTGGTAAGCAAACAATTGGTGGACTCGCTGATTTCTTTAGTACCGATGTCCCCAAGGTTTTTGAAAGTGTTAAAGACCCAGAACTTCAAGCCCAGTTTAAAGAAGCAAATGCGCTAGCAATTAAAGCGGTAAATCACGCTAGCGAGTTCTTTAGTAAAAAAGCAGAAACAAAAGACGATAATTTCGCACTCGGTGCTGAGAAGTTTAGACTGATGGTGCGTGAAACAGAAGGCGTTGATTTACCCCTCGATCAACTTGAAGCCATTGGTAGAAAAGATTTAGAACGAAACTTAAAAGCAATGCGTGAAGCCTGCCACGCTTATGCTCCTGACTTAAGTGTCAAAGACGCGGCCAAGAAAGCGTTTGATGCTAAGCCACCAGGATCAGTTACTGAGTATGCAGCGAACCAACTCATCCAACTTCGTCAGTTCATCAAAGATCATGATCTAGTCACTATACCTGGAACAGAAGTAGCACAGGTCCATCCTGCACCCGCTTATAAAGCATGGAATTCTGCCTATATCACGATTCCTGGACCTTATGAAGTTGGTCTACCTTCCGTGTATTATGTTTCTCCTCCTGATCCATCCTGGCCTAAACAAAAGCAGTTAGATTATATCCCAGGCACTGGCGTCTTACTCTTTACTTCGGCTCATGAAGTCTACCCAGGTCACTTTGTTCAGTTCTTACATGCAAACCGCTCACAGTCACGTTTTGGTCAGCTTTTTGTCGGCTATGCTTTCGCAGAAGGCTGGGCTCACTATACAGAAGAAATGATGTGGCAGGCAGGACTTGGTAATGAAAGTCCTGAACTTCACATAGGCCAACTCGAAGAAGCACTGCTTCGTGATGTGCGTTTTCTTTCAGCGATTGGACTCCACACGAAAGGCATGACGATTGAAGAATCTAAACAGCTCTTTTTAACTCAAGGCTTCCAAGACGAGGGCGATGCTGATCAACAAGCACACCGTGGAGCGTTTGATCCTGCCTATCTTAATTACACCTTAGGAAAATTAATGATCTTAAAACTCCGTGAAGACTGGACTAAGACTCGGGGTGGTAGAGCAGCTTGGAAAGCTTTCCATGATCAATTCTTAAGCTACGGAGGACCCCCAATTCCTTTAGTGCGTGAAGCAATGATGGGACCTGACGATCACGGCTCCTTATTTTAACTTCCCATTATAAAAGTTGACTGAGTAGGGTGCGTGCAGGAACTACCGTAGGAGTTTTTGATTTAAAGCAATCTGCATCTACATAGGGTTTATCCAATACTACTTGGAATGCGTACTCTGCTTGGGTCACTGTTTGAAAATGGACGAGTGATTTCGAAAGTGAATCATTTGCTTTTTTCACTTCGATTAATATCCAGGGGCGTTTGTCTTTAGTAATTACAAAATCTACTTCGCGTTTTAATTTATCTCGGATGTAGCACAGCTCAAAGTGACCAAAGCCTAAATCGTTCCAGCACTCCACGGCTTTCAGTAAATGGCAAGCAACGAAGGTTTCTGCTTTAGCACCTGGTGATTCAATGGTGGACCAATCGCGTAAAAACCATTTCGGTTCTTTTCTAAGCGCTTTATTTATATTCTTAAACCACGGTCTGATCAGGAATCCGTAGTGCATCCGGTTTAAGAGATCTATCCAGCGTTTTACCGAATCTACAGAAACACCAAGCTCTTTAGCTAGGTTTGAATAAATAAGCTGCTGCGACGATCTCTCATTTAAGATAGTACTTAGTACATCGAGTAAAGCGATGTCCTTAATATCAGCGATATCACGTATGTCAGACTTGATTAAGAGTTCTCTTCGCTGGGATTGCCACTTCGTGGTAAAGGTAGTGCTACGATTAAGAAACGGCTCTGGATATCCGCCGTGCGTATATAAAGCCTTCCATTCTTTTTCTTCTATTTTTTCAGGCTTATGGACGAGCGTTTTAGGTAGGCTAGTACGCGCAATTTCTCCAACACTCCATGGATGCATGCGGTAAATGAAGTACCTTCCCATTAAACTATCGCCCGCTCGTCTATAGACATCGAGTCGTGAACTGCCGGTTACAATAATCTGTGTTTTATCAGAGTAGGTATCGAAAAATCCTTTAAGATTACTTCTCCACATTTTCTGTTTATGCAGTTCATCAAAAACAATCAGAGGTTTTTTCTCTGTGAGTACGTTTAGCTGCATCTGTTCAGCAACGGCTGCAGGACCTTGTAAAATGAGTCGCCGATCATTGATATTATCCCAATTGAGATAATGGGTGCAGATAGCTTTGCAGCTATTGGTCTTACCTACTTGGCGTGGACCACTTACAAACGCCATTTGACGATTATGGCTGAAGTGATCCTTAAGGATCGAATCGTAAAGTCGTGGCCTGTGCTCCATTGGACCATTTTCGTATACATCGTAAAATAGTCCAGACCATTTTACGATACACACGAAAATGGTCCAGGGCAGGTTATTTACATCTTCTTAAGTATTCTAGGTGTTTTTTATAACTCTATATTAGCTATAGAGTTATTTAACTTAAGCGCTAGGTGCAGCTGTTACCTTCTTAACTTGGAGTGCTTTGGTTTTTACTTCACCCACTAAGCGCTCAAGGAAGCTAGCAAAAGCAATAACGCCTTCATCTCCTTTTGCACGGGAGCGAACACTGACCGCTTTAGCTTCAGCTTCTTTAGCACCAAGTACTAAGGTGTAAGGGACCTTATCGATTTCTGCTCTTCTAATCTTAGCACCGAGTTTATCACTGTGTTCATCGAGAGAAGCACGAATACCTGCAGCCTTTAATTGATTTAAAAGGTCATGGGAGTATTCAGAGACTTTATCGCTGATGGGTACTAAGCGTACTTGTTCTGGAGATAACCAAACAGGGAAGTCGCCACCGAAGTGTTCAATTAATACACCACAGAAACGTTCCATAGAACCAAACGGAGCTCTATGAATCATGACTGGTCTGTGGGACTGATTATCTGCTCCGATGTAGGAGAGATCAAAGCGTACCGGTAAATTGTAATCGACTTGAACGGTACCTAATTGCCATTCGCGTCCGATCACGTCTTTCACAACGAAATCGATCTTAGGTCCGTAGAATGCTGCCTCCCCTGGTTCTTCAGTAAAAGGAACGCCAAGGGTTTGAGCAGCAGCACGGCATGCGGCTTCTGCTTTATCCCAATTTGCTGCGTCACCCGTGTACTTGTTTGAATCAGGATCACGGAGGCCCACACGGACCCTATAATCACTCATACCAAGCGTAGTTAAAACGATTTTAACTAAGGACAAGCAGCCTAAGACTTCTGCAGCAACTTGTTCTTCTGTACAGAAGAGGTGAGCATCGTCTTGGGTGAAGCCACGAACACGCGTCATGCCATTTAATTCACCGGACTGTTCCCAGCGGTATACGGTACCAAATTCTGCTAAGCGAACGGGAAGATCACGGTAGGAGTGAGGCTGTGAAGCGAAGATCTTAATGTGATGCGGGCAATTCATGGGCTTCAGTAAGAAGCCGTCTAAAAGACTTTCGTCTGCTTTGACTCTATCTTGCGTGATCGTCTCTTTACCTGTTCTTGCATTAATCTGATCTCTGAAATGAGCCGAGACGGCATCTAAGCGAGCAGTCATATCGGCACAGGAGCAGCCTTCATGTAAGATTTGGCTTAGGGCTTCGTTTTCGATGATTGGTGAAAATTGGGACTCTTTATAATACGGGAAGTGGCCCGATGTTTTATAAAGTGCTAATTTTCCAATGTGAGGCGTGAAGACTTGGCTATAGCCCTGCTTGCGCAGTTCATCGCTAATAAAGTTCTGTAATTCTTGGCGAATAATAGACCCTGCAGGTGTCCATAAAATGAGGCCTTGGCCTACATCATCATCGACAACAAAGAGTTTTAAATCGCGTCCTAATTTACGGTGATCGCGCTGCTTTGCTTGCTCGAGTCTTTCTAAGTGCTGAGCAAGTTCTTCCTTACTTGCAAAAGCAGTTCCGTAGATACGCTGTAGTTGTTTATTTTTTTCATCACCTCTATGATAAGCACCAGCAATGGAAAGGAGTTTAAAGGCCTTAATCTTGCTTGTGTACTTAACGTGACTACCAGCACACAGATCAATAAATTCACCGTTTTGGTAGAAAGAAATTTTTTCGCCTTCTGGAATATCTGCTAAGCGTCCTAATTTATATTTTTCTTGGCCGCACTGCTTGATGATTTGAACCGCTTCTTCACGCGTTACTTCTTTACGAACAAAGGCTTGGTTTTCATCAATGACCTTTTTCATCTCTGCTTCGATTTTAGCGAGATCGTCTAAGGTGAGCGTCTTATCTAAATCAATGTCGTAGTAGAATCCTGTATCGGTTGGAGGACCAATATCTAATTTCACGTTAGGATAGATACGTAATAGTGCCGTAGCTAAAACGTGAGAGGAGGAGTGGCGAATCTCTTCGAGCGGAGTCATGGACATAAAATTAATCGTTACTGTTTAAGTACTTCAAGGCTGTAGCCGTCTTTTCTATCGAGCATACTGTAGCCTAATTGGGTGATTTCTTTTCGTAAGGTATCAGCTAAAGCAAAGTTCTTTGCTTGTTTTGCTTCCCATCGTTTTTGTGCCAAGGCACTGACTTCTGCTGGGATTTCAACTTTTGCTTCTTCTAAACTAATACCGATTAAATAAAGGACGTCATCAAACGCTTTTAAGTCTGAAGCAAGTACGGCAGGATCGGTTGGTAGTGGCTGATTTACTTCAGTAAATAATTTTCCTAAAGCACCTGGAATATTCAAATCATCACATAAAGGCTCAGTCGCTGCATTGAAACGGCTTGTTGGTAGGGCAGTCGTTCCTGCTTTTTGTGCTGCGACTAATTTATTTCTAAAGTCACGCAGGGACTTAAGTGCACTCTCTGCAGCATGGAGAGAATCTAACGTGAAGTTAAGCTGCTTACGTGGATGGCCTGCTAATAAAGCGTAACGAACCGCACTCGCTGAGTAGCCTTTTTCGATGAGAGAACCGAGAGTGTAGTAATTACCCTTACTCTTACTCATCGTGGTTCCTTCAACCAGTAAGTGTTCACTGTGATACCACTGCAGTGCAAAGGTCGTTCCATTGCAGCACTGACTCTGCGCAATTTCGTTTTCGTGGTGAGGGAAAAGTAAATCTACGCCGCCTGTGTGAAGATCGATTGTTTCGCCTAAATGTTTTTTGATCATGGCACTACACTCAATGTGCCAGCCAGGTCTACCTGCAGAGGCACCCTGTGGGCCGTCCCATTTTACATTACCATCTTCTTCAGGCTTGTAAGCTTTCCATAACGCAAAATCTCCAATGTCATCTTTATGATCTGCATCGAATGCTGAATTGGTGATTTTTAATTCACGCTCTTTAATGCGGGATAATTTTCCGTAGCCAGGAAAAGACGTGATCTTAAAATAAACGGAGCCATCGGGTGCCCGATAAGCGTTCCCTTTTTCCATCAAAACTTCGATCATGTCGACCTGCTCTTTGATGTGACCGGTTGCGGTTGGCTCAACGGTAGGAGGTAAGCAGTTGAGTGCTTTGCAATCCGCATGAAATTTATCGGTCCAAAACTGAGCGATTTCAGATAATGGTCTTCCTTCTTTCTTAGCCTGCGTGATGGTGCGGTCATCCACATCGGTGATATTTCGCACATGCTTTACTTTGGATGGTCCAAACTCTTTATCCAGTAAACGGCGTAAAACATCATTAACCGTGAAGGTTCTAAAGTTACCGATATGGGCTGGGGCATAGACGGTTGGCCCGCAGTTATAGAAACGAAACACGCCATCGGCATGCGAAGCCTTTAATTCGCGTACCTCACGGGTTAATGAGTCATAGAGTCTAATAGCCATGAAAGACCATAATAATGAGTGATTTGGCGTGAAAATGCGAAAAGAAACGCTAGGATAAAGGGGTATAAGCCTATTTTAACCAACTTCTGTCATGGCTGATTCCTTTAAGCTCAACTTAACCCATAGACCTCGCCGTTTAAGGCGAACACCTAGCCTAAGGCGCTTAACGGAGGAGACGGTCTTAAAACCAGCCGATTTAATAGCTCCGCTTTTTGTGGTAGAGGGCAAAAAGGCTCCTGAGGCCGTAGGTTCTATGCCTGGTGTGTTTAGGTATTCTATTCCTGATTTAGTGAAGGAATGTAAAAGTCTCTATAAATTAGGGATCCCGATGGTGGCCCTCTTTCCTAAACTCGATGCTAAGTATAAGGATGATCTAGGTTCAGCTAGTTGTGATGAAGATGCCTTAATTTTACGTGCTGTTAGAGCGATTAAAAAAGCAGTCCCTGGTTTAATTGTGATGACGGATATTGCTTTAGATCCGTATACAACTCATGGCCATGACGGAATTTTAAATGCCGCTAAAAACGATGTCGATAATGACAGAACAGTCGCAACGTTAGTTAAGATGGCAGTCCTTCATGCTAAAGCAGGCGTCGATATGGTGGCTCCAAGTGATATGATGGATGGAAGAATTGGAGCGATTCGGACAGCTCTCAATAAAGAAGGCTGTGATCATACCTCCATCATGGCTTATTCAGCGAAATTTGCTTCCGCTTACTACGGTCCATTCCGTGACGCCGTGGGGACGATGAAAGCGGCAAGTAAGGATACCTTTAGTAAAGTAACCTATCAGTTAAATCCTGCGAACCGCCGTGAAGCCCTGATTGAAATTGCTCTCGATGAAGAAGAGGGTGCAGACATTTTAATGGTTAAGCCAGCAGGTCCTTACCTCGATATTATTCGTGAAGTACGGAACGCAACGAATAAGCCTGTTGCTGCTTATCAAGTGTCTGGAGAATACGCACAAATTCATGCCGCTGCAAAACTCGGTTGGCTTGATTTAGAGAAGACTACATTCGAGTCCTTACTTTCGATTAAGCGTGCAGGAGCAGATATGATTCTTACTTATTTTGCTAAGAAGATTGCACCGTCACTCTAAGTTGCGTGACTAAAGGAGCACAAAAAAACCTGTCTTATATAGACAGGTTTTTTTATTAGAAAAAAGAGAACGCTTAGCGTTTACCTTTTGATTTCTTAGAGGAGGATTTCGAAGATTTTGAGCGAGGTTCGTCGTCCATGTCATCCATGTCGTCTTTGTCTTTATCTTTTTCGCCTTCGCCCTCTGCGCCTTCACTCTCTTCGTCTTCGTCCCATTTAAGTGACTCGTCGTTTTTGAGTTTTTCTTCTTCTTCCTCATCTAGTTCTGGCAAGTCTTCATCATCATCTTCTGATGTGACATCCTTAGCAGGAGCCTCTTCGTCAACTTCATGACCAGCTGGCATGTAGTCTAAGACCGCAATGAGTTCTTCAAAGGTGTGAATCGCTTTACCTTCAATGAAGCTCGCATTTTGGTCTTCACGAATTTCGTCTTCAACTTCATCCACGAGGAGTTTTGATTCGAAATCAAAGAGATCGTTTAAAAGTTTAACGCGGGAGCGCGTTAAGTGATCGAGTAGATCAGCGTAAGGTCCGTTCTCTTCATCGAGTGTGTCAGGGAGTGCGAAGAGTTTTTCTTCAGAATCAAAGATTGATTCTTTGACGCGCTTTAAACGCACTTTGCCACTACCCGCATCTTTTTCGATGCGGAATAAAATGAAGGCGGCTTCAAACAAGTCTTGGTCAAACCCGTAATCACGCAGGGGTTCAACCAGCTCAATTAAATGAGCTACCTGGCGTGGATCGATGATACTTAGACCATCAATATCCCAACGAACAGGATCACTTGTTTCGGCAACCCACCAATTGTGGTCTTCGCCGAGCCGAACGATGCACCAATCTAGAGTCGATGTAGGCTTAGCCATGTGTCAGTAGTAATAATAAATTTAGGCGTAGAGTGAGTGCGGATATTTAAAAAACAAGCACGAAACGTAACATTTATAAGTGATTAATAGGGAGTTAGTTAAAGTCACGCATGAATTACCTAAAACGCCATTTTTCACGCATTTATGACCTTTCTTAAGCTTTATTGTTTCAATAAGGGCCATTTCGTCCTCAATTAGGCTCTATGGAGTCCTATTACGAATCCTTGATTAAACCGCTGTTTTTTAAGACAGACCCTGAGAAAGCCCATGAATTTGCGGTCTCCAGTTTAGCGCTTTTAGGAAAGATAACACCTCTGTGTCGTCTATTAGAAATGACCTCTCAGCCTTCCGGATTAAAACCGGTTGAAGCGTTTGGACTACGTTTTCCAAATGCCGTAGGTCTTGCAGCAGGGTTTGATAAAAATGGGAAAGCCTGGCCAGCAGCTGCTGCCTTAGGTTTTGGGCATGTCGAAATTGGTACCGTCACTGCCTTAGAACAGCCAGGAAATCCAAAACCGCGTTTATTCCGTTATCCGAGTGAGCGAGCTGTCATTAACCGGATGGGCTTTAATAATGAGGGTGCTTTTAAAGTCGCAGAGCGGTTTTCTAAACTACCACCCCCTGGTAAACGCCGGATCCCTGTAGGAATCAATTTAGGAAAATCAAAAGTAGTCGATATTGATCAAGCAACGAATGATTACTTACAAAGCTATGAGCTCTTAGCTCCGCACGCTGATTATCTCGTCTTAAATGTATCGAGTCCAAACACACCGAATTTGCGTCAGCTCCAAGACGAAGAAAAACTGCGCCAACTTTTATCTGCCGTGACAGAAGCAAATACGGCACGTCATGCAAAAGTAGGAGGAAAGAAACTTCCTGTTCTTTTAAAAATAGCTCCGGATTTAACGTTTACTCAGATCGATTCGGTAATCGAGGTCGTTCACCAGTATAAACTGGATGGACTCATTGCTACGAATACAACCTTAGCTCGTCCTGGTTATTTTCAGTCGGTGAATGAAGCGGGTGGCTTAAGTGGAAGACCGGTTAGAAAACGCTCCACAGAAATTGTGAATTATATTTCACGCGCAACTGCTGGAAAATTACCGATCATTGCTGTGGGTGGTATTGATTCTCCTGAAAGTGCAGGAGAAAAATTAGATGCAGGTGCTACGCTTGTTCAGCTTTACACAGGTCTTATTTATAAAGGACCGTTTTATGCGTCCGTTCTCGCTCGAGCACTCGCAGATCGCCAGACTAAATAACCCAGTCTGGAGTTCTCTCTAAGAGGGTTTCCTTTTTCTCGCGTGGCCTAATTACAAGGTTATCGCCTTTAAAATAGGCGATACTGTTTTCAGGCATACTTTCGAGTAACCAGACGTTACCCCCAACGATCGAATGAGCACCAATTCGGGTATCTCCGCCTAAGATTGTTGCATGGGCATAGATCGTTACAAAGTCACCCACATCAGGATGGCGTTTTACTCCCTTAATAGGATTACCTGCATGATCGAGTTCAAAGGATTTAGCACCTAGGGTTACTCCTTGGTACAGTTTAACGTGATTTCCAATGGTTGCTGTTTCACCGACAACAACTCCCGTTGCATGATCGATAAAGAAATGGGTCCCAATCGTAGCGCCAGGATGTAAATCACAGCCGGTTCTTTCGTGGCCGTATTCCGTTATCATGCGTGGTAAGATCGGAACTTTAAGCTCGTAGAGAATGTGGGCGAGTCGTTGAAGTGAAATGACCAATACGCAAGGATAGGCGACAATAATTTCTTCGACACTTCTTGCAGCAGGATCACCTTCATACGCTGCAGCAACATCGGTTTGAATTAATTTTCTAAGTGCTGGTAAGAGGGCTAACGCTTCTGTTGTCAGTTCACGTGCTTTTTCTTGTGGATTAGGATTTTTTGCAAACGTGAGGCTTTTGGTAATTTCGGTGAGAAGTCGTTTATCAACCTGATCAAGGAGTTTAGTGACATGCTCAGGCACATCTTTTTTAGCGAGCATCACATCTTCAAAGTAGCCCGGAAAAAACAGATGCATGCAGTCGCTTGCTAATTGTTGAACCGATTCCTGGGTGGGTAAGTTAGCGCCATCAATATAATTGATACCTCCATCGTTTTCATAGGAGGCGAGTAGGGCTTTCTTGATCGGATCAAGCTTCATTGCGCTTCCTATGGAATGTGGTTTTTAGGTGATTGCAACGTTTGCCTACGCGTTTTCCGTATTAAAGCGCAGCTTTCATAGCTTGCACCCTATAAAAAGACCTACTTTCATATTTCTTTTTATGAATCTTCAAACACTTCTGGATGCTACCTCAAACGAGTCCTCGGCTCGTAAGGCAAAGTATTCCTTGGCTGATTTGAAGGCTAAGATTAAGGATCTACCTCCTTCACGTGGCTTTGTTAAAGCACTGGCTTCACGTCCGTTTAGTTTAATTGCAGAAATTAAAGCGAAGTCACCCAGCATGGGGGAGATGAGTGAACAAGACACGAAGGATGCAAAAAAAGCACATCTTATTTATGAAGCACATCCCTGCGTTGCTGCGATTTCTGTTTTAACCCAGCTGAATGATTTTGGTGGAACGCCAGAGGATTTACTTCGAATCCGTTCTGAAGTAACGAAGCCCGTAATTCGTAAAGACTTCATTATGGATGAATATGAAGTCTATTATTCACGCAGCATTGGAGCGGATGCGATGCTTCTTATGGCAAGTGTGATAACGGATCCTCAAGCGTTTAAAGCTCTTCATGATTTAGCACTTAGTCTTGGTATGGATGTCCTGTGTGAAGTGCATTCTATTGATGAAATTAAGCGTCTTCCTGATACGGTTAAACTGTGTGGCATAAATTCCAGAAATTTTAAGTCTGATGCTCGGTTTGGTGCTTCAAAAATTAGTCGATTAGTCGGAAAAGATCTAACGACTGACTTAGGTACCTTCGATTTGTTTGAGCATCTT
>Ga0208381_1000704_pt1 | contig 10853 bp, 11 predicted proteins | sample CryBogCBE13Jul09_FD_184572 | JGI IMG/M metagenome (GOLD analysis project Ga0208381, IMG submission 184572) | Freshwater microbial communities from Crystal Bog, Wisconsin, USA - CBE13Jul09 (SPAdes) (version 2) | ecosystem: Environmental > Aquatic > Freshwater > Lake | place: Crystal Bog...
GCGAGGCTTATCGACAGGGCATCTTTCCCTGGTACAGCGCGGGCCAGCCCATTTTGTGGTGGTCGCCCGACCCGCGCATGGTATTGAGCACCGCTCATTTCAAATGGCACCGCAGTTTGCGCAAAACAGTCGACCGTTTTTTGCTGAGTGGTCAGGGCGAAGTTCGATTCGATGGTGCTTTTGAGCGCGTTATTCGTTCTTGTGCCCAAGCGCCTCGAGAGGGCCAAAACGGCACCTGGATTTCTGAAGACATGATTCAAGCCTACATGGCCTTGCACCGCGCCGGCGTCGCCCACAGCGTCGAAACCTGGTGGCAGGGCGAGTTGGTGGCAGGACTTTATTTGGTCAACTTGGGCCGCGCGGTGTTTGGTGAATCGATGTTCACCCGAGTCACCGATGGCTCCAAAATCGCTTTATCGGCCTTGGTGGCTTTTTGTCGACGTCAGCAAATTGAGCGCATCGATTGCCAGCAACACACGCGCCATTTGGCCTCTTTGGGGGCGGCCGAAATTCCGCGAGATGAATTCAACGCTTGGCTAGAGAAAGCGACCCCGTTGCCCGCTCCGGTTTGGCAATTTGACGAATCCGACTGGCACGCGTTAAATTCAAAACCATGACCCAGCTTCATGAGCTCCCCCGTGAGCTTCCGCTTCAGGCGGTGCAGTTTTACGCCACCACGCCCTATGAGTGCAGCTACCTGCCCGACCACCAGGCCCGCTCCCAAGTCGCGACGCCCGGCCACTTGATTCAGGGGGCCGTCTACTCTGAGCTCGTGGCGGCAGGGTTTCGACGCAGCGGCGTCTACACCTACCGCCCCTACTGCGATGGCTGCCGCCAATGCCAAGCGCTGCGGGTTCTGGCGGCCGAGTTCAAGCCCTCACGCAGTCAAAAAAGAGCCCTGAAACAACACCAACAGCTGATCGCCAACCCGTTGGAGCTGGGTTACTCGCTGGAACACTACGAGTTGTACCAACGCTATCAAAATGCCCGCCACAAAGGGGGCGGGATGGACCAAGACAGCTCGGACCAGTACACCCAATTTCTGTTGCAAAGTCGGGTGAACTCCAGGCTGGTCGAGTTTCGTGAGCCGGACAGCAACGGGTTGCCCGGGCGATTGTGCATGGTCAGCATTGTCGATGTGCTGGAAGATGGGCTGTCCGCGGTTTACACTTTTTACGAGCCAGAGCCTCAAGCCAGCTACGGCACCTACAACGTGTTGTGGCAAATCGAGCAGGCCCAAAAGCTGGGACTGCCCCATGTTTACCTTGGCTACTGGATTGAGGCCAGCCCGAAAATGAGTTACAAAATTTTGTTCAACCCACACCAAATTTTGGTCGACGGGGATTGGCAAAATAATTTCACAAAGTAAAATTTAGCTTTATCCTTCGAAAAATGGTCAAGCGCGAAACAGCCCCTTCACTGCCGCCCAGCATCCAAGTCATTGAGCGCATGTTCAATTTAATTGATGTGTTGGCCTCGCGTGAAGAAGCCATGTCACTGAAGGAAATCAGCGAAAAAACGGGGCTGCATCCGTCCACCACCCACCGCATCTTGAACGACTTGGCCACCGGCCGCTTTGTCGATCGGCCTGAAGCCGGTCATTACCGCTTGGGCATGCGGCTCTTGGAATTGGGCAACTTGGTCAAAGGGCGTTTGAACGAACGCGACGCCGCCCTGGGGCCCATGCGCGAACTGCACAAATTGATTCAACAACCGGTCAATCTGAGCATGCGGCAAGGCGACGAAATTGTGTATGTCGAACGCGCCTACAGCGAGCGCAGCGGCATGCAAGTGGTGCGCGCCATTGGGGGGAGAGCGCCCTTGCATTTGACCTCGGTCGGCAAATTGTTTTTATCGGTGGACGACGTGAACAAGGTGCGCGCCTACGCCACCCGAACCGGCTTGAGCGGGCAAACCAAAAACTCCATTACCCAATTACCCGTTTTGGAAAGAGAGCTTTCCAAGGTGCGCCAATATGGCATGGCGCATGACAACGAAGAACTGGAATTGGGCGTGCGCTGCATGGCGGCAGGCATTCGGGACGATCAAGGGCATTTGGTGGCGGGCTTGTCCATCTCAGCCCCGGCTGACCGACTGGACGAAAGCTGGCTACCCAAGTTGATGGCCACCGCCAGCGAAATTTCAGCCCATTTGGGCTACCGCGCCAAACGAAGCAGCGATTAATAAGCTGACTAATTAACTGACTTGTGCGTTGACCCGAGCCGCGGGGGTGGCAGGGTGATTGGCTTCCACCCAGCGCTTGACCCGCTCGGCATCGGCAATGCGGCTCAACTTACCGGTGGAATCCAAGAAGACCATGATGAGCTTGCGGCCGGCCACTTTGGCTTGCATCACCAAGCATTGGCCAGCTTCTGAGATGTAGCCGGTTTTTTGCACACCAATGTCCCATGCTGGATTTTTGACCAAGCGGTTGGTGGTGTTGTATTGCAGGGTATGGTGGCCCACGTCGACCTGGTAACTGGGTGACGTGGTCAAGGTGCGCAAGGTGGCGTCGTCGTAAGCAGCGTTCACCAACAAAGCCAAGTCGTGGGCGCTGGATTGGTTGCGGCTGGACAAACCGGTGGGCTCAATGTAGTGGGTGCTGCTCATGCCCAAAGTTTGTGCCTTGGCATTCATCAAACCGACAAAGTGTTCCAAGCCCCCCGGGAAAGTGCGCCCCAAAGCGTGGGCAGCTCGGTTCTCACTCGACATCAAGGCCAAGTGCAACAACTCACCCCGAGGCAAGGTGACGCCCACACGCAAGCGCGAACTGCTGCCCTTTTCGGTATCGACGTCGTCTTGGCTGATGGTGATGGGTTCGCTCATGTCCAACTTGGCTTCACTCAAAATGAAGCCGGTCATGAGCTTGGTCAGTGAAGCAATGGGCAGCACCGCGTGGTCATTTTTGCTGAGTAACACCTCATGGGTGTCTTGGTCAATCACCAGCGCCGCATTGGAGCGCAGGGCCAGTGGGTCTGGGGTTTTGTTCAAACCGGCGATTTGGCCAAAGCTGGGTTTGGTGGGGATCACCTTGCCAACGGCCTTGGAGATGGGGCGATGGGCCCGGGCTTTGCGCGCCTTGGCAGGCTGGGCTGTTGGGTTCGTCAGAACCGTCTGAGCCGTTTGGGTCGTTTGGGTTGTCGCGTCGGCGGCCTGGAGTTGAAAGGAAACGCTGGCTGTCAGGATGAAGGCCACCCAGCAGGCAAGGGGTTTGGCCATGGCGTTTCGTTTCATGCAGAGAACTCCGTTGGACTTGATGAGTAGATTTTGATCGAAAAGTCAAATAAATTCAACGACTTGCTAAATTTATCTCGACTCCAAGTTCAAATTATAAAGCCCAATTTCCCCTGATCAGCCCTGCGCCGCCACCCGATCGGCTTTGGAGTGCAATTTATTCAAGGCACTCAAGTACGCCTTGGCGGAAGCGACCACGATATCGGTGTCGGAACCCACGCCGTTCACCACCCGCCCGCTGTTTTGCAAGCGCACCGTGACCTCGCCTTGGCTCTCGGTTGAACCGCTGATGGCGTTGACCGAATAGAGCACCATTTCAGCCCCGCTTTTGACGTGGGATTCAATGGCTTTGAGCGAGGCATCGACGGGCCCATTGCCCTCAGATTCGCTTTTGACCTCTTGGCCTTGCACCGTAAAAACAATCGACGCAGACGGTTTTTCGCCGGTTTCGCTGCGCTGACTCAAAGACACGAAGGCGAATTCATCGTTGTCAGCGGCCACGCTTTCTTCGCTGACCAAGGCCAAGATGTCTTCGTCAAAAATCTCGCTTTTGCGGTCAGCCAATTCTTTGAACTTGGCAAAGGCGTTATTGATCTCTTGTTCGCTGTCCAAGCTTACCCCCAAGTCTTGCAAGCGTTGCTTGAAGGCGTTGCGGCCACTCAATTTACCCAAGACAATTTTGTTGGCCGACCAACCCACGTCTTCGGCGCGCATGATTTCATAGGTATCACGGGCCTTCAAAACGCCGTCTTGGTGAATGCCAGACGCATGGGCAAAGGCATTGGCGCCGACCACCGCCTTGTTGGGTTGCACCACAAAGCCTGTGGTTTGACTCACCATTCGGCTGGCCGCCACAATGTGGACAGGGTCAATGTTGAGGTCCAAACCAAAGTAATCGCGGCGGGTGCGCACCGCCATCACCACTTCTTCCAAAGAACAATTGCCAGCGCGTTCGCCCAAACCGTTGATGGTGCATTCAATTTGACGAGCACCGCCAATTTTGACGCCGGCCAAGGAGTTGGCCACCGCCATGCCCAAGTCGTTGTGGCAATGCACCGACCAAATGGCCTTGTCGGAATTGGGCACACGTTCGCGCAAGGTCTTGATGAAGTTGCCGTACAACTCTGGCACCGCGTAACCCACGGTGTCGGGGATGTTCAGGGTCGTTGCACCTTCGTTGATGACGGCCTCTAAGACGCGGCACAAAAAGTCCACATCGCTGCGGTAACCGTCTTCGGGGCTGAATTCAACGTCAGCCACCAAGTTTCGGGCAAAGCGCACCGACTGCTTGGCTTGCTCCAAGACCTGCTCGGGCGTCATGCGGAGCTTCTTTTCCATGTGCAAGGCCGAGGTTGCAATGAAGGTGTGAATGCGGGCGCTGTTGGCGCCTTTCAAGGCTTCAGCAGCGCGGGCAATGTCGCGGTCATTGGCGCGTGACAAGGAGCAGATGGTCGAGTCTTTGATGTTGTTGGCGATCAGCTGCACGGCGTCAAAGTCGCCATTGCTGGAGGCGGCAAAACCGGCTTCGATCACGTCCACCTTCAAGCGCTCCAATTGACGGGCGATGCGCAGTTTTTCATCCTTGGTCATGGAGGCGCCGGGCGACTGTTCGCCGTCGCGCAAGGTGGTGTCAAAAATGATCAATTTATCGGCCATGGTTTTCTCCCAAAAAATCTTAAAAATAATCAACAAAAAAGCCCGCTGCGTTGAGGCTGGCGGGCTTGAGGTTCAGTGTGGAAAAAGTTAGCGTCAGCCCGCCTTGCTCAGTGCAAATGCCACTAGGGATAGCAGGGCGAAGGACATCAAAGCCACTTGTTGCAAACGGCGAGCAGCCACGGCATCACGCACAGCGATGGCCCGTGTGTTGGCAGGTCGTGAGTGGAAGGAGGACTTCATGGGCTTGACTCTATCACAAAATAAAACGCCTGTTTTTATTTGTGCAAACCTTCTTCGTCGGGCTCGTCGGTCGAGGTGCTGATGACGCTGACACGCAGGCCTTTGTAACGTCGCACGCCATAAATCACATAGCCACTCAAGGCATAAGCAATGAACAATCCGAGCAGCACCACGGGTGGATAAATGTAGATGACCGAAATCAGCAAGGCGATCAAGACGATGACGGCGAAGGGCACGCTCTTTTTAATGTGGAATTCTTTGAAGCTGTAAAACGGCAAGTTGGTGACCATGGTGAGGCCCCCAAACAGCATCACCGAGAACGTGATCCAAGTCATTTGCGACCAAGTGAAGAAGGCATTCTCGCCAGGATGCACACCGGCTTCGGTGGTCACCCAAATCAAACAGGCCACCAGTGCGGCGGCGGCGGGGGAAGGCAAGCCCTGAAAATAACGCTTGTCCACCACCGCGGTGTTGACGTTAAAGCGCGCCAAGCGCAGGGCCGCGCAGGCACAAAAGACGAAGGCGGCAATCCAGCCCCAACGGCCCAAGCCTTTCAAGGACCACTCATAGGCAATCAAGGCCGGCGCGGCGCCAAAAGACACCATGTCGGCCAGCGAATCCATTTGCTCGCCAAAGGCGCTTTGGGTATTCGTCATGCGGGCAACTCGACCATCGAGGCTGTCGAGCACCATCGCATAAAAAATACCCAAAGCGGCTTGATCAAACTGCCCATTCATCCCCATGACGGTGGCATAAAAGCCCCCCGACAAGGCCGCCAGGGTGAATAAGTTGGGCAGCACATAGATGCCCTTGATGCGTTTCGGTTGGGCCGATGTGGCCCCCTCGTGCGCGCCCCCTTCCGCGTTCGACGCAAGGTCTGAACGGGTGGAAGGCGCAGGCACCTGGGAGGTCGGTTTTTCCGAATGTGGCATCAGGGGATCTTAGTTGCGGCTTTGGTCCACCAATTTGTTCTTGGCAATCCAAGGCATCATGGCGCGCAGTTGGCCGCCGACTTTTTCAATCGAATGGTCAGCGGTGTTGCGGCGGCGAGCGGTCATGCTGGGGTAGTTCAAGCGACCTTCTTGGATGAACATCTTGGCGTAGTCGCCGTTTTGGATGCGCTTCAAGGCGTGGCGCATGGCCGCGCGCGATTGGTCGTTGATGACTTCAGGACCGGTCACGTACTCGCCGTATTCGGCGTTGTTGGAGATCGAGTAATTCATGTTGGCGATGCCGCCTTCATAAATCAGGTCGACGATTAACTTCAGTTCATGCAGGCATTCAAAGTACGCCATTTCAGGCGCGTAGCCGGCTTCCACCAAGGTTTCGTAACCCATCTTGATGAGTTCAACCGCACCCCCGCACAACACGGCTTGTTCGCCGAACAAGTCGGTTTCGGTTTCTTCTTTGAAGTTGGTTTCAATGATGCCGGCTTTGCCGCCCCCATTGGCCATGGCGTAGCTCAAAGCCAAGTCACGGGCCTTGCCGCTCTTGTCTTGGTGCACCGCCACCAGGTGGGGCACGCCACCGCCTTGGGTGTAGGTGTTGCGCACGGTGTGGCCAGGGGCCTTGGGCGCCACCATCCAAACGTCCAAGTCAGCGCGGGGCATGACTTGGTTGTAATGCACGTTGAAGCCGTGGGCGAAAGCCAAAGAAGCGCCTTGCTTGATGTTGGGGGCCACGTTGTTGGTGTACACCTCGCCGATTTGCTCATCGGGCAACAAGATCATGACCACGTCAGCGGCCTTCACAGCGTCGTTGACCTCCATCACGGTCAAGCCGGCTTTGCCCACCTTGTCCCAGGAAGCGCCGCCTTTGCGCAGACCGACCACGACCTTCACGCCGCTGTCGTTCAAATTTTGAGCGTGGGCGTGGCCTTGTGAGCCGTAGCCAATGATGGCAACGGTCTTGCCTTTGATCAGGCTCAGGTCACAGTCTTTGTCGTAAAAAACTTTCATACTTTTCTCCAAAAAATTTTGTTAAGTGGTCTTTTAAAAAGGTCAGATTGACACAGATTAACTTCAGGCGCGCAGGATTCTCTCACCTCGGCCAATGCCGCTAGAGCCGGTGCGCACCGTCTCCAAGATGGCTGTGCGGTCGATCGCTTCCAAGAACGCGTCGTTCTTGGATTGATCGCCCGTCAGCTCAATGGTGTAGCTTTTTTCGGTCACATCGATGATGCGGCCCCGGAAAATATCGGCCATGCGCTTCATTTCTTCGCGCTCTTTGCCCACAGCCCGAACCTTGACCATCATCAGCTCGCGCTCGGTGTAAGCGCCTTCGCTGAGGTCAACGACTTTGACCACTTCAATGAGGCGGTTCAGGTGTTTGGTAATTTGCTCAATGACGTCGTCCGAACCCGTGGTTTGGATGGTCATGCGTGACAGCGATGGGTCTTCGGTTGGCGCGACCGTGAGCGACTCGATGTTGTAGCCGCGCGCTGAGAACAGGCCGACGACGCGGGACAAGGCGCCCGCTTCGTTTTCAATTAAAACTGCAATGATGTGTTTCATGATGAGATTCCTCTTTTCGCCGCCCTCCCCGAGCCACGGTAATGGCCCGGCTTGGCGGTCAATAGATTCGTCTTAAATTAAATGGGGTTGATAAAGAAGCCAATCAGGTGGCCCATGAGGCGGCTAGGGGGTGTTTCACAAATCCTCGGAGCCGAGCAACATTTCAGTGATGCCCTTGCCGGCTTGCACCATCGGGAAGACGTTTTCAGTCGGGTCCGTGCGGAAGTCCAAGAACACCGTGCGGTCTTTCAACTTGCGGGCTTCGCGCAAGGCGGGCTCAACGTCTTCAGGGCGCTCAATCAGCATGCCCACGTGGCCATAGGCTTCAGCCAGCTTGACAAAATCGGGCAGGGCGTCCATGTAGCTGTGGCTGTAACGGCCTGAATATTCAATTTGTTGCCACTGACGCACCATGCCCAAATAGCGGTTGTTCAAAGAACAAATGATGATGGGCGTGTTGTATTGAAAGCAAGTGGACAATTCTTGAATGTTCATCTGCACCGAGCCTTCGCCGGTGATGCAAAAAACCTCGCTGTCGGGCTTGGCCAACTTGATGCCCATGGCATAGGGGATGCCCACGCCCATGGTGCCCAATCCGCCTGAGTTGATCCAACGACGGGGCTCGTCAAAGCGGTAGTATTGCGCGGCCCACATTTGGTGCTGGCCCACATCGGAGGTGATGTAGGTGTCGGTGCCCTTGGTCATTTCCCACAAGGTTTGAACGACCTTTTGGGGCTTGATGACGTCGCCGTTGCCCAAGCTGAACTTCAGGCAATCCTTTTTGCGCCAGCCTTCAATCGTGTCCCACCAAGCGCCGAGGGCAGCGGGGTCGGGTTTTTGAGTGCCTTCGCGCAACATGCCGAGCATTTCGGTCAGCACGTCTTTCACATCGCCCACGATGGGAATGTCCACCTTGACGCGCTTTGAAATGCTCGAGGGGTCGATGTCGATGTGAATGATTTTGCGTTCGTTTTGCGCAAAGTGCTTGGGGTTGCCGATCACGCGGTCGTCGAAACGCGCGCCAACAGCCAACAAAACATCGCAGTTTTGCATGGCATTGTTGGCTTCAACGGTGCCGTGCATGCCCAGCATGCCCAAGAATTTAGGGTCGGAAGCCGGGAAGGCCCCCAAGCCCATCAAGGTGTTGGTGACGGGGTAGCCCAATTGGTTGGCCAAAGCCCGCAACTCGTCGGAGGCGTTGCTCAACAGCACGCCGCCGCCGGTGTAGATGTAAGGCCGTTTGGCGGCCAACAACAGTTGCAAGGCTTTGCGAATTTGCCCGCCGTGGCCTTTGCGCACGGGGTTGTAGGAGCGCATTTCAACGGTTTCTGGGTAGCCGTTGTAGGGCACTTGCTTGAAGGAAACGTCCTTGGGAATGTCCACCACCACGGGGCCAGGGCGACCGGTACGGGCAATGTGAAAGGCCTTCTTCAAGGTCAACGCCATGTCACGCGCGTCTTTGACCAAGAAGTTGTGTTTGACGATGGGGCGGGTAATGCCCACGGTGTCACATTCTTGGAAAGCGTCCAGGCCAATCGCGGGGGTAGGCACCTGTCCGCTGATGATGACCATGGGAATGCTGTCCATGTAGGCGGTTGCGATGCCGGTCACGGCGTTGGTCAGGCCGGGGCCGGAAGTGACCAAGGCCACGCCGACTTCACCCGTGGCGCGGGCAAAACCGTCGGCCGCATGAACCGCCGCTTGTTCGTGTCGCACCAACACGTGCTGAATGGTGTCTTGTTTGTACAGCGCGTCGTAAATGTGCAAAACAGCGCCGCCGGGATAGCCCCAGAGGTATTGCACATTTTCAGCCTGCAAGGCTTTGACCAGAATTTCCGCGCCTCGAAGTTCGAGGGCCTCGGTCGATGAAGAGGTGTTTGAAGTCGTTTCCATGATGAACCTTTGTGATTTTCTCTAACGAAAAACCTTGGGTGCCTCTTCCCTGACTCTCATGAAGCCGGGTCGAGACTTAAAGCCACAGCCATGGGCGCGAAATGATTTTCCGCCGGACGGTGACTCGTTTGCCTTTGATTCGGGCCGCCATTATGACACCTTTGATAACGCCATGGTCTCGAACGGTACGCCCAAGCGGGCACCTAGCGCTTGAAACGGCGCACTTGAGTGCCATAATTCGCGCACTTTGGCCACTGAACTTGAACTTTCGAACTTTCTGAAGTCCGCTGAGAAACGGGCTTTTAAACGTTCCTACTACCACGTTCGCAACGAGGAAGCGGCGCTCGACATCGTGCAAGACAGCATGATGAAGTTGTGTGAGCACTATGGTGACAAACCCGTGGAAGAGTTGCCCATGCTCTTCCAACGCATTTTGTCGAACTGCACGTTGGATTGGTTCAGGCGCCAAAAAACCAGAAATGCGCTGTTTTCGAATTTGGGTGATTTTGAATCAGCCAACGAAGAAGACGATTTCGACCTGCTGGAGTCCTTCAACAGCGACTCCGATGCGGGTGCCAGCGCGAGCGCTGAAACCTTGACCGATCGGGCACAGGTTTTGCATGCCATTGAGTTGGAAATATTAAATTTACCGGCGCGTCAACGAGAAGCCTTCCTCATGCGTTATTGGGAGGAAATGGACGTCGCAGAGACTGCGGCGGCCATGGGCTGCTCGGAAGGCAGCGTCAAAACGCACTGTTCTAGGGCAGTGCAGGCGCTTTCAAAAGCTTTAAAGAGCAAAGGATTAGGACTATGAATCACATTGCCGCACCCCTCAGCGATTGGAACAGCACTTCCATCGCCCTTGACGAGCAGGACATTTTTGCCCGGCGCGTGGTGGCTCGTCTGTCCGATTCATCGCAAGAACTGCCCTACGACATCAGCGAACGCCTGCGTGCGGCGCGCGTTCAGGCTTTGGCCAAGCGCAAAGCGACCGCCCCGGTGGCCCAAACGGCCTCCGCCCCCAGCGTGCTGCAACAAGGCAACAGCGCCACTTTGGGCCAAGGCGGTCCTGATTTTGGATGGCTCAGCGGCTTGGGCGCCCTGCTCCCTTTGCTGGCCTTGGTTGCGGGGCTGATGTTCATTCAAACCTTCCACGACAGCCGCCGCGCCACCGACTTGGCCGAGGTTGACGTTGCCCTGCTCACAGACGACCTGCCCCCCCAAGCCTATTCTGACCCCGGGTTTTTGCAATACTTAAAACACCAAAACAGCTTGGAACGCTGAAGTTTCACTGAAGTCCTTTAGACTCAGTCTTTC
>Ga0208381_1000705_pt1 | contig 10848 bp, 8 predicted proteins | sample CryBogCBE13Jul09_FD_184572 | JGI IMG/M metagenome (GOLD analysis project Ga0208381, IMG submission 184572) | Freshwater microbial communities from Crystal Bog, Wisconsin, USA - CBE13Jul09 (SPAdes) (version 2) | ecosystem: Environmental > Aquatic > Freshwater > Lake | place: Crystal Bog...
CAAGCGCGCGGCGCTTGCCTGACGGCCTTGGTGTCGATGGATTTGCCGGTGGCCGAATACACCGCGCTGCAAATGAAGAAGGCCGTGGTCGGTCATGGCCGCGCCGCGAAGTCTCAGGTGCAAGAAATGGTAAAGCGACTGCTGCAATTACCCGGTCTGCCTGGCACCGATGCCGCCGACGGCTTGGGCATGGCCATCACCCACGCCCATGTGGGTCAGTCTATGGCCAAGCTCGCCGAGGCCGGCACCTTGAACCGCAAACAACACGCGATGTACCGCAAGGGACGGAGTTATTAAAAACGCAGACGTCCTTTTCACCAAGCGAGCACAGGCTTGAAGAACCCTGCAGGGGCCAATTTTTCGTTTTCGAAAGTGACGATTTCCCAAGCTTCGGGTTGGTCCAACAAGGCACGCAACAACCGGTTGTTCATGGCGTGGCCTGAGCGGAACGCGGTGTAGGAAGCCAGCAGGGGTTTTCCCAAAATATAGAGGTCCCCCATGGCGTCCAAAATTTTGTGCTTCACGAACTCGTCGTCATAACGCAGGCCGTCGCTGTTCAAGACTTTGTAGTCGTCCATGACGATGGCGTTGTCCAAGCCGCCGCCAAGGGCCAGGCCGTTGTTGCGCATCATCTCCACATCGCGGGTGAAGCCAAAGGTACGAGCGCGGGCAATGTCGCGGCTGTAATTGCCAGAGCCCAAATCGAACTCCACGCTTTGCCCGGTCGAATCGACAGCGGGATGGTGAAAGTCAATTTCAAAGCCCAGCTTGAAGCCGTGATAGGGCGTCAAGCGTGCCCATTTCAGGTTGGCGCCCTCGCCTTCGGTGACTTCGATCGCTTGTTTAATGCGAACAAATCGTTTGGGGGCTTTTTGCAGTTCAATCCCCGCGCTTTGCAGCAAGAACACAAAGGAGGCCGACGAGCCATCCAAAATAGGCACCTCTTCGGCCGTGATGTCCACATACAAATTGTCCAGCCCCAAGCCCGAACAGGCGGACATCAGGTGTTCAATCGTGTTGACGCGGGCGTTCCCCGCTGAAATCGTCGAGGCCAAACGGGTGTCGCTGACGGATTCGGCGCGCACCGGAATGTCCACCGGTTGCGCCAAATCGACCCGGCGAAACACAATGCCCGTATCGGGCTGGGCCGGGCGCAGGGTGAGTTCCACCCTTTGTCCGCTGTGCAAGCCCACCCCGACCGCTCGGGTGATGGACTTCAAGGTTCTTTGCTGCAACATGCCCCGATTTTAATCAAGCCTCAATCGGCTTGCTTGCGCAGGAAGGCGGGGATTTCCAAGTCGTCCATGCCGCTGGATGACATGGCGTCAACACGTGCCGCCGCGTTCGTGCGGTTGTGACGCCAAACGCTGGGGATTGCAAACTCGCCACCCACACCGGCATTCGCAGAAGCAGGGGCTTGGGCGGTGCCTTGACTCGAACCGCCCAATCCGCCCAAACGAGCGCTGGGGGCCGCGTTACCCGCCGACATGAAGTCGTTGCCGACGGCATCGTAGGTACCGGTGCGTTGGGTTTGAACCACCTGAATCGAGGGGCGGCGCATGCCGGGCTTGCTCAGGCCAGTGGCGACCACGGTCACGCGGATGTTGTCACCCAAAGTGTCGTCATAGGCGGCGCCGTAAATCACATGGGCGTCGGGCGAAGCGTAAGCGTTGATGGTGGTCATGGCCAGGCGCGACTCAGACAGCTTCAAGCTGCCCTTGGCGGCCGTCACCAAAACCAAGACGCCCTTGGCGCCTGACAAGTCCACCCCTTCGAGCAAGGGGCAAGCGACCGCTTGTTCAGCAGCGATGCGAGCGCGATCAGGGCCGCTGGCCACAGCGGTGCCCATCATGGCCTTACCGGGTTCGCCCATGACGGTGCGAACGTCCTCAAAGTCGACGTTGACTTCGCCGTACTCGTTGATGATTTCAGCGATACCGCCGACGGCGTTCTTCAGCACGTCGTTGGCGTGGGCAAAGGCCTCGTCTTGGGTAATTTCTTCGCCCAAAACGTCGAGCAGTTTTTCGTTCAAGACAACGATCAGCGAGTCGACATTGGCTTCGAGTTCTGCCAGGCCATCATCGGCATTCGTCATGCGGCGGCGGCCTTCCCAGTCGAAAGGCTTGGTCACGACGCCCACGGTCAAGATGCCCATTTCTTTGGCCACGCGGGCAATCACAGGGGCGGCGCCCGTACCGGTGCCACCACCCATGCCCGCGGTGATGAAGAGCATGTGCGAGCCAGCGATGGCATCGCGAATGTCGTCCACGGCCAATTCAGCGGCTTCGCGGCCTTTGTCGGGCTTGCTGCCGGCACCCAAACCGCTTTGACCCAATTGAATGGTGCGGTGCGCCGCGCTGCGGCTCAGCGCTTGGGCATCGGTGTTGGCGCAAACAAATTCAACCCCTTGAACGCGGCGTTGGATCATGTGCTCAACGGCGTTGCCGCCGCCGCCGCCCACGCCAATCACCTTGATCTGGGTGCCCATGTTGAACTCTTCAACTTCAATCATTTCGATGGTCATTTGTAACTCCTAAAACTTCTTAAATCGGTACTTGAAACTGCAGTTGCTTTGATGTGTTTGGATTCTTTCTGAGGGGTCTTCAATCAAGGCCCTCCTCGAGGTGGGCTGGCCCTTGCCAGCCAACAAGAAGTTTCAAGCGCAGAGCGCCAGAGACGCTTTGGGTGTGGGGCATTCATGTTTAAAAGCTCCCCAACAAAATGTCTTTGAAACGGCCAAAAGCGTTCTTCATCGAACTGTTTTTTTGCGCCACCTTGAAACCGCGCACCCGTGCCAACCTGGCTTCTTCGAGCATGCCCATCACCGTGGCGGCACGCGGCAAGGCCACCATGTCCGCGAGGCCCCCGCTGTATTGCGGCAGGCCACGGCGCACGGGCTTCAAGAAAATGTCTTCGCCCAATTCCATCATGCCGGGCATCACGGCGCTACCGCCCGTCAGCACAATGCCCGAGGACAACACTTCTTCATAACCCGACTCACGGATGACCTGTTGCACCAGTGAAAAAATTTCTTCCACACGCGGCTCAATCACACCCGCCAATGCTTGACGGCTCAACATGCGGGGGCCGCGATCGCCCAAGCCGGGGACTTCAACTTGTGACTCGGCGTCGGTCAGCAGTTGCTTGGCAAAACCGGCTTCCACTTTGATCTCTTCGGCGTCTTTGGTCGGGGTACGCAGCGCCATGGCAATGTCGCTGGTGATCAAATCGCCTGCGATCGGAATCACCGCCGTGTGGCGAATCGCGCCATTCGTAAAAATCGCCACATCCGTGGTTCCGGCGCCGATGTCCACCACCGCCACGCCCAATTCACGTTCATCGTCGGTCAATACCGACAGGCTCGAAGCCAAAGGATTGAGCATCAATTGCTCCACGTCCAAGCCGCAGCGGCGCACGCATTTCAAAATGTTCTCGGCGGCACTTTGGGCGCCAGTCACGATGTGCACCTTGGCCTCCAAGCGCAGGCCATTCATGCCGATCGGTTCGCGCACATCTTGACCATCAATGACAAATTCTTGGGGCTCCACCAACAACAAACGCTGGTCGGTCGAAATGTTGATGGCCTTGGCGGTTTCCACCACGCGTGCGACATCGGCGGGGGTGACTTCTTTGTCTTTCACGGCCACCATGCCGCTGGAGTTCAAGCCCCGAATGTGACTGCCGGTGATGCCGGTGTAGACCCGCGTGATTTTGCAATCGGCCATCAACTCGGCTTCGCGCAAGGCTTGTTGAATGCTCTGCACGGTGGCATCGATGTTGACGACCACCCCCCGCTTCAAGCCGCTGCTGGGTGCCACGCCGAAGCCGGCCAATTTGAGTTCACCGCCGGGCATGACTTCGGCCACCACCACCATCACTTTGGCGGTGCCGATATCGAGTCCAACAACAAGGTCTTTGTATTCTTTAGCCATGGGTCACCTGTGGGAGTGAGAGTCGTGTTGAATGGGAAGGGCGGGCGCGGCCTCGTTACTGAGCGTGGTCACGCCTTTGAGTTGCAAGGCATAGCCCTGGTTGTGTCGTAAATCGGCTGAAGCCAGCGCCGTTGCGCGGCGGTTGTAGCGGGCGCTGATCTCGGTCAGCGTGGCGCAAAAAACTTGGGTTCTTGCCAACACTTGGTCTAAGTTGCCAGAGCCCAACACCAGCTCTGCACCGGTATTCAATGTGGCATGCCAGTCGCCGTGGCGGTCCAATTCCAAAGCGTCCACCTCAAAGCCCAGCGGCGCCAAGACGGGTCCCAATCGCCGGTACAAATCCACCACTTGCGGGGCCAAGTCGACGGGGCCATTCAAGCGAGGCAATTCATCTTGGTCAATCTCACCCACGTTGGCGTCAAACACCTCGCCAAACGGATTGACCAAAGTGGAGGCGCCGTCCTCGCCCCAGAATGCAAACGGTTTGTGTTCTTCGAGGTTAACAATCAAACGATTCGGAAAACCGCGGCGCACCTGGGCATGACGTACCCAAGGCACCGATTCAAAAGCGGCTTTGGCTTGGTGCAAATTGATCGAGAAGAAATTGCCCGACAACTGATGGACCACGTTGGCCCTCAAGGTCACGTCGTTGTTGTGGCTCACATCACCGCGCACCACAATTTGACCAATTGAAAACTGAGGCCTGCTCAGCAGCCAGTTACCCGCCAGGATCACGGCCAATGCCAACATGACCCACAGCATCAAAGCGGTTAATCGCCGCATCGCACGGACGTCCCACGCCAACGGCTCGGCCCTGGCCCCCGCACGGGAACCACTCCCCGTTTGGCTCGGCGCAAAACCATGCTGAACGTGGGCGCGACGGTTCATTGGCCAGGCCCTCGGTCAAGGCCAGCTTGTGACAACACCTGCATGCACAAATCAGGGTAATCAATGCCGGCCGCCTTGGCCGACATCGGCACCAAGGAGTGCGACGTCATCCCCGGCGAGGTGTTCATCTCGAGCAAGAATGGTTGGCGATCGCTGGCGCGAATCATCACATCAGCGCGTCCCCACCCGCGGCAACCCAGCGCACGAAACGCCTTCAACACCCAGTTTTGAAGGGCGGCTTCCTCGGCAACCGGCAAGCCACTGGGGCAGTGGTATTGCACGCTGTCGGTGAAGTATTTGTTTTGATAATCGTAGGCACCGTCAGGAGCGGCAATCCGCACCACGGGCAAAGCTCGGGCAGTAACCCCTTGGCCTAGAACAGCACAGGTGACTTCATCGCCGGCGATGAATTCTTCACACAACACATGGTCATCCAGCTGCGCCGCCAAGTTCAGTGCCGCACGCAATTCTGCAAAAGCCTTGACCTTGGTCACGCCAATCGAAGAGCCCTCATGGGGTGGTTTCACAATCAGTGGCAAGCCCAAATTCGTCACCAATTCGGCCAAAGCGCTTTCATCGAGCGATTGCACTTCGAGTGAAGTGAACGTTCGGTAACGGGGCGTTGGGATGCCTTCAGAAGCCCACAATTTTTTGGTCATGGTTTTGTCCATGGCCACGCTGGAAGCCGCGACACCGGAGCCTGTGTAGGGAATGCCCAGCCATTCAAGTGCCCCTTGAAGGGTGCCGTCCTCACCGCCACGGCCGTGCAAGGCAATAAAGCAGCGGTCAAACCCTTGGGCCTTCAAATCGCTCAGAGCTTGGGTCGCGGGGTCAAACGCATGCGCATCGACACCACGTGCGCGCAGGGCTTCAAGCACGCCTTGACCCGACATCAAGGACACTTCGCGTTCACCCGAAGTGCCGCCGAACAGCACGGCCACTCGCCCAAGATTTATGCCTGAATTTTGGCTCATGCCTCACCCCCCTGTCCCGAACCATCCCGCAGGGCCACCAATTTGGCAGGCAATCCACCGATCGTGCCGGCACCCATGCACAACACCACATCCCCCGCTTCTGCTTGTTGCGCAATCAGCGCTGGCAAGTCGCTGACAGCCGCAACAAACTGGGGCTCTACCTGACCTGCGACGCGCAACGCGCGGGCCAATGCGCGCCCATCGGCCGCCACAATCGGCGCTTCGCCAGCGGCATAAACCTCGGTCAAATAGACCGCGTCGGCACCGCCAATCACTTGGACAAAGTCCTCAAAACAATCTCGGGTGCGGGTGTATCGGTGGGGCTGAAAGGCCAGTACCAATCGCCGACCCGGAAATGCTCCACGCGCAGCGGACAAGGTGGCCGCCATTTCAACGGGATGGTGGCCATAGTCGTCGATGACGGTGAAATGTCCGCCGCCCACACAGGGCACATCGCCATAGCTTTGGAAGCGACGCCCCACGCCTTTGAAATTCGCCAAAGCGCGCTGCACAGCAGCGTCTTCAATGCCCAATTCGACGGCCACGGCAATCGCCGACAACGCATTCAGCACGTTGTGCAAACCAGCCAAGTTCAGGACGATGTCCAAATCAGGCAACTGAATGCCGTTGCGCCGCTGCACCGTGAAGTGCATTTGGGGGCCAACGGCCTTCACGTTGACCGCCCGCACTTGAGCCGATTCTTCGAAGCCGTAACTGGTAATGGGGCAGTTCACCTGCTCCAAAATATCGCGGATGGCCGGGTCGTCGGTGCACAAAATAGCAGTGCCATAAAACGGCATGCGGTGCAAAAAATCAACAAAGGCTTGCTTCAAACGCGCAAAGTCATGGCCATAGGTTTCCATGTGGTCGGCGTCGATGTTGGTCACCACTGCCATCACCGGCAGCAGGTTCAAGAAGGAAGCGTCGGACTCATCCGCCTCGACCACGATGAACTCACCACCGCCCAACTTGGCATTCGCACCCACACTGTTGAGGCGCCCCCCAATCACGAAAGTGGGGTCGAGGCCGGCCTCCGCCAAGACGCTGGTGACCAAACTGGTGGTGGTGGTTTTACCGTGGGTACCGGCAATCGCAATGCCGCGCTTCAAGCGCATCAACTCGGCCAACATCAAGGCCCGAGGCACGACCGGGATTTGTTTGGCGCGGGCCGCTTGCACTTCGGGGTTGTCGGCCTGAACCGCGGTCGAGGTGACCACGGCATCGGCCCCCTCTACGTGGGCTTGGTCGTGACCAACGAAGACCTGCATTCCCAAATCTTGCAATCGGCGCAAGGTGGCGCTGTCGTTCAAGTCGGAGCCCGAAATCGTGTAGCCCAAATTGAACAACACCTCGGCAATGCCGCTCATGCCGGAGCCGCCGAGGCCGACAAAGTGAATGTGGCGAATGGCGTGCTTCATGCCGTCACCTTCACGAGGTTTTCACAGGTTTGCACCACTTGTTCCGTGGCGTGGGGTTTGGCTAAGGTCTTGGCTTGCATGGCGTGTTTCAACAACTGTTCACGGTCCAGGCCGCTCAGCCAATCGGCCAAGCGCTGGGGGGTTAATTCGGCTTGGGGCATGAGCCAAGCCGCCTGCGCCTGGACTAAAAATTGCGCATTGTGGGTTTGGTGGTCATCCACCGCATGGGGGAAAGGCACAAGCAAAGCCGGCGCCCCCACGGCCGCCAATTCGGTCACCGTGCTGGCGCCTGAACGGCAAACCACCACATCGGCCCAAGCCATTGCGCGGGCAGTGTCTTCAATAAATGGGGTCAACTCGATCGGGGCGGCGCTGCTGGTTTCAAGGTGGGTGTTTTCCAACAAACCCGCTTGGGTGTAATGGGTACGCAAGGCGTCGATCTGTTTGGCGCCGCCTTGGTGCAAGACCTCTGGCCGCTGTTCAACCGGCATCAGCGCTAAGGCTTGCGGCACGGCGGCGTTCAAAGCCTGGGCTCCCAAACTACCGCCCAAGACCAACAAGCGCAAGCGGCCGGTGCGGCCCGCAAAACGGGTCTCGGGCTGAGCCTGTTGCAAGAACGCCTGGCGCAAAGGGTTGCCAATCCAAGTGGCTCCTGGCAAGGCCTTGGGAAAAGCCGTCAGCACCCGCTGCGCCAACTTGGCCAAAAGTTTGTTGGCCAACCCCGCCACCGAATTTTGCTCGTGCAAGACCAAGGGCCTGCCCATCAAGCGGGCCATCAAGCCGGCGGGAAAAGAGATGTAGCCCCCAAAGCCGAGCACCACATCGGGCTTGACCCGGCGCAACACCTGGGCGCTTTGCATGAACGCAGACCCCAGTTTCAAAGGCAAGCGCAACCAGGTCCCCACGCCTTTGCCGCGCAAACCTGAAAAGGCAATGGCTTCAAATGCAAAACCTTGGGGCGGCACCAAACGCGCTTCCATGCTCTCGGGCGCGCCCAACCAATGCACTTGCCAGTTGGCTTCTCGCAAGGCTTGCGCAACCGCCAAGCCCGGAAAGATGTGGCCACCCGTGCCGCCAGCCATGATCAAGGCCGTCTTCGTCACAGCCGACCTCCCCGCATCATGCGTTTGTTTTCCCAATCGATGCGCAGCACCAAAGCGATCACCACGAGGTTCATCAAAATCGCTGAGCCGCCGTAGCTCATCAAGGGCAAGGTCAGGCCCTTGGTGGGCAAAGCGCCCAGGTTCACCCCCATGTTGATGAAGGCTTGGAAGCCAATCCAAACGCCCACGCCCTGGGCCACCAACCCCGCAAAAACCCGGTCCAACGCAATGGATTGACGGCCGATGTGCATCATGCGGCGGGTCATCCAGAAGAACAAGCCAATCACCGTCAAGACGCCCAACAAACCAAACTCTTCACCGATCACGGCCAGCAAAAAGTCGGTGTGGGCTTCGGGCAGCCAATGCAGTTTTTCAACGCTGCCGCCCAAGCCCACGCCAAAGATTTCGCCTCGACCGATGGCAATCAAAGAATGGGACAACTGGTAGCCCTTGCCCAAAGCATGCTTTTCGGTCCAAGGGTCGAGGTAAGCGAAGATCCGCTCACGCCGCCATTCAGAGGTCGCGATGATGAAGCCGAACACCAACACCAACAAAATGGTGATGAGGAAGAACATGCGGGCATTCACGCCGCCCAAGAACAAGATGCCCATGGCGATCACGGCGATCACCATGAAAGCCCCGAAGTCAGGCTCGGCCAGCAACAACAAGCCGACCACGCCCACGGCAATGGCCATGGGTGCGACGGCCTTGAAGAATTTTTCTTTGACTTCCATCTTGCGGACCATGTAATCCGAGGCATAGAGCAAGACCGCCAGCTTGGCCAGTTCTGAAGGTTGGAACCCAATCGGCCCGACCGCTATCCAACGACGCGCGCCGTAAACCACTTTGCCCACGTGGGGGATCAAGACCAGGATCAAAGAAACCAAAGACCCGACAAACAACCAGCGCGCCATCTGCTCCCAACGCGCCGTCGGGACTTGGAAGGCACTCATGGCTGCCACCACCCCAACGAACAGCCAAAGCAAATGGCGGGTCAAGAAATAAGTGTGCGTGTACTGCGAGAAGCGGGGGTTCTCAGGCATGGCAATGGAGGCCGAATAGACCATCACCAAGCCCCAAATCAGCAAAGCCAAGGTAACGCCCACCAAGGCCCAATCGAGTCCTTGCGCATTCACGGCAGGGCTGGCGCCACGACCTTCGTAGCCGGACCAGGTGCGCACCGGAATGACGTCGGTGGGCGGCTCGGTTGAAACACCAAACAGACCCTTCATGCCCGCGATGCGGGCTTGCAGGCTGAAGAATCGGGTCGCGTTGTCGCTCATGACATCGCTCCTTCTAATTCAGCACCACGCGCCAACGCCAATTCAGATACCGCCGCCACAAACACCTCAGCGCGGTGCGCATAGTCTTTGAACATGTCAAAGCTGGCACAGGCAGGGGACATCAACACCGCGTCTCCCGCTTGCGCCCATTCAGTGGCCACATGAACCGCCTGCGTCATGTCCGAGGCGTCTTGCATCGGCACACCGGTGGATTGCAAGGCTTCCCGAATTTGGGGGGCATCGCGCCCGATCAAGACCACCCCGCGAACGAAACGCTGAACCGCGTCGGCCAAGGGGCTGAAGTCTTGACCCTTGCCCACACCACCCAAAATCAAGACCAACTTTCGGTCAGCGCCCAAGCCTTGTAGGGCCGCCAAAGTGGCGCCCACATTGGTGCCTTTGCTGTCGTCAAAATAATCAATGCCGTCGATCAAACCAATGGCTTGAACACGGTGGGGCTCGCCGCGGTAATCACGCAGACCATGGAGCAAGGGCCCCAAGGCCGCTCCGGTGGAATGGGCCAGTGCCAGGGCTGCCAAGGCATTCGTCGCGTTGTGGCGGCCTCGAATGCGCAACACATCAGCAGGCATGAGGCGTTGCATGAGCAAGGGTTCCTCAGAAACTTGGCCGCGTTTCAAAGGGACATCGCTTTCCATGGCGCGCACCAACCAGGTCATGCCATTGACGGTTTCCAAACCGTAATCGCCAGGGCGAGTCGGCAAGCCTTGGCCAAATGTCAAACAGGCCCGCAGAGGCTTGTTTTTATCTGGTTTGCCTGATTTCTTGGGGGATCCGGATTTCTCAGAGTGAATCGCGGTCTCTGGCAATATGGCCATCACAGCGGCATCGTCGCGGTTTAAGACCAACAAGCCTTGCTCACCAAAAATACGGGCTTTCGCAGCCGCGTAGTCCGCCATGCTGCCGTGCCAATCCAAATGGTCTTGGCTGAGGTTCAACACCGTGGCGGCGGTGGGTTCAAAGCCGTCGGAAGTGGCCAGTTGAAAACTTGACAATTCCAACACCCAAGTCTGTGGCAAGGCCGCGCCCGCTTTGGCGGTGTCGATGGCTTCTTGCAAGGTGTCCAGCAAGGTGGGTCCAATGTTGCCAGCGATGGCCACTTGCTGTCCGGCGCGATGCAACAAATGACCTGTCAACGCCGTCACGGTGGTTTTGCCATTGGTGCCGGTGATGGCCAGCACCTTGGGCGCGTAGCCGCTGCTCTCATGCAGCTCACGCAAACCTTGCGCAAA
>Ga0208381_1000714_pt1 | contig 10771 bp, 8 predicted proteins | sample CryBogCBE13Jul09_FD_184572 | JGI IMG/M metagenome (GOLD analysis project Ga0208381, IMG submission 184572) | Freshwater microbial communities from Crystal Bog, Wisconsin, USA - CBE13Jul09 (SPAdes) (version 2) | ecosystem: Environmental > Aquatic > Freshwater > Lake | place: Crystal Bog...
TCTTGATTGGCTTTGTGGTTTTCTTGCGGCAGTGGCCAAAGGTGGTGGCCAAATTATGAGTAGCGAGAAGATAGTTGAAGTAACAGATGTAAAGATGGCGTATCGTCGCACACGCCATCGAGTTTCTTCACTTAAACAGACAGCAATTGAAACAATCAAACGCCGAATGGAATATGAGCAATTCTTTGCTCTTAATGGTGTCTCATTTGATATCGCACGAGGTGAAACAGTTTCTATCATAGGGCGCAATGGCGCCGGTAAATCAACTCTTCTCAAAGTTGTTGCTCGTGTTCTTCCGCCAACATCAGGACGCGTGGTTGTCCGTGGGCACGTAGCCCCCATGATTGAACTGGGAGCAGGATTTAGCCCTGAGCTAACTGGCGCGGAAAATATCTTGCTGTACGGCACACTGCTTGGGCGCTCTGTTCAACAGATGAAGTCTCGCATCGAAGCAATTGGAGATTGGGCAGGTCTCACAGCGCATCTCAATGTCCCAATTCGTGCATACTCCTCAGGAATGATCGCCCGATTAGCGTTTGCCACGGCGACAGATGAGGCTCCAGATCTCCTACTGATTGATGAAATTCTCTCGGTCGGCGATGAAGATTTCCGTGAAAAGTCAGCGGCTCGCACTGTTGAAATGATGAATAGTGGATGTGCAGTTCTTCTTGTCTCTCACGACTTAGAGGCCGTAAAAAGCATGTCAAGCCGAACGATTTATCTTGAAAACGGTGTACCAAAAGTATTTGGACCTCCCAATGAAGTAGTGCAGGCATATTTAGCCGATGTCCACCACTAAAGTCCTTCATGTTATTGCCCGCATGAATGTGGGCGGAACTGCTCGATATGTCAGCGAACTCGTTGAGGCGATCCCAAATAGCAAACTTGCTACGGGTTTTGTTCAGGGATCAGAAGTAGAAGATCCTGCTGTTGAATTACTCCCAGTTTTTCGCATTCATCATTTAGGGAGAAAAATCTCACCCATAGCTGATTTCAAAGCTTGGCGTGAATTAGCTAAAGTTATTCGAGAACAAAAGCCGGCTATTCTCCATACTCATACCTTTAAAGCAGGACTTATTGGCCGCCTTACCCGCGGTTCCCATAAACATGTTCACACTTTTCATGGCCATCTTTTTAACGACAATTCTTTTTCATTTATTGAGAGAAAAGTAATTACACTTATTGAAAGGTGGTTAGCTCACCGCACGGATGTGCTGGTCTCCGTGGGATTAAATGTTGGTCAGGAGCTTCGGAGTGCAGGAATCGGTGTTGCAAAAGAGTGGGCTTCAATTCCTCCAGGAGTTAAAGAGTTGAAGAATTACGATAAATCTGAAGCACGTGAATTAATTAATACAACTGGATCAGGGCTGCTAATCGGCTGGATGGCAAGAATGACATCCGTTAAGAATCCATATTTACTCCTTAAAGTGGCAGTCCAACTTCCTGATCTACAATTTGTCATGGCCGGAGGTGGAGATCTATTAGACTCGATCAAAACAAAAGCCCCGGATAATGTAAAAGTAATCGGCTGGACAGACGCAGCAATTTTTTGGTCAGCAGTCGATATTGCAATTTCTACTTCCGATAATGAAGGTATGCCCGTCGCACTTATTGAGGCAGCTCTTAAGGGAATACCGATTGTTGCCACAAAGGTAGGTTCAAATGCTGAAGTTGTTAAAGATCAAGTTACCGGATTCGTCGTTTCAAATAATGAACGTGAAATTGCCCAAGCTATAGAAATATTAATAGATGACGTGCAAATGCGGGATAGACTCAGCAGCGCTGCAAAGGAGCGGGCGTCAAATCTGTTCACACTCGAAAAAATGATAGAAAAGCATGAATCGTGTTACGAAAATTTACTCGAATAGTTGTAAAATTCTAAAGATGATCGAGCCCCTAACATTTAGATTGTGTAGGTTGCCGGAGTGGTAATAAAGGCTTCCGCCCGGAGCCTCAATATCGTTTTGACCAGTAACAAAAGTAAAGGTGGTGCCTTATCCAAGACAATTTTGGAATGAACTTGGATCGATTCGTCCACCATGACGAGACTCCTATATCTGCCGCCTGCTCCGTCCAGACCACCGGCGCTGATGATTTAGGCGGACAAGAGTCACTATTTCAGTCACTGCACCCGGGGGACTGGCTAAATATGGAATTTAGCGACTCTAAACTGGCAAAATCGCACGCAAATTGACTGCATACAATAATATTGGGGCAGGTTTCTAAACTTATTTCCGAGTGGAGTCGTTTAATGGGAAAAAGATTCACGTTTGGAAAGAATTGGAAGTCATTTTCCGAAAAAATTGATATTTCTAGGATTCAAAAAAGCGAAAGCCACCTCCGAGAGAAATTTGAGAGGGAAAATTTCAAGGGATTGCACTTTCTAGATATCGGAAGTGGATCTGGATTGTTTTCCCTGGCCGCCACCAATTTGGGCGCCTCCGTTATCGAGGCGTTTGATTATGATAAGCACAGTGTCTTAACAACTAAAACTGTGATAAGTGATTGGGCAAACCCCTTGCCGTCCCAAGAATTTATAATTTACCAAAGCGACGTGCTATCAGATTCGATTAATCAATCTATTCAGAATTCCGACCTGATTTATTCCTGGGGAGTTTTACACCACACGGGAAAAATGGAGACCTGTATAAAAAAAGTGCTAAAAGAGATGAAGCCAGGGGCATACTTTGTTTTAGCCATTTATAATGATGAGGGCCTGCCATCAAAGCGTTGGACTTATCTAAAAAAATTATATGTTCGAGTTTTTCTATTGCGTCCAATACTACTTTTTTGGGCTTGGTATAGATTCTGGGGCTCTTGGCAAATCAGGCAGTGGTTAAAGGGAGGATCACCTTGGCACTATTGGACTGACTATGCCGAAAATAGCCGAGCAATGTCTGCATGGCACGATCTCAAAGACTGGGCCGGGGGATACCCATTCGAAGTGGCTACTCCAGATCTCATCAGAAGATGGGTCAAGGAAATGGGTTGCACAATAGAAAAGGAGTGGCTCGTAACAGGTATAGCAAATAATGAGTTTTTGATAAAGAAGGATCATGGCTAAAATTAATTATGCAAGAATCAATAAAATGTACCAGCGGTTCTATTCGGGTTTAGCTGGAGCCCCACCGAATACAAATTCTTTTCATTTTCAACATTTAGTCGCTAAGTCCCTCAATAAATTTGTACGACATAATGTGGGTAGCTTTGACTCAAATAGAACTATGAGTGTTCTTGATGTTGGGTGTGGCTCACTTCCCTATAAGGGTATTTCAGGAGCGAATTGGATATGGGTTGGATTGGATATTGAGGACAATTCACTTGCTGACATAAAGGTCGCCACAAATGACAAAACTTGGGATGTATCGTCAGGGAGTTTTGACCTTGTGCTTTGTACTGAGGTACTAGAACACTCAAAATATCCAGAATCAATTTTGAGTGAAGTTCGCAGGGTTTTAAAACCCGGTGGAACATTAGTTTTGACAACTCCTTTTATTTATCCCATTCACGGTGCGCCAAACGATTTCAGAAGGTATACACCTCACTTTTACGAAGACAACCTAACGGGTTTTCAAATCGAAATATTAGAACTAAATGGAGGATTTGGAAGTGCGGTCTCGACTTTGATTCTTAATTGGGTAGATTATCAATGCCAAAAAAGCGAAATATACTCCGCTATACGCGCACTCTTTTTCCCTGTGTGGCTAATTTTTTCACTTACACTTAATATTGTTGCAGGTATACTTGACCGTCTAGATAAGACAAATTCACTTGGGACTAATATTCTTTTGGTTGCCCATAAAATTTAATCAAGCGTTTTCTCAAAAACCAGCATAAAGTCAAACATCCCTGAACTATTTGAAACACCAGGCAAATAATCGACGACCCTAAATCCCGCACGCTTGCCAAGAATTTGAAGCGAATTTCGCGAAAAACGAGACAAGTGATGTGGAGGCCAATCTAAATAGCTAAACTCAAAAAAACTATTTTTCTGATCGGGTACAGATACCCAAAGTTTTCCATTATCTTTTAGTTTTGACTTGAGATCAATCAGAGTGCCAAATGGATCTTCTAAATGTTCCATAACATGAAAAGCCACGATATCATCTTGGGATTTGAAAGGAATTTCTTTCAAGTTATTTACGGCCCGTAGATTATGTGAAACATTCTCAGGCCCATTCACAGCAATGTCATATAGAGTTATCAAATTATTACCAGTCTCTAAGCCATTCCACTTAGACGAGCTAGAGCCAAAATCCAAAACATTATGGTGGTCAAGTTGCCTTAGACGACTTGAAATATACTCGTAGTCCCATCTGTCGGAACGCATGTACATCGTATTCTCGTGCATAAATTTATAATAAATTTCTAGGTCAGTCGGACCTTGAGCACTTAAATGTCCGCAGAATTTGCAACTCCAAAACCTTAAGATTTCCTTAAGTCCTGCGAAATATTCGAGTTGGATTTCTGATGATTGATGTTCATGAGAATATATCTGAATCAATTTTGACTTGGCTAGACTGGATCTTACTTTAGCTACTTTTGCACCGCACGCACGACAATTCATCTTTGAATGGTTTGTGAATAATCCTCTAAAGGCATTTTCCCAAATATCAGTAACGGGTTCGACTCCGAATACTTTAGAAATTTCCTTTCCCTTATTTCCTAACTCCTTCCGAAGAGTTTCATCAGCTATCAAATTGCTGAGTTGAAAAGCCAATGAATCTACATCCTCGAGTGGGACTAAAATAGCGAGCTCACCATTAAGTGTTAAGTCGCGCACCGCACTTGGACAATCAGAAGCAATACTTGGTACTCCAAATGATATAGCTTCTGCAAGAGCATTAGAGAAACCTTCATATCTGCTTGGCAGCACAAATATTCCTGCATTAACAAGTATGTTGGTTATCTCTGAATCGGCTTCATGAAAGAATACTTCTAACTCAATCCCTTTTTTCAGCGCGAGTTTTCTATAGGATTGGAAATCTCCTTGACCATAAATATGAATTTCCCACGACTGTTTTTGCTCGATCGTGAGTTGTGCCCAAGCCTGCAGGAGGATGTCGATTCCCTTTTGCTTGTGTGCCCGAGCCATCATGACTATCCTGTTTTGAGGAACATGCACAAATCCTTCAGGGGGAGGTAAGACAATGTTTGGAACACTCAGTACTTCAACGTCAAATTGATTTCGAATATATTCGCTGATTACTTCGCCCTGAGCCAGAACTCTAACGTTTCCCAATCCATACACAAATTTTTTGAAAGGCTTTACCAGCGTTTGAAGTTGATGATATTTGGGGTGAACCCGCTCGGAAATTAGGACCTTTACCCGTGAGCCGAAAAAAGCCAAGCCCACTATTATTCCTACATACGCCTCAAATGCGATTACAAGGCTACTTTTATGTCGCCGCACTTCTTTTCGAAGTTGTGCCAAGTCCTTCAATCTTTTCCAAGTACGTAAAAAATGATTCAAGTACAGAAACCGACTTCGACTTCCTTGAACTTCAAATGGATGAATTAATCTGACAACTTCTGCGCCATGGGGTATGACAAAAAAATCTGTCTCTTCTGGATAAAACAGGATTAGCTGCACTGAATACCTGCGTGCCAAAAGAGACTCCGCTAATAATATACCCGCTTTTTGAGCCCCTCCTTGAACTAAAGAATTAATCGCAATCGTAATTCGTTTTGTATTTGCCACATCTCAAATACTATCAAGAGGTAGCAATAACTCCAGACTAGACATGATAAAAACTAATTTTTTCTGCTAAATAAACTTTCCCAATAACTTAAAATTAAATCTGGGTTGCGGACGGCAATTAGATTTAGTCTACGTTCGACAACCGCACCTGCGTTAATCTCATAACCGTGGTTAATCAATTTCAAAAGCTTTACCGCTAGGCTTAGACTATTCCCATTTTCGAACGAACTTAAGGGAGGTACATAAGAATAGACATCCAATATATCGGAGGCAATCACTGCTCGATGGTTCATAATTGCCTCATTAGTAGAATTTGAGTCACTCTCCCATGCTTCAGAAACTGCACAGTAGACATGAATTGACTTAAACCAATCCGTTAAGTCGAGTTCGCCGTCAAGAAGTTCAAGTCTCTCGGGGCATCTTTTTCTCAGTCGGTCTGCCAAGTCAGATTTTGGTAACCCAAATCCGATAAATGAACATTCGATACGCTCTTGAACCTCGATCGGTAACTTCAAAATAGCATCGAGTAGTAGTTCGTGCCCTTTCCCAGTAACTGGTCGTGCAGCAATCCCCAGCCTTAGGAGTTTTATAGATTTAAGGTTTGGAATAGACCCTGGATCTTTTGACGGGTCGGATAACAAATTTGGAATGATTACCATTTTGTCTCTTGGATAACCTTGAGAACAATGCCACTCAAGTGCCCTCTGAGAATTTGCGACGATATAATTTGGTGCAAACTTACTAATATATTTCAGTATTGCCATCCTCGGTCTCGTTAAGCCAGGCCAGTACGTATTGCGAGCTGAATTAATCACCATTGGGACGGAAAATAGTCTCCCCAAAATACCACCCAAAATATCAGCTTGGTATAACCAATTGATCTGAACTTCAGGATTGTAAGCTCGAATTTTTTTGGCTAATCGGAAAAGATTCTTTGCGAGACTGTCTGAATGAACTTCAACCTCCAATTTAGAATTCAAAAATACAGATTCCATAGCTCCAGGCTTTCCAAATAAAAATATACTCACCGAATTAGTTTCTCCTATTTTCTGAGCAAGGAGCAAAAGTTGTTTTTCAGCACCTCCAATCTGCTTGGAAGAACACACAAACAAAATCTTTTTCATTTGAGTCTCTGAATCGATGATGCTAGAGCGAGTAGCATCCAAAGATAGGTGGCAGAAGGATCGCTAGAATTTTGATTCTCATGCCATAAATCTAAGACGAAATCCCTGCGAATTCCAACGCTTTTCCATTCAAATTCAAAAACGATTTTTTGAGCCCAATTACGCATTGAAGTTCTGAGCCAATCACCAATCGGGGCACCAAAACCCATCTTTGGGCGAGTATAAATTTCTCGGCGTACATATTTTTCGAGTATCACCTTTATTACATGCTTTTGCTCTTTTTTCTTCAGCCAATCATCGTCTGCGGTTTTTGCTAATTCGCTTACTCGAATGTCAAGAAACGGTGCTCGAGTCTCTAAAGAAAAGGCCATCGAAGCTCGGTCTACCTTTACTAATATGTCATCGACTAAATATGAGGAGATGTCGATTTCGCGAAGTTTATTGGTAGACGATTGACTGACTCCAAACTCGCTCCATTCGGTCTTAATCTTTGCGACAACATCGATGAAAGCTGCGTAATCCTCAACTGAATTTATATGTGCAAAACCAATCAAGGCAAGATAATTGTCAAGCTCATCCTTTGAATCTAGGTACGAACGCAATCTACTCAACTTAGAGCTTTTGATGAATGGGATTCTTGCTACGAAGCGCAATACACTGGCCACAACTATTTGAAAAAGAGTTCTGTAGCCCTCGTTCTGCACTGCCAATTTTTCTAATTGTTGAAATCTTGAATATCGTCCATAGCCGAAAAAAAACTCGTCCGCTCCATCACCGGTAAGAACAACTGTCACAAACTTTCTAGCTTCCTTCGAAATAAATAAAGAAGGAAAAACTGAAGGGTCTCCTAAAGGCTCTGGAAAACTCTTTAATACCTGAGGCAATATTTCAAGAGCATCTATTTCATCCATTTTAAACGCATGATGACTAGTCCCAAGTTCTTTTGAGGCTTGAAGTGCATATTTTGACTCGTCAAAATCCTGATTCGTAAACCCAAGTGAAAATGAATGAATAGGTGTCGAATTGATTTTTTGGGCTATCGCACTTACTAAAGTTGAGTCACAACCACCAGATAAAAAAACACCAATGGGAACGTCACCGATAAGTTGTTCGGAGATTGCTGAACTCAAGGCATCATCAAGAGAGAAAAATTCCATTTTTTTCCCATTACTTGCTTTCCAAGGCTCATCCCAAAGCTGAATAGAGGGGGAATCGAATTCTTGACTCTGAAAATTCCATTTTGCAATTGAAGATGGTGGGAGCTTATATATCCCTTTAAACAGTGAACTTCTAGTTGGAAAATATCCAAGTGCTAAATACTCATAAATTGAATCTTGATTAATTTCCAAGGTATTGCCGAGTAATTTAATTGCCATGCAGACGGTATCAAATTGTGATGAAAAAAATACATACTTTTTAGAAAATGTGTAGTGGAGTGGCTTCTCGCCGAATCTGTCTCGCACAATTTCAATTTCTTTCTTATCTGAATTAACAAGTCCAAAAGCAAACATTCCTCTTGTCAAGCTGAGAACCTCTTTTGTAGTTGCCGCGCTCAGCGCCTGAAGTAAAACTTCCGTATCTGAATTAGTGATTAATTTTTGATGTGAAATGAAAGTCTCGCGCACAAAGTCTTTGTTATAAATTTCACCATTGAAGACTATATGGTGGGTAGCACTCTGACCTGAATGCATAGGTTGATCTGCATTTGGTGACAAATCTTGTATTCGCAATCTCTGGTGATAAAGGTGAATAGTCGTTGAACCATTAATTTCTGTCCAAGATTTACTACTTTCAGGCCCTCGACAGGATTGGGATTCGTGAACCATCTCCTCAATAACTGCACAGGTTTCATTGCATGAATCTTTATGAAGAAAGCCAGCAATACCGCACATCACTTAGTGCCGTTCAACAAAAACCACTTACTAAATCTTAAAATACCTTCATTGAGGGTTGTTGCGTTCGTTACGCCCACGTAACTTTGGATCTTGTTCAAATCCGCCCAAGTTTTCTCTACATCAACATCTGGTCGTTGAATTACTTTAATTTTTGCAGGTAATTTCAGGTTTTTGGATAATTCATTTACTATTTTGATCGTTTCGCTTGGTTCTCCAGTGGAAATATTGAAAGCTTCAAAACCCTGATGGTGAATTTTTAGTAATGCTTGAAGTATTTCAACCGTGTCATCTATAAACGTGAAGTTTCGGCTGCCACCAGTCTCTCCATAGAGTCGTACTTCTTCACCTCGGGAAATATTCTCCGCAAACATCCAATAGGCCATATCAGGTCGTCCATATTCCCCATAGACTGTAAAGAATCTTAATGCGACTGTTGGTATCAATGTGATTGCTTGATGAGACTTAGCGAGTATTTCGTTAGCCCATTTAGTCGCCGCGTAATAACTTCTAAGATTTTTTCCTGTAGCTTGATCTTCTTTTACTGCACCAGAAACTCCAAGGTCACCGTAAATGCTTGAGGAAGAGGCAAACAAAAATTGCCTGGGTTGTCCCGACCGGATCGCTTCAAGGATGTTTCCAAATGCATTAAGATTTGCCACAGAATAATCATGAGGTTTCAACTGACTATTACGAACCCCAGGCCATGCAGCTAGGTGAATTACTGCGTAAGCACCGTCAAACAGTTTACTCAGGTGGGCTACATTTGTTTCGGCAAGGTCAAGATTCTCAAATCTAAATCTTCTCGATTCGGGAATGGCTTTAAGCCGCTTCTCCGACCAATAACCCCCGTAGGACGGCGATAAATTGTCGATGCCAATGACAACATTTTCTTGATTTTCTAACAGGGAATTGACCAGATGAAATCCAATAAAACCTGCGCAACCAGTGACAACAATTTTATTCATTCGATATCTCTCCTTCGGGGGATAGCATATGAGGGTTTTGGATTAGGCCAGGCACCGAACTACCTAATTTTTTGCAGAGGGGGGTAATTAATCCATAATGGCGCATGTTTCCCCATGTCAAGAAGTACCCGCCGTGAGAAGACCGAGACTCAGCGTCTCTAAGCGCTCTTGAGCACATTGCATCCTCATTTTTTCACTCATTCCTAATGGCCTTACTGAATATACTTGGTATCACAATAAATCAGTTGAACAGTGGATAAAAGGTCTTCCACTGAGTTCCTCGCCTGATTGGACTAAATGTTTGATATCCAAATTTTTCCTGGACCAATGCCAGTAAACTTTTAAGACTGATGTTTAAGGTCATCTTTCTACTCTCTTTATCTCTCAACTTTAAGTTATTTTTCATTTGATGTAGAGGTTGGAGCAAATTAAAGTTTGAGTCTTATGGTTGCTCCGATTTCATCAATTTCGTTATCTCGCACCATCATATAAATCTTTAAGGTAACCATCGGGTCAGAGTGCCCCAAAAACTTTGCCGCTGTGGTTACATGCACGTCATTAGTTTTTAGAAAGTATGCATAAGTTTTTCGTAGGGAGTGGATTGTTACGCCAAATTTACCCAAAGTTTCTGCAATCCCCACCCGCGTCTTTGGAAACTGCTTGAAATACCCAAAGTACGGAACCTCGCGCACACCCGACGGCGTCTTTGTTGGACCATACATACTCTTATTTATGTGAACCTTCTCGTCGTAAATATCTGTTTCGCGCAGAGCAACCGCCTCTCCCCACCTAGGCCCGTGTAGGGCCAAAAACTTTATATGCGAATCAAACTTTCCAAAATCAGTTTGTGAAACTTCCTCCCATGTGAGAAATTTTTGAGCTTTTGGTCTGGACTTAGGAGCGGTGATTGTTGCGACGGGTGAGACCGAGACAATCTCCCGATTGAGAGCCTCACGATAAATCACCCTCGTTGCCATGAGAGTTTGGAAATAGTTCGGCGCAGCAAGGGGCGCAAAGACGTCGAGAAAATCCTTCTTCGAGATCTCCGCCAAATCTCTCATGCCCAGCTTTGGCGAGACATTTCGA
>Ga0208381_1000716_pt1 | contig 10767 bp, 8 predicted proteins | sample CryBogCBE13Jul09_FD_184572 | JGI IMG/M metagenome (GOLD analysis project Ga0208381, IMG submission 184572) | Freshwater microbial communities from Crystal Bog, Wisconsin, USA - CBE13Jul09 (SPAdes) (version 2) | ecosystem: Environmental > Aquatic > Freshwater > Lake | place: Crystal Bog...
TTACCAAAAACCCCAGCCTTGGGGCATGTCCGCCGACATGGTGGTCCCTTCCATTGACACCGATGACGAAAGGCTTTGGGCGGAGTTGTCACCGGGCGTTTTTTCTCGGCCGATTCACCTCAATACGTCGGCGGGCTATTACGTTCACTTGTTGAAAGTGACACGTTCTGGGTTGCTACAACGGCATCGACACTCAGGCGCTGTTCACGCCTATGTGCTGAAAGGGAAATGGCGCTATTTGGAGCACGATTGGGTCGCTACCGAAGGGGCCTACATTTACGAGCCACCGGGCGAAACGCACACCTTGGTGGTGCCCCCTGAATGCAACGAGATGGTCACTTTGTTCACCGTGCACGGTGCTTTGATGTTTGTAGACCCACAAGGCGAAGCCACCGGCTACGACGACGTGTTCACACGAATCGAAAAATACCGAGCCCATTTTGAAAAAGTCGGGCTCGGCGCTGACTACGTCAAACAATTCATGCGCTGATCAGTCGGCTTGAATTTCAACGCTCAAATCGTCTGACTCGTCAAACTCTTCGGTGCCTTCCATGGTCGCCACTTCAGCGTATTGGGTGGCAATCAGTTGGTGGCGGTGGGCTTGATAGGCGTTCAGGTCACGGCGTTCAAAATCCCCTTCGTCTTGGGCGTGGGCCGCTTGAATGTGGTGCTTGGCCGCGGCTTGAAAATGGTTGGCAGCCTGAATATGGCATTCCGTGGTGCTCTCATAAACGTCGTCATCCAATTCTTCGAGCAGGGCTTCAGAGGTGATTTCTGTGTTCATGGTGTTTCCTTGATGTCGTTGGCAGGGGCGACACAGCGTCGCAGGCCTAGCTTGCGCTGAATTCAAGTCATGAACGTGACAGAGGGGCCCCATCGGGTTGGAGGGTGAGTTCGAGAGGACCCAAGGCGCTTAGCAACCGACCTCAACCAGATTGCAAGACGAAATCAACCCTTTGAAATAAACCCTTTAACAGCGTTTAAATTGAGGTTGACGCTTTTCCAAGAAGGCCAAACGGCCTTCGGCGAAGTCGGCACTTTGTGAGGTCAACGCTTCTCGCTTCCGGACCTTTTGCAGCCATTCTTCGCTTTGACCTTGGGCGAATTCAGTCAACGAGGCCTTGGTGGTTTCTGCAGACAAGGGCGCAAGTTGACGCAGGTCTTGAACCAGTTTTTGCAAGGTGATGTCAAAGTTTTCGGGTTCACAAAGTGCCTCGAAAAGGCCTTGCTGAGCCAAGGGCTCTAATGGCAAGGCGCGGGCGGTTAAGAAAGCCCTTTGCGTCAGGGCCAAACCCAGCAACGCCACATAACGTTGCAGACCGCTGGGGTAGTAATGCAACCCCAAAGCGACTGCGGGCATGCGCAGTTCAGCGCCTTTGAGCCCAAGGCGCAGGTCGCAGGCCATGAGCAAATCGGTCGCGCCGCCATAAACGCTGCCATTCAAGGCGCAGACCGTGAGGGGGCGAAGCGACGCCAAGGCGTCGGGGATTTTTTGGAAGAAAGCCGGGTCATGCGTCTCGCCGTCAAAGCCGCCCACGTGGTAGCCCGCCGAAAAAACGGGGCGTTTTTGGCCCTGGGTATTGGCTTGCAGCACCATCACTTTGATGCTCGTGTCGTGGTTGATGCGTTCGAAGTGACGCAGCAATTCTTGTAAATCAGCGTCCTCAAGCCGGTTGCGGTGTGCAGGTCGGTTCAGGGTGATGGTGGCGACCGCGTTGTCTACCGTCAGAAGGGGCAAAGAGGGGACTGAGGTCATCAGGCTTGAGCTGTTAGGGTACTTTCGGTGTCTGAGGGCGCATCGTTGCTCAGTTCTTGAAGGGCCGCTGCCGCCAAGCTGAGGCTGTGCAAACGCTTGTCGAGGTCAAAAATGTCAGACACCAAAATCAATTCATCGGCTTGCGTGAGGGTAGCCAACTGCTGCAAGCCTTGTTTGACGGTTTCAGGGCCGCCGATCACGGCGGCGCCTAGGAAGTCGGCAATCGCAGCGCGTTCTTGGGGCTGCAGTTGAGACAAGAAGTGGGGCGTTGGGGGTTGCAAACGGCGCCGTTGCCCGGTGAGGATGCCCAGCACCCGCTGGAAGGTGCTACTGGCCAGAAACTGGGCCTCCTCATCGGTGTCGGCAGCCATCAAAGGCACGCCAATGGCTGCATAGGGTGTCGACAACGTCGCGGAGGGCTTGAATTCTGCGCGGTAAACCTGCAAGGCTTGCATGAGGTAACGCGGTGCAAAGTGCGAGGCAAACGCAAAGGGCAGGCCTTTGGACGCCGCCAGACGCGCTGAAAAGAGGCTGGAGCCCAGCAACCACAGGGGCACCTGGGTATTGGCGCCGGGCATGGCGACCACGCGCTGGCCGGGCTGCAAAGGGCCGAGCAAGTGCTGCAACTCGGACACGTCACGCGGAAAATCGTCTTCGGTTTCCACGCGGTCGCGGCGCAAGGCGCGCATCGTGAGGGGGTCGGTGCCGGGTGCACGGCCCAGCCCCAAATCAATGCGATTGGGGTACAACTCGGCCAAAGTGCCAAAGGCTTCTGCCACCACCAAGGGCGCATGGTTGGGCAACATGATGCCGCCTGAGCCGACGCGGATGCGTTCAGTTTGCCCCGCGATGTAGCCCACCACCACGGCGGTGGCTGAGCTGGCGATGCCGGGCATGTTGTGGTGCTCGGCCACCCAATAGCGCTCAAAGCCGAGTGACTCGGCGTGTTGGGCCGTGCGAAGCGCTATTTGCAAGGCTTGGCCAACGCTCTGCCCTTCACGAACAGAGACCAAATCGAGCATGGAAAGTTTAGGCTTCAATTTTCGCAACCTCCACGGCGCAATCGTAAAAAGTGGGCGCGCGGCCCATGTCGGTCAATGCCTGGCTGGTGAGCTCGTTGACGTTGCTGCCCTCTCGGCCCAACTTGCGCCACCAAATGCCCAAACCCACCACCAAGCCAGGCCGTGCCCGTGTGCTGACCTCGGCCTGGCAGACATAACTGCCGCGCTCGTTGAATACCCGCACGGTCTGCCCCGTTTCAATCTGGCGGTGTATGGCATCCTGGGGGTGAATCTCAATCTTGGGTTCGATTTCAATGTCTCGCAGGCTTTTGAGATTCACAAAACTGGAATTCAAAAAATTTCGCGCAGGCGGTGAAATCATGGCCAGTGGCCATTGGGCTGAAGCCGGCTCGTGGTTAGGCAGCACTTGGGGCAAGGGGTCTTCACCCAACGCAGCCAAGCTGCTGCTGGCCATTTCGCAACGGCCGGAGGGCGTCATGAAACCGCCATTGGCAAAAGGCGCCTCAGGAACTTCAAGGTGCGCAAAGCCTTGTTGGAGCAACAACTCAAAGTCGACCGATTCGCCAAAAACTTGGCGACAAAGGCTCAGGTCATCATCTTGAAAGCAGGGGTCCATAAAGCCCATTTCTTGGGCCAACGCTCTAAAAATGTCGGTGTTGGTTTTGGCCTCACCCAGGGGTTTAATCGCGGGGCGGTTCAAGAGCACATCGGTGTGGCCGTAAGAGGCATGAATGTCCCAATGCTCCAGCTGCGTGGTGGCTGGCAACACATAGTCGGCGTAGTCGGCGGTGTCTGTTTGGAAGTGCTCGAGCACCACCGTGAACAAATCTTCTCGTGCAAAGCCGGCCACCACTTTGGGTGAGTCGGGGGCCACGGCCACGGGGTTGCTGTTGTAGACAATCAAGGCTTGAACCTGGGGGCCAAAGGCCGCAGAGGTGCTGCGCAGCAAGTCGTTGCCGATGGTCGACATGTTCAAGGTGCGTGGGCGGCGATCGCCCAGCAAATCGGGCCTTTGCAGCGCCTGTTTATTGACTGAAAAACGGCTCGAGTTCGACAGCAACACCCCCCCGCTGCGCTCGCGCCAGGCCCCAATCAGCGCCGGCAAGCAGGCGATGGCGCGCACCGCATTGCCACCGCCATGGGCGCGTTGCACGCCGTAGTTCAGGCGGATGGCCGCAGGCCGGGTGCGGCCGTAATCTTCGGCCAGTTGAATGATTTGATCGACGGGTAAACCACAGAACTCAGCAGCCCGTTCGGGCGGCCATTCCAAGGCGCGATCGCGCAGTTCGGGCCAGCCCAAAGTGTGCGCCGCCAAATACCCATGGTCCAGCCAATGTTCTTGCGCATCGCGCGTAATGAGCTGCTGCATGATCGCAAAAGCCAAGGCCGCATCGGTGCCAGGTTTTAAGGCCAGGTGGACGTCGCACTTGTCGGCGGTTTCACTGCGGCGCGGGTCAATGCAGACCAGTTTCGCGCCTTGGCGCTTGGCCTCCATGGCGAGTCGCCAAAAGTGCAGGTTGCTGCCAATCGAGTTGCTGCCCCAGATCACGATCAATCGGGCTTCAGAAAAGAACTCCACCCGCATGCCCAGCTTGCCACCAAAAGTGTGGGCCAAAGCGGTGCCACCGGCGGATGAACAAATGGTTCGGTCTAAAAAAGAGGCGCCCAAGCGGTTAAAAAAACGGCTGGCCATGGCCTCGCCCTGGACCTGGCCCATGGTCCCGGCGTAGCTGTAAGGCAGGATGGCTTGAGGGTCGATGGCCGCGAGCGTTCTGAGGCGTTCTCCAATGTCAGCGAGGGCCTGCGCCCAAGTAACGCGCTCGAACTTGGCATTCGGGCCTTTGGGGCCCACCCGTTTCATGGGGTAGAGCAATCGTTCGGGGTGGTAGGTGCGCTCGGTATAGCGGCTGACCTTGGTGCACAAAACCCCATCGGTCAAAGGGTGATTGGGGTTGCCTTTCACGGAGATCGCCACGCCGTCTTTCACTTGGGTGACCAAGGAGCAGGTGTCGGGGCAGTCATGCGGGCAGGCCCCCAAGACTGGGTTCATCGGGTTTTCAGAAAGTGCTGGCATCATGACGCCCATTGTGCCGAAAAACCGTTTTGCTGACTTGGTTTGCCAAGTTTGAAGCCGAGTGATAAGGTAATAGCCATGAAACTGAATGAATCGATTTTGGCTGATGCGCCTGCCATCGCGTCAATTCGCCGTGATTTGCATGCCCACCCTGAGCTGTGTTTTGAAGAAGTTCGCACCGCCGATGTGGTCGCGAAAAAACTGACCGAATGGGGCATTCCCATTCACCGCGGTATGGGCAAAACCGGCGTGGTCGGCATTTTGAAAAACGGCACCAGTACGCGCGCCATTGGCCTACGGGCAGACATGGATGCGCTGCCCATGAGCGAGGTCAACACCTTCGCCCATGCCAGCCGCCACGCGGGCAAGATGCACGCGTGTGGACACGACGGCCACACGGCCATGTTGTTGGCCGCGGCGCAAAACCTGGCCAAAAACCGCGACTTTGATGGCACGGTTTATTTCATTTTCCAACCCGCCGAAGAGGGCGGTGGCGGGGCACGCGAAATGATCGCCGATGGCCTGTTTGAGCAATTCCCGATGGAGGCTGTGTTTGGCATGCACAACTGGCCAGGCGGTCACATCGGGCAATTTGCGGTCAGCCCAGGGCCGGTCATGGCGTCCAGTAACGAGTTCAAGATCACGGTGCGCGGCAAAGGTGCCCACGCGGCCATGCCCGACATCGGCATCGACCCGGTGCCAGTGGCTTGCCAAATGGTGCAAGGTTTTCAAACCATCATCAGCCGCAACAAAAAGCCGATTGATGCCGGCGTGATTTCCGTCACCATGATCCACGCGGGGTCTGCCACCAATGTGGTGCCTGACTTTTGCGAATTGCAAGGCACGGTACGCACCTTCACATTGGAGGTCTTGGACCTGATTGAACAACGCATGCGGGATGTGGCCAAAAACATCGCTGCCGCTTTTGACTGCCAGTGTGATTTTGAGTTTGATCGCAACTACCCGCCCACCATCAACCATGCCGATGAAGCGCAGTTTGCGCGTGATGTCATGACCGACATCGTCGGTGCATCCCATGTCTTGCCACAAGAGCCCACCATGGGTGCGGAAGACTTCGCTTATATGCTTCAAGCCAAGCCGGGCGCCTATGTGTTCATCGCCAACGGCGAAGGCCAGCACCGTGCTTTGGGCCATGGCGCGGGTCCCTGCACCTTGCACAATCCCAGTTACGACTTCAACGACGATTTGATTCCCTTGGGGGGCACGTATTGGGTTCAGCTGGCCAAGCGTTGGTTGGCGAGGACTGGCGCTTAAGTTCTCTCTATTTCTATAAAACCCAAGCGCAAGTTGGGCTTTCAGGTGGGCTAAAGTTCGCCCATGCAAATCGCAACCTTGCGCCAACAACTGAGGGCTTTAGGGGCTCGCCCGATTCACGAAGAACGGGTGCTGCGTCTGTGGTCCCAAGCCAAACCCCAAGACAGTGGGCGTCGCCCGCTGGAAGCCTTCATGCCGGCTGCGCTGCGGGCCGCTTTGCCTGAGTTGGCCCAATCATTAAAAGACCTGGCGGTGCTGCAAAGCAGTCACCCGGGTGAAGACGGCTCAGTGCGTTTGCTGGTCGGTCTGCAAGAGGGACAAACCGTGGAGAGTGTCTTATTGCCACGCGGCGGTTTGTGCGTTTCCAGTCAAGTCGGTTGTGCGGTGGGTTGCCGCTTTTGCATGACCGGTCAAAGCGGGTTGCTGCGCCAATTGAGCAGCGGGGAAATCGTCGCCCAAGTGGCTTTGGCGCGCACTTTGAGGCCTGTTAACAAGGTGGTTTTCATGGGCATGGGAGAGCCCGCGCACAATTTAGACAATGTGCTGGAGGCCATCGATTTGTTGGGAACCCAAGGCAATATTGGGCATAAAAACTTGGTGTTCTCCACCGTTGGGGACGCTCGGGTTTTTGAGCGCTTGCCCTTGGGACGCGTTAAACCCGCCTTGGCCGTATCCTTGCACACGACACAACCAGAACTGCGTCAAGCTTTGTTGCCACGCGCGCCTGAATTTTCTCCGCAAGCCTTGGTGGAAGCCGCCGATGCCTATGCGCATCAAACGGGCTACCCGATTCAATACCAATGGACTTTGTTGGCGGGCGTCAACGATGGTGACGATGAAGTGGCTGGCCTGGTTGAATTGCTCAAAGGCCGTTACGGTGTGCTGAACCTCATTCCCTACAACAGTGTGCCCGATTTGCCCTACCAACGACCCACTTGGGAGCGGGCGGCTGCGATGGCCAGATCGCTACACCAGCAAGGCATTCTCACCAAGCTCCGCCATTCAGCGGGACAAGATGTGGACGCGGGCTGCGGCCAATTGCGGGCACGCGCGACTTCAAGCGTGGGTAATCCAATTCGCATAGTCGCTGCCGTCTAAGTGCGGCAGGTTGTTGAAGCTGATCAAGCTCATGCGCTTGGGGTTGAAGTTGAACTCACTCACCGCGGTGTTGCGGATGCGCATGTTCAGCTCGATCGTGCTCTCTGCAGGACAGCCCAGCACATGGCCGACCGCGGTTGAAATCGGGCCGCCGCTCGAGACCATCAGCACATTGCCATCGGTGTTTTTGCGCACATGCGCCAAGGCGCTGGCGACACCTTCAACAAATTCAACGTAACTGGGCATGCCGTGCGGCGAGGTGACGCCTGCCATCCACTGCGTCAATCCGTCACGCAAAATTCGAAAGTGCTGGCGATACAACGCCGGTGTATCGGGTTTGGGCAGCGGCATGGGGTGAATGGCCGCAATGACCGCATGGCTGTCGTATTCATTCAAGCCGGGCCAAACCGTCTCTTGGTTGGCGATGCTTGCGCCTTCCCCCATTCCTTTTTGAATGCCCGTCAAGGTATCGGCTTGACGCTTCAAACTGCCGCGAATCGTGGCTGAAAACTGAAGTCCCCGGCTGGCCAAGTACTCGCCAAGTCGATGGCTTTGGCGATGCCCCAACTCGCTGAGTTGGTCGTAATTTTCTGCGCCAAATGAGGCCTGGCCGTGGCGCACGAGGTAGAGAGTTCCCATGGTTTCATTCTGTCAAAGTCACCCAGCGTTCGCAGTCCCGTGTGCGTCAACTCAAAGCTTCTAAGCGCTCCAAGGCTTGCAATAACTGGTCTTCGAGGGAGGCAAATCGCGTGTTGAGTTGCATCGCGCGGTTGGGGTCGGTGGCATACAGGCTGCCGTCGGCCAGTTCGGCTTGGATGCTGTTTTGCTCGGCCTCGAGTTTGGCCATTAAATCGGGCAGGGCATCAAATTCGCGCTGTTCTTTGTAGCTGAGTTTTTTCTTGGGGCTGGTCGATGGGGCAGCAAGCGGGGCTAACAAAGGGGCAGCCAAAGGGGTGGTGGGGGCCAAAGCCGCTTTGGTGGCCGCTTTCGATTCCCCTGCACTGGACTTGGCCTGGGCCGCCCGGCTGCGTTGGGATTGCACCAGCCAGTCTTGGATGTCGCCTTCGTATTCACGCCAGTGGCCTTGGCCTTCCCAAGCCAAGGTGCTGGTTACCACGTTGTTCAAAAAAGTACGGTCATGGCTGACCAAGAAAACCGTGCCGTCGTAGTTTTGCAGCAAGTCTTCTAGCAACTCCAAGGTGTCGATGTCCAAGTCGTTGGTGGGCTCGTCCAGCACCAAAACGTTGGCGGGACGGGCGAACAAGCGCGCCAAAAACAAGCGATTGCGCTCACCGCCAGACAAAGATTTCACAGGCGAATTGGCGCGTGCGGGTGAGAACAAGAAGTCGCTCAAATAGCTTTTGACGTGCTTGCGGCTTTGACCAATCTCAATCCATTCACTGCCCGGGCTGATGAAGTCTTCTAGTGTGGCTTCTAAATTCACGCCTTGGCGCATCTGATCGAAATAAGCCACTTGTAAGTTGGCGCCTTGACGCACGCCGCCGGTATCGGGCGCGAGTTCGCCCAAAATCATTTTGAGCAAGGTCGTTTTGCCCGCGCCGTTGGGACCGATGAGTCCGACTTTATCGCCGCGCAAAATGGTGCCGCTGAAATGGTTGACGATGATTTTGTCGCCAAACGATTTGCTCACGTCGGTGAGTTCGGCCACGATTTTGCCCGTGGGAGCGCCAGAGGCGAGGTCGAGTTTGACGCTGCCCAAAGCATCTCGACGGGACGCCCTGGATTCGCGCAATTTCTCGAGTCGGCCAATGCGGCTTTGGCTGCGCGTGCGCCGCGCTTCGACGCCTTTGCGAATCCAAATTTCTTCTTGGGCCAACAACTTGTCGGCCTTGGCGGAGATGACCGCTTCTTGCGCCAGTTGCTCTTCTTTTTGAATCAAATACTGGGCAAAGTTGCCGGGGTAAGAGCGCAAGTGGCCGCGGTCCAACTCCACAATTCGTGTGGCGACGGCATCCAGAAAGGCGCGGTCGTGGGTGATGGTGATCAGGCTGCCTTTGAATTCTTTCAGCAAACCCTCCAACCACTCAATGGAATCCAGGTCCAAGTGGTTGGTCGGCTCATCCAGCAGCAATACCTGGGGTTGTGCCACCAGCGCTTGGGCCAAGGCCACCCGTTTTTTGTTGCCGCCCGATAGTTTTCCGACCACGTCTTGCGGATTCAGGTGCAGGCGCTCCAGTGTTTCTTCGACGCGCTGCTCCCAATTCCAAGCGTCGTAGGCTTCTATTTGCGATTGCAGAGCGTCGAGGTCAACGCCGTCAGCGCCAGACAAATACAACTCGCGCACGGCAATCACCTCTTTCAAACCCTCGCTGGCGGATTCGAAGACGGTGTGCGCTGGATCGAGCAAGGGCTCTTGCGCCACATAGGCAATGCGCAGATTTTGCTGGACCTGCAGGGTGCCGTCATCGGGCTTTTCCAATCCCCCCAAAATTTTGAGCAAGGACGATTTGCCCGCCCCGTTGCGGCCAATCAGCCCCACGCGTTCGTTGGATTCGAGGGAGAAGCCTGCGCCGTCGAGCAGGGCCACATGGCCAAAAGCCAAGTGGGCGTCAAGGAGTGTGATGAGTGCCATTGGCAAGGATTATCGTTTGGCTATATCCTTGCTGGATGAAAAGACGATCATGGTTATTGACATCGGGCGCTTTGGCAGCGGGTTTATTGGTGGGTTGGACGGCCTTGCCGCCCAGGTCCCGGCTGGGCACCACCGGACAGGCCCTGGATGCTGCGGGCAAAGAAACCGTGAATTTGAATGGCTGGATTTCAATTCGAGCCGATGGGCGCATTGCGTTGGCAATGCCCCGCAGCGAAATGGGTCAGGGCGTCTTCACGGGTTTTGCGACCTTGGCTGCCGAAGAGTTGGACGTCGCCCTGGATCAAATTCACCTTGAAACCGCCGGCCCCGATAGCCTCTACGGCAACGTGGCCATGTTCGCGGCCAGCTTGCCTTTTCACCCTTCAGAGTCGTCGGCCAATCCGCCCCCCTTTAAAGTGAAAGCCGCTGATTGGGTGGTGCGCAAGTTGGTGCGGGAGTTGGGCGTCAGCGTGACCGGGGGGTCTTCGAGCATGGCCGATGCTTGGGAGGTGGTGCCTTTGGCCGCCGCCACAGCGCGGGCCAGATTGCTGGCCGCCGCGGCGCAGGCTTGGCAGGTGCCGGTGACCGAGTTGGTCACCCAAGGTGGGCGGGTGTTGCATGCACCCAGCGGCCGTTCGGCCAGCTATGCCGATTTAGCGCCACAGGCTGCCAAGGTGTCGGTGGGCGACGTCCAACTTAAGCCACGGGCTCAATGGCAACTGATTGGCAAGACGGGCGGGCGTGTGGATACCACGGCCAAAGTGAATGGCACGGCTGTTTTTGGTTTGGATGTTCGCCCCACTGTTCCTGATAAGACTTCTGAAAAATGCCTTTTTGCCGTGGCTGCCATGGCCCCTCAGCTCGGGGGTCGTTTGGCCGAGGTGGAGGCGTCTTCGGCGTTGGCGCTGCCTGGCGTGGTGCGTTGGGTGAAGTTGCCAGCGAAAGCAGG
>Ga0208381_1000728_pt1 | contig 10652 bp, 10 predicted proteins | sample CryBogCBE13Jul09_FD_184572 | JGI IMG/M metagenome (GOLD analysis project Ga0208381, IMG submission 184572) | Freshwater microbial communities from Crystal Bog, Wisconsin, USA - CBE13Jul09 (SPAdes) (version 2) | ecosystem: Environmental > Aquatic > Freshwater > Lake | place: Crystal Bog...
CCTTATCAATTTGATGATGGTTTTTTAAAGGTGTTGATTATTGATCCCAGGTCCACATCGATCAAAAACGAACTAAAAGAGAAGTCACAATACGATATTATTTTTGAGATTACATCACTGACTCATTTTGAGTCCATTATGAACTCAGCCAAAATTAATGAGCAACTTAATAAACTTACAAATAACGTCGCTCAGGAGCCAAGCGGATTTATCGAAACATTTAATATAGGTGGCACGTTTGGTCTGGATAGTAATCCCGCATCAGAAATCAGCCAAAAAGTTTTTGAAACCGAAAAGCCAAAAGAGCTAGATGAAATTTTAGATGCATCCATTTTAGAGAAGCCTCAAGAAGATTCTGACGAGGTTGAAATAAGTGATAGTGTTTATGAAAAGCCTCAAGATAAAGTTGAGAAGCCCCTTGAAGTCAAGGCCGTGAATGCTCCTAAAGCGACAAACTCAAGACCGGCTTTGGCGACAAAAACTTTAAAAGAAAAATGGAATGTAAACGACCCAGACTTAGTCATTGATTTTTGTAATCAAATTCTTTATCAGGCCGTACAAGAAGATATTTCTGATATACACATCGAGGCCTTTAGAGATTTCGCCAATATTCGAATGCGAAAAGATGGCGTGATGCAAATTGTGCCGATGTATAGCGCCTACTTATTTAAAAATTATTCAGCGGTCACCACGCGCTTTAAAATTCTTGCGGATTGCGATATTGCAGAAAAAAGACTTCCTCAGGATGGTGCGATTACGATCAAGGATGGTAAGGGCGGTGAGGTCGATTTTCGTTTCAGTGTGATGCCAACAAAAAATGGTGAGCGAATTGTCATGCGTATATTGGCAGGCGATCCTGCATTATCACTAGATAAGATCGGATTCGACCCTGAAGATTACGAAAAAGTAGTCGCAGCTATTACGGCACCCCAAGGCATGGTCCTTGTCACAGGCCCTACAGGCTCCGGAAAAACTACAACGCTTTATGGTGCGCTCCAGTACATCAATCGACCGGACATTAATATCCTCACCGCTGAAGATCCTGTGGAATACTATCTCGAGGGTGCGGGTCAGGTGCAGGCCAATGAAAAAATTGGGCTCACGTTCAGTTCAATCCTTCGTGCCTTCTTAAGACAAGACCCTGAAGTCATTCTTGTAGGTGAAATTCGCGATCAGGAGACCATTGATATTGCGATTAAGGCAGCGCTTACGGGCCACCTCCTTCTATCGACACTTCATACCAACGACGCCATTTCTACCATCTCCCGAATTCTAAATATGGGTGTGCCTAATTTTATGATTTCATCAGCAGTGTCTTTAATCATTGCACAACGCTTAGCCCGAAAAAATTGCCCCGCGTGTTCTGAAGACGACCCTAAAGCCACACCCGATGTATTGAAAAAGTTAGGCTTCACAGGAGATTTAACCTTGATTCATGCAAAGCACGGCGTGGGATGCAAGCAATGTGAAGGCAAGGGATTTAAAGGTAGGCGTGGTATCTATGAGGTATTAAGAATTACCAAGCCACTTGAGGAGGCCATTCTAAGAAATGAGCAAGCACCCGCGCTCCTTAAGGCCGCTCAATTGGATGGCTTCAGAACGATGCAGGAAATAGGAAGGGATCTTATAGCGCAAGGTATTCTCTCCATCGAAGAATTTCAAACTACGCTTAATCTTGATACACACTAATTTTGAAGAAATTTAACTATAAAGCCCGCGATAGAAATGATCGTCGCGTCAAAGGTATCGTCGATGCCTTAAATCGAAATGAGGCGATGTTATCTCTCAGAGGAAGAAAATTTAGAGACATTCAGTTATCAGAGTTTGTTGAAAAGAAAAAATCGAGCTTAGACATTACGATTACCTGGGGCCCCTTTGGCAAAGTCCCGGATAAAGATATCCTTATTTTTTCAAAAAAAATTGCGACGATGGTGCGAAGCGGTTTAACCATTCTTGATGCATTGGTCTTGGTGAAAGATCAAACTGAAAACCCTGTGTTTAAAATAGCCGTGGGACAAATTGTAAACAATATTAATCAGGGTAATTCGTTATCGTCCTCACTTAAAATGTACCCTCGCTATTTTGATGAGGCTTATATCAATATGGTGGAAGCAGGTGAGCTTAGCGGAAAGCTTGATATATTTCTCGATCGCATCGTCGAAGGTCAAGAAAGGATGCAAAAAATTAGAGCCGGTATTAAAAGTGCCCTCTTTTATCCTATTACCTTAGTTGTGGTCACAATCTTAATTGTATTTTTTATGATGATTAAGGTGGTGCCCATGTTTGCAAAAATGTATTCTGGTGCAGGTAAAAAATTACCAGCACCCACGCAAATGATGATTGATGCGAGCAATTGGCTTTTGAGCGGATCAAATATTTTGACATTGATTGGCACAATACTTTTAGTGTTTACCATTCAGTCGTTACTTTATAAGTACATCTACACCTATAGGCGTTTTTTTTCGTGGTTATCTTTAAAGCTGCCAGTTTTTGGTAATATTATTGTGAAATCAACCGTCGCGAGACTTTCACTCTTAATGGCCAATTTATTTGCGGCGGGTATTAATGTTTCAGACATATTAAAGGTAGGTACACGAATCACGACCAATATAATTTTTGTAGAGGCTATGACTCGCATTTCTGATCGCATCGAGAGCGGATCCGATCTATCTTCACTTTTTGCCGATGAGCCCGCTTTTCCTGCTGAGTTATCTCAGCTTATCAAGGTGGGTGAGAAAACCGGTAACATGGATGAGATGCTAACTTCGATAGCCAAATACTATCAAGAAGAATTCGAGTCCGTGGTTGAGGGCTTGACCTCCATGATTGAGCCTCTCATGATTGTATTCGTGGGTGGCATGATAGGGGCGATGGTTGTAGCCCTTTACTTACCAATCTTTAGTGCAGGAGATGCAATAGGTTAATTCGTTGCTATAATTTTTTATATGAATCCACTTTATACATTTTTAACGCAACTTCTTTCGCAATTTAAGATTTCTGATTTCCATTTGCATGCGAATCGTCCATTAACCGCAAGAATTCATGGTGAGCTAAAAAATTTCGATGAGATGTTTGTTGAGGAATCCTATCTCGATACTTTATTAAAAGATGAATTACCCCCCGATTGGTATGAGCGCTTTAATGAGAAAGGTGATATTGATTTTGCATTTATGATTGGGGAGCAACGCTTCAGGGCATCTGGGCTCAGAACTATGAAGGGTTTAGCAATTGTACTTCGGGTGATTGTAGCTGAGATCCCTAATATTGAACAACTTGGACTGCCACCAGCTGCGCATAATGTGCTTAATCTTACCGAAGGTTTAGTTCTTGTGACGGGCGCTACAGGATCAGGAAAATCGACATCGTTAGCCGCGATGATTGATAAGATTAACCGTACACGATCTGAAGTCATTATTACAGTCGAAGATCCAATCGAGTACGTGCATAGCCCAATAAAGTCTGTCATATCGCAGCGTGAGGTGGGTAAGGACACAGAAACTTTTGCGTCAGCATTAAAAGGTGCTTTAAGACAGGATCCTGATGTCATTCTGATGGGCGAACTAAGAGATTATGAAACGGTATCGATGGCATTAACTGCTGCGGAAACCGGACACCTTGTATTTGGAACATTACACACTAATGGTGCACCCGAAACAATTAATCGTTTGGTGGATGTTTTTCCATCCGAAGAACAAAATAAAACACGGTCACAAATCTCAATGTCATTAAGAATGGTGATGACACAACAGCTTCTCAAAAGAAAAGGCGGCGGTAGAATTGGTGCCTTTGAGGTGCTTGTGAATACACCTGCGGTTGCAAACCTCATTCGAGAAAACAAAATTGCTCAGATCAGTAACTCGATGGTGACCGGACAAAAGGATGGTATGATTTTATTGGATAAATATATAGAAGCCCTAAAGAGCAAAGGACTTATTGAATAAGAAATATTATGGCTTACCAAATTAAACTCGACGACAATCAGCTTACCCTTGTACTAAAAGGCACCGTAGACTTATCTGAAACTTCCGAAATTAAGGAGGCGGTAAAGAACGAGCCTAAAGCTGAATTTAAAAAATTGGCTATAGAGGGTTCGGAATTAGATTACATAGACTCTTCAGCGGTTGCGTTACTTTTATTTTGTAAGAAAATAGCCGAAGAAAATGGTTTGACGTTTGAAATTCTCTCCTTGTCCGATTCAGCGAATAAAGTCATAAATCTTGCGGGGTTATCTGGCGTTTTAAAAAGTAAAGAATCAAAAAACAATCAAAATGTCAAAACTGAATCTGTTTCAGATGATTTAGATATTTCACTTGATAATTTGTTTGACTAATAATCACTTAATTTATAGAATCATACAGGAGTTAAATATTTATTAACATTTAAAGGAATTGTTTTTATGAAAAATTTACAAAAGGGCTTCTCTCTTATCGAGCTTTTAGTTGTGGTTGCAATTATTGGTATCTTGGCTGCTATCGGTTCGGTTGGTTATAGCAAGTATATTGCTAACGCCCAATCGACCTCTACTCTTGCAAATGTAGAACAAATGGCTTCATTAATAGCCGCTGAAGATACATCACCTTCTTCATGTACTCTAACTAGCGGCCCAGCTGCATGCGCTTCAAATGTTGTTTCAGGCGTATCAAGTAATTTAGTATCTTGCGTAGTATCAAGTACGGCTGATTCTTACAGTGCGGTTTACAGTGGTACAACGGTCACAATTACAGGATGCCCTAAAGCTAGTGTATCTGCAGTGACAAAAGCAGTTACTGTAAATACAAATTGGGGTTCTTAATATAAATTTTTTTAGAACTTAATTGTTTGTACTTTCATAGAACCACAGTCTCGACTGTGGTTTTTTTATAAATGAGCATTACCCTTAAAACTAACAAAAATATTCAGAAAGAATTTAGGACTTTCATTGATCAAAATTTGGATGGTTTTAATTCAAAAGCCATTGAAAATATCAAAATAGCGACTAGTGAAGCCTTACAAAATATCTATAGATATGGTTATATGAATGAAGATGGTAAACCTATCGAAATTCATTTAATCGTAAAAAATGAAGCGATAGTTTTAGACATCTACGATCAAGCAGACCCTTGTAACCCAGAAAAGTTTATGAATAAAAAATACATTCCTTCGGAATCCGGACATATGGGTATCAATATTATAAAGAAATTAACTAAGTCTTTTAAAATTTTTCCAGAAGAACATGGAAATCATACACAATTAATTTTTAGTGATTTGCATAATTGAAAATTTAATTGCTAGAGCAATATATTCGTTTAAATCCTGTGCAATAAGATCATCAATCCGCATTAAATAAGGCTCCAATTTTGGGTAGATCTCGAGAAAAACTTCTACCTTTAAACGTTTAATAAGTGTGGGTATAAGTGGTGCCACCATTAACATTAGTGGATGTATAACACATATATGGCTTCAATAGCTCAAGCTGTAAATATGACTTCAACTATTTCGTAGTTTAATTTTTTATAAAAACCACAGCTTAAGTTATGGTTTTTTATTAATGAATTCTTTCCAACACTTCAATCTTATGATTTAACTCGTTAAATTTTTCATTTTCACCAAGTGCTTTATAAAGCTCTCGCAAAAATTTTGCATCTTCCATATTAAAGTACCTTTTTAATTTACCTTCCCTAAAGCTAACGAAATTTTTAAGTAATGACTTGTTCTTGGTATTTAAAATGTTAACTCTACCCATATAAATATCATACGCTCTAGTATAAGTAAGAGGATCTGAAAATTCAGGTTCTTTGTTCAGATTTACAAATTCTTCATGGGTCATTTCCTTTATAGTGTTTATGGCAAGTTTATATTGCATAAACGCGCCACGAAATAGTAGTGAGGCTATTAAAATTGATACCCCCATAATTATTGAAAAGCTTATGATTTGAATCCGCCTCCCTTTAATTTGATATTGAAGCCAATTATTCTTTGATTGACTGAGTCCAAAAGAAAAGATTATTCCCAGTATTAACCAATGGAGTGAAGAATCTTGAAGAGGGAATTCCACCTGCGCATGAAAAAGTATTGGAAATAAACAAGCAAACAATGCTAACGAGTATTTTTTATTAATTGACAAAATATATATGGCGCTAAAGATCCATGGGCAAACAATCAATAAGAACCCTACAATGCCAGTTTCAGACAGCCATAATAAAATTTCATTGTGTGGATGAGTTAAATTTAAATTATCCAGAAACTTAAGCTGATAGCCTTGCTCAATTAAGCGCACAAGTGTATTGGGATATATGATTGTAAAAGAGCCAAGGCCGTGACCAATCATTGGCGCATCTAAAAACATATGCCAAGTCACCTTAAAAAAAGTTAATCGCGTTAGCGTGCTCATGCCGCTGTTAAGATCAGTTAGTCGAGAATAAGTTGATATGTGAGGAATTAAATAGTTTGTAATTAAAAAAGCAAAAATTAAGGAACTTATTGATATAAGGATGTATTGGCGCGATCTGTTGAGTCTGAAAGACCAAGCATTAAGCATCAAGGTACTTGCAACAAGGGTAATGAGACCCGTTCGTGACCCAGAATAAAGAATCATGATAGAAAACAAAATATAAAAAAAGGCAAAAATAATTAATTTGAATTTTTTTTGTGTAGACATTGCTGAAACAAAATAAAAATATGCGGATACTGCCGCAAGAAAAGAGGCAAATTGGTTTCTTTGCTGAAATCCGCCATCAACTGCTTTAAGCCAGCTAGGTATATGCCTATAAATTTTTGATATATCGAAATACTCGACGGAAAGAAGTGTATTAATAGTTAGTAGCGCCATAGAAGCGCAGATTATTAGGCCAATTTTATAATAGTGCTCAAGATTTAATCTTAGGTTAACTAAAGCACCAATAAATAATAAAGAAATAAATGTGGTAAAAATTGCGGTATAAGGATAATAGGGAAAGGCACTTTGATTATGAAAAATAGTGAACAAGATAATTCCAAATGGTGATATGAATAGCAGTAACCATATCTTGTGAATTAAAATTTTTTTTTCATCCATACAGAATCTAGACCAACAAAAACCTGAAATGATTGTTATGAATCCCCAAGAGATTAAATTTCTCGGCACAAAACCACTGCCAAGATTTGGCATACAAACCTGAAGGATAAGTAAGACAAAGAAGGTAAAAATTAAGAAAAAGTATTTATTAGTAGACATATATTTAGAATATAACACATATGAAAAATTTACCCTTATAGCTGATATAGCATTTACAACTTACGCTTCAGCTGATTCATAAATCAGAATTGGTGCGACTCATCATTTACTAACTACTAAGCAATCTTCTAATAACAACATGGACTGACGGTGTAAGAGCTTTAGGCGATAATCTTTCGAAAGGAGATAGCTTTGGAGGGCTTAGCTCAGGACCTGTATAACTTTACTGTATGTCTAAACTATATTGATACAAACTACCTAGCCTCATTTTTCGAAGATTAAGAACAAGGTTTTTACATTGAGCATTCTAACAAACCTTCCTATTAAGAATGCTATTTGGTGGATGAATATTTAATTCGCTTCATAGTAATGAAGAATAGGAACTTTATCGTTCCGACGAACATCATTATTAAAAATAGTAGCTTTATAAAATCACCCGGTAGGTTAAAACTTATTAATAATTAAGGAATTTATTCATGAAAAATTTACAAAATGGTTTCTCGCTTATCGAGCTTTTAGTTGTGGTAGCTATCATTAGTATTTTGGCTGCTATCGGATCAGTAGGCTACTCAAAATATATAGCAAGTGCAAAAGGTGGTGCAGCAAAAGCAAATGCAGCACAAGCTGCTGATGCTATCGCAGCATGTTACACTCAAGAAAGTTGCGGAACTCTTAAAAATACTGATTTGGCTAGCATTTATAGTGAGGTAAGCGCACTAGCCACAGATTACACAACAGTCACTGGATCTCCAACAGCAACATGCTCCAGGACTACTGAAGGTAAAGCTGCTGTAGCAATTAATTCTCATGGCACTGTATATTACTGTGACGCTACAGCTGCTACCCCAGCATGGGTTCAACAAGGTGCCGATGGCCCAAAATAATTCTTAAAAATTAATTTATTTTAAAAACCATAGCTTGCTATGGTTTTTTTTTGAATAATTAAAATTAAAATTAAAACAAATAAAAACATTCAAAAAGCAGTTAGGGTTTTCATTGATCAAAATTTGAATGAGCTTGATTCTAAATTAATTGAAAATGTAAAAATTGCCACCAATGAAGTCATACAAAATATCTATAGGTATGGTTATATGAATGAAGATGGTAGACCTATCGAAATTCATTTAATTGTAAAAAATGAAGTGCTAGTTTTAGACATTTACGATCAAGCAGACCCATGCAATCCTGAAGACTTTATCAACAAAGAATACACACCTTCGGAAAATGGACAGATGGGCATTGCTATTATAAAGAAGCTAACGAAGTCTTTTAAAATTATTCCAATGAATCATGGAAACCATACCCAATTAAACTTTGATTTTCCTAAACAATTTGCTAGTAAAAATTTTTTGTATTAAAATTAAAGAATGATAAAAAATACAGTATTTTTTCGAATAGTCAGTAAATCATTATCAACTATAGTGCGATCCGGTTTTTCTCTTATTGAATTACTGGTAGTAGTTGCAATCATTGGTATTTTGGCGGCAATTGGTTCGGTAGGATATAGTCGATATATTGAATCCGCTAGAAATGCAGCAATTATTGCAATTGCAAAGCAAATATCCGATGCACTTCAAGCCTGCGACATTAATAATTCATGCAAGGATTACGTTCCTAGTGGGGGAAACCCACAAAATATTGTTGATGTTTTGCTTGGAGATGGAAGTGGAACGAATGGCCTTATAGCGAGTTTGGGAAGTAAAAACCCTTGGGACAACACGCCTATAAACGGTCCTACTGTGCAATTAGGAAGCGGCACCCCTCCTCCTTTTCCTCCTTTTAGTGGCCCTTTAAATCCATCACCTTTCATTGGTAATATTGACGGAAGCATTGTTGGTGCGTACACATTTTGTGGAGGTTTAGGTCATATTTATATTAATACAATCTATCCTTCATCAAGCGGTGGTTCATTGCCTCCTAACGGTATACAAATAGCGGCATGCACTGATAGCGGATTACAGGGGGGTAGTTTTGGCGCAGGATCAGGGACAGGAGACGTTAGTTCTCCCGCACCTTTTTCTCTTATAAATATTATTCTAGGTTCATAAGTAATTCAAAGTTTTTTACAAACTTATTTGTATTAAATAAATTTGTGACTGTTCTATTTTTAATAATTTTATTTTTCATCTCAAATAATTTTCTTTCATTATTTGCTAAGTAAACGGCAAGCTTTTCATATTCTTCAATTGATTCACATATCAATTCTTCTAAATTAAAACCATTAAGAAAGCTAGCACATACTCTGCTAGGAAAAGATTTTCCCATTATAGTTACAATGGGTAATCCAAACCACAAGGCATCTAGAGCAACTGTATGCGAATTATATGGATAGGTATCCAAGAATAAATCTGGATACTGAAACCAGTTAAAGTAATCATTAAGTGAGCTAAATTTGGTAAATATGATTCTTGTAAGATCAATGCCTTGAGATTTAGCCGTTTTTACAAGATTATTTTTTGTATCATCATTTTTTACTATTAACCATAATACACTTGTATTTACCGACTTTAAAATACGCATCCAAGAATTGAACATTGCTGGAGTAATTTTATAGCTATTATTAAAACAACAAAAAATAAAGGCATCATGAGGTAATCCTAGTTTATCTAGATTAGTATTATCACGAATTGACTCACCAATTTGGAGTGCTTGATGTGAATTCACGAAATAAGAATCAGGCAAGTATAGTATTTTTTCAGTATAGAATTTTTTTAATTCTTCAGGAATGACAGTCTTATCAGCGATTATATAATCATAATAAGAGGCACCAATTGTGCCAGGATAGCCTAAGAAGTTAATTTGGACTGGAGCTATGCGATAAGCAAAAATACCGATCCTCATATCTGTAGATAAACCATTTAAGTCGATTGCGATATCAAGTTCAACGTTTCTGCAATATTTAGCAATTTCGATATCAGACTTTCCTGTGAGATCTATGAGTTGAGATAAATCAATTTCAATGTTTTTATTTACTTCGTCTTTTTGAGGCGAGTTAAAAGTAATACCAATAACTTCAAAATTTTTCTTATCGTGAAACTTAAATAGTCCCGATATTAGGTAAGTGAGTGAGGATTTATTAAAACTTGCTGCAATATAAGCAATGCGTATTTTTTCTTTTTTAGCACGTTTAAAAATTGGACCTAAAATATTATTTTCAGGATATATTTTATTGGTTAAGTTTTTTGAGGTTCTTAGTTGCAATTCAGGGTCGTCAAGCGTTAAAAGCGGTGTGAAAGGATTTCTAATAATTTCACCCTGATTGATTTTAGTTTTTAATTTAGTTACATTTTCATCGTAATCACTCCAGTCACATATAAGTAGCTTCTCATACATTTTTTGAGACAATAAATGATATTTATCTTCATCAATTTTTTCGTAATCATTAATAGCTAATTGGTGTTCGTTAATCTTAGAGTATGCTTGAGCTCTATAAAAATAGGCTTGATCATCATCTGGATTT
>Ga0208381_1000739_pt1 | contig 10599 bp, 12 predicted proteins | sample CryBogCBE13Jul09_FD_184572 | JGI IMG/M metagenome (GOLD analysis project Ga0208381, IMG submission 184572) | Freshwater microbial communities from Crystal Bog, Wisconsin, USA - CBE13Jul09 (SPAdes) (version 2) | ecosystem: Environmental > Aquatic > Freshwater > Lake | place: Crystal Bog...
TTCATCTGGCGCACAATTTGCAACTTTTCAAGTCTGAGATGAAGATGCTGAGAGCTATAGGAGGGGATTGGCGAGCAAATTAGGCGAGCAGCTACTTGATCTTTTTTAGCTTCAACTTTGAGTGGGCAATGGCTCTTTTGCTTCATTTCCTATAGCTAATTGCCAAGTCAATAAGTAGAGAGAGTCTAAAAGTCAGCTTAGAATCCACATGGCTAAAACACAAGTGAGTGACATTTTCAGAGCTGAGTCCCCCCAGCCAATGTAAATGAAAGCAGTCAGCAGCAGCAGTTCAGCAGATCATTAGTTTCCTATTGTTCTCGAACACAAAGTAGCATGTCACGACTCACGACCAAGTGTTTCTTTAAATAAAAATAACAACAATTCAGAAATCAACCGTATTTAATTCGCTCAATTTTTTGCATTTTTGAATCTTCACATTTCACCTAATGCACGAGGAAATTAACAAGGAGTTCTCCAACTAGTGCAAACAACACAAGTTATCTAAGTTTCTCCAAGACAGAAAAAAACCAGTTAATAAACGAACAAAAATTATGGGGACAGAAAGGGTAAACGGGTATATCCAAGTTTCAACAGGGAAGTAAATACGAAGGTGTGTACGGGAATATAGGTAAGGTTTTTGGAAGAAAAAAAAACGACACTCTTAAATTTTATTCCCCTTCGTCTGAACCCTTATACATAAGATCACCTTCTCTTAGGCGAATCCAAAGCCTTCAGAACATTCATGAATGGCTTTGAGGAGATAAGTTCTGAGTTTGTCGTAGGTTTCATAGACAGGCAAATCCAACTGATTGAAACTGTAGAAGAGAAAAAGAATTAGAATCAAATATTACAAATCTTAGATGAAAGTAGTTTACCATGTGTGGGCAGAAGGTAATCGATCGGTTGAGCGATCATCCCGATGAATCTGGAATTTTTGAACACCATTCATGCCCTCCAATGCAGAAAAGCCTTGCAGCGGAACTTTGGAAGTGCCAGTAACAAATTGCAAGAATTTTGCTCGATCTGCTTGATCAAACGACCGAAGAGCTCTCCAAAACCATTGAATCTATAGAGTAAAATGAAACGATGGAGAAGAATTAATTAAATGATAAAGTAAGGCCGAGTTTCTCAATCCGAAGTCATACCTGCAGAGAGGTCGGTTGATACTTGTGATACTCGGAGTTTGCTTTCAAATCATCGATATCTATGTTGGGCAGACCAGAGAGAAGGAGTTCCAACTCTTGTTCGTTGAAGATACTGATTAAACGTTTGGGAATTATATCGTAAAAGCCTTCAAGGAAAGCGTTCAGCTGCTTGCGAATGGCGCCTGTCATTTTCATCTGGCAAACCAGACGGATGTATTCCCTTTTGTTCTCCTCTGTAACAATGATATTCCTTCCATTGGGTTTCAAATCCCTCGCCTCAGTCACGCCGAACTCCTGTACCTCTGTTGAAAATGTCAAATCGTAGCCGAGCTCCGTCACTTCATGTTCTATTAAGAAGGCGAGACCCTATAACGTAAAACAAAAAAAAAAAAAACATTAAAGTTGCGTTCTCAAGTTATTGCCCTAAACCTATTGCTTGCCTGATAGAAAGAGTAGTCTTCGCTTTCCATGTCAGTGTATCGAACACACTTGCCAAGAATGTGCTTGTAAAATGAGCGAGTGAAATAACACTCGAGCAACTTGTTGTCGTAAATAGCCTTTGCGATGACGCGACCAACAAACTTGAAGTAACACAGATGGTTGGAATTGCAATGGGACAGTGCGTTGATCATATAAGTAACTCGATCGCCCGGTGAAGTGGAGAACAGCGCGTACATGGGGTTGAAAATTTCACGTGAAATAATCACGTACCTGACATAGCAAATGGAAATTAGATTTAATAGTTGCTAGAGAATTCAATAAGTAAATCGGTATACCATTCTCTCAGTAAACCTCCAGCATCCTGGCCTTCTTCACCCTCAAACACAATGTAGAAACGATTCTTCCATTCCTCGGGAGAACGTCGATGCAATTCACGAAACGAGTCCTCGAATACGTGCTCGCGCTTGACGTGGACGGCGAGATCCTCTCGGCGAATGCCGGCGTCAGCACGTTCAAGTTCGGTCCTGAAGTATCGACGTTTCACGTCAAAGTCCAAAACTCGAGTATGATCCACGAGGACAGCAAAAGGACCATCTGCCAGGTGTGTGGTCGACTGGCGTAAAATCTGAAGAAAATGAAAATGAAAATTTGTACTTTTCAGCCTGGACCAGAAAACCAGATGCGGTTAAAACGAAAATTACCTGATTAAGAACCGTGCGATGACGTTCGGCAAATGAAAGGAATTTTTGGGTGTCCGGAGGAAGGTCCGATGAAGGCGCGCTTGACATTGACAAAGTCAGCTGATTAAGGCTGTCGTCGTTGCTGGCTTGAGCTGCCATAGAAGGAGATCCTGGGCCACCGATTTCTTGCTGCAAGTGAGACAGCTGAGATTCACGGGTCTCTGGACGACGACTTCGTTTCTCACGTTCTTCTTTACTCGTCTGTGCTGCATGTACAAGAAAGAATGCTTCTACGGCTGGTTGGAGAACCAAAACGGCGTGATGATCCGGAGTATCTGCCAACTCCTGTTTTCAAAAGAACAAAAATAAAAAGGATGGTCAATCTCCACGGGTAAAAAAAAAAATGATCATAATAATTCGTTACCTGGAGGCATTCACTTAAAGTGTTCCAAAGGCTATCAAGTAAAAGCTGTTGGCTGAGCCGAGGCAACTCGATATCTCTTCCACCTCCCACTTCGTCAACCTGTTCAATCATGCAATTGAGATATCCATTGGCATTTGAGTATTAAATCTATTTTTATGAAACTACCTCCATTGGTGTTGCTGGTACTTCATTCGGAGCTTCAGTCGCAGCAGCTCCTGCTGTTGATGGGGCACTTGCTGGCGTTGCTGAATCAGACACCTCCGATATTACTGGTTCACTAGGCTCGGTTCCAACTGCAGCAGCGGAGCTGCCATCAGCAGGGGCCGGAGCGGGCGTCGTGGCTTCAACTTGCTTTCGCTTAGCTTTAACTGCAGCTAATCGAGCAGCGTCTCGCAACTGCAGGATTACTTTCAGAATACGCAAGAAGAATGCTTGACTCGATGTTTTACTCGTCAACGATCCCATAGAAGGCAACTGCAATTCATAGCCTCCGATTTTGGGTTTCGTCTGAGCGGAAACGACAACCATGTCCTTTGTAAATCGGTCCTAAGTAAAAGAGTTCATTCAATTCACATTCAAATCAATAAATTTCAAAGAAACCACAATGAATACAACTTACCATTAAGAATCCCTTTGATCGGTCGACACCTTCAAGGTCGGTTTCCTCAGAAGTAGTGCCTGTTTGGGCTGAGACAGCCGATGTGGATGCTTCAGGACGACGCCTCAGAGTGTGAAGTTCATTCAAAAGTGCTCGTATATGAGAGCAAACAATATTTCCAAGTTCACGTGCTCCATCCAAAAGGAGCTTCAAAATTGTATCCCTGCATTAAGAAAACAGTTAACTCGTGTCCACCTGTTTTTATGGGATTGCAATTACCTAGTAGGATGTGGGCCATATGAAAGGCTTAGCAACAGAGAAGTCGCATCTTCCAAACCTTCCTCTGAGCAGCTCTTAGAAGTGAGCACATCTACGGCAAGCTTGAGGTGTTGCTCGAGCAGCTGCAAATCCTGCGGTGACGCTTCAATTCCAGAGAGAGACAGATCGAGTGCTGTATCTCGCTGCTGCTGCAACTGGACAGCCAAAGAGCTGTGCAATTCGCGCCTTTCCCAGTCGCGCATGCGTACACCCTCAGAATGACGGCGTTGCTGTTGTTGCTGCTGCTGTTGATGAAGCTGCTGTTGCTGAGCTGGAGCGATCGCGTTACTGTCTGGTAAACCTTGGGGAAAGGAAAATAAATGGAATAATTCATACACACTGAAGAATAAAACAGAATTAAAGTCGCAGAATACACACCAAGGGAAATGAGAGACAGAAGACGCAACAAGCGATCCGTCAATAGTGAACTTCTTCTGACTACACTCGATGAGAGAAGAGCAAGAAGTTGACCGAACGGCGACGATTCCAGGCTTACATGACGAATCTCCTCTTCAGCTCCAGTAGCAGAAGACGCCGCGCCGTGAGTCGTAGCGCCGCTGTGGGTCCGTGCTAGACCTTTGCCTTTGCGGGACGCGCTTTGTGAATCCAATCGAGCCAAGAGGTCCCAGAAATCTGTGCCCGTCTCCTGTTTCTTCATCGAAGATGCGGCGACTGGTGTGCCTTTCTTGCCTTCAGCTTCTTTCTCTTTCTTGTCTTCAATTCCAGCCAGCGGTGGTCGAGGGAGAAAATGAGAAGGAAAACTTTTGGCTAACGATATCAAAACGTCTAATGTGTGACGACAGATGATGGGTGCGGCTTGACTGTGGATTGTGATGGAACTTGACGCTCCCTGTTTCTTAACTCCACCAGCTGACGAAGGTTTCAGTATGTGGAACACGTTGGCTCGACAACCTAGCGCTGCATCAAGGCTGATATTCAGCCACGACGGAACACCGGCAGCATGCTAAGAAGGAATGGATAAAAGGCAAATTCATTCGATTTCTTTCAATTGAAATAAAATGTTTTTAAAACATACCTTAACATCAGATGGAGGCGTCGCCGTCAAGGCTCTAGAAGTGATTCTTTTCCCTTTGGTGGACGGAGTCGACGTAATCGGAAAGAGCTCTGTGGCATTTGCGCGAGCCTCATTACTGCGTTCCAAAATCGACAACAATGATTTGACAACCCAGTCACGAGTGGGACCGTGATAGCAGAGGTTGCGGAGTACGCGATGCAGCCGCGTCGTGTTCAACTTAGGCTCGTCAACGAAAAGAAGGACTAGCAAACAGGATAGAGCTTCATGATCCAGTAAGTGGCGACCCCTTAGGCGGACTCCGTTTGCAGCAGCCTAACATAATATTGAATCGTTAACCGTCAGTCATTCAGTGCGAAAATTAATTTAACTGTTCCAGTACCTGAGCTACTACAGCAGATGCCCCACTTGCCCCAGCAACAGGTCTACCCCAGCCACCCCAATGACCACGATTGTGGACCGGGTGCACTCCATAACGACTGCCCAATCGACCCATGCTGTTGCGGATGATGGATGAGAGAGCGTTAGCTCCAGAGTTGCCGACGTGAGTAAAGAATCGATCTGCCATCAGCTGCCTGTTGCGCGCCTCCCACTCTCGCCGCAGATTTTGGGCTTCTGCAGCCAAATCGGGAGGCAAAACCGCCATCTGCGAATCTTCCATATCAGCAAGGATGGATTGTCGAAGCGCCGGTGGCAGAGTAGAAAGAAAATCAGCCGGATCAACCGGTTCATTAGGATTAGCAGGAACAACAGTGCGCTGCTGTTCGAGACGCTGTTGGGCAAGCACCTCTTCCTGAATGTTTGGTGGAAGAGCCGCCAAGAACTCGGCACTCACTTCCAAAACGGCCTGCTGTGAAAAGAGTAGATTGAATTACACAAGTTTTAAAAATTGGTTGATTTAAGGTGTTATATACTTGGGTAGTGGTATCGGTGGTTTGAGCCCTTGCACACTGACGCAGTCGTTGCAAACGAAGTTGTTCGGCAATAACTTCTTGTCTCATATCTTCGGGAAGTGCGGCCAAAAATGATGGATCGACGCCTTCTGGTATTTCAATATTACCCAACAATGACTGGTACTCGCTTGGTTGCTGACCTGACGACCCGGCTGATGCTAGGGGTAGCGCAACGGCACCGGTCGGCTCTGCGCTCGAGGGCATCACAGATCCGGCACCTAAATCCATATTGATAGGGTGTCGATTTTCAAGTTGTTGACTTTCAACATCAACCTGCTCACGGAGTTCTACAAATCAAACACAGTCACGATATAGCGTTTAGATGGTTACACAAGATTTAAAAAAAGCATTACCTTCAGCTGAAAGGCCCATAAAACTTTCGTCAGTCGATCGGATGGGTGTGTTAATCTCTCCTTGGAAAGTTAATGGCCGTCGGATAAACTGCACCTGATCTGTCGAGAATGGGTGCAATTCTTCTTGTAATCCAGTTCGAGGGGCGCCAGGCGTAGCATTCGGTATGGGATTAAAAGGCGTTGTAGATTGGTCACTACCTCGGTCAACGTTCGGCGTTGTTTCCGCTTGGATTCTTTGGATAGTCGACATGAGGCCATGTGAGGTAGTGAAACTGCTGTTGTTGGCTGGTGTTTCCACAATAACAGGCACGGAGGATCGGGCAGACGATTCACTAGGAGTGATTGCAGACGTCTGTGGCTGAACACGGAGAGCCGGAGCCATGGTCGGAGTAGCTTCCGCTTGTTCACGATTCTCTGAAGCCTGTGGTCGAGCCTGACTGGAAACAGTTTCCAATGCTGGACCAAGTACAGCTTCAACGATAGAGGTAGCCAAAGTTTCAGCGTGGTCGTTGGAACGCACCAGTGTAGTCGATGACATGGCTGAATTGTTACTGGATCCCGATTGCATATTGAATCCATGGAAGAACGACCCGAATGAAGGCGTTTCTGACACACTGACCGGAGTTTCGGGTTGAGCAACTTCCATCGTGACAGGTGGTGGAACGACCGAAGTAGTTGAAGTTGACGATGCCGTCGACGCCGATGGGGTCGCATCTTTGTTTTTCTCGCGTTCTTTATACTAAGAAACCTCACCAGAAAGCAATATCCATTTAGTCCATTCTGTAATGACTTTCTTCGAAGATTTCAGTGGCTTGAATACAAAAGATTATCATTTTTCTCAAACAAAGTGCTAATTTCCCTCTGACTTGGCTTTTACCTTCAGTAAAAGGGCTACCAGCTACATAAATGTTCACAAACTTCTATCAGTTCTACGTCAGTCAGTCTCATTGGTGAAATCTAAATCAATAAATGAATCAGAATAAAGATGATTTAAATTAAGGGTACAAAGCATCACACACAGTTTGGGGAAAACAAACCAACCCTATACCCAAGGCATGATGGCCTAGTGGTAAATGTATTGTTTGTGTTTGTTTTTTAACGAGGATTAGCTCAATGGTAGCAATTAATGAAACTCATCAATTGTGGTGTGGAATGAGTATGTCATTTAAAAGCCAACAGGAAGAAACAAACATGACAACATAGACCATTTAAAAAAAGGTGAGTCAAATTACCTCCAGACCCTGTTCCATCAAATCATTCAACATCAATATCTAAAAATTTTACAAAAAATACAAAAAACGGATTTCGTTCAGAACAAATTTAACACAACTTAGACTGATCAAAGACAAAGAAAGAGATGATAATAAAATCATACTTAAAAGCCACAACTTCTAGCCGCTCGGTCGACTCGTCCAAAGAAATGCGCAAAATTGACGATGCGTAAGAAGAATCCATCATGACTGTGGAAGGAAGAAAAATGTTGGAAAATATTTATCTGGACAAAACTAAAAATCGATTACTTTTGAATTCTTGTTGATAATCGTTCAATGGCCGAGCCTTGTTAGCGAGCGGGTGAATGAAACCGAGCATACGAGCCACCATAGTGCCTCCCCCACTTCCTCCGGCAGAAGTTGCATGATCACGTTGCTGCGAGTAAAGTCTGGACTGCGGCTGGAAATTTGCCAGAGTCGAATTAACAATGCCGACCTCGTCCGGTTGGGAGAAGTTAGCCGGATGTTCGTAGAGTAGATAAGTGAGGCCAGGTCGGAAATCCCGTGTTCGGCATTCATCCGTCGCTGTTATGTCTGTCCCCTCGCTTCCCCACCAGCCAACGACGCCGGATGGAGTTTCCATTCCAGCCCCGCAGACGCCCATATTGTCGTCACGTCGGTGGCAGCGTGCCGTCTGTACGCACCAGGCGCACTGTCCCAGTTTCACAAAGTCTCCATTGCTGGCCGTCAGTGCATTACCATGCACGGTACAGGAATAACAGTCGCCCAGTGCGGGGCAAATTCCTGGGCACTGAGTCGTCTGCAAGTTGCTTGTACAATTGGCACCTGATGTCCGTTGGTAGCAGACTCCATCGGCTGGACACCACCCGCACTCGGGATTGGCAGTGCAGCTCAACTGTGATGGGTGACGCTGACAGTTTGAGCTACTGGACTGACCGCTTCGACTTCCAACCATTTCCAAAGGCACGACATATGCTAACATGTCACCAGAGACCGAGCCACGGTAGCCGCCAAAGATGAGGAAAACATTTTCGTCTTTCACAGCAGCTGCGAAACTGAAAACCCCTTTGGGAGTCAATAGATCCTTTCCCATTCCGTCGTTTCCGTGGTCCAGCACATGGTGGCTAACCCAAGTGTGACAGCCCAAGTGGTAAAAATACAAACCTGATTAAAAAAAAAAAAAAACGATGAAATCAATTTTCACATACTTCAACAAGAAAGAAAATGTACCTGAATCATAACAGATTTCTTCGCGATTATGCTTATGAGTATATCCGCCGAAGACTACCATGTAAGAACCCATTAAAACGGCGCCATGAAAGGCTCGCTCAAGTGGGATGTGGAGGTCGGGCAAAGTGCCGCGTGGGTATAACAACTCGGTCCAATGTAACTCTTCCAAGTTGAAGATAAAAAGACGATCGCTCAATTTTGAGAAACGAGCAGCATCAGCCAAGATTCCACCGTAAACAATAAGCGAGTGGCTTTCGAGGTGATACACCATACTGTGGCCGACTAGACGGATATCATGTTGTTTTCCTCCTCTTGGTTCTACTTCCTCCCATTCCTCGTTGCCTAGTTCTGTTTTTGAAAAACCAATTAGCAGCTAATTCATTCAATAAAATTAACAGAATGACTTACCAGAAATGTTCACCTGAACACGGAAAAGTTTGGAAGAGAATTCCCCATTGGCCATGCTCCCACCGAAGATATAAATCAACGAATCGTTCACCACGCATAGAGTATGTCGAGTTAGAGGAGGTGGCCGTACTTGACTTTGGTCTGCCAAAAGTGTCCATTCGTTTCTTGAAGAATTGAAATAGAAAAAAATCGTCCGACAGACTTCCATCGACAAATTGCCCTCCATACAGAACAAATCCATCTTCCAAAGCTCCCATGGCATGACCGTATCGAGCTTTGGGTGCAGTCACTTCCAGTAGTGGATCATCATTTTGAATGGATTCCGATTCATTAAATCGACTCTCGTTATTGTGGGCTAGAGAGCTCAAGTTGCTCCACTTTGATGAACTCATATCGAATGATAGCAGATCCCCTAACGGAACGTTCAAATCGAAACCGCCAAACACAAAAAACTTGTTCAAATTTTTGAGGTAGACACCCCCATGAGCTGTTCTTTGCATTGCTTGGCTTCCGCGACCAAGAAGATGCCAAGAATTTCCAAGGGATGATTTCGTATCCAGGCCACAATCGAGTCCAATGTAGCCTTGATTGCACACACACTGATAAACACCGTCGATCTTCTCGCACCAGCCCCTGCTTTCCGTAAAACCACATTGATCTGGGCATGCTTCAAATTCACATGATTCCCCAACAAAAGCAGCTTCACACACACAAGAGTGATTGACACAATGCCCATGATTGGAACAGTTGAGAGGGCAATCTGTCACTGAGTATTCAGCAGAGAAACCTTCCAACACATAATTTGTATCACTGTACAATAACACTACCATCTGCAAAAAAAAAAAAAATTTTGTTACTAAATGTGTTTCTTTCAGACACGAGTTTTTATCAAGATGCTTACTGAGCCAGATTTGGCAATGACAGGTGGAGGCAGCCCACGTCCACTAAAGCTACCTTTCATTGGAGAGAGGACAGAGTCCCCGTCATAGACAAAAACATGATCATATGCACACTCAGTCTGCAGACTATGGAATGTGAGTGTAATGTACTGTCCTGGCTGTTGGGCTGTGGAAGAAAATCATTGTTAAAACCAGAACATAAGGTGTCTTAAAGAACAACAGCAAATACCTTCAATAAGCCAAACACAGTAACTGTCTTCCCGATAGTTTTCAGGACCGTTGGTGATGGCACCCCAAGTAGAATTCACCACAAATCTTCCTCTGTTACAGCTGTGAATTGCACTGATAGTTGTCGACGCAGAGATTACCATGAGAAGGGCTGCAAAGATACTGAAATTCAGGCCCACTTTGGCCGCTGACAGTAAACGGCAGAGCCTAGTCGCTCTCCATCTTTTTCCCCGAGAATTTTCTGGCATTTTAGAAGTACTTGGATTCAAATTCCATGACGAGATTCTGCTGGTTTTTAGATTTCGACTCTTACTCATCAACAACAGAGATTCATCGCGCACCATTAATTCAATAACAAAACGTAAACATCAAGCTTGTTTGACTTTGACGAAAAGTAAACTTTAACGTCGGCCATGCAACAAGACGCGATGCATAGTTGGAATATCGACCGCTAGATCGTGTAGGCGCGCCAGTATTTGATAGATAATCATGGCCAAGTGTAGATAATAAACTGTATCCCGTAACATCATGATAAGACTTAAGCGAACTAGTGCTTTTCGTTTTCGGACGCGCAACAATCGTATTCTAAAATTTTAAAAAATTAATTCTGGAATGAAAAAAAATCTAAACACACTGTCAACCGCCTTTTAAGCATAC
>Ga0208381_1000758_pt1 | contig 10451 bp, 7 predicted proteins | sample CryBogCBE13Jul09_FD_184572 | JGI IMG/M metagenome (GOLD analysis project Ga0208381, IMG submission 184572) | Freshwater microbial communities from Crystal Bog, Wisconsin, USA - CBE13Jul09 (SPAdes) (version 2) | ecosystem: Environmental > Aquatic > Freshwater > Lake | place: Crystal Bog...
GCCTTGAAGGGCATTTTGTCGCTGGCCCAATTGGTCAAAATTGCGGCCTGCATCGAGGCCACCATTCCTTTTCGGGGCCCTGTCGCGCCTGATAAAACCTGCTCGCAACAATTGGCCGAGCGCTTGCATGTGATTTCTGACCACTATGGCCTTCACTTCAGCACCGCTGAGATCGACCAAGTGGTCATGGAAGCGGTCAGCGTGGCCAACCGCGATGTGGGGAACTTTGCCAGTGAGGATCCGGCAGACTTTCTGAGCAACACCTGGAACTTGATACCCGAGACCAACCACGAATTGGCTCAAATCAATGTTTTCACAGTGAAGGGCTATCGGAACTCTCTGCAAAAAATGGAAGGATTCTTGAGTTTCCTGCAGTCACCCACCGTTTTCCGTCAATACTTGACTGAACCGGTGGACGCAGAATACGCCAAGATGCAGCAAAATTGCGCTCGCAATCTGGAAATAGCCCGCATTTACTTGCGTGCCAAGTTGATCTCGATTGGTTTACTTGAAGCCATGTCGATGCGTTTGGGACGCAATACGTCATTGGCCGCATTGATGGGTAAATTACCAAACGAAGGCGATGACAACATGCAATTGGAAACCCACTTACCCCAAGTGGCAGTGCCTTATCAACCCCAAACGCCGCAAGAAGTGTTGGTCATGGACTTGATCCACCGAGGTCGTTCTGCTGAAACCCATTACGACGTCAAGCATTCGCCGGTCGCCGATTACATGATCAAGCAGATGGGCTTTCAGCCCATGATGGCGCTGTTGGAGCCTTGCCGAGAATTCTTCAAAGACCCTTCTCGCGATCAAGCCCTTTTAGACGCTTGTGACCCCGTTGTGCTCAAGGGCATTTACGCTGCCTTACATGTCCTCTACACCTTGCGGGCCGAGTCATTTGCTTAATCCGGAATTGAGGGCCTCAGCCCGCTGGCCTTAAGTAGATCTTTTGCAGCAGCCGCTGCAGGGTTTCTTGTTCTTTAGGCGTGAGGGCAGCGGTCGCACTTTGATCGGACAGGGCGGCGGCTTTTTCGGCCTTTTTCATCAACTGTTTGCCCTCAGGCGTCAGCGTTAAAGCGGTGGCGCGACCATCGTTCGGGTGGGGCGACCGCATGAGCAATTTTCGCTTTTCAAACTGCTTTAAGAACACCACCATGTTCGGGGGCAACAAACCCAGGGCGTCACACAGTTGGCGAGAAGTCACGCCAGGGTTGTGGTGGATGAGCGACAAAATCGAAAAATCGACGGTGCTGAGCTCAAAGGCCTCCATGCGCTGCATGAAGGTGTTGATGATGGTCAAGGCGGCACGCCGGGTGTTGTAGCCCTGCAAGCTTTCTAAATACTGGGTATCGAGGACCTCGTTCATACGCAGACGGTGTCGCTTTCCAGAAAGCGCTCGATCATGTCGGCACGCATCTGAAATTCGGGCAGCACCCAATCGTGCAAGGCCCTTTGGGGAGCGTGCCAACGTGGACCGTATTCTGCTGCACCGGCTTTCGCGGCTTGCTCAATGCGCTGCCATGCCCAAGCGAGTAAGGCCAAGGCAGCCAAACGCAAATAGTCACCCGCAATCCAGTTCAGGCGAACCGCGCCGTCTGCAAGTGCCTGTGTTTGAAGGGCCGATTGGGTCACCTCACGCCAGGTCCCGAACAACTGCAAGACCCTGGCCTCACCCGCGTGGTCCGAGCGAAGCGGGGCCGACAACGCATCGATTAAGGCGTTCAAGGCGTTGCCTTGGTCGCTCAGCACTTTGCGCATCAACAAGTCGATGGCTTGAATTTCATTGGTGCCTTCATAAATCATGGCAATGCGGGCATCGCGCACGTTTTGCTCAATGCCCCATTCGCGGACATAGCCATGGCCGCCGAAGACTTGCAAGCAATCGCTCGCGCCTTTGAAGCCTTGCTCAGTGAGCGCCGACTTTAAGATGGGGGTAATCAGCGCGCACCAGCGTTGCGCTGATTCGCGCTTGGCCGCCTGCGGGTGATGGTGGGCTTCGTCCAAGGCCAAGCCGGTTTCATAGGCGAGGACGCGGGCACCGTCGACCCAAGCGCGTTGGGTGTCCAAGATGCGTTGAATGGCCGGGTGTTCAATGATGAAGTCTGGCGGGCTGCCAGCCGATTTGGGTGCCCGCATTTGGCGTCGCTCACGGGCATAGGCATCGGCTTTTTGCCAAGCCGCATCCAGCAAGCCGACGCCTTGCAGCGCCACGTGCAAGCGGGCGGCATTCATCATGATGAACATGGCGTTGAGGCCTTTGCCAGCTTCGCCCAACAACCAACCTTGCGCGTCTTCAAAGCGCATGACGCAGGTGGGGCTGGCGTGGAGGCCCATTTTTTCTTCGATGCGGTCGCAGTGGACCGCGCTGCGCTCCCCATCGGCGTAGAACTTGGGCACCAAAAACAGCGACAAGCCTTTGGGTCCGGGCGGTGCATCGGGCAAACGGGCCAAGACCAAGTGGACGATGTTGTCGGTCAGGTCGTGCTCACCCCCTGAAATAAATATTTTGGTGCCATTTAGCAAATGGTCGCCATGGCGGTGGGCCTCCAACAAAGGCGTGGCCTTGGTCCGGACCAAACCCAAGTCACTTCCGGCGTGCGGCTCGGTCAGACACATGGTCGCCAACCACTCACCGGTGCCCACTTTGGCTAAAAATTCAGCCTGTAAGGTGTCGCTGGCATGGTGTTTGATGCATTCATAAGCCCCGTGCAGCAGGCCGGGCGCCATGGTCCAGCCGTGGTTGGCAGCGGACAACCATTCATACAAAACGCTGTCGAGGACGGCTGGTAACCCTTGGCCACCCTCTTCAATGGCGGTGCTCAATGAGGCCCAACCGGCTTGCCAAAACGCTTGGTAGCTGCTCTTGAATCCAGGCGGTAGGGTCACATGGCCGGCTTGGAATTGGGCGCCGATTTCGTCACCCGATTGATTCAAGGGCGCGATTTGATCGTCGACAAACTTACCCGCTTCGTCCAACACTTGGTGCATCAGGTCGGCGTCGACTTCTTGAAAGACCGGCAGTTCGGCGATGCGTTGCGGCGCATGCAAGACCTGGTTCAAAATGAACTCAACATCGGCCAGATGGGTTTTGTAATCGCTCATGGAAAATGATTCAGCGGGCGGCGCCTAAATAGGTGTCGATGACGCGTGGGTCTTGGGCCAGTTCACTGGCAGGGCCTTGCAGGCTGACGTCGCCCATCTCCAATACATAGCCAACATCGGCCACAGCCAAGGCGGCGCGGGCGTTTTGCTCCACCAACACAATCGTCACCCCCGTTTGGCGCAAGGTGCTGATGATGTTGAAAATTTCTTTCACAATCAGCGGCGCCAAGCCCAGGCTGGGCTCATCCAACATCAGCACGTCGGGGCGCGACATGAGCGATCGGCCGACGGCCAACATTTGACGCTCACCCCCAGACAGGGTGCCCGCGAGTTGGTCGCGCCGTTCTTGCAAGCGAGGGAACAGGTCAAACACATCGGCCATGCGGTCACGCCATTGGCGGTTGCCCAAACGCATTTGCCTAAAACCGCCCAGTTCCAAGTTGTCTTGCACGGTCATGGTGGAAAACAACTCGCGTTTTTCGGGCACCAAGGCAATCCCCATCAAAACGCGCTCTTCCAACGAAAGCGGGCTGATGTCTTGGCCTTTGTAAAAGAACGAACCTTGGTGGGGCAGCAGCCCCATCAAACTGTTGAGCAGGGTGGACTTGCCCGCCCCGTTCGGTCCAATCACGGTGATGACTTGGCCTTTCTGCGCCTTCAAGTTCAGGCCTTGCAACACCTGGGCTTTGCCATAGCCGGCGCGCAAATCGCGCACTTCAAAAAAGGGTGCATCCATGTCAGTGTTCCGTCCCCAAATAGGCCGCTCGAACGGCGGGGTTTTGTTGAATTTCAGCCGGTGTGCCTTGGGTCAACAAGGTGCCAAATTCCATCACCACCAGGTGATCGCAAACGTCCATCACCAAGTCCATGTCGTGTTCAACCAACAACAGGCTAACGCCTTCGTTTTTCAATTGGCGCAGCACATCGGCCAGAGCTTGCTTTTCTTTGTGACGCAAGCCAGCCGCTGGCTCGTCAAGCAACAACAGGGCCGGGTCGGCACAAAGAGCGCGGGCAATTTCCATCATGCGTTGTGGCCCCATGGCCAAATTGCCGGCCAATTCGTGCATCAGTGGGCCCATGCCGATGCGTTCCAATTGACGCTGGGCTTCTTTGAAAAGTTGTTTTTCTTCTTGGCGATTGGTGCGCAACATGCCCGCCAAGACACCTTGGTGGGTACGGCTGTAGGCGCCCATGGCGACGTTCTCTAACACCGTCATGTCGGCCACCATCTTGACGTGCTGGAACGTGCGGGCCATGCCACGCCGGGCAATTTCGCGCGAGCTTTTGCCGCTGATGGTTTCGCCCCGAAACTGAACGTGCCCTGCCGTCAAACCCAAGACGCCCGTGATGAGGTTGAAGGTGGTGGATTTGCCGGCGCCATTCGGACCAATCAAGCCGACAATTTGCCCTGCTTTGATTTGAAAGCCAATGCCGTTCACAGCCATCAACCCCCCAAATTGTTTGCGGATGTCGTGCACGTCCAGGACGAGTTCGCCGGTCTTGGGTTTGCTGCGCTCAGGCAATGCGGCCGCCTCGGCCCAATCTACTTTGCGCTGGCTCTTGGGCAAGAAACGGGCGACCAAGGACCACAGACCCTCGGGCAGGTATTTCAAAATCAGCACCATGGCGATGCCAAAAACAATCACCTCATAACTGCCGCTGGTGCCCATCAGTTTTGGCAGCAGCGTTTGCAATTGGTCGTCGAGCAATTTGACCAGGCCAGAGCCAATCAAAGCCCCCCAAACGGTGCCCACGCCGCCGACGACGGTCATGAACAAATACTCAATGCCCATCTTCAGGCCAAAGGCCGATGGGTTCACGGTGCGCTGAAAGTGCGCCATCAACCAGCCGGCAATGCAGGCCAACCAAGCGGCCAAGACGAAAACCGTGACCTTGTAGCGGAAGGTGTTGATGCCCATCGCCTCGGCCATTTGGGTGGCGGTTTTAAGAGAACGAATCGCACGCCCGGCCCGTGAGTCGAGCAAATGCGTCACGCCGACCACGGCCGTCAGCAGAATCAACCATGTGAGCACAAAAAAGGCGCGGCCTTGGCCCAAATCAAAGTCGCCAATGGAGAGGCTTTTGAGCCCCAACAAACCATCGTATTTACCCAGCGCGTCCAAGTTGCCCATCAGGTAATAAAGCGCCAAACCCCAGCAGATGGTGGCCAGCGGCAAGAAGTGCCCCGACATGCGCAGCGTGAGCAAACCCACCAGCAAAGACGCCACACCCGTGAGGGCCAAGCCGATGAACAGGGCAATCCAAGGGGAAAGCCCCAGGTTCAGGGTGATCCAGGCGGTGGTGTAGGCCCCCATGCCCACAAAAGCCGCTTGGCCAAATGAGGTCAAGCCGGAAACACCCGTGAGCAACACCAAGCCCAAACAGGTCAGGGCATAGAGGCCGATGTAGTTGAGTTGGACAATCCAAAAATCGGGCAAAGGCAGCGCCGCCACCAAGGGCACCAAGGCGAAGAGGATGAGCCACTTCCAAGAAGTCAAAAAATTCAACACGTCAGTGCTCCTCGTCTGAATGCACCGTGGTCAAGGAGCGCCACAACAGCACCGGCAGAATCAAGGTGAACACGATCACTTCCTTGAAAGAGCTGGCCCAAAAAGAGGCAAAAGACTCCACCACGCCGACGAACAAAGCGCCGACCAAGGCCACGGGGTAGCTCGATAAGCCGGCCACCACGGCGGCGATAAAACCTTTCAGGCCAATCAGAAAACCCGAGTCGTAAAACACCGTGGTGCTGGGCCCGATCAGCAAACCCGAAATGGCACCGATCATGGCCGCCAATAAGAAAGTCAGTTGACCCGCGGTGTGGGTTGAAACGCCCATCAATCGGGCGCCTGTCCGGTTGACTGCAGTGGCGCGCAAAGCTTTGCCAAACAAGGTGCGCTCAAAGAACAGCCAGAGCATTGCAATCAAGGCCAAGGCGGCGATGAAAATAATCAAGGCTTGCCCCGTCAAGGTCAGGCTGCCCAGATTAAATCGGGTGTCCCAGAAGCTCGGGCTGCGGTAGCCTTCGGCGCCAAAAAACACCAGCCCAAAACCCGTCATGGCAAAGTGCACGCCCACCGACACGATCAGCAGCACCAAGGGCGAGGCACTTTCCAGCGATTGAAAGGCCACGCGGTAAACCAAGGGGCCAAACGCGGTGACGACGGCAATGCTCAAGATGGCTTGAATCAGCAAGGGCAGTTGGAGTGGCGCCGCCCACCAAGTTAGACCCGAGGCCAAGGCCGGCAGCAGCAGGGTTTTGAGACCCGATTTCAAACCCGAGCTGCGCCATTCCATGAGGGCCGCCACCAAGGCCAAGCCCATCAACAGCCAGACCGTGCCGGGCACTTTGCCGGTTTGCAAAATGGCCAAGGTGAGTGCGCCGTAAGACACAAATTCCCCTTGAGGGATGAAGATCACCCGCGTCACGGTAAACACCAAAACCGTGGCCAACCCCAACAAAGCGTAGACCGCCCCGTTGGTCATGCCATCGAGCAACAGGATACTGGCTATCGAAAAGTCCATTTTTATTCGACCTTGAATTGACCGTTCACCACCTTCAACATGACACCGGTTTCCAAGGTGTAGCCCCAGTGGTCCGCGGCGCTCCAGTTCATCACGCCATGCGCAAAGGTGGTGCGGCCCATGGTTTCCAAGCCATCGCGAATGGCAGCACGGAATTCAGGGGTGCCGGGTTTGGCTTTTTTGAGTGCCATCGGCAAGACTTTTTCCATCGCCACTTGGAAGTCATAGGCGTGGCCAGCAAATTGGTTGCGTGAGCCGGCGCCGTTGGCTTTTTCATATTGCTGCACAAAGTCGATAGCGACCTTTTTGGAGGGGTGGCTGTCGGGCAATTGCTCCGCAATCACCGCGGGGCCTGAGACCACAAAAGTGCCGTCCATGGCCTTGCCACCAACGCGCACCAAGTCTTGCGAAGCGGCGGCGTGGGTTTGGTAAATCTTGCCCTTGTAACCGCGGTCCAAGATGCCCAACTCGGGCATGGCCGCGCCACTGCCCGAGGCCACGATCAAAATCGCATCGGGGTTGGCCGAGGTCAGCTTGAGGGCCTGAGGTGTGACGCTGGTATCGGGGCGTGCAAAGCGTTCAACGGCCACCAGCTTGATGCCCGCTTGTTCCAACTGGGGGCTGATTTCTTTCAGCCATTGTTCGCCATACGCATCGGTGTAGCCCAAAAAGCCCACGGTTTTGATGCCTTGCTTTTTCATGTGTTCGACCATGGCGTGGCCCATGACGGTGTTGGACTGTGGCAAACGGAACACCCACTTGTCTTTGCCAGCGGGCAGGCCCACGGGAGAGCCCGCGATTTGAACGGTGCCGGCTTCGGTGGCAATGTCGCTCATGGCGGCGGCCACGGCGGTGATGCAAGAACCCAAGATTAAATCTACTTTGTCTTCGGTGACAAAGCGACGGGCGTTGCTGGCGCCTTTACCGGGGTCGGTGGCGTCGTCCAAAACAATCAGGTTGACCTTTTCGCCACCAATGGTTTTGGGGAAAAGTTTCAACTGGTTTTGCATGGGAATCCCCAGGCCCGAACCGGGGCCGGTCAAGGCCAAGCTGACGCCAATGTTGATGTCGGCCCAAGCGGGGTTGATCAAGCTGCAAAAGGCGGTGGTGACGGTGGCGGCGATGAGTTTGGTTTTGAATTTCATGTTGGTCTCCTGGTGTGAAAAATTTAATTATCGGGGGGCCATGCGCAAAGCGCCGTCCAAGCGAATGACCTCACCATTCAAATGGCCGTTGGTGACGATGTGGCAAGCAAGCTGGGCAAATTCTTCGGGCTTGCCCAAGCGCGAGGGGAAAGGAATCGAGGCCGCCAACGAGTGCTGCACAGGCTCGGGCAGGGTGCGCATCAAGGGCGTGTTGAAGAGGCCTGGTGCGACGGTGCAGACCCGAATGCCGTGCTGCGCCAAGTCGCGCGCCATGGGCAGCGTCATGCTCACCAAGCCGCCTTTGCTCGCGCTGTAAGCCTCTTGGCCCACTTGTCCGTCGAAGGCGGCAACCGAGGCCGTGAACATCATCACACCGCGCTCCCCGTCTTCGCCGGGGCTCAATTGAGCGCACTCGGCGGCAAACAAGCGGCTGATGTTGTAAGCCCCAACCAGGTTCACGTTGATGACGCGGCTGAAGTCTTCCAAAGGGGCTGCTTGGCCGTCTTTGCCAATGACCCGCTTGGCGGTACCGATGCCGGCGACATTCATCAAAATTCGCGCAGCACCCAAGGCCGCCTTGGCCTTGGTCATGGCCGCGACGACGCTGTCCGTTTGGGTGATGTCGCAGGCGCAGGCCACGGCGCGGCCCTCACCGTAAGTGGCGTTGATGGCCGCGGCCACTAGTTCGGCTTGCGCCAAGTTGACGTCCATCACAGCGACTTTGGCGCCGCAGCGCGCCAACTCGTGGGCGGTGGCTTCGCCGAGGCCGGATGCGGCGCCGGTCACCCAGGCGGTTTGTCCTTCGATTTTCATGGTGGTTCCTTAGGGGGTGGTTTGAGGCAACAAAGTGTGTGGGGCTTGACCGTCGTGCAGGGCTTGCACCAGCGCATCGCGGTGCTTCAGCACAGCGCGTTGGTTGATGGAGCCTTTGTCGGTGACTTCGCCTTTGTCAATGGAAGGTGGCTCGCTCAAGAGCAACGCCCGTGCCACGCGCGAGGCGCTGCCGGTGGCCTGTGCCGCCAACCCGTTGAGAACCTTTTGAAAGTGGGCTTGCACCGGCGCGCTGGCGAGCACTTCGGCGAGGCCCGCGTTTGCAGCCAAGCCGCTCAAAGTCCGCACCGCGGGCGTGGGGAAAATCAGGGCGCCCACCTCTTTTCGGTTCAAGCCCGTGATGACGACGTCTTGAAGGTAGGGCGCACCGGCCGCGATGATCTTGGCGCGCAGCGGGCCGACACTGACAAAGGTGCCGGTGGCCAACTTGAAGTCTTCGGCAATGCGGCCATCGAAACGCAGGCCTTGGTGAATGTCGTTGGGGTCGATCCAGGTCACCGCATCGCCGGTGCAGAAGAAGCCTTCTTCGTCAAAATGCGCGCGGGTTTCTTCAGGGGCACGCCAGTATCCCGGCGTGATGTTGGGGCCTTTGTATCGAATTTCGATCTTGTCGTTGTTGGGCACCAGTTTGATTTCCATGCCCGGCGTGGGGACGCCCAAATCGGCGCTTTTGACGTGCACGTTGGTCACGAACAAGGCGAAGGGGCCGGACTCGGTCATGCCCAAACCCGTGGTCATGGCAATGCGCTCGCCCACCTCTTGTTCTTGGCTGGCAAACAAGCTGTCCCAAATGGGTTGGGCCAAGGCCGCTCCCGCATAAAAGAACATCTTCACGCGGCTGAGCAGGTTTTTCCGCAGCACCGCGTCGGTCTTCATGACTTGAGCGATGATTTCAAAGCCAGTCGGCACGTTGAAGTAGACAGTCGGCGCAATTTCCCGCAAGTTGCGCAGGGTTTCTTGAATCAGCGCGGGGGTCGGCTTGCCGTCGTCGATGTAGAGCGTGCCGCCGTTGTAAATCACCAAACCAAAGTTGTGGTTGCCGCCAAAAGTATGGTTCCAAGGCAGCCAATCAATCAGCACCGGCGAATCGGCCAGCAGCGGCATCGATTGGCGCATTTGTTGTTGGTTTGAGCACCAGAGGCGGTGGGTGTTGATGACGGCCTTGGGCAATTTGGTCGAGCCCGAGGTGAACAAAAACTTGGCAATGGTGTCCGGCCCTGTGGCGGCCCAAGCGGCGTCAACCGCGGGCGTGATGGGCGTGGCGAGCAGCTCGGCAAAAGTGCTGGTTGGGCCTTCGCGGCCCTCTAAAGTGCCTTGGGTCAACACCACTTCCACGTCCGCCCCCAACGTGCTTTGAAGGGCCTTGCCGTAGCGTTGCGCGTCGGCGGCAAAGACCAAACCGGGCGTCAAGGTGCTCACCAAGTGGCGCAGTTTGTCGTAGTCTTGGCTGATGGTGGAGTAGGCGGGCGAGGCAGGGCAGTAAGGCACACCGGCCATCAAACAACCCAAGGCCAATAAGGCGTGTTCGAGGTCGTTTTCAGACGCGATCAACACCGGGCGCTCTGCATTGAGCCCGCGGTTGATGAGCCCTTGTGCAATGTGGCGCGCCCCGTCCAAAGCCTGGGCGTAGCTGATGCGCTGCCAATCGCCAGTGCTGCCATCTGCGTTTTTCTGGCGGCGCGCAAACAGCGTTTGGTCGGGTCTTTCTTTCGCCCAATGAATCAGTCGGTCGGTCATGCGCTCGGCATAAGGCTCGAGTGCTTGATCCGCCGACAGGTACAAATGGCCCTTCGAGGCCTCGCGCATTTTGACGCGGGTCACCCCGAAGGTCATGTCGCGGTA
>Ga0208381_1000762_pt1 | contig 10445 bp, 11 predicted proteins | sample CryBogCBE13Jul09_FD_184572 | JGI IMG/M metagenome (GOLD analysis project Ga0208381, IMG submission 184572) | Freshwater microbial communities from Crystal Bog, Wisconsin, USA - CBE13Jul09 (SPAdes) (version 2) | ecosystem: Environmental > Aquatic > Freshwater > Lake | place: Crystal Bog...
AATCGTCGCTTTGGTTCGCGATGAGTTGGCCGCTCTCAGAAAAGAATTTCGCATGACCCAACAAATGAACATGTGGCAAATGGGCACTCCAACCCATCCCGCTGTTCAGTCCTTGAAGCAGTCTCTTCAAGAAGCTCCCATTCCTGCTGCCTTGAAAGCACTGCTCTTGGATAGCATTCACCAAATGGACTCCCAAGAGAATGCCTTGAGCGAGATCAAAAACCAGTTGTTGCACTCCATTGGAGACGTACAACGTGCGCTACCCGACAGCGGTGTGCACGCCATTTGTGGCCAATCCGGTTCAGGTAAAACCTTGACGGTGGCCAGACTGGCTCAACAAGCTTGTACCAAGTACGGCAGCGAAGAGGTTGCGATCATCAGCTACCAAGATTCCAAGCCAGGAGCTTGGAACCAGACCCAGCTCATGAGCAGCCAATGCGGTGTGGACAGCTACAGGGCCACGAATGCCGCGAGCTTGCAGCTCTTATTAGAGGACTTGTCTGGCAGACGCTTGATTTTGATCGACACCTCAGGTGTTCAAATGTCTGAGCGCATTCAAGAGCTTCAACTGTGCTGCGAACAAGCGCAAATGGAACTCAGTTTGCATGCTGTGGTGCCTGCTGACGCGTCTCAAGCCACCATTTCTCGCCTTTACTCCATTTGCACCACACAATGGACCTCTTGGATGATCTCAAAGTTGGATGAATCCACTCAACCTTGGGCATTGCTTCAATTCTTCATTGAGCAGCAGTTGGGTGTGAGTTTGGTCAGCCGCGGTGAGCGACTTGGAGACTGGAGCTCACAAGTGGACGCCAAAGAGTGGGTTGACCTCGGATTGGCACAGTTGATGCTTTCTCCTATTCAAGACGGCTCCAAAGACTTACACTCGGCGGTAGCCAGGGCATCGGCAAAAATTGCACAATTGGCTTCTGAAGGAGCACTTCAAATGACAGGCACACACTCATGAACTCAAATCACAAAACAGAAGTGATTGGCGTCGCCAGCGGCAAAGGAGGTGTCGGTAAAACGACGGTCTCCATCAATTTGGCCGTTGCGTTGGTCATGCAGGGCCATCAAGTCATGCTCTTTGATGCTGACATGGGACTGGCCAACGCACAAATCGCACTGGGTGCTCGTGCCACTTACAACTTGAGCCACGTGTTGCGTGGCGAGAAAACCCTCTCTGAGATCGTGGTCACCACCAAACAAGGAATCAAATTGATTCCTGGTGCCTCAGGTGTTCAAGAGTTGGCCGGTTTGAGCGAGGTAGAAGCGGCTAGTATTGTCCAATCTTTTAGTACGCTAAGTGAGGACGTAGATTATTTGATCGTGGATGTGGCGGCTGGCATTTCGCCCTCCGTGCTGTCTTTCTTGTCTGCATGCCAAAGGCGATTCATCGTCGTCAAAGACGATCCGTCCTCCATTGCCGATGCTTACGGAACGATCAAGGTGCTCTCCAAGCACATGGATTTGGAAGAAATTTACTTGCTCCCCAACATGGTCCACTCCCAAGCGGAAGGTTGGAAGTTGTACCAGCGCTTGAACGACGTGTGTGTCAAATTCTTAGGATTAAGCCTACATTATTTAACTGCAGTTGAAAACGATGAGTTAGTTCTGTCAGCCCTGAGAAAGTACACATCTGTTCTAGACATGTCTCCAGGAAGTGCGGCCTCTAGGGACTTCAGAAGACTGGCTGATATCTGTACCCAATTGCGTCCCATTGAGCAAAGCTCAGGTGGCATGCAGTTTTTTATGGAAAGACGGATGAACTCCAGTCTTAGTGCATCGTGAGAGCGCTCTCCCCAGTCAAACAATACCAAAAGCACCTCGATCAGAGTGAGGAGCTTTTCATGGCCCACTTGGGGCTTGTGAAACGCGTGGCCATCCATTTGAGAGCCCGTGTGCCCGCCTTCATGGAGCTCGATGAGCTCGTGCAGGTCGGCATGATCGGACTCTTGGAAGCTTCGCGCTCCTACGACACGGGTAAGGGTGTTGAGTTTGAAAACTACGCACACTCTCGTGTTCGTGGAGCAATGCTCGATGAGGTGAGAAGGCTCTCCTTTTTGCCCCGATCCGCTGTGGCCTTTAACAAGTCACACAACGAGACGGTTCATGTGTTGGCCTCTGAGCTGGGTCGAGCACCGACTCAAGCGGAGATCGCTGAATTCATGGGCAAAGACATTGAAGAGTTTCACAAAGACCGCGGTCGTGCGTCTCAGTTTGAGACTTACTCGATGGAAGTGGTGACCGAGGAGGTGATGAACATCGCCGACACCAAGGACCAACAACCCGAGGCCATCGTGGAGCATGCTCAGTTGATGGATGCGGTAACCTCTGCCATTGAAGATTTACCAGAGCGTGAACAGCTCGTGATGCAACTCTATTATGTAGAGGAGCTCAATTTGAAGGAAATTGGCGAAGTGCTTGAGGTGAGCGAATCTCGCGTGAGTCAAATTTTATCGACCGTCGTCAAAAAACTGCGCGTCAACCTCAAAGGCGCCATTGACCCCGTTGATGTGGCAATGAGGGCTTGATCAACATGAGCAGCTTTTTTCAACTCTTTTTCGCTTGGGGGGTGCTCCTGCTTTTGATTTTGTCCTTTTATTTGATCGACAAAATCAACACCATGTACCGCTTGAGCGTTCCAGCAGAGATACCCAAGACTTATTCAGATGGTCTCTTTGGTGAGTTGGTGGGCAAACCCCTATGGGACTCCATGAGTGGCATGCCCATTCCAACCATTGATCCCAAGCTGGTGGAGAACTTGCGTCCCCACTACGAGCCCGTGTTGAGGCAACACATTGAACAAGTGTTCATGGAAGGCTTCAAAGACGCCCAAGCGGGACGGGCTGGCATTCCATCCAACAATCGACAAATTCCAACGCCCAGAGGCAGTTTGGAGTCGTGGTTGCCGCTTCACCATTTGGCAAGCATTTACCAAGTCGGGGCAGAACTGGCTCAAAACAAGCCCAGCGAGCGCCTTCGCTTGCAGCAGTCTTTGGATCAAGTGACGTCCATGCTCTACGCAAGAACCAATTTGGAGTTGAAGGAACCTTACTCCGAGACCCTCATGAGATTGCCCATTGAGCAAGGCTTGATTGCTGAATACGTGGAGCCCGAAGCCCCTGAGTCTCAAATTGCAGCCGCCTATGCGGCCACACTCCCAGGCACCGATGGCGCTCAAGGGGAGGGGGCGAGTGCCGAAAATACTCAAAAGCTCAATGAATTGGCGGCTTCTCTATCGGATTTTGATCCCGTGGGTTCACCGCAATCTGAGGGCTCTGCGCAAGCAGGTGCAGCGGCTTTGGCTGGGGCTGAGCCCTTGGAAGGACTCTCTGTGGGTGGCAAATCTTTGCCGCAACCCACTGCCGTTTGAATGAAGTCGGATGATTTCACAGGAGCTGAAAGAATTTAAATAGAATTTTGCGTTGGTTACTCAAGTTACTGAGCGTTGGGACGATTCATTGAAGGTCAGATCCAACAATCAGGAAGAATGAATATGAGAGCCAATCAACGTGCCATCAACAGTTACGGTGAAGTCAAAGTTGTCACAGGCGTGTCCTCTGCCAACAATGTCGAGTTGATTCAAATGCTGTTTGATGGACTCATCGAGAGTTTGGTGACCGCAAGAGGACAAATGGTCCGTGGTGCGATCGCAGAAAAAGGTAAAAGTTTGTCACGTGCAAGTCGCATCGTGATTGGTTTGCAAGGTGCTTTGGATTTTGAAAAGGGTGGCGATTTGGCTGCCAATTTGAATGAGTTGTATAGTTATGTGACCAGAAGACTCATTCACGTCAATGCACACAATGACTTGAAGGTTTTGGATGAGATTCATGGTTTGATGTGTGAGATCAGGGAAGCTTGGGAGGCTGTGCCAGCCCTCTTGCCTGCCAGCAACACGAACTTGAAAATGAATTGAGGCAGGGGCTTTTCTCACGAAGAGACCTCTCCTAGGATCAAATTGGATTTTGAGGTAGAGTGGGTTCAACAAGGGGTTGATCCATTGTTGAACTTTTCGGGAGATTAAAAAATGGCTATACCTGGTTTTATATTGCTCTTTGTTTGCGTGTTCGGCGTGTTCATTGCCGAGGGCGGAAACATGGAGCCGATCATCGAAGCGGCACCAGCCGAGATTGCGATGATTTTCGGTGCGGCCATTTGTGCCATGTTGATTGGCAACAGCATGGACACCTTCAAAGCCGCTTGGGGCGGTTTGGGCCGTGTGGCCAAGGGCCCCAGATACAAAAAAGACGACTACTTGGGTGTGATTTTTGTGGTCTTCAAGATCATGAAGACCTTGAAGGCCGAGGGTGCTGTGGCGCTTGAAGCTCACATTGAGAACCCTGAGTCCAGTGCTATTTTTGCAGAACATCCCCCTCTCTTGCACGATCACGGTCTTCTTGACTTGATTTGTAACACCGTGCGTTTGCTAGTGGTGTCCTCCAGCAACTTGAGTCCTTATGCGGTTGAAGACTTGATGACTGCGTCCATCAAGTTGCACCATCACAATGAGGCCAAAGCGCCTGCTGCTCTTGCCTCCATGGGCGGTGCGCTCCCTGCTCTGGGTATTGTGGCCTGTGTGTTGGGTGTGGTGAAGACCATGGGTGCGATCGATCAGCCTCCTCCTGTTTTGGGTCACTTGATTGGTAACGCCTTGGTGGGTACCTTCTTGGGTGTGTTGTTGGCTTACGGATTCGCCGAACCTTTTGCTGGCCGTTTGGGTCAAATCGTGGACGAAGAGGGCGAGATCTACAAAATGGTTCAACAAATTCTCATTGGCCACATGCACGGTTATCCAGTGCCTTTGGTCATTGAGTCTGCCCGTGCTTGTATCAGCCACCACAATCAGCCCTCATTTGCTGAAGTCTTTGATGGCTTAAGAGGCAAATAATCATGCCTGACGATCAAGAAGCCGCAGCGGCACCAGCCGCCGATGCTCCCGCCGCCGATGGGGCGCTAGCCCCAGTCATCGTCATCAAGAAAATCATTGATGACGGACACGGTGGTGCACACGGGGGTGCTTGGAAAATTGCCTTGGCCGACATGATGACGGCCATGATGGCCTTCTTTTTGTTGATGTGGTTGCTGGGTGCCTCCAACTCGGATCAGCGCAAAAGCATTGCCGACTACTTCAAGCCCAGCTCACACAGCTTGGTGCCTTTTGGTCAGCTCGCAGGTTCTGATGGTGTTTTGGGTGGTCGCTCGATCATCGATCCCGATGGCTTTCCTTTTTCTGCCAAACAAACCGGACTCTTGGAGCGTTTGACGCCCAAATCTGAGGGTGGTCCCAATCCCGATACGGCACCAGGTCCAGAGAACGAGAACGAGTACTCCAAGCCCAAGAAAGATTCAGACAAGACGGATCAGATGTCGGATAAAACGTCCGACAAGACAGCGGATCCGAGTCAATTGACGGACGAAGAGAAAAAAGAAATCGCCGCTGAGCAAGATGAGAAGAACTTCAGAAAACTGGAGTCTGAAATCAAGAAAGCGCTCGGTGAAAACAAGAAACTTGAAAAACTCAAAGACCAAGTGGCCGTCTCTCGCGACAAGCAGGGTCTTCGAATCGAGATCATTGACAAGGCCGACTTTGCGATGTTCCCAAGCGGAACCACCAATATGCAAGGCAAGGCTGAGGCTTTGATTGCGGAGGTTGCCAAAACACTGTCCACCTTGCCCAACAAGATTGCCATTCGAGGTCACACGGACTCGGTGCCTTTCCAAAATCCAGACATCTCCAACAACTGGCAGTTGTCAGCGGAGAGGGCGGAGGCGACCCGAAAGATCCTTGAAAAACAAGGTATTCCTGAGTCCAGGTTCAACCGAATTGAGGGTGTCGCAGATACAGATCCCTTCAATCCGAATAACAAAGCCGACCCCAGGAACCGACGTATGAGTATCACCGTCTTGAATCAAGACTAGAGAGGGGGCCTTTTGCCCCACAAGTAAATGTAGAAAAAGGGAGTTCATTGATTTGAACTCCCTTTTTGCGTTTTTTTAAACGCTGGATTTGGGATTTGCCATTGACAATCAGAATTGTTCCTTGATGATTCTATTATTTGCCCATACAATAATTAATGAAATTGGTCTTTGATCCCCAAAAAGACGCTCTCAATGTTTCCAAACATGGGATATCACTAGATCAAGCAAATTTGGTCTTTAACAACCCCAATAAGATAACCCTAGAGAGCGATCGCCAGGGAGAGAATCGATTGATGGACATAGCCATTGTTGAATTGAATGGGGTGGTTTTGGTTCTGGTGTATGTCTTGAGAGAGGAGTCTATCAGGCCCATTTCATTGCGCAGAGCGTCTAAGCGGGAAAGGAGTCTTTATGCCACTTACATCTAAATCAAGAACTTGTAAAACAAAGACGCAACTCACAGATTGGGAATCTTTAAAGAAGCAATCCCAATACAACGAAGCCATTGCACATGACCCCGAGGTTGATCTTTATGATCCTAATGATGACTCGGCCGTTGAGGCCTTTTGGGCGAGTGCCACGATCACCCGTGGGCGAGGTCGGCCTCCCCTGATGGTCAAAAGACCGACTCTTAATATGAGAGTGGATGCTGAGGTTTTAGAAGCTTTCAAGGCAACTGGGCCCGGTTGGCAAACCAGAATTAATTCTCTATTGCGCGATGCAGTGAAGAGGGGTTTGGTGCGTTGAGGGTTTTATGAAGCCACATCAACGCAGATGAAACGGTCATATGGAATTCAAGCTTTATGGCTTCAATGAGTCGCTCAAGCTGAGCGAAGATCGTATTTGTTGATTTTCTCAATCAGGGTGGTGCGCTGCAAGTTGAGAAGCTTGGCGGTTTTTGACACATTGCCTTCGGCTCTGGAGAGCGCTTGCTCGATCATGCTTTTCTCAATTTCGGCCAAACGCTCTTTGAGAGAAATGCCCTCTGGGGGTAATTCTGGCATGCCTTGGGCCAGCATGATGATGTCTTCGACATCCGTCTCAAGCTCAATGGGATCGTCACCCAACTCGGCCAGTACCTCAGGGGGGGGAGTGGGGGCCTGTGGTTTGGGGCGATTCGATTCAAACCCGCCCAAATTGCCTTGGATCACGACCAGCCCTTTGGGTAGGAGGGTCGGAGGGATGGCTCGCAAGTCTAAAACTTGTCCCGCATAAAGGGTGCTGAAGCGGTCCACCAAATTGGATAGCTCACGCACGTTGCCAGGCCAAGCGTATTGTCTCAAGCAGTCCAAAAACTCAGCACTGAAGCGAATGGGACCGTGTTGAATGTGAGCAAATTTAAGGGCAAAGTGTTTGAGCAAAGCTTCAACGTCTTCCACCCGCTCTCTCAAAGGAGGGGTGTTCACGGGAAGCACATTCAAGCGGTAATACAAGTCTTCACGGAACCTGCCCGCGCTGATTTCGGTCTCAAGGTCTCGGTGTGTGGCAGCAATGACACGAACATCGATTGGAATTTGCTTGGAGGAACCTATGGGGTCAATGGTGCGCTCTTGCAAAACACGCAGGAGTTTGACCTGCATGTCCAAGGGCATGTCCCCAATTTCGTCTAAAAAGAGGGTGCCTCCGTGGGCAAGCTCAAAGCGACCAATGCGGTCAGACACGGCGCCCGTGAAGGCCCCCTTGCGGTGGCCAAAGAGCTCGCTCTCCAAGAGCTCCTTGGGGATTGCTGCGCAGTTGATGGGAACAAAATTGGAGCCTGCTCGCATGCTTTGCTCGTGCAGGGTGCGAGCCAGAAGTTCTTTGCCCGTGCCGCTCTCGCCGGTGATCATGACCGTGGAGTTGGAGTTGGCGATCGTGCCCAAGAGGCTTCTGAGGGCCTGGGCTGAGGAGCTTTCACCGATGTATTGAGCGCTGGATTTCATTTGCATTTGAATAAGGTCTATTGTTCTTGATCTGACACTGTTATGCAAGGAAATTTAGTCAAAATCCCTCATTCACACCCCAAAGCTGACCCATGCTGAGGGTTTTGGGGGAGAAGTCGGTGGGAAATAAGCGATTTCAGGCCTTCAATCTTTAAGCCGCCGCGTTTGGTGTCGATTCTAAGGTGCAAGTGAGTTCATTTCTGGTGGAGAGCTTCTTGTCGTTTGGAGTGTATTTTCAGTAACAGAATGGGCGAATTTGGTAAACGCTGGGTCGTGCTTTCAGAGGGCCGCATGGGTTTGTGTTCACCGATTTAAGTTTACGGTGTTACGGTCGATACTAAAGCTGTAGGCGGCCTTTTGGGTTGTCCTCAAACGTTAGGCTTTTGGAGATTCTCAAAAGCAACCCGTGAGTGGGTGACCCCGCAGTCACTTGAGTTTTGTGATTTTTTTAGGAAACTGCCATGAAAAAACTATTCGTTATCAGTGCCGTGGGCGCCGCCGTGTTGTTGAGCGCATGCTCAAGCACCCAACTCTTCAAATCCCAGGCTCCAGCCCGTGAGCCCGAGCACGCAGCGAACGCCACGATGCTCGCTCCCATGGTTGAGAAGCGCGAAAACTTTGTGGCCACTGGCTACGCGGTGATCAGCGTTCAAAACCACAAGAACCCTGCTCAACAGCGTTTGCTGGCCATTCGCGCCTCCAAGCTCGACGCCTACCGCGCGTTGACCGAACAGGTGTACGGCCAACAATTGGACGCCAACACCACCGTCTCAGACATGACTGTTGTCAATGACACATTCAGAGCCAAGGTGGAAGGCATCATTTACGGCGCTCAATTGGTGAGCATCACGCCTGTGAGCGATGACACCTATGAGACCACCATGTCTTTGGACCGCGCTGTGGTACAAGATTTGCGTCGTTTGTATCTCACACAACTGGCCATGAGAGGTCGTTGAAAATAAGAGGCGTTTAGTTCTCTTTTTCAAGATCTTTTGATCATGCCTGGCAAACTCCCTCCCCTTGATAGGCGGGGATTTGCCTTTGCTGCCTCGTGTGGTTTGATCATCCTTGATGTGTTCAAGGGTTTTCAATACCCAGCGAGCATGCATGCGTGTCGGTTGTGAGCCCAGGTGACTTCCATGAACACACGCATGAAAAAAGATTCGATCCAGCATGCCCTCAGCAAAGGGGCGCCAAACGATTGCCCGACCCATTGGGGGATGGAGAGCATGTTTGAGTTGTCTTGGCAGCTTCTCTTGAAGGGGATGCTCCTGGGTCTGGCGTGCGCGTGCCTCTTGCCCCTTTGGGCCCATGCTCAGAACTCGATCGGTTCAGTGGACACTGCAGAAGACACGCTGCAGGCCGTGAGAAATTCCCTTGTCAAACTGGCCATGGAAGGACCCACTCAGGTGAGGAGTACCTCTTGGATCGATGAAGACGGGGCGCTCAGAGACAGTGCTGAGTTCACCAACGAGATGGTGGTGAGGGGTGTGAGGATATTGGCTTACACCCATGATGCCGAAACCCAAGCCGAATTGTCTTTGGAATCCAAGCGAGAGGGCACACCGTCCTCTAAGAGTTGCAAGGCCTCAAGCGGCAAAGAAATCAGCAAGCTCCAAGGGGTTCAGCATTTGGTGGTTTTTGATGTGGCGATTGCGCCTCAGATCAAATTTCAAGATCTTTATCTCACACGCATGATTGCCAAGTCGCTCAAAGAGAGCTTGCTCGCGCAAAGCGATGAGTCTCGTGTTTTCAAGATGAGTTTGAACGCATTGCCTGCGGACTCGGTCACCTTGTCTGGAGTCAACGCCAATAAGGCCACTTTGCAAGCGGTGTTTCCAAGTTCTATCAATGCATACCAACAAGCCCTTCTGGGTCGTGGAGACCAAAGGGTCACTTGGCAGGCGAGTCTGTATTTGGAGCCAGCCAATGATGAAATCACCCGTGCACCCGGCTTGAAGGTCACCACCGTGTTGCAAAACCGTTTGGACAAGCGCCAAACGATGAGCTTTGAAGAGCATGTTTGGTTTGAGTCCAATCCACAAAAATCTTACAGTTCAGTGCTCTCCCCTGTGATGGTTGCACAAGTCAATGCCGCTGCAAGGTCCATTGAGAGGTCCATGGAGTCAGAGTTAACGTGCATTCCGCCTCAGTTTGAGGTGACCAAGTGGCAAGGACAACAACTCGTGGTGGCAGCAGGCAGTGTGAATGGGCTTAAAAATGGGGATCAATTTGTGGTGGTGGACCCCACCATCCTTCCCGCTCATGCCTTGCAAGCGGGAGCGATGCAAAGAATGGTCTTGGCCGAGGTGAGGCATGTGAGTCCTTACACGGCCGAGTTGAAACAAGTGGCGGGTCCCTCACTGGGTGGAAACGCCAATTGGGTGGCCGTGGCACACGCCAAGCCCTAGAACTTATTTATTTGGGAGAGAAGATGATGAAACAACAATTGAATGCCTTGAACCTTGCCGTGCGTGCTGCCTTCTTGGCCTCTTTGGTTTGTGGTGCTGTGCATGCACAAGAGCCTGGTTCATTGGAGATGATCACCTTGAGCGATCAAGGATTGATGCCAGCGGACGCTAAGAAGGATGCCAAGGCTAA
>Ga0208381_1000768_pt1 | contig 10354 bp, 9 predicted proteins | sample CryBogCBE13Jul09_FD_184572 | JGI IMG/M metagenome (GOLD analysis project Ga0208381, IMG submission 184572) | Freshwater microbial communities from Crystal Bog, Wisconsin, USA - CBE13Jul09 (SPAdes) (version 2) | ecosystem: Environmental > Aquatic > Freshwater > Lake | place: Crystal Bog...
CAATAGGTTGTTTACTTCACTCTTCAATTGTGAATCCACGATCTCGAGGTATTATTGTACTACAACGCGACAACGAACTAGATATCCTAGCAAATGCTAAACGAACAAAAAATACATTCATTTACACCTCAAACGTATTTGAAGCACCTTTCGAGAAGTATACAAGTAAGACGGTTATGTCTGAACGTAACCGAGCATGTATGACGGAAATTCCTAGTTACACAGAAGCTCAGAAAGTACGGGAGAAGTTATTCACTGAACCTTACTCGGTAATCTTAGATCCTCTAGGAAGAGGACAGGCGCTGTACATTCCCAACAAACTTGTACTGCCTTTCCAAAGTTCAGTGCTTCCAGACACCGAAGATCCGAAAATATGGGGATTTTCAAATCTTCATTTACCGACATACGATACGATGAAAGATGTATTGTCTAAAGCTCGGGCTACTACAAAGGGATACGAGTTCCAAGAAGGAGTGTATGATTCTCAGGGTATGCGGGTAGAAATCATGACATCGAGTGGGTTACGTATTCCTGTAAAGCCTGAAAAGGTAGATTCCGGATTGCCAAAGGATATTATTCCTACCGTTAGTGAGATTGGAGAATCTGAGCTTATGTACAGCCCTCCTAATCCGGAACTGACAGAAAAGTACTCGGAAATATCGTACGATGCAGAAGTCTTCGAGTTTTTAATTTTCCAGTTATCAAAAGACCTTCAGCATGACGAATACCATGATCTCAGAAGCATACTTACATCGCAGCAGCTAAAACGCAAAGATGTAGAATCTGTACTTCAAAAATGGTTTAATCGCGTTACCCAGTTTGTACATATCAAGGAATCCCGCGAATTCATTTCAAAGATTAGAGCGCCTTGTGGCCAGTTCAAAAAGAAAGACTGTAAGGGGAACCTATGTGGATGGGACGGGAAGGTATGCCGCATCCAAATCAAAAAGTCTGTCAAAGAAGACAAGTTGTTTAACCGGCTCTTCTCTGCTGTATTCGACAATTCAAAAATTCGAGCTGTAGTCCTTGACGGACGAACAACCCCATTTTTTAGTAGTATTTTGTATTTCAAGTTACCACATGAGGTTATACTCACGGATAAACAGCTTTAGACATTATCAATATCCACTTCATCTTCATGTCCCTCAAACACATACCCGTCATCCTTTGCAGTCGTACGGGTTTGCAGTTCGGACGTGTCAGTTACGACAGACGTCACATTCGCATGTAGAGGAATCAGTTCCTGTATCTTGACGAGTTCCTCGCGGGACACAATCGCCATCATTTCTAATGCCAGAGCACCTACCACACCCGTCTTAGCGACGAGCAGGAACGTACCTGGCGATACCAGCATGGACTTTCTAGCCCGACCGGTAAACCGACCAGGGATCTTCGCTTGTCCTACAAACACCTTTTCGTCGTGCGAATACACGACCTCAATCCGAGCGTTGCCCAAGTTCTTAATGACCCGCGCAACGTAGATTTCATCATCCATCTCCTTCTTCTTCAAGTCGTAAATGTAGTCCGAAACAATACCATCACTCTTACGCTTCGAGGAATCTCCTGAATGGCGTGGCATTTTACTACTCTTTCTTAATCTGTATTTCTTAAATCCGTTTTACTTACCGACGACGTCCACCTAGAACAGCTCCGGTAACCGTTCCTAGCATCGTAGGCGGGGGAGCCATGACCTTCTGGTATCCCGCATACAGCGCATACCCTCCACCAATTAACCAAACGATCTGCCAGAACCAGCTGGTGGCACTGCGGTTATGGTTTGCGACAATACCCGAAATCGTGCTTACAACAATCCATCCACCAATAATTAGAAGGAATACTCCGAACCAGTCCATTTGTTTATAATGGACGGATATTTACCGCCGGCGGAGTCCACCGATAGTCATAAGCGGAGGCGGGGGTGGGTATAGAGTCCGATATCCATAGTATGAAATTATGAGACCGCCAACTAGGTAAAATGACTGAAATACCCATCCGATCGTGGTTGACGGAGTCTTTGCCACCATGGCATAAATTGTGTACCCAACAATCACGAGTCCAAATAGAAGAAGGATTGATCCTCCAATTGCACCGAACATTTGTTTATACTGGAAGGAAGAATTACAACCCCATCAGCTTCTTAGCTCCACCGGCAAATGCAACTACCGGCTGAGTCTGGACATTAAACAACATAATTCCAGCAACCGTGAACATCACTCCACCAAAGATATCGAGGAAAGCTAAAAACCAGCCGAGACCATCACTTCCAGGGCTATTCTTAGCTGTCACGTAAATACCGTATCCAAAGACGTACACTCCCCAAATAACGAATAAAAGTCCAATAAGCATTTATTCTTAAGAATCTATTTTATGAAACCGTTTGGTCCATGAAATAGTTTTTCAACTCTGATTTAGTTTACGCCAGTGTCCACCACCCGCTTTAAGGAAGCGAGACCTTCATCCGGAAAGGATGTTTAAGCCTTTACGGCGGGCGCATCCGTCTTGATGAAGTGGACCTTCAGGAAAGACTGGAGGTTCAGGTACGTGACCTCCTGACCGTCCTTGACGCGGAGCAGCTTGCCGAGCTTGGCGTCGGGGATGATGCGGCGCTTGAAGTTGGGGTCAAAGCACTTGTGCTCCTTGACGTACGTCGAGATGAACTTCGTGACATCCGTCTGGGAGCGCTGGGACTTGGCCGGCAGGCCCATGAACGAAGCCAGCTCATCCGTGATCGGGCGGAGCTTCAGGAACGCGTTGTTCGCGCGGCGGGCCTCCCACTGGGCCTTCTCCTCGGGCGTCATATCCGCGGGGTCCTTGCGCACGCGGCGCTTGGAGTTGCGAACATCGCGCTTCAGGGCCTTGAGGGCCTCACCAGCCTCCGCAACCAGCGAGCGGACACGCGTCGTCCACTCCGTGCCGAGCGTCTTGAGGTGCTCCTGTAGGTCCGTGAGGAGTACAGAGGCAGAGCGAGTCTCGGCGGCATCGGCGGCTACAGCGGGAGCAGCGGAGTCAACTACAGGCACCGTCACCTCAGCCTTCGCGGCGGACTTCTTGGCAGGGGCAGCGGCCTTCTTGGCGGCGGGGCTGCGACCACGGGCAGCAGCGGGGGCAGGGGCAGGGGAAGCGGCGGGGGCGGCGGTCTTCTTGGCAGGCATCTTCGTGTTTGACTTAATGGCAGAGTTAGAAGTCGACATTTCTAACGCGGTTGTTATACTACTAGTAGTCCTTACCTGTTTAAATCACAATCTACAAATGGCGCTCACAATTATGAAACACACGGGGTAGTTCTCTTGACAATCGTACAAAATTGATAAAAGTACCTTAGAAACAGCCCAAGAACATTGAAGTCGGTTTGTTCTATTCTTTTCGAAATTTGATAAACATGTTCTCAACCATTGCAAGTAATGATACCTCTTAGAGCGTATAGAATGCTCAGTCGCAAAAGCAACCATGTCCATCTGAATAAGGTTTATCAGGACATACATCTGCGATCTATTCAATGACGAAAACATCAAGTGGTTCATATCAAAGAACCCGTTCTCTTCAATGATCTGACATATGGTCAACCACTTTTCGTTGACTAACTCTGCAAACTGTTCAGGTTTTGGAGCATCGTGATAATTATCTATCGTCAACTTCTTTCGTATTCGGCATACGTCACGTAATCGTCTTCGCGTTTCAATGCTTAGAGCTTGACGGGTATAAGGGTTTTCTGGTTTTGGTGATCTTTTCAGAATATGGTATAAACTCCGAACATCAAACCACCAAAGCTTATCAGCTTCTCGAAACGAAAAATAATCAAGCGGGTGCAGTTTTCCCTTTTCATCCATAGTCACCAATTCTTCAGTATTGTGGCAATCTTTACGATTCAGAACACCTTCTCCAGCCAACTTCAATCTATGTCTCAAAAAATACCCCCTCCATACTTTTTGGACAATAATGGCTTTCTGGTTTCCATTGTTTGCGTCTGCCCATAATCGCTTCGTCTTGGTCTTAGCATGTTTGCCACAAAACAGCAATCCTTTCATGGCTTGGGACGGACACTGTTCACTACTTGTCTTGTTTCTACAAGACGCACACAGCACCATTATTTAATGTTCTCGTTTCCTTTCCTCTAAAACGCAAATTTGGTTTTGTTTCCCCGAAAACGGATTTACACCTTTCTAACCTATAAAGATCACAACAACAAGAAGATGAACGGCCCTATTCACTCGAGCTCTATCGATGTCAACAACGTAACGTTCCAGGTAGGTCAGGCTAAGGCAGGTCGCAATCCATCAATCACGATGCGCTATAATAGCAACAGTCTTCTGATTCGTCTGCCCCGTGTAGGTTACCCCGGCGGGTGCCTAGTGCGCGAGGGCGATAATGGTATGAAGACGTACACGCTGATCGGCTCTCTGAAGGGATGTGACCCGTATGGCAAGGATCGTTCGACCGGCGCCGACGATATCGGTAAGCTGTACAATCTCCTAGCCGATCTCGAGAATCACATTATCAAGGCTGCTGTGGAGAACAGCACCAAGTGGTTCGGCAAGAAGCGTTCTGAGGAGGCGATTCGTGACAGCTTCAAGCGGATTCTGAGCTTCTCTACCGACAAGGTGGATGGCGAGTACGTGCCGAATGGCAAGTATCCTCCCAGCTTCCGTGTCAAGGTTCCTGTCTATGACGGTCGCGTGTCTACGGAGATCGTGGATGCGTCGCGCAACCCTGTGACGTATGTTACGCCCGAGTCTCTGACCTCAATCTTCCCAAAGGGTGTTGAGGCGAACCTCGCAGTCAGCGGCAGCATCTATGTGATTGCTGGTGGTGGCTTTGGTGTGACGTGGCGTCTGACGGCTGCTCAGGTATTCCCTCAGATGCGCCGTACGGCTGCGCAGATGTTTGATGACGAGTCGGCTGCGCCCCCTACGATTGTAGAGGATGAGGAGTCTCATGCTCAGCAGGATACTCAGACCCAGAATGAGGATTCGGGCTATGGTGGTGGGTCTCAGGCTCAGGAGGTGACTGAGCAGACTCCAGTGTCTGCGCCGGCTGGTCGCCAGCCTCGCCGTCGCCCGGCTGCGGGCGCGGGTGTACCTTAGACCAAACACGTGAATCTGCGGGAGCAGTATACATAACAAAAGACTCATCAATGAATAGTACTGAGGAATCAGCATCAATGTAAAGTTTTTTTACTTCGGGACAACCGTTCAGAGGTAAAAGCGACTTCTTTCCACATCTTGGGCATTCGTGGATCTCTGGCATCTTGATTACCATTTCGGGAGTCATGAGTCGAATATTCGTGCTCAACGTCTTATCAAAGACGGTTTTAAAATCGTCTTCTAAACAATCCTGATAAGCTTCGTTTGATAAAATAGACCAAACAGTAGCATCTTTGCATTCCCATTCTTCTTGAAATAACGTCGAGAACACGTTCTTACCAAACCAGAGCGAGAAAAAGATCTCTGGGTGTTCCGGATGATGCTCGGCGATACCTACCCGTTTTGAGTTTTCGTCATACAGAGAATACACGTTCCATTCATACTGACGATCCAAAGATCCGCGGTATACATCCCTACCGTTATAATGCCACTCCTCGGCATCATAATCATCATCATGATCAGCTATATCTTCCGATGTATCTCGGTAGACATAGTTGTTTTTTAGAATCGAGTACATTATTCAGTAACAAGTTAATCAAACTTTACAGTTACACGCACATCATGATGGGTCATAGATTTGGTAGCAGAGTGTGAAAGCTCGTGCCGCTTCTTCTTTGGACCATCAGTTTCTTTGGCTTCGTGTAGGCGCGTCTCCATATCGGTATGAATCGTCTCGCGGTTCTTTTCAAGGTAATCTAGAACTTCATCAGAAATTGCCCACTCAAAGAAATTCAGCTGTCCAACGGTTGTATCCATTTCCCGAAACTTAATACGCTTCCATCGACAGAACGGGTCGAACATCTTCTTGCTGTAAGCCTTCAGATGAGACTTGTACGACAGGTACACAATCACATGCTTATTGGATTTCGTCATATACGAAATGTTGTACTTCTTAGCATAATTGGTCACGAACCAATCAATCAGGCGAAGAGATAGGTTAGACTTCCCCGACAGAATGTCACGAACACGCTCAGTGTTCTTGAGGGTATAAAATCGCTCGAGGCGATAAAGTACCCATTGTTCCTGACTTTGGATCTCCATTTACTATAACATTCTTACCTACCCTGAAAACGGGTTTAGTTAATCTAAACCTATATATTCAAATGGACCTAGATAAAGTTGAACAGATCTTACTTTTGTACGGACATAATGATCAGCGCACTGACGCATGGCATACTAAGCGTGGTGAAATGCTAACAGCTTCTGAAATTTATAAGGCGGTTCATGACGCATCACCAGCTCTCAAACACGAGATTGTGATGTCAAAACTTGTACCTAGACAGCAACAGCAGTCAAATTTTGGCCCTAAAGCTCTTATGTGGGGAACGCGGTTTGAACCGATTGCCAAGCATATTTACACGACGTATATTCAGCCCGGAGTTCGTATTGAAGATACGACATGCATTCCTCATCGCGATCATTCATTTCTGGGTGCGTCTCCGGACGGTATACTTCTGACTTCCGACAAGACCGATCCTCGGTATGGAAAGTTAGTTGAGTTCAAGTGCCCAATTTCTCGAGATTTCTCTAATGACACACCTATACCTTCGACATACTATCACCAAATGCAGCTACAGCTGGAGTGTACCGATATGGCCGAGTGTGATTATGTCGAAATGAAGTTTCAGGAAGTGACGTATACTGAATGGCTAGAATCTACCGCTCAGTACAAATCTTGGTTTGCGATTGACGAGAGTGGAAAGGTTGTCTACCGTGAAATTGAAGACCAGCGTGATGTCGCAACGTGGCGCCGCGAAATGATGCCTACTCTAGAAACTGAGTGGTGGACAACTGTATATTGGGTATTTGAGAAGTATCGTCTCTCAACGGTTCAGCGAGATCCGATGTGGCTCACGAGTAATCTTCAAAGCTTTCAGGATATTTGGAATACTGTTCAAACTCATCGGGCTGCTGGTACTTTGCCAGAACACCCTAAAGAGAAAACTATCTTGACTCTATAGAGTCAATCGTTGATACAATATCCTTCGTAAACGTAAAAACAGGAGTTGGTGGAACAATAACTTGAATCATTCCGATAATAAAGCTATTCGAAAGAAGATCATCTGCTGGCAAATTAATACTTTCATTGGTCATAGATAGTAGCTTTTTTGCTCCTGCCTTTGAAACAACGTACCCGGTTAAACGGTTAAAGTACTCCTTTTTGATATTGAAGAAAGACTTATTCACCGGAGTTGTTCTTATGAAAGGATGCATATCGCTTACGCTTACATGAGCAATATCAAAATCTAACGGTAAATCTCTTATGACACTCAGATCCCCAACTATGTTAGCATCATCTTCGAGTACAAGATAATTATCGGCATCTGGATCGGCTAGTAGTTTTTGGTAAATCTTTATATGACTCCAAGCACACCCAAACTCTCCCAGTGTCATCTTCTGCTTATTTATACGTACTTTAGGGTTATACGCTCTAGTTTCCTTATTGTATATAACCTTTGTATTCGAAATAATGAGATCTTTACCATTCACGCCATAAAACACCTCAGTCCCCATTCCAAAAGTGTTAAGATCATTCTGGAGTTTTTCAATTATTGGTATACGCGCCTTACTACTGTGAAGGGTTAGAATAACCGCCTTTGTCTTGGTTGATGTGCGGATAATTTTGGATATTGTTGCAAACAGGCTTAGCTCATTAATGATCTTGCTCTTAGCTGCACGAATGGCATCAATACGCTGTGACCACCAATCTTCCTCAATCGCCTTACGAATAATTTCAGAAGACTTTGCGGGATCTTCGAGTGGTAGTCGTACGAAGCATTGGGGATCAATATAGTCCTCTAGATTCGGGCATCCCCAGTAAAACGGTAAGCATTCACATAGCAATGGCTCCCAAATTTTTTCACTGGCATAATTGGTCTCTGAATTGTTTTCTACCGCAAGTGCGTACTTGTACTTGGAATATACGTTATACCGTTCATCATCAGGTACTTCTCCAACATACGTGGAAATATTGTGAAAGTTTGCCTTACCATAAACGTCAATAGGTGTTTGTAGATCAGGAGCACGCAAAAACTGAACCCGCAATTGATGGCCGGTATCTACTAACTTATTGCTCAAGATAATGGTAGGAATATCCTTCTTTGAAGGCAAATTATATATATCCCCGCGGATAGCCAAATGTGCTGGAGCCAAAAAAGTATTATGAGTGCGCACATGTAAAAATTTGGTAGGATCAGGATTTGCCCAATCTCCCCAAGTCTTTACTCCCCATGGTTTAGAACTGTCATGTACCCAAGGTTCTAACTGAAGCACAATAGTTCGCTTTGGATCGAAAAACTCTCCGGGGGAAGGCTGGTTGTATATTACAAAATAATCAGCTTCATCTGAAGATGTGAGCTCTAAACTAGGGTCTAGGAACGGACCATTTAAAAGTTTATTCACGAATGACTCAGAAGACTCCCAGCCACAGATGATCTTGACCTTAACAGGATTGACTATTGGAACTACAATTTCGGCCTTTGGTTTCTTTTGGGGAACTTTCTTGACATAAATTCCGTCGGTCGGACTAAAATATGGCGATTTTACTAACTTTGTCGTATCAATAGCTTTCTTAAAAAATCCAAGTGTATTGAACCCCATACAATCTGGCATTGTTCTAGCAAGAATTATGGACTCTTCAATGCTCACCTTCCGGTAACAGATATCGTCTCCGATGTGATCAACATTCGGAAAGAACGTGAACTCATCCTCTACAACATTTTCAAAATCAAGAGATGCGATCTCAGTCTGAATATCCGTATCAACCTTCTGCCCAGGTACTTCGTACCACTCAGAAAAAGCAATCTGGGGCTGAATTTCCATATTCTTGAGAGTATTACAGATCTTTATTACGTAATCAATCCCGTGTTTAATTCCGTTCTTCTCAATGTAATCAACAAGAATACGTGCCCCGTTCTTATTAATCGAATAAGCAAACGTGCCTCCGATATACAAGTCATTTTTTAGTGGTGTGACTGTTAGCTTACCAGTTTCCTTCGTATACGTATCTTCGTGTAACTTACGGTTGGCCGATGTCATGTGATACCCTAAATGAAGATAATCACAAGCCTTCATCGCATCCTTTATGATTTCAAGTTTCTTCGTAAAGTTTGGTCCGAGTTTGACGTCATCTTCAAAAATAACAAAGTAATCTTCTGAGCTTCCAAGTAACATTTTCCACAAGTTGTAGTGTGTAAGTGCGCACCCAATAACTCCGACTCGACTTCCAAAATCGTTACCTTGAAACAGAGTCTTTAGTTCTTTTGTTGGGGTTAGGTCTTTACCATCTATTGCCTCAATAAATACGTAATCACTGAACTTTGCCTTTGTAAACTCGGTTATCATAGCTTCCCTCCTATCAGAACGTCGCTTCAAATTTACAACTTTCATTGCCTTAGACTCATCAAACTGATTTGTATTATTTAACTCATATGCGTTCTTAACAGTTTTGTCCTTGATTTCTGTTGTAAGGCGCCCAGTATGGCGACAACAAATCATATCAAAGAATGCAGACTTATATCCGGCTTCAACCCACCGCCTAGCGTAATCCATCTCGAAGAACGTATTGGGACTATCATAATTCCCAATTTCCAAAATGGCATTTACGTCAATCATACTGGGCCTAAAACTGTAATGTGGCCAATAGTGGCAATTCTTATAAGGGAATGCCCCATTCTTGTATTCGTGAAGAACAAACCCGGGCGATACAGGAGTAAACCCTTGCATATCTAGGTCATCAATTGTCTCAGCGTACCCACGATTAAAGAGAACCTGCTTAATATTGGTCTGAGACTTCAAGAACTTCATGGACTCACTGACGTATGGACGCTTTACGTGAAACAGAAAGTCATCCTCCATATGAATCCAGTACTTGGGCTTCACTTCATGCAACTTATTCCAAATAATATTCATGCTTTCACGATGGCCCTTCTCTGCCGGAGTCTTATAGTAAAAGGTCATCCAAGGATACAGCTTTTTCATTTTGGCGCGGTCCTCCTTAGACGAGTTGTCATCAACACAAAACCATGAATCAATGAGATCGGCGTCTGTCCAGTGGTTCAAAATAGAATTCACAGTCTCTGTGAATAAATCTAGGCGCTTGCATGATGTAAATGTAAGAATGATACCCTTCTTAGCAGGATTGGGTTTGAACTTTGATGGAGCAGTCAGGAATCCTCGATTCTTCTTGAAAAGCATATTCCACACAACTGCAG
>Ga0208381_1000784_pt1 | contig 10201 bp, 6 predicted proteins | sample CryBogCBE13Jul09_FD_184572 | JGI IMG/M metagenome (GOLD analysis project Ga0208381, IMG submission 184572) | Freshwater microbial communities from Crystal Bog, Wisconsin, USA - CBE13Jul09 (SPAdes) (version 2) | ecosystem: Environmental > Aquatic > Freshwater > Lake | place: Crystal Bog...
GCAACACGTGCCCGCCGTCGACGGCTCGCAAGCCCGCGATGTGCCTCACTTGCCGGTCATCAATGCTTTCGCCGAACGCGCCAAACAAGGTCAAACGAAGGTTGTGGTCGCCAGCGCCGACGCTGAGTTGGGCCGCAAACGCACCGCCGTTCAACAGTTGATCGCTGCCTATCGCAACGTGGGCACCCGCTGGGCCAACCTGGACCCGCTGCAACGCACCGAGCGCGCCCACATTCCCCAGCTCGAAACGTCTTACTACGGTTTCACCGACGCTGACCAAGAAACCATTTTCAACATCAGCAACACTTTTTTTGGCAAGGACACGATGCCCTTGCGCGAGGTGTTGAATGCGCTGCGTGAAACTTATTGCGGCACCATCGGCGCCGAGTTCATGCACACCACCGACCAAGACCAAAAGGCTTGGTGGCAAAAGAAGCTGGAGAGCATTCGCAGCAAACCCAACTTCAACGCCGATAAAAAGAAACAAATTCTGGACCGCCTGACCGCCGCTGAAGGCTTGGAGCGTTACTTGCACACCAAGTACGTGGGTCAAAAACGCTTCTCGCTCGAAGGGGGCGAAAGCTTCATTGCCGCCATGGACGAACTGATCCAAGCGGCTGGCACCCAAGGCGTGCAAGAAATTGTGATCGGCATGGCCCACCGGGGCCGCTTGAATGTGTTGGTGAACACCCTGGGCAAGAAGCCCGGTGATTTGTTTGCCGAGTTCGACCACACCGCCCCCGAAGACCTGCCTTCTGGCGACGTGAAATACCACCAAGGTTTCAGCTCGGACGTGGCCACCCCCGGCGGCCCCGTCCACTTGAGTTTGGCGTTCAACCCATCGCACTTGGAAATTGTGAATCCCGTGGTTGAAGGCTCGGTGCGTTCGCGCATGGACCGCCGCGGTGACCCCCAAGGCAAGCAAGTGTTGCCCGTGCTGGTGCACGGCGACGCGGCCTTTGGCGGCCAGGGGGTGAACCAAGAAACCTTGGCCTTGGCCCAAACCCGCGGTTACACCACCGGCGGCACGGTGCACATCATCATTAACAACCAAATTGGCTTCACCACCAGCGATCCCCGCGACATGCGCTCCAGCGCCTATTGCACCGACATCGTGAAGATGGTCGAAGCACCGGTCTTGCACGTCAACGGCGACGACCCCGAAGCCGTGGTGTTGTGCATGCAACTCGCCCTCGAGTTCCGCATGACCTTCAGCCAAGACATCGTGGTCGACATCACTTGCTTCCGCAAATTGGGTCACAACGAGCAAGACACCCCGAGCCTGACCCAGCCGCTGATGTACAAAAAAATCGCGGCTCACCCAGGCACCCGCAAGCTCTACGCCGACAAGTTGGCCGCGCAAGGCTTGGGCGCCACGTTGGGCGATGACATGGTCAAGGCCTACCGCGCAGCGCTCGAGGAAGGCCGTCACACGGTGGATCCCGTGGTGGCGAATTTCCAAAGCAAATTTGCGGTGGACTGGTCGCCCTATTTGGGTAAAAAGTGGACCGACGCGGGCGACACGTCGATTCCGCTGTCCGAGTGGCACCGCCTGGCCAAGAGCGTCACCACCTTGCCTGAGGGCTTGACGCCGCACCAGTTGGTGAAAAAGGTCTATGACGACCGCGCCGCGATGGGCCGGGGTGACCTGCCGGTCGATTGGGGCATGGGCGAGTTGATGGCCTTCGCCTCTTTGGTCGCCAGCGGCTACCCTGTGCGTTTGTCGGGCGAAGACTCGGGTCGTGGCACCTTCACCCACCGCCACTCGGTGATTCACGATCAAAACCGTGAAAAATGGGACATTGGCACCTACGTGCCTTTGCAAAACGTGGCCCCGAACCAGGCCCCGTTTGTGGTGATTGACTCCATCTTGTCCGAAGAAGCGGTGCTGGGTTTTGAGTACGGCTACGCCTCCAACGACCCCACCACGCTGGTGATTTGGGAAGCCCAGTTTGGTGACTTCGCCAACGGCGCTCAAGTCGTGATTGACCAGTTCATTGCCTCTGGTGAAGTGAAGTGGGGTCGCGTCAATGGCCTGACTTTGATGCTGCCGCACGGCTATGAAGGCCAAGGCCCAGAGCACAGCTCGGCGCGTTTGGAGCGTTTCATGCAATTGGCCGCGGACACCAATATGCAGATCGTCCAGCCCACCACGGCCAGCCAGATCTTCCATGTGTTGCGTCGTCAAATGGTGCGCAACCTGCGCAAGCCGTTGATCATCATGACGCCCAAGTCCTTGTTGCGAAACAAGGATGCGACTTCGCCTTTGTCTGAGTTCACCAAAGGCTCGTTCCAGACCATCATTCCTGAGACCAAAGAACTCAAGGCCGACAAAGTCAAGCGCGTTCTGGCTTGCTCGGGCAAGGTTTATTACGACTTGGTCAAGAAGCGCGAAGAAAAGGGCCATGACGACACCGCCATCCTGCGTGTTGAACAGCTCTACCCCTTCCCGCACAAGGCCTTTGCTGCTGAACTCAAAAAATACCCGAACGCCACCGAAGTGGTGTGGGTCCAAGACGAGCCTCAAAACCAAGGCGCTTGGTTCTTCGTTCAGCACTACATCCACGAAAACATGACTGAAGGCCAAAAACTGGGCTACTCAGGCCGTGCCGCCTCGGCGTCGCCTGCTGTGGGTTATTCGCACCTGCACCAAGAGCAACAAAAAGCCTTGGTCGACGGCGCGTTCGCCAAGCTCAAAGGCTTTGTGTTGACCAAATAAGTCAACCTTCATCTCCAACGTATTTATTGAAAGAATCCCATGGCAATCGTAGAAGTCAAAGTTCCTCAGCTGTCTGAATCCGTGGCCGAAGCCACCATGATGAACTGGAAGAAAAAAGTCGGTGAAGCGGTCAAAGAAGACGAAATCCTGATTGAAATTGAAACCGACAAAGTGGTGCTCGAAGTGCCCGCCCCCGCCGCTGGCGTGTTGGCTGAGCTGGTGGTGGGCGACGGCGGCACTGTGGCCTCCGATCAATTGATCGCCCGCATCGACACCGAAGGCAAGGCCGGCGCCAGCACCTCTGCTTCGGCTTCTGCTTCGGCTCCAGCCCCAGCCGCCGCTACAGGTACTGCACCGGCAGCCATTGCCAGCACCGCCGTCCCTGCGGGTGGCTCTAAAGGCGACGTCGCCATGCCAGCGGCCGCCAAGCTGCTGGCTGACAACGGTTTGTCTGTGTCGGCTGTGAGCGGTTCTGGCAAAGACGGCCGCGTCACCAAGGGCGATGTCTTGGCGGCTGTGGCAGGCGGTGCCAAGCCCGCCGCTGCGGTGAGCATCCCAACGGGTGCGCCCACACAGTCGTTGCCTCAAGTGGCGGCGCCCAGCGTCGACTTGGGCGATCGTCCTGAACAACGTGTGCCCATGACCCGACTGCGCGCCCGCATTGCCGAGCGCCTGTTGCAATCGCAATCCACCAACGCCATTCTGACCACGTTCAACGAAGTCAACATGGCCCCGGTGATGGAAATGCGCAAGCGCTTCCAAGAAAAGTTCGAAAAAGAACACGGTGTGAAGATTGGCTTCATGAGCTTCTTCGTCAAAGCCGCCGTCCATGCGTTGAAGAAATACCCGGTCTTGAACGCCTCGGTCGACGGCAACGACATTGTTTACCACGGCTACTTTGACATCGGTATTGCCGTGGGTTCTCCGCGTGGTTTGGTGGTGCCAATTTTGCGCAACGCCGATCAAATGAGCTTTGCCGACATCGAAAAGAAAATTGCCGAATACGGCGCCAAAGCCCGTGACGGCAAGTTGGGCATCGAAGAAATGACCGGCGGCACGTTCTCGATTTCCAATGGCGGCACCTTCGGCTCCATGCTGTCGACCCCCATCATTAACCCGCCTCAGTCGGCCATTTTGGGCGTGCACGCGACCAAAGACCGCGCGGTGGTGGAGAACGGTCAAATCGTGATCCGTCCCATGAACTACCTCGCCATGTCCTATGACCACCGCATCATCGACGGCCGCGAAGCCGTGTTGGGCTTGGTGGCCATGAAAGAAGCGTTGGAAGACCCCGCACGCTTGTTGTTCGAAATCTGATTTTTAAAGGCGGAACAACATGAGTCAACAATTTGATGTGGTCGTCATCGGTGGTGGCCCTGGCGGTTATGTGGCGGCCATTCGGGCGTCCCAATTGGGTTTCAAAGTCGCTTGTATCGACGAGTGGAAAAATGCAGCTGGGGGCCCTGCGCCCGGCGGCACATGCACCAACGTGGGTTGCATTCCTTCGAAGGCCTTGCTGCAATCGAGTGAGCACTATGAGCAAGCCAATCACCACTTTGCCGAACACGGCATCACGGTGAAGGGCCTGGGCCTCGATGTGGGCACCATGATCGGTCGCAAAGACACGGTCGTGAAGCAAAACAACGACGGCATTTTGTATTTGTTCAAAAAGAACAAAATTGCTTTCTTCCATGGCCGTGGCTCGTTCGTGAAAGCGGTCGAAGGCGGCTACGAAATTCAGGTGGCAGGCGCCTCTGAAGAAACCCTGGTCGGCAAACAAATCATCATTGCCACGGGCTCCAATGCCCGCGCATTGCCTGGCACGCCGTTCGACGAAGTGAATGTGCTGTCCAACGATGGCGCTTTGCGTTTGGGCGCGGTGCCCAAGAAGCTGGGCCTGATTGGCTCGGGCGTGATTGGCTTGGAGATGGGTTCGGTTTGGCGTCGTTTGGGCGCCGAGGTCACCATCCTCGAAGGGTTGCCCACCTTCTTGGGCGCGGTGGATGAACAAATTGCCAAGGAAGCCAAAAAAGCCTTTGACAAGCAAGGTTTGAAAATTGAACTCGGTGTCAAAGTCGGCGAGATTAAGACGAGCAAAAAAGGCGTTAGCGTGGCTTATACCAATGCCAAGGGCGAGGCCATTGACTTGGAAGTCGATAAGTTGATCGTCTCGATTGGCCGTGTGCCCAACACCATTGGCCTCAACACCGAAGCCGTGGGGTTGCAACTCGACGAGCGCGGCGCGATTGTGGTCGACGCCGACTGCAAGACCAATTTGCCCGGCGTCTGGGCCGTGGGCGACGTGGTGCGCGGCCCCATGCTGGCCCACAAGGCCGAGGAAGAGGGCGTTGCAGTGGCCGAGCGCATTGCCGGCCAACACGGACACGTTAATTTCAACACCATTCCTTGGGTCATTTACACCAGCCCCGAAATCGCTTGGGTCGGCCGCACGGAGCAGCAGCTCAAGGCGGACGGCGTCGCCTACAAGGCCGGCACATTCCCTTTCTTGGCGAATGGCCGCGCCCGTGCTTTGGGCGACACGACCGGCATGGTCAAGTTTTTGGCCGATGCCACGACCGATGAAATTTTGGGCGTCCACATCGTCGGCCCGATGGCCAGCGAGTTGATTGCCGAGGCCGTCGTGGCAATGGAGTTCAAGGCCAGCGCTGAAGACATCGCCCGCATCTGTCACGCGCACCCCTCGTTGTCTGAAGCCACCAAGGAAGCCGCTTTGGCGGTGGACAAACGCACTTTGAATTTCTAATTCATGGTGAATCCAGCGGGCGCGCCTGCCGATTCAAGGGCCTCAGAGGTTCAAGGGGCGGTGCGCCAGGCCTACGAGGCCGAGCTGCAAGCACGCGGCTTCGAGAGCGACCCCGCGCAGCGGCGGGCCGTCGAGGCGTTGCAGCGCTGCGCTGACGACTGGGCGGCTTACAAAGCCAAGCGATCGAGCCCGCTGAAAAAACTCCTGAACCGGCCCGAGGTGCCCAAAGGGGTTTACCTCTATGGTGGCGTCGGGCGAGGCAAAAGTTTTTTGATGGATTGCTTTTTCAACGCGGTGCCCATCAAGCGCAAGGTGCGTTTGCACTTCCATGAATTCATGCGCGAGGTGCACCGCGAACTGCGCGCCTTGCAAGGCACTCAAAACCCCTTGAGCGTTTTGGGCGCTCAAATCGCCAAGCGCTATAAGCTGATTTGCTTTGACGAATTCCACGTGGCCGACATCACCGACGCGATGATTCTGCACCGCTTGCTGGAGGCCCTGTTCGCCAACGGTGTTGGCCTGGTGACCACGTCCAATTTCAAGCCCGACGAGCTGTATCCAAATGGCTTGCACCGTGACCGCATCTTGCCCGCCATTGCCTTGTTGAACCAAAAGATGGCAGTCTTGAACGTCGATCACGGCGTGGACTACCGGCGGCGTACTTTGGAGCAAGTCCCCACCTACCTCACGCCATGGGGCCCCGAAGCCACCGCCAGCTTGGATGCCACCTTCAGTCGGCTGGCTGAAACGGCCGACGAGTCGCCCCTTCTCAAAATTGAAAACCGCGAAATTCAGGCCTTGCGCCGGGCTGGCGGGGTGGTCTGGTTTGACTTCAAGACCTTGTGCGGCGGCCCCCGCTCGCAAAACGACTACCTGGAATTGGCGAGCCAATTTCACACGATTGTGCTCAGCGATGTGCCGCACATGCCCGTGAGCAAAGCCTCAGAGGCCCGCCGCTTTACGTGGCTGGTGGATGTGCTCTACGACCGCCGAGTCAAGCTCATCTTGTCGGCCGAAGTGCCTCCGGAAGCGCTTTATACCGAAGGCCCTTTGGCCCATGAATTCCCACGCACCGTGTCGCGTTTGCAAGAGATGCAATCGGCCGAATTTTTGGCGTTGGAGCGTCGCACCGTCGACACCGGGTTGACCTGATGCCGCACTTTAAAAGGCAAGCCTCGCTGTCAAACCCAGAAAGTTCAGGAAGTCCAGGGCGTTTTTCTTGGCCTTTGCTGCTGTGCTTGTCGGTCGCGCCGGGTTGGCTTTGGGCGCAGGCGACTTCGGTTTCGACCTCACCTTTTGAAGCCATTGCGGCCACCCGTGAATCGCTGCGGCTTCAACAAATTCAGCTCGAAGCCGAGTGTTACCAGCGGTTTGCCGTGAACGATTGCTTGGAAGCCCGTCGACTGAATTACCGCGCGCAACTGAACGATTTGAAACGCCAAGAAAACAGCTTGAGAGCGGCGCAGCGGCGCGCCCGCGGCGCCCTTGAGTTGGACCGCTTGGAAGCCCATTTGTCCAGCGACGCCTTAGACCAAGAGCAAGCCCATCGGCAGCAAAAAGCAGATGCCAATGGGGCTCATTTATTGGAATTAGAGCAATTGCATGGGGCCGATGAGATCGCGCGTGAGCAGGCCAGGTTACAGCGCCAAGCCCAAGCGGAAGCCCGACAAAAACAGCATGAACAGGTGTTGAGTGATTTGCGCGCTCGGCAGGCGGATGAGGCCAAACAGCGCGCAGCCTATCAAGAAAAGCGGGAAGCCGCTGCCAAAAGACAAGCCGAGCAAGCCGCCAAAGACGGTGATAAAAAAGGGGCTGCCGCCCCTTTGTTGCCTAAGTAACGCCCTCAGCCCAGCGGGAGACTTACCAAATTTTCCACCACGCGGATTTTTTGGGGCGTAGGCTGGTCAGGTAGGGGCTGTTGGGGTAGTTGAGTTCCAAGACGCGCAAGGCGTCATCACGCAACTGGGGCATGGCCAAAGCGTCGTAAGACTTGACCATCAGGCTCAGGGCTTCTTCGGTGGCGGGCACGTTCGGGAATTCAGTCACCGCATACTGAGCCCGGTTGATCGCCGCCACATAGGCCCCGCGGGTGAAGTAATAACGCGCCACATGCACTTCGGATTGCGCCAAAGAATTCACAATGTAATTCATGCGCAACTTGGCGTCGGACGCGTAAATCGAGTCGGGGAAACGACTGACCAGTTCTTTGAAAGCGTCAAAAGAATCTTTGGCCGCCTTTTGATCGCGCTCCGACAAGTCTTGCTGAATGAGGCTGGCGAATAAGCCCAGGTTGTCGTTGAAGTTCACCACCCCTTTGAGGTAAAGCGCATAGTCCATGCCCGGACTGCTGGGGTGCAAACGGATGAATCGGTCCAGTGTGGTGACGGCCTGAGTGGGTTCGCCGGATTTGTATTGGGCGTAGGCCTTCTCAATTTCCGCTTGCTGGGCCAAAGGGGTGCCCGCTGCGCGGCCCTCGAGTTTTTCAAACAGGGGAATGGCCTTGTCGTAGGCGCCACTCTTGGCTTCGTCTTTGGCTTCGGCGTAAAGTTTTTCGTTCGACCATTTGGCCGTCGAGTCGGTGGCGCCGCCGTCGGCACAACCACTGAGGACAACAAGGGAGCCCGCACCGAAGGCAAGCCAAAATGCGTTGCCCCACGAACTGAATGCAAACGCGGATAATTTGGCACGAACGGTCAATGGAAGCCCCTTGAAACAAAGCAAAAACATTATATCGACGCTCAACCTTGAGCCCTCCGAATCCAGTCCTGAATTATTGGACCTGAGTGAACCCAGTGAACCCAACGAAGAGGAAGGCGAGCACCGCTCTTGGCGCGTGGATGCGGCTGGCCATGGGCAGCGCTTAGACAAGGTGTTGACTCAGGCTTTGCAGGAATTTTCTCGTAATTATTTGCAACAGTTGATCGAGGAGGGCGCTGTGACCTGGCGCGGTGCCGTGGTCACCAAGCCCGCCAGCAAGGTGCTGGCCGGCGATGAATTGGCCATCCACATACGACCCACACCGCAAAGCCAAGCCTTTAAACCCGAAGCCATGGCCTTGGCCGTTGTTTTTGAAGATGAACACCTGATGGTCATCAACAAACCCGCCGGGCTGGTGGTTCACCCGGCGCCGGGACACTGGAGTGGCACCTTGTTGAATGGCCTGTTGGCCCACCACGCCGGGGCAGCCCAGTTGCCTCGTGCGGGCATCGTCCACCGCTTGGACCGTGACACCAGTGGCTTGATGGTGGTGGCCAAAACCCGGGCCAGCATGGACCGCTTGGTCCAACAGATCGCCGCCCGCGAGGTGAGTCGTCAGTATTTGGCCTTGGCCCATCACACTTGGGAAGGCGGCAAAAAAGCCACGGTCGAAGCCCCCATTGGCCGAGATCCTCGCCAGCGCTTGCGCATGGCGGTGGTGGATTTGGAGCACCATGCCGGCAAAACAGCCAAAACGGATATTTATTTCTTGGCCAACAGCCACGAAGTCAGCCCCTTGGTGACCCTGAAAGCCAGTCATGCGGCCCCCAGCAAATCGTTCAAGGACGACTCGGTTTGCTCGGTGCGCTGCGTGCTGCACACCGGTCGCACCCACCAGATTCGGGTCCACATGGCCAGTTTGGGCCACCCCTTGGTGGGCGATGCGCTTTATGGGGGTCAACCGGCCGGTGGCTTGAACCGTCAGGCTTTACACGCGTGGCGCTTGGCTTTTGTTCACCCCATCACCCAAGAACCCTTGTCTTTTGAAGCCGCTGCCCCCGAAGATTTTCAGACAGGCTTGGCTTTCTGGCAGTTGGAAACAGAAGCTTGAGGGGTTTCAAGGACTCGGCAGGTGGAAAGAGGGACAAGGCCGGCTAAATCGAGTGGGCTAAGCTAGAATCGCACCCACTGCAGGGGCTCGCCGCTTGACTTCAAGCCGTTTTAAGTTCGCCCTGTTTTTAATCGCCCTGAACCGCCCGGTCATCTCGGGGTGGTCTCCGTGGGCCTTCTGGATCCTGAACCATGAATACGACACATGCACGGCGCATTCTGGAAACCGCTCTGATTTGTGCCAGCCAACCCTTGTCCATCCGAGACATGCGGGTGCTGTTCAACGACGAGTTGGGTGCCGATACTTTGAAAACCTTGCTGGCCGAACTGCAAGCCGAATGGGCCCATCGTGGCGTCGAGTTGGTCATGATTGCCTCGGGTTGGCGCTTCCAAAGCCGTCCCGAGATGCGCCCCTACCTCGACCGGCTGAACCCAGAAAAACCACCCCGCTACACCCGCGCGGTGTTGGAGACCTTGGCCATCGTGGCTTACCGACAGCCGGTGACCCGGGGCGATATTGAAGACATCCGCGGTGTGACGGTCAACGCCTTGATCATCAAGCAACTGGAAGACCGGGGTTGGATTGAGGTCATCGGCCACCGAGAAACCGTGGGGCGCCCCGCCTTGTTTGCGACCACGCAACAGTTTTTAGACGACCTGGGTTTGGCTGCGCTGGATCAATTGCCGGCCTTGACCTCGCCTGAGCCGTCCGACCAATTGCTCCAGGCCATGGCCGACGCCGTGACGCCCTCCAAGGGTTTGGCCTTCGAGCCTGCCTCAGGCTCCGACGCCTCTGACCCAGCGTCGGCGGCGTTTCCTTTTGATGAACCTGAATTGCCCTTGGACCAGGTTTTTACCTTGCCTGCGGTGGAAGCCCCCACCGAAGTCCCAGAATGGTCTGAGCCAGAGAC
>Ga0208381_1000792_pt1 | contig 10129 bp, 7 predicted proteins | sample CryBogCBE13Jul09_FD_184572 | JGI IMG/M metagenome (GOLD analysis project Ga0208381, IMG submission 184572) | Freshwater microbial communities from Crystal Bog, Wisconsin, USA - CBE13Jul09 (SPAdes) (version 2) | ecosystem: Environmental > Aquatic > Freshwater > Lake | place: Crystal Bog...
AACACGGCGATGTGCTGATTCATGCGCTGCCCATTTTCCACGTGCATGGCTTGTTTGTGGCCATCCACGGCGCTTTGTTGAACGGCAGCAAAATGATTTGGTTGTCGAAGTTCGACCCGAAGGTCGTCCTCGCGCACCTGCCCAAAGCGACCGTGTTCATGGGCGTCCCCACGCTCTATGTCCGCTTGCTTGGTGAAGCCGGTTTGACCCGTGAAGCCACCCAAAACATGCGCTTGTTTGTGGCGGGCTCGGCCCCGCTGTTGACCGAAACGTTCAAAGAATGGCAAGACCGAACCGGCCACACCATTCTGGAGCGCTACGGCATGAGTGAAACGGGCATGCTGACCTCCAACCCCTATGCCTTGGACGACCGTTACGCCGAGTCCGAGCGCCGTGGTGGCACGGTGGGCTTTCCGTTGCCCGGCGTGACTTTGCGCGTGCAAGACGACGAGGGCGCCACCTTGGGCGTCGATGAGATTGGGGGCATTCAGGTCAAAGGCCCGAATGTGTTTCAAGGTTATTGGCGCATGCCCGAAAAAACCGCCGAAGAATTCACCTCGGACGGCTATTTCAAAACCGGTGACGTGGGCAAGGTCGATGCCCGGGGCTATGTGCAAATTGTCGGCCGAGCCAAAGATTTGATCATCAGTGGGGGCTACAACGTTTACCCCGCTGAAATTGAAAGTTTCATGAACGACCTGCCCGGTGTGGCTGAAAGCGCTTTGGTTGGCGTGCCGCACCCTGATTTCGGTGAAGTCGGCGTGGCCGTGGTGATCGCCAAACCCGGCGCTGACTTGCAAGCCGATGCGCTCATAAGCGCCCTCAAATCGCAAGTGGCAAACTTCAAAGTGCCTAAAAAATGCTTCGTCCTCAACGAGTTGCCCCGCAACGCCATGGGCAAGGTGCAAAAGAACTTGCTGCGCGATCAATACAAAGGGTTGTTCCAAGTCTAAGACCCAAGGCGCTTGTGAAACACGATGGGGTCTATGCCCTGCTGGCCGCCGCTTTGTTTGGGGCCAGCACCCCAATTGCCAAAATCTTGTTGGGCAAGGAAGCCCCTGTCCTGTTGGCGGGTTTGCTTTATATGGGCAGCGGCCTCGGCCTTGGGCTGATTCGCCTCATTCGAGATCGGGGTTGGAAAAGCCCCCAACTCCCCGCTGGCGAATGGCCTTGGCTTTTAGGCGCTGTTTTGTTTGGCGGGGTTTTAGGCCCCATTGCCTTGTTGATGGGTTTGCAGCAAACCACTGGCGCCACGGCCTCCTTGCTGTTGAATTTAGAAGCGGTGCTGACGGCCTTGATTGCCTGGCTGATTTTTAAAGAAAGCGCGGACAAGCGCTTGGTGCTCGGCATGGCCGTGATTGTCATGGGCAGTTTGACGTTGTCCTGGCCTGCTCAGCCCGAGGCCACGGCCCAAGGCGTGGATTTGGGCTTGCATTTTGGGTTGGGCCCCGTCCTGATTGGCTTGGCCTGTCTTTGCTGGGCCATTGACAACAACCTCACCCGAAAAGTTTCTTCATCGGACGCTTTGTTCATCGCGGGGGTCAAGGGCTGGGTGGCTGGATCGGTGAACAGTCTGTTGGCCTTGTCGCTCGGGCTTGAATGGCCGGCCTGGCCTGTCGTCGTGTCGACCCTGCTGCTGGGTCTCTTGGGCTACGGCCTCAGCTTGGTCTTTTTCGTCTTGGCTTTGCGTGGCCTGGGCACGGCTCGAACCGGCGCCTACTTTTCGACGGCGCCTTTTTTAGGCGCTTTGATTTCGGTGTTGTGGATGGGGGACTCGACCAGCGGGGTGTTTTGGGGGGCCGCCTTGTTGATGGCCTTGGGCGTGTGGCTGCATTTGTCGGAACGCCATGAACACCCTCACCACCATGAAGCCTTGACCCATTTACATGGCCATCGCCACGATGAACACCACCAACACGACCACGATTTTCCTTGGGACGGAAGTGAGCCTCACGTGCACCCCCATGCGCATGAGGAAGTAACCCATCAGCACCCGCATTACCCCGACATTCACCATCGCCACACGCATTGACAGGCCTTGATAGGCGTTGAACTTTGTTGGCGGCATCCCCAATGCCCTGGCTTCAGGGCGGGGCGTGTGCCCATTTTGAGTTGGCTTGATTAGTACAATGCCAAGTCTTTGCCGACGCGGGGCACGTGCACCTGTGGGCTTGATTTACTAGGAATTTTTATGAGCCTCCAATGTGGCATCGTGGGCTTGCCCAACGTCGGCAAATCCACCCTGTTCAACGCGCTGACCAAGGCGGGTATTGCCGCTGAGAACTACCCGTTTTGCACCATCGAACCCAATGTGGGGACGGTGGAAGTGCCCGATCCGCGCTTGGATCAACTGGCCAAAATCATCACGCCCGAGCGCATTGTTCCGGCCATTGTGGAGTTTGTCGACATCGCCGGTTTGGTGGCCGGTGCCAGCCAAGGTGAAGGGTTGGGCAACCAGTTTTTAGCCCATATTCGCGAGACCGATGCCATCGTCAACGTGGTGCGTTGCTTTGAAGACGACAACGTGATTCACGTGGCGGGCAAGGTCGATCCGATTGCCGACATCGAGGTCATTCAAACCGAGTTGTGTTTGGCCGACATGACCACCGTTGAAAAAAGCCTGCACCGTTACAACAAAGCGGCTCGTTCGGGCAACGACAAAGAAGCCGCCAAGCTGGTGGCCCTGCTGACCCGTTTGCAAGCGGTGTTGGACCAAGGCAAACCCGCCCGCAGTTTGGCGTTCAGTAAAGAAGAGCAAGTGTTGCTCAAGCCCTTGTGCCTGATCACGGCCAAGCCCGCCATGTTCGTCGGGAATGTGAGCGAAGACGGGTTTGAGAACAACCCTTTGCTGGATCGCCTGAAAGAATATGCCGCAGGCCAAAACGCGCCGGTGGTGGCCATCTGCGCCAAGATGGAAGCCGACATGGCCGACATGGAAGACGAAGACAAGGCCCTGTTCTTGGCCGAGCTCGGTCAAGACGAGCCTGGCCTGAACCGTTTGATTCGCGCCGCCTTCCGCTTGCTGGGCTTGCAAACCTACTTCACGGCCGGTGTGAAAGAAGTGCGCGCCTGGACCATCCGCGTCGGAGACACCGCCCCGCAAGCCGCCGGCGTGATTCACGGTGATTTTGAGCGTGGCTTCATTCGCGCTCAAACCATTGCGTTTGAAGACTTCATTGCACTCGGGGGTGAACAAGCCGCCAAAGACGCTGGCAAGATGCGCGCCGAGGGCAAGGAATACGTCGTCAAAGACGGCGATGTGCTGAATTTCTTATTCAACGTTTAAGCGGCCATTGCGCTGTAAGCCGCGTCACGGTGACGCGCGCTTCGAGCGATACAATCGTGCCTCTTTTTTATGCAAATCGGTCAGCATACCCTCCCCAATAACCTGTTTGTCGCGCCCATGGCGGGCGTGACCGACCGGCCTTTTCGCATGCTTTGCAAGCGCTTGGGTGCGGGTTATGCGGTCAGCGAAATGGTGACTTCGCGCCCCGATTTGTGGCACAGCCTCAAGACCTCACGTCGCGCCAATCATGTGGGCGAATCCGCGCCGATCGCGGTGCAAATTGCCGGTACCGAGGCGCAGATGATGGCCGATGCGGCGCGTCACAACATTGACAACGGGGCCCAGATCATCGACATCAACATGGGTTGTCCCGCCAAAAAGGTTTGCAATAAATGGGCCGGGTCGGCCTTGATGCAAGACGAAGCGTTGGCGGTTTCCATCGTCGCCGCCGTGGTGGAAGCCTGCGCGCCGCACGGCGTGCCAGTCACCTTGAAAATGCGCACGGGTTGGTGTCAAGCGCATCAAAACGCCTTGACCTTGGCTTTGGCCTTTGAGCAGGTGGGGGTGCAAATGCTGACCGTGCATGGCCGCACCCGAGAGCAGGGCTACAGTGGCCAAGCCGAATACAACACCATCGCGGCGGTGAAAGCGGCCGTCCGTATTCCCGTGGTCGCCAACGGCGACATCGATTCTCCGCAAAAAGCCCAGCAGGTCCTGGCCCTGACCGGCGCCGACGCCATCATGGTGGGCCGGGCGGCGCAAGGGCGCCCTTGGATTTTTCGGGAAATCGGCCACTTTTTGCAGCACGGTACCGTCATGGCGCCACCCTTGGTGGCGGAGGTGCGTCGATTGCTGTTGGAACATTTGCAAGACCACTACAGTCTCTATGGCGAATCGGTGGGCGTGCGCAGCGCGCGCAAACACATTGGCTGGTATGTCCACGACCTGCCAGGAGGCCAAGCCTTCAGAGCGCGCATGAATGCCCTCGACAGCACGGCAACGCAATGGGCAGCAGTGGCCGACTATTTTGATGAATTGAGTCAGTGCATGGACCGATTGCCCAAGCCCGATCCAAGCGATAACCTACACAAAAACACAACGAGACAAACCCCTTCGGCGACCCTTTCATGACCCCCCAAAACATTGAAACTTGCATCCGCGAAAAATTAGAAAACTACTTTCGTGATCTGGAGGGGGAAACCCCCCATCACCTGCATGACATGGTGATTCGCCTGGTCGAAAAACCCGTGCTCGAATTGGTCATGCAAAAGGCCGACAACAACCAGTCGCGCGCTGCCGAATGGTTGGGCCTGAACCGCAATACCTTGCGCAAAAAGTTGGTCGAACACGGACTGATTGCCTAAATTTATTTTTCATTGATCACCATGAACGCACTTCTTTCCGTCTCTGACAAAACCGGCATTGTTGAACTGGCCAAGCGCCTGAATGCCCTGGGGATTCGCTTGCTGTCCACGGGCGGCACCGCCAAATTACTGGCTGAACAGGGCTTGCCGGTGACGGAAGTGGCCGAAGTCACGGGCTTTCCCGAAATGCTCGACGGCCGTGTCAAAACCCTGCACCCCAAGGTGCACGGCGGCTTGTTGGCACGCCGCGATTTGCCTGAGCACATGGCGGCTTTGGCGGCACACGGCATTGACACCATCGACATCTTGGTGGTCAACCTGTATCCGTTTGAAGCGACGGTTGCCAAGCCCGGCTGCACCCTGGCCGATGCGATTGAAAACATCGACATTGGCGGCCCCGCGATGGTTCGCAGCGCCGCTAAAAATTGGCAAGACGTGGCGGTCTTGACCGATGCGTCGCAATACGCCGGCGTCATCGCCGAGTTGCAGCAGGGACAAAAAATAAGCGACGCCACCCGCTTCGCTTTGTCGGTGGCTGCATTCAACCGCATCAGCCAATACGACGGTGCCATCAGCGACTATTTGTCGTCGATTCAATTGAACGCGGAGGTGCTGAACGGCGCCGCCCTTGAATCTGAAAAAGCCCCCGAGCGATTGGCCTTTCCGGGTCAAAGCAACGGCCGCTTCATCAAATTGCAAGACCTGCGCTACGGCGAAAACCCGCACCAAGCCGCCGCTTATTACCGCGACCTGCACCCTGCGCCCGGCTCTTTGGTGACCGGCCAGCAAGTGCAAGGAAAAGAACTGAGCTACAACAACATCGCCGATGCCGACGCGGCCTGGGAGTGCGTGAAGAGTTTTGACGTGCCCGCCTGTGTCATCGTGAAACACGCCAACCCTTGCGGCGTCGCTGTGGGGGCTAACCCCTTGGAGGCCTACAGCAAGGCCTTTCAAACCGACCCGACTTCTGCCTTTGGCGGCATCATCGCTTTCAACCGGGTGGTGGACGGCCTCGCCGCGCAACAAGTGGCAAAACAGTTTGTCGAAGTGTTGATGGCCCCCGATTTCACGATCGAGGCCTTGGAAGTCTTCAAAAGCAAGGCCAATGTGCGCTTGCTCAAAATTGAATTGCCGGCATCGCTCAAGTCGGGTGCCACGCCTTGGGACCGCGGTCAGAACGCGACCGATATTAAACGCATTGGTTCAGGGCTGTTGATCCAAACCGCCGATAACCACGAGTTGTCTTTGGGCGACTTGAAGGTCGTGACCCAGCTTCAGCCCAGTCCCGAGCAATTGCAGGATTTGCTGTTCGCATGGAAAGTGGCCAAGTTCGTCAAGAGCAACGCCATTGTGTTTTGCAAAGGCGGCATGACCATGGGCGTCGGCGCAGGCCAAATGAGCCGCTTGGATTCGGCCCGCATTGCCAGCATCAAGGCCGGCCATGCCAACCTGAGTTTGCAAGGCACGGTGGTGGCCAGCGACGCTTTCTTCCCATTCCGCGATGGCCTGGATGTGGTGGTCGACGCGGGGGCCACCTGCGTCATTCAACCGGGCGGCTCTCTGCGGGACCCAGAAGTCATTGATGCCGCCAATGAGCGCGGCGTGGCGATGGTCTTCAGTGGCGTTCGCCACTTCCGACATTAAGGCCAAGTCGGCATACCAAGGCGGTCCTTTTTAGGCCATTTGCTCAAACACGACCTTGGCGGCCGCGATGGTTTCTTCGATGTCGGCGGCGCTGTGGGCGCTGCTGACGAACCCGGCTTCGTACAAAGCGGGGGCAATGTAGACCCCCCGCTCGAGCAGGCCATGGAAAAGGGCGTTGAACTTCGCGCCGTCGCTTTTCATTACTTCGCCGTAATTGGTGGGCAGCTGATTGAGCAAGAAAAAGCCAAACATGCCGCCTTGGCAATCAACGCTGAAGGGCACGCCCGCTGCGTCGGCAGCGGCCTTCAGGCCGTCGACCAGGCTTTGGGTGCGCGCCGACAAGGCGTCAAAGAAACCCGGTTTTTTGATTTCACGCAGGGTGGCCAATCCGCAGGCCGTGGCCACGGGGTTGCCTGACAGCGTGCCCGCTTGGTAAACCGGTCCGAGTGGCGCCAGTTGCTCCATCACCGCGCGCGAGCCCCCAAATGCCGCCAGTGGCATGCCGCCACCAATCACCTTGCCCAGCACGGTGACGTCGGGTTTGAAACCAGGAAGTGCTTGTGCATAAAGGCTTTGTGCACTGCCCAGCGCCACGCGGAAACCAGTCATGACTTCATCGAACACCAACAGCGCGCCGTACTCGGTGCACAACTCGCGCGCGCGCTTCATGAAGGCCACGCTGGTGCGCACCAAATTCATATTCCCTGCAATCGGCTCGATCATCACGCACGCCAGTTCGCGGCCATGCAGGGCGAAGGCTTCTTCCAGTTGGGCGATGTTGTTGTATTCCAGCACCAAAGTGTCGCGCACCACTTCGGCGGGCACGCCGGCGCTGGTGGGGTTGCCAAAGGTGGCCAACCCCGATCCGGCTTTCACCAACAAGGCATCGGCGTGGCCGTGGTAACAGCCTTCAAATTTGATGAATTTGGTGCGGCCGGTGGCGCCGCGTGCCAGGCGAATGGCCGTCATGCCGGCTTCGGTGCCGGAGCTGACCAAACGCACCATGTCCATGGAGGGCACGAGGCTCAAAATTTCTTCAGCGAGTTCAATTTCTCGCTCGGTCGGGGCGCCAAAAGAAAACCCATCGAGGGCCGCTTTTTGCACCGCTTCCAGCACCGCAGGGTGGCCGTGGCCCAAAATCATGGGGCCCCATGAGCCGATGTAATCAATGAAGCGCTGGCCGTTGGCGTCCCAGAAGTGCGCCCCTTGGGCGCGTTGCACAAATCGAGGCGTGCCGCCGACGGCGCGGAAAGCACGAACGGGCGAGTTCACGCCACCGGGAATCACGCGCTTGGCACGTTCGAAAAGGGGAAGATTCAGGTCGGTCAAAACGGGCTCCATTCCAGGTGAAGTCAATGGGTTTCAATGTTGAATGTCATGCGGTGGCAAAACGAAACCGGCCAAAGGATCCTCGCCTGAAGCCTCGGTTTCTTCGGTGGCTTCAGCGTCATCGTCGGGTTCGGCCCAGAAAAAACGGTCGGGGATGACGTGGCCCATGCCTGGCCGAAAACCGTCGTGCAGGCAACGGTCCAAGTAACTCAGGGCTTCGGTACTGGCTTCGGTCAAGTCCATGCCGGTCGCCAGCAAGGCGGCGAGGGCGGCCGATAGCGTGTCGCCCGCGCCGGTGAAGACCGCGTCAAACAGCTCAAACGGCACATGCGCCAAAATGGTTTCTGGGCTGGCCAGCACGTTGTCCACGTGTTGGTCGGGCAGGGCCATGCCGGTCACCAAGGTGTAGGGTGCGCATTTTTCAGCGGCGGCTGCAGCGATGTCGCGCGCACTCGGCGCTCGCTGTTGAGACCAGTCCGGCAAAAGCCAGCGGGCGAGGGTACTGTGATTGCCCACCAGCACCGAGGTCTGCGGCAAGAGCAGTTCCTCAAAGGCGTCCAGGTAGTTTTCGATCGCGTCGTCGTTCCACCAAGACAGGTTGGGCATGTAGGCAACGACCGGAATGTCGGGGTAATCGGAGCTGATTTCGGCCACGGCCGCTATGTTTTCTGGGTTGCCCACAAACCCCACTTTAAAAATCTGCACCGGTACATCTTCCAAGGCCATGCGGGCTTGCTCGGTGACGGCCTCTTCGTCGAGCGAAAAATGCTCAAACACTTGGGAGGTGTCGCGCACATAGGTGCCGGTCATGATCGACAAAGCGTGCCCACCGACGGAGGAGATGGTCGCAATGTCCGCAGACAAACCGCCCGCGCCGCTGGGGTCGTTGGCGTTGAAAGCCATGACACAGGCCGGGCTGGAATCTTCAGGGTCTTCGAGAGGCGAGGGGGTGGTCATGGGCTATTACAATCTTTTTTTATTCTAATTGGCGCTGTTGGCGCCTGACGACAAGTGACTGACTATAAAACCTGGATGTGTCTGATTTGCGGTTGGATGTACGACGAGGCCCTCGGCTGTCCTGAAGACGGTATTGCCCCCGGCACTTTGTGGGCCGATGTGCCAATGAACTGGGTTTGCCCGGAATGCGGCGCGCGCAAAGAAGACTTTGAAATGGTTGAAATTTAAAGTCGCTCGATTTTTGAGGTTTTGACCACCGCGTAGCGGGCCAGTGTGCGCTCGCGGGCTTCTGCGTGGTCCACCAGGGGCAATGGGTATTGACCTTCCCCTTGACCGAACACCACCCCCGCCGCCTGCAGTTCCAACGGCGCCGCCAGCCAGGGCGCATGGATGGCCTTGTCTGAGAGGCCCGCCAATACGGGGACGTAGCGCCGGATGAATTGCCCCTTGGGGTCGAACTTTTCACTTTGGCTGATCGGGTTGAAGATGCGAAAGTAGGGCTGTGCATCGCAGCCGCTCGAGGAGGCCCATTGCCAGCCGCCATTGTTGGCGCTCAAATCAAAGTCATTGAGTTGGCGGGCAAAATAGGCCTCACCCCAACGCCAATCAATTCCCAAGTCTTTCACCAAAAAGCTGGCCACCACCATGCGCAGGCGGTTGTGCATGTAGCCACTGTGGTTGAGTTGGTTCATGGCCGCGTCCACCAAGGGGTAGCCGGTGCGGCCTTCGCACCAACGTGTGAAATGTTGCTCAGCCAGGGGGCCTTGCGCCCATTCAATGGCGTCGTATTCGCGCTTGTAACTGTGGCCGACCACTTGCGGATGGTTGGCCAATATCTGTGCATAAAAATCGCGCCAAATGAGTTCACTGAGCCAAGTGGCCGCGCCGGGATTCGTCGTGGCCAGTTGGCTGGCACGAGCGGGTTGGTTATCCAAGGCCGCACGGGCCAAGGCGCGAATGCTGATCGTCCCAAACCGCAAATGGACGCTCAAATAACTGGGTCCTTTGATCGCCGGAAAATTACGCGCTTCCTCGTAGGCGTTGAGCCGCGGCAGAAAGTCTTGCAGCAAGCGTTGCGCAGCCAGGGCGCCGCCGTGGATGCCCAGTGCATTGAGTTCGGTGGGCTCAAAGCCCAGGTCGGCCAAACTGGGCCAGTGGGTTTGATGAGGGCCATCAGGAATTTGGGGTATTTGGGAGGGTTGGGTCGCTTGCGTTGCTAATATTGGCTGGGCTTTAGGCGCCAAGCGCCCGCTGTTGGCGGGCGTCACCCCCCCCCGATCGGCCACAGCGGATTCGTCCAGTTTTTTAAGCCAGGCGTTTTTGTAAGGCGTGAAGACACCGTAAACGCCGCCGCTTTGGGTCAAAATTTCGCGTCGTTCAAACACCACATGGTCTTTGAAGGTGAAAAAATCTTGACCTTGCTGAGACAGCTGGGTGCGCACTTGGGCGTCACGCGCCAAGGCGGCGGGCTCGTCGTCGTGGTTGGTAAACACCGCTTGGACGCCCAATTGCTGGGACAACTTGGGGATTTCCTCGGCCGCCACACCGT
>Ga0208381_1000793_pt1 | contig 10115 bp, 10 predicted proteins | sample CryBogCBE13Jul09_FD_184572 | JGI IMG/M metagenome (GOLD analysis project Ga0208381, IMG submission 184572) | Freshwater microbial communities from Crystal Bog, Wisconsin, USA - CBE13Jul09 (SPAdes) (version 2) | ecosystem: Environmental > Aquatic > Freshwater > Lake | place: Crystal Bog...
AGTTGGCGAGCGATCAGCATCTACCTCGAACCGCAATTTCGAGGGTCGTCAGGGCAAGGGTGGACGTACTCACTTGGTGAGCCCACTTGTTGCAGCCGCCACAGCCGTGCGCGGAACTCTCTCTTCACCAGCAGATTTGTAAGGAGTAAAGACCATGGAAAAATTTATTTCACACACGGGAACTGCTGTTCCACTCCGTCGTTCAAATGTAGATACAGATCAAATTATCCCTGCCGTCTACCTCAAGCGAGTCACTAAGAGCGGATTCGAAGACGGTCTCTTTGCTGCCTGGCGTAATGACCCAGAATTCGTTCTCAACAAGCCAGAGTATGCAAAGGCCACCATTCTGGTAGCAGGCGCAGATTTTGGGACCGGCTCGTCTCGTGAACACGCAGTATGGGCGCTTCAAAATTACGGTTTCAAGGCAGTGATTTCTAGTCGCTTTGCAGACATCTTCCGCGGTAACTCGCAAAAGGGTGGATTGCTCACTGTTGTGTTGCCACAAGAACAGGTCGAAGAGATCTGGGAGGCAATCGAGAAGAATCCCGCCACCGAAGTTACAGTGGATCTCGAAGCCAAAAACGTCCGTGTGGGAGAGAAGAGCTACTCATTTGAGATCGACGATTACACCAGATGGCGTTTGATGGAAGGCCTTGATGACATTGGCCTCACATTAAAAAACATCAACGATGTCAGTGCCTATGAGGAAAAAAGAGCGATTTTTAAGCCTAAAACACTGCCTGCCAAGATTTAATCCAACAAAAGTTGGAGATACATTCGAAAGAAAAGCAGGAGTGAAAAAAACTCTCAACTCAATATTTAGAGTTTTTTACGCATAAAAAGTGCATTTTTTGGTTGTTGCAAAGAATTTTTTCTCTTGCGACACGCCCGTACGAATGTCCACCCTTTGGCGCTCACCCGCGTAGATTTCCCATCACGTAGGCAAAAGCCTAAGAAATACGCGTATTTAAGGGGAAATAATGAACAAGGCCCAGTTCATCGCTTATTTGGCACCACAGTTCGGTGACAGTAAGAAGGAAGCTGCTCGTGCAGTAGATGTAGTTTTTGATGCAATCGTTCGCAATATCTCTAAGGGCGACGATGTCATGATCAACGATTTCGGAAAGTTCAAGAAGGTTGATCGCCCAGCTCGTAAGGGCCGTAACCCTTTCACAGGCGAGACAATTCAGATCAAGGCAAGCAAGAAGGTTCGTTTCCTTCCTGCGAAGGCGCTCAAGGAAGTTATCTCTGGCGCACGTAAGTTGGAAGCTGCACCAAAGCCACCTGTAAAGGTTGTTGCTAAGCCTGTTGCTAAGCCAGCAGTAAAGAAGGCTCCTGCTAAGAAGGCAGCAGCAAAGAAGGTTGTTAAGAAGGCTCCTGCTAAGAAGGCAGCAGCAAAGAAGGTTGTTAAGAAGGCTCCTGCTAAGAAGGCAGCAGCAAAGAAGGTTGTTAAGAAGCGTTAATCTCTTTTCACCATCTCGCATTACCCAAACAAGGGGGCTAGCAATAGCCCCCTTGTTTCTTTTCTACTTTCTCTCATATATAACTCTTCACGATAAACTCAACCCATGGAGATGATGGGGGAGTTACCGGTTTATGATCCGCCATCAGGTAAGCCGCTTGGCTCTAATAGAACATTTCGCGTCGGTGCATTTTTTGTCATTCCACTGCTAAAACTCTTCACTAAACGCGATTGGCGCGGAAAAGAGAACATTCCACAAACCGGCCCGATGATTGCGATCTCCAATCACATCTCCTATGCCGACTCACTTATTTTTGCCCACTTCCTTTATGGCAATGGTCGCGCGGTGAGATTTCTTGCTAAATCTTCGCTCTTCAAAATCCCGGTTATTGGCTGGGTATTGCGCCATGCAGAACAAGTTCCGGTAGACCGGATGGGCGAGGGCAAGGCGGCTAAGGCGTTGCCGCATGCGATTGCTTTCTTGCAAGCGGGTCACTGTCTTGGGGTATACCCGGAGGGGACGCTGACTCGAGATTCAGAAATCTGGCCTATGAGGGCTAAGACTGGATTAGCTCGCCTGGCAGTCATGACTAAGGCACTAGTGATTCCATGTGCTCAATGGGGCGCGCAAGATATTTTGGCTCCGTATGCAAAGGTGCCTCGACTCTGGCGTCGAACTCGGGTGAGTGTTGTCGCCGGAGCTGCACTGGATTTCTCGCCATGGTTTGGAAAACAGGATGATCATGAGGCAATGGTCGAAGCCACTGCCTACGCAATGCGTGCGCTTACCGCACTCCTTGAGGAAATTAGGGGAGAATCTGCTCCGGCCGAAATTTTTGATCCACATACATCTGATCTGCCACGGTATGGCAATTTTAAAAGAGAGAAGTAGGAGAGTTAATGTCACGCGTCACCGTATTGGGCTCTGGAGCTTGGGGAACAACACTTGCACAGGTGCTCTGCGATGCTGGCCATGATGTTCTGCTCTGGGGTCGAAACGAGGGCGTTGTAGCAGAGATCAACAATCAGCACACGAACTCTGGTTTCCTTCCTGGCATCGTCCTGCCGACCAAGCTTGCGGCGATCTCTGACATTGACGAAGCTTTCGCCTTTGGAGAAGCTCTTGTGTTGGCTATTCCTGCTCAGAGTTTGCGTGAAAATTTGCGGGCCTGGTCAGATCGATTCCCGCGCAACCTGCCGATCATCTCAACCCTCAAAGGCATCGAAGCAACAACGATGGCGCGAATGACCGAAGTTGTTATTCAAGAGCTAGGTGTGTCACAGCACAGCATTGGACTCATTACCGGTCCAAACCTGGCCGGGGAGCTAGCGCTGCGCCAACCTGCCGGAGCAGTCGCGGCTTCAGAAAATCCCGAGATCTCACAACTCATAGTGGATCTCTTCTCAACCAAATATTTCCGATTTTATCCTTCGCAAGATCTTGTCGGTTGCGAACTTGCAGGAGCAGCCAAGAGCGTCATTGCGCTTGCGGTAGGAATGACAATTGGAATGGATCTTGGCGAGAACACGCAGGCAATGGTGATTACTCGTGGACTCTCAGAGGTGGCTCGATTTGGCGCCGGCTATGGCGCAAACCCACTGACCTTCCTTGGGCTGGCTGGCATGGGCGACATCGTTGCGAGTTGTGGCTCTGCACTCTCGCGTAATCGCACATTTGGTGAAGCATTTGGACGAACCGGTTCTATGGAAGCTGCACGCGCAGAGGTGGCTAAAACAGTAGAAGGCGTTGCTTCGGCGAGTGCAATTCTCGAATTGGCCCATCGCGTTGGCGTAGAAGTGCCTATCATTGAGGTAGTTGCTGCATTTGTTGCTGGCGGAGTAACTCCGCAAGAAGCGATGGAACGACTCATGACTGTCAGTACACGAGCGGAGATCTAATGCCCAAGATTCGCGTAGGCATTCTTTGCGGTGGTCAGTCGAGTGAGCACGAGATCTCCTGTATTTCGGCGGCTGGTGTTTTCAACGCAATTGATCGCGACCGCTTTGAACCGCTCTTGATCGGAATCACACGAACTGGCACTTGGGTTCACATCGCTAACGCTGATTCCCTTGTCATCTCAGAAGGCCAGATGCCGGAAGTCAATCCAGAGTTGCCCAAAATCACCGTCGATATTCATGGTTTAGCTTTAGCGCGAAGCCCACTCAATCTAGATGTGATTTTTCCAATGCTCCACGGTCCCTATGGTGAAGACGGAACAATTCAAGGTCTCTGCGAGATTGCGGGGATTCGCTATGTGGGATCAGGTGTTCTCGCCAGTGCCGTTGCAATGGATAAGTCATTTGCAAAACCAATCTTTCAATCGCATGGACTGCAGGTTGCTCCAGGAGTTGTTCTTAATAAGAAAAACTGGAACCTCGATCAGCTTCAGAACATGATCTATCCGCTCTTTGTAAAACCTGCACGAAGTGGCTCGAGTCGCGGTACTACTAAAGTAAAAAGAGCCGAAGAACTATCTGCGGCAATCGCAGAAGCTTTTGAATTCGACACCAAGGTTTTAGTTGAGGAAGCCATCGTTGGTCGCGAGATTGAGTGTGCGGTCCTCGATGTTGGCGGTGAACTTCGCGCAGCTCCCATCGGTGAAATTAAGATCGTTGGGGATCATGAGTTCTATGATTTTCAAGCGAAGTATTTAGACGACGCTACTGAGGTAGTTTTCCCGACCGATTTGCCTGAGGGAGTAGAACGTTCAATTCAGAGTGCCGCCATCGCCGCATTTGAGGCGGTAGGGTGCGAAGGGTTGGCGCGGGTGGACTTTTTCTACACCGCTAGTGGCGAGCTGGTTATCAATGAAATTAATACGATGCCGGGATTTACGCCGACGTCGATGTTTCCAAAAATGTGGGCTCGGGCTGGAAAGAGTTATTCAGAGATCATCACTCACTTGCTCGATGCTGCGTTAGCACGCCCGCTCGGCGTGACGCGCTAATCGCAGCACATATCAAGAATTGGTAGTGATTAGTAGACAGTTACTGGGCAGGTAAGAGTTCTGGTAATTCCTGGAACCGCTTGGACCTTGGAAAGAATAGAACGACCAAGTTCTTCCATGCTTGGTGATTCTGCGCGCATGACTACGTCGTAGGGGCCAGTGACAGCTTCTGCGAGAGTAACTCCAGAGATTGCACTGACTGCTTGGGCTACGCTGCCGGCCTTGCCGACATCGGTTTGAATCAAAATATAGACTTGTACTGACATCGCTCGTTCCTCACACTGGTGTGATCGCGCACTGCTATGTGCCGATCTCGTAAGCGTTAGGCTACTCGCAATTGCGGTTCGGGGAAATACATCGAGAGTGAAACGGGGGAGCCTTGGCCAGTGAAGCAGAGCTCATAACCGCCATCTCTCAGGTCTTTGCAGCCCCCGCTGACTCAGAGATTATTGTTGGTATCGGGGATGATGCAGCCGTAGTTCGATTCGCTGCAGCTGTAAAGGGAGCGAGCGTTGGCAGGTCTGAGAAACACTTAGTTCTCGCCGCCGATATGGCAGTTGAAGGCGTTCATTTCAATCGCTCGTGGTCGACACTTTTTGAGATTGGCGCCAAAACCACTGGCGCAAACCTTGCCGACATTTTCGCTATGGGGGCCAAACCTCGCTACATATTAGTAAGCGCGGCGCTGCCGAGTGATTTTACGGTGGAGCAAGCCCGAGAGCTTGCGACCGGAATCATGGATGAGGCATCTAAGGTCGGCGCGTTAGTTGTGGGTGGCGATTTAGCGCGATCGGATAAGAACGCATTGGTGCTATCGCTCTCGGTCACCGGTGAGGTGCGAGACCCAATTACGAGATCTGGCGCGCAAGTCGGAGATCTTGTCATTATCAGCGGATATCCCGGTCAATCAGCGGCGGGACTTGAACTTCTTCGTGCTGGCATCAACGACGAACGCACCGCTGAACATAAGCGTCCAACTATTGATTATGAAGCAGCTACTGCCTTTGCTCTTGCGGGCGTGAGTTCCATGATTGATGTGAGTGACAGTCTGGCGAGCGAACTCGCGCATCTTGCACGAGCCTCGGGTGTTGGGATCGAGATACTGTCAGATCCTGCGATGAATGTGCACGGAGGCGAAGACCATATTTTTCTCGCCACAATTTCTCCGCAACTACCAATGCCACGTCAGGCAATTGAAATCGGGCGAGTCGTCTTTGGAAAAGGGGTGCGGATGGATGGCGCACCGCTGATTCATAACGGCTTCAACCACTTTGATGCGCCGGAAGAGTTTGGCGAAGACTTCCGCTAACGCGTGAGATGAGCTCGAATTGCTCCAGGGCGATTAGTAATCAGAACGTCAACGCCTAGTTCGTTGCAGTAATCAGCGTCTTGCGTCCGATCAACGGTCCAGACAAATAGTCGTTGAGCCCGCTTGCTCTTCTGAACGAAGCGGGCGATTACTGGAAATTTTTTCAGAGATTCAATCGAAGGGCCAAGCGAGCGATCTTTTACGAGCCTAAAGGCGAGCCAGTGCGTAGATAAATAGACCGCCGGAATTCCCAGCCTTATGGCGCGACGCGTGGCCAACCAAGAAAATGACATGAGGACAATGTCGATTCCACTTGCATCAATCTCGGCTTTTCGGGCGCACAGAATGCGCGCAATAGCTTCTTCGACGGCACCTTTACTCGGCACTGGATGCTTAGTCTCTAGCGCTAGATCTTTCTTGTTTGCTAGTGCGATATCTAGAATTTCATCAAGGGTAAGAATGGGATATGCAGCGCGAAGTGCCTCGAAGGTGCTTTGGGAAATAACGAGTGGTGAATTCGCAATTCTGGTGAGGTCAGCATCATGCCAAGCGACGACTACGCCATCTCGAGTGACTCGTAGGTCGCACTCAAAACCATCGGCGCCTTGTTCCACTGCGCCAAGATAGGCAGCACGAGACATCTCCGGAAAATCGGAGGAGGCACCCCTATGGGCGTAAATTTTCACGGTATGACAACTTCACTTATAGAAAGAGTGAAGGGTTAGCGTGTGACTTTGCCAGCCTTCATGCAGGTTGAGCAGACGTTCTGGCGCTTGGTTGAGCCGCCAACAATTGTCTTGATGCGCTGGATATTTGGATTCCAACGGCGACGTGTCTTACGCATTGAGTGTGAGACGTTGTTGCCAAAGCTTGGGCCTTTGCCGCAGATATCGCAGTTCGATGCCACGTTGGACTCCCTTTTCTCGGTTTAATAAATTCACGTTGATCCGTAAGCGGCAAAGATTACCGCCAGCAGGGGGTATCTGGCTAATTTGTCCGGGTTCGCTCGGGTTCTCACGGCACACCCACCTAGAGCCACCCATTACTTGGCACAATAGCCACGTGAATAGCCAGCCCAGCGCACCCAGTCTTGAGAGAGACCTCAGCCGGGTTCTGGGCGATAAAACCGCGAAGGCGCTAGAGAAATCCTTTGGGATCACCACGGTTAGGCAACTACTCGAGCACTATCCGCGGCGGTATGTGGTTCGGGGTGAGTTGACCGATATTGCCGAACTGAGTGATGGGGAAGAGGTCACGGTGTTGGCCGAGATCTCGGCCGTCAATCTGCGTCGAGCAAGCGGGCGAACAATTCTGGAAGTCGTCATTACCGACGGTTCGGCCAAAATGTGGCTCACCTTCTTTAATCAGCCCTGGCGCGAAAAGGAGTTGCGAGTCGGGCGCAGCGGAATGTTTGCCGGAAAGGTTGGAGTCTTCAATGGCAAGCGCCAGCTCTCGCACCCGGACTATCAATTAATCCCAGATGGCAGCGATGTGGATGAAGCGATTGCGGGATTTGCCGGAAAGTTCATCCCCGTCTATCCATCGGCCTCCAAATTCCCGTCATGGAAGATTGCCCAATGCGTAGAGATTGTTCTTGATTCACTTGACCCAATTCCGGATTTCTTAAGCGAAGAACTTCGCAAGGAATTGGGATTTCCCACTCTCGATGAGTCCATCAGGTGGATACATCAACCCGACTCACTCGAAGGAGCTTCGCGCTCGCGTGAGCGATTAACTTTCGACGAAGCGTTGCTCCTGCAACTCGTACTCGCGCAACGTAAGGCTAGAACGGCGCAGGACGGGGCGATCGCACGAAGTGCGAAGGCCGACGGGCTGGTTGCTGAATTTGAATCGCTCCTTCCTTTCACGTTTACAGATGGTCAGCGCGAAGTAAACGAAGAGATTGCTCGCGACATGGCTAGTTCGCATCCGATGCATAGGTTGTTGCAGGGTGAAGTTGGTTCTGGAAAAACTGTTGTAGCCCTTCGAGCGATGTTGATTGCCGTTGATGCTGGCGGACAGGCAGCGCTCCTTGCGCCTACCGAAGTTTTGGCACAGCAACATTATGTGACGATCAAGAAAATTCTTGGCCCACTTGCAGAAGCAGGCACAATAGGAGGGGCGCAACACGGGACCGAGGTAGTGCTGCTTACCGGTTCGATGACAGCAGCTCAGAAAAAGGCAGCGCTTGGAAAAATTAAGAATGGCGATGCCGGCATAGTTATCGGCACGCATGCTCTACTCAGTGCAGGAGTTGATTTCGCAGATTTAGCTCTCGTGGTTGTTGATGAGCAACATCGCTTCGGCGTGGAACAGCGCGATGCCTTGCGCGCCAAAGCAGCACAACCACCTCATCTTCTTGTTATGACCGCAACCCCGATTCCGCGTACCGTCGCAATGACAATATTTGGTGATTTGGAAATCTCCACGCTTCGACAATTACCGTCTGGTCGCACACCTATCGTTACGCATGTCGTTCCGTTGAGCTCAAAGCCGCATTACTTGGATCGTGCATGGCAGCGCGTGATCGAAGAAGTTGCTCAAGGGCATCAGGCCTACATCGTCACACCGCGCATCAATCCGGATGAGATTGAACCCGCAGGAATGAGTGAACGAGATCGTGAAGTTGCCAGATTAATGGCAGGGGATGATGGGCAAGGCGATGGCTCAGAGAAAGAGAATGAGGCCGCCAAGATTCCTCTGACCAGCGTTGAAGAATTGGCGCCGGAACTTGCGCTGGGCGCGCTCAAAGGGCTCAAGGTTGCACCATTACACGGAAGACAGAGCTCTGATCTGAAAGAGGAGACGATGCAGGCTTTCGCTGCCGGCCTCATCGATGTGCTGGTTGCTACAACTGTGATTGAAGTAGGAGTCGACGTTCCAAACGCATCAATGATGGTGATTATGGATGCGGACCGATTTGGTGTTTCACAACTCCATCAACTTCGAGGTCGCGTTGGTCGTGGTGGAGTACCGGGATTGTGTTTATTGGTTACTCGAACCGAAGAGGGTTCGTCATCAATGGCACGACTTGAAGCGGTCGCGGGAACGCTCGATGGCTTTGAACTTTCGGAAATCGATTTAGAGCAGCGCAGCGAAGGTGATGTCCTTGGTAAAGCTCAATCTGGAGTTAAGTCGCATTTGCGCTTGCTCAAGGTGTTACGCGATGAACCGCTTATTTCAAAGGCTCGACAGGTTGCTACAACTCTCATTCAGCAAGACATGACCTTGTCACACCTGCCAGAATTAGCAGCAGTGGTGAATCAATTAGCAGCGGCTGCACCGAGCTCATTTGTGGAAAAGGGATAAGAGATGCGAGTCATAGCGGGAAGTGCCAAAGGTAAAACACTGCTCTCACCTTCTGATACCCGAGTTCGCCCTACCTCCGATAGAGCACGAGAGGGGCTCTTTTCATCGCTCGAATCAGCATTCGGAAGTATTTCAGGGCTATTTTTCCTCGACCTCTTTGCGGGAAGCGGTGCTGTTGGCGTGGAAGCAATCTCGCGCGGCGCAGCGATCGTGCATGCGGTCGAAGCCGAGGGCGATGTCGGCAACCTGGCTCTTTCAAATTTCGCATTGGTAAAGAGTCCATCCGGAAAGTCACGAGTCTTTCACATGAAGGCACAGGCCTTTTTAGATTCCGATCACGCAACAAGTAGCGATGGTTACGACATTATCTTTATGGATCCGCCGTACCATATTGATAATGCAGAGATCGAAGCGTTGCTTCATGCAATCATCGAACGAAATATTCTTAAGCCGCACGGGCTCATTGCGATAGAACGTGAGACAAAAGGTTCTCCTTTTAGCTGGCCCGAGCCATTGGTGCTTGAAAAAGTACGCTCGTATGGACAGGGAAGTATCTTCTACGGCGGTTACTCTGCTAGCGTTTTACCGTGAAACGCGTTGTCTGCCCAGGATCATTTGACCCTATTACCTACGGCCATCTTGATATCATCGAACGCGCGAGCAAAATGTTCGATGAGGTTGTCATCGCTGTTCTTGTGAACAAGACCAAGTCATCGCTCTTCACAGTGCCAGAGCGGATCGAGATGATCAAGGAAGTCACAGAACGTTTTTCAAATGTCCGAGTCGACTCTTGGTCTGGACTTCTCGTGGATTACTGCGTGACCCAAGAAATTCCGATTATCGTCAAGGGGCTGCGGGCTGTCACCGACTTTGACTACGAACTTCAGATGTCACAAATTAATTTTCAGCTTAAAGGGATCGAAACCCTATTTATGTCCACGGCTCCGGCCCACTCCTTTCTCTCGTCATCGCTCGTGAAAGAAATCGCCAGTTATGACGGCGATGTATCGAGTTATATTCCTGCTCCGCTCGTAGGTCGATTGCGTGAACGGTTAGCGCAAAAGTCGGCTAGCAACCTGAAAGAAGA
>Ga0208381_1000797_pt1 | contig 10074 bp, 9 predicted proteins | sample CryBogCBE13Jul09_FD_184572 | JGI IMG/M metagenome (GOLD analysis project Ga0208381, IMG submission 184572) | Freshwater microbial communities from Crystal Bog, Wisconsin, USA - CBE13Jul09 (SPAdes) (version 2) | ecosystem: Environmental > Aquatic > Freshwater > Lake | place: Crystal Bog...
CCCCTAAATAAATTCATTGCAGCATGTGTATGCGCATTGATAAGGCCAGGAGTTACTATATGATGGTGAAGCTGAAAGTGTTGAGTGGTTTGATAAAGTGATGTTACTTTTTTTGTTTCTATAATATCAATGATTCGATCCTGATTGATAATGATCGAATGGTCTTCAAGCGTTATATTGTGTGGCCTAACGGGACAGATCCATTTAGCAGAAATAATCGTGCTGACATGTTGGATTTGAGAATCTGCCATTAACTATTATTCGAAGGGATGTTTAAGAACGATCGTTTCGTCACGCTCAGGGCCGGTCGATACGACATGAATTGGCACTTCGCATAATTTTTCTAATGTTTTGAGATAATGCTGCGCATTTTTGGGTAACGCATCCCATGATTTAATGCCGAAGGTATTTTCACTCCAACCATCCACTTCAATCAGTATAGGTTTACAACGTTCCACTTGATCAGCACCCAAAGGTAGCAGATCTATTTTCTTACCATCTAATTCGTAACCTACACATATCCCAATTCTTTTAATGCCATCTAAGACATCTAATTTTGTAATACATAAACCTGAGAGACTATTAATCATAGCAGAGCGTTTTAATGCCGCAGCATCAAACCAACCACAACGTCTTTTACGCTTAGTGACTGTGCCAATTTCTTTACCTTTTGTTGACATTTGATACCCAGGAGTATTTTCAGTTTCGATATCAAGCTCACTTGGGAAAGGTCCGCCACCTACACGCGTTGTGTATGCTTTAGTAATACCTAAAATATAATGCAGCATATGAGGGCCTACACCAGCTCCTGCAGCTGCCTGTCCTGACACACAATTCGATGAGGTCACATAAGGATAAGTGCCATGATCGATATCTAAAAGAGAGCCCTGCGCGCCTTCAAATAATAAATTCTTATTCTTTGCATTTGCTTCATAGAGTTTTTGTGAGACATCTGCAAGATAGGGTTTAATTTTTTCAGCATGCGTCATCGAAAGGTCGAATTGTTCATTCACATCAATCGGATCTTTTTTTAAATAATGTTGCAAGACAAAATTATGATAATCCATCACTTCAATGAGTTTCTTTTTAAATGAATCTGGATTAAGCAAGTCATATACACGAAGGGAACGACGTGCAACCTTGTCTTCGTAAGCAGGGCCAATACCCTTACCCGTCGTACCAATCTTAGCTTCTCGCATCGCTTCTCGAGCTTGATCAAGTGCGACATGATGTCTTAAAATTAAAGGGCAGCCTGGACTTACAAATAAACGACTCTTGACCTCGATGCCATCTTTTTCAAGCGTTTTAATTTCGTGAAGCAAATGTTCAATATCGAGTACCACGCCATTACCGATGAAACAATCAACGTTATTACGAATAATGCCTGAAGGCACTAAATTTAATTTATATTCTTTTTGATTAGATCCTTGGCCAATGACTAGCGTATGTCCGGCATTATGTCCGCCTTGAAAACGCACGACACCTTCCGCATGATCGGTTAACCAATCGACAATCTTACCTTTACCTTCATCACCCCATTGCGTACCAATGACTACTAAATTTTTTGCCATCTTAAATTAAACCGTTTTCACTTTCCACGCTTTGGGGGCGTCTTGAATCAAGATTCGATCACAATTATTTTCGGCTGCATTCATATTTCCAAATAAATCCATCGCTACGATTTCACCTTGTTGACGTAAAGACTCAATCGCTTTTTGTAATTCAGCATCGTTTACTTTGGGTGCTAATATAGCTTTCGCTTTTTTTCCGCTTGGAAATAAAGTGACTATATTTTTTAAGTCCATCGTAAACCCTGTTGCAGGGCGATTGCGGCCGAAAGAAGCCCCAATATTGTCATAGCGACCACCAAGTGCAATGGGTGAGTAGCAATTCTCCGCATAGACAGAAAATACCAAACCGTTATGGTATTGATAGCCACGAATATCACTCAAATCATATGAGATTTTAATTTGATTGTTTTTTAAAGCTTTATCGATTTGATTTAAAAATTGCAACGCATTTTGAATCGCTTTATCTTGTGGCAATGCTTTCTCGGCTTCATTTAAGACATTCACATCGCCATAAAGATTCACCAATGCAATTAATGCATCACGATTTTTTTTATCTATCGATTTAGTCAAACCAATAATTTCTGATTTGTCTTTTTTCTGTATCGCTTGATATAAAAGATCAAGCTGATCGCGTTCTATATTAGATGACGCAATCAAAGTTGTGAAAATATCAAGATGATTAAAATCAAATACTGTATTTTTGATGCCTATAGTACTGAGTGTTTTAATCAGAAGCGTTTGAATTTCAAGATCAGCCTCAATTCCTTTAAATCCGTAAAGTTCGGCTCCAATCTGAAAAGGCTCTCTTGATTGAAGAAAACTTGCAGGTTTTGTTCTCAATACTGAACCTGCGTAAGACAGTCTTGTGACTTCGTCATTCTGAATAAGGTGTGCATCGATCCGGGCGACTTGAGGCGTGATATCAGCACGAACCCCCATAAGTCTTCCTGATAATTGATCAACGACTTTAAATGTATCAAGGTCCATATCTTGGCCATTGCTATTTAAAGATTCAATGTATTCCAACATAGGAGGAATGACATAGAAATAACCATGCGCTTGATAGAGGTCAAGAATAGAGCGTCTTAAAGACTCAAGATAGACAGCATCATCGGGGAGCATGTCTTCAACATAATCTGGGAGTGTCCATTGATTCATCGACTATCGACCTAATAATAAAAAAATTAATCCTAATAAAAAAGACATCAAACCCATAAAACGAATCTGACCACGTCTCATTGTAATCATTTTTTTGAAAGTCTCACGCCACCCTTCTGGAAAACATAATGGCATCAAACCTTCTAATATCAACATGAGACCAAATGATGAAAAAAGCCAATTTTTCATCATTATTCTTTTTTCTTCCTTGAGCTTCGCATGTATTTCAAAAAGTCAGAGTTAGGATCCAAGACCATGACATCCGCCTTATCTTTAAAGCTCTTCTTATAAGCTTCGATGCTACGATAAAAAGCATAAAATTCTGGGTTTTTAGAATATGCATTTGCATAAATTTCAGAAGCTTTTGCATCACCCTCACCTTTCATCTTCTGTGCTTCTTTATATGCTTCCGCAATAATGACATCACGTTGCTTTTCAGCATCGGCACGAATTTTTTCTGAAGCTGCGAAACCTTGAGATCGTAATTCGTTGGCTACAGATTTACGTTCGGCTTCCATACGCTGATAAACAGACTCGCTCACTTCCTTAGGAAGATCTACACGTCTTAAACGCACATCTAATATTTGAATGCCCATCGAGCGTAAATCTCGATCAGCTCGCTCTGTGAGAATTTGCATAATTTCTCCACGCTCACCTGAAACAACATCATGTATAGTTCTTTTACCAAATTCAGCTCTTAATCCATCATTCACCGTCTGTGAGATTCGTCTTTCTGCTTGCACTTCATCACCTTTCACTGATACATAATATTTCGCAGGATCAACAATTTTCCATTTAATAAATGAATCCACGAGTACGTTTTTCTTTTCACTTGTAATAAAACGATCTGGCTCTTGCCAATTAAGCGTCAAAATACGATTGTCAAAAAATTGCACGTTATCAACCAAAGGTGTTTTAAAATAAAGGCCAGGTTCTTTTTTGATAGAAATAATTTCGCCTAAGCGAAATACGATGGCATATTCTCTCTGATCAACGGTAAAAGTAGACATCGCAAGAATCACGATGCCAACTAATAAGCTTACTAACAAAAAGGTAAGTTTTCTCATGCTTTATCTCGTCTCTCGATCTCGTGATTTAAATGCATCACGTGAACGCTCTAAATTTTGTGAAGGGGTCTGAGCCTGATTAATGTCAACCTGCGGCGTAACATTGACTAAAGGTGATGTCACAGGAGTCACTTGCTGAATCAATTTATCTAAAGGCAAATAAAGCAGACTATTTGAATTTTTTTGATCTACAAACACTTTAGATACGTTCGATAAAATTTGTTCTTGAGCTTCAATATAAAGTCGATCACGCATCACTTCAGGAGCACGATTATATTGCGTTAAAATCTGCTCGAAGCGGCTTGCATTGCCTTTCGCTTCATTTTCCACTCTTAAACGGTATCCTTGGGCTTCTGCTGTAAGTCTTGACGCAGCGCCTTTAGCTTTAGGAATGATATCGTTAGCGTAGGCTTGACCTTCATTTTTTTGACGCTCTAAATCTTGTTTAGCTTTAACTGCATCATCGAATGATGCCTGCACTTGCTCAGGCGGCTGTGCATTTTGCATGGTGACGCTTGTCACATTAATACCTGTGTTATAACGATCTAAAATTTCTTGCATCAATTTTTTAGCTCTAACTGCAATCTCTTCACGGCCTTCATATAAAGCAAAATCCATTTTACTTTTACCCACAATTTCACGAATCGCAGTTTCAGCAGCACCTCTCACAGATGATTCCGCTGAACGATTATTAAATAAATAATCTTCTACCGACTTTAAGTTATATTGCACCGCGAATTGAAGATCGATAATATTTTCATCATCGGTCAACATTAAAGACTCTTTAAGCTCTTTAGATCTAGCAGCGCCATCACCTGCTGAGCGATAACCTACCTCTATGGTTCTTACTTGCTCAAGATTAACCACCTCCACTGATTCAACAGGAAATGGAATGTGCCAACGAGGACCTGGCATGGTGACTTCTGTATTTTTTCCAAATCTTAAAACGACACCACGAGATCCTTGATCCACTATATAAAAACCGGTTGCCGCCCAAATTAAAACAATAATAAGAAGGATAGATGAAATCGGAAAATGATCATTGCTTGGCTGAGGGCTTGCATTCCCTGTGTTGGGTTTAGATCCCTTTTGTGGAGCTTCTTTTTTTCCAAAGATTCGGCCAATTTTTTTGCCTAAATCATTGAGCAATTCATCAAGATCTGGAGGTCCTTCTTCTTGATTATTATTTTGCCCAGGGTTCTTTGCCATAAATTTTTGTCTAACTATTGATTAAGGGGGTTTTCTTCAAATAAATCGGTTTCTATTATTTGCTTTGAAGCATATATTTCGAGGATAGCTTCTTTTAAAAGTTCAATCCCCTCGCCTGTCTTCGCAGATAACTGAATAGTTGAAATTCTACCATATTCATCCCTTTCTTGATTTGCCTTTATATCAAGCCTATCAATCTGATTTAAAACGAGAATTTGAGGTATTGAAGAGGCTTTAATCTCATCTAAAATCTTATTGACTGCGATGATTTGCTCACCATGATTGGGGTTAGCCATATTGACGACATGAAGCAATAAATCAGCCTCTCTTGATTCTTCTAGCGTCGATTTGAAAGCTTCAATTAAAGTCGTAGGGAGCGCTTTAATAAAACCCACGGTATCCGAAATGACACACTCCACACCCTCCTCGATAAATAGCTTTCGGGATGTTGTATCTAGTGTTGCAAAAAGCTGATTCATCGCCAAAGCATTGGCGCGGGTGAGCTGATTAAAGAGTGTTGATTTACCTGCGTTGGTATAACCTACAATTGAAATATTAAGCACATTCGAGCGACTTCTTTTTTTGCGCTGCATGGTGCGTTGTCGCTTTAATTTATTGAGTTTTTCTTTTAATTGCTTAATTCGAAGCCTCAGCATACGACGGTCGAGTTCTAATTGTTTTTCACCTGGACCCCCTCTCACACCAATACCACCCTTTTGACGCTCTAGATGGCTCCAGCCTTTAATGAGGCGAGTGGACAAATGATCGAGTTGTGCTAATTCGACTTGAAGTTTACCTTCGTGACTTTTAGCACGCTTTGCAAAAATAAAAAGAATGAGTGCTGTGCGATCAAGGATACGCGTACTCAAGAATTTTTCTAAATTACGTTCTTGAGAGGGGCTTAAATTGTGATTAAAAATCACAGTGTCTGCCTTAGACTCTTGGATGATAAATTTAACTTCTTCAGCTTTTCCTGAACCTAAAAAATATTTTGGGTCAGGTGCCGATCTTTTGATATTAACCGTGCTGACAATTTTCATGTCAGCACTTAATACTAACTCTTTAATTTCCTCGACACTCTCTTCGAAATCATTATCACCAAAATTAATACTGATGACACAAGCAGACTTACCTTCATTTGGACGTTCAAACATTAATCGTCATCTGTTGAAGACTCTATATTGACATTGCGCATGGGCACAATGGTTGAAATAGCATGCTTATAAACTAATTGACTGACTGTATTTTTGAGAAGAATAGCGTACTGATCAAAAGATTCGATATTGCCTTGTAATTTAATACCGTTCATTAAATAAATAGAGACCGACACATGTTCTTTTCTGAGTTGATTTAAAAAATCATCTTGTAAATGTGTGCTCTTTTTATCCATAGTCAATCCAAATATAATTAGTAAAGATTTAAACGCTTCAAAGTTTCATCCCGCCCTAATATGGCCATCACAGCATCAATGCTTGGGGATTGTGCAATACCTGTCAGAAGTACACGCAGTGGCATCGCAAGTTTTGGAAATTTAATTGCATGCGACGTCACCACTTCATTCATAGCATTATGAATGGCTTCTTTCGTCCAATCAATCTTAATTAAAGACGTTTGAAAAGTTTTTATAAGGTTTAACGCTTCGTCATTAATATGCTTTGCAAAGTCTTCTGGATTGGGTTTTTGATATTCAAATATATAAAGAATATCTTTCGCAAGATTCGTTAAATGATTTGCACGTTCACGATGAATCTCAATAGACTTCATCAAAAGGTCGGCATCAATGGGTTTGTTAATAAGTGCTTTCAAATAAGGCTCGATAACTTGACTCATGCGATCGAGTGGTAATGTTTTGATGTAATGGCTATTGAGCCAATCTAATTTTTCAGTATTAAATTGTGCAGATGAAGAAGTAATATGGTCAAAATCGAACCACTGACAAAAATCTTCCATACTAAAAATTTCATCGTCACCATGACTCCATCCTAGGCGCGCTAAATAATTAAGAATGGCTTCAGGTAAATAGCCTTGATCAAAGTATTGCATCACACTCACAGCCCCATGTCTTTTAGATAACTTTTGACCGTCATCACCTAAAATCATGGATAGATGGGCATAAGCTGGGACTTCTGCATTTAAAGCTTTTAAAAGATTGATTTGACGTGGCGTATTATTAATATGGTCATCGCCTCGAATGACATGTGTCACTTTCATTTCCCAATCATCAATCACCACACAAAAATTATAAGTGGGCGTGCCATCAGATCTTGCAATCACTAAGTCATCGAGTTCTTCATTCGCAATGGTAATATCCCCTTTGACTAAATCACGCCAAGAGACGACACCTGATGTTGGATTTTTAAAACGGACCACTGGTTCAATGTGTGGTGGAATGGAGGGTAAACTTTTTCCAGATTCAGGTCGCCATTTACCATCGTATTTTGGTTTTAAACCTGCTTTCATTTGTGACTCACGAAGCGTTTCCAATTCTTCTTTGGATGAATAACAAAGATAAGCTTTATCTTCTTTTAATAATTGATCAATATATTTTTTATAAACGTCCATGCGTTTTGTTTGGAATATTGGACCTTCATCGTAATCAAGATGAAGCCAAGTCATACCATCCATAATGGCTTGAACAGCTTCAGGTGAAGATCTTTCTAAATCCGTATCTTCAATACGTAAAATAAATTGGCCTTGATTTTTTTTGGCATACGCCCAAGAGAATAATGCAGTCCTCGCACCTCCAATATGGAGATAACCTGTGGGGCTAGGCGCAAAACGTGTGACAACAGTCATAGGGATTTCTTCTTAAACATTAGGACCTGCAAACAAATCATGTTGATCATAAGACTCAATTTTAACATCGACAAAATCACCTGGCTTTAAAAGCTTGCCATCGCGTAAATAAACTTTGCCATCAATATCAGGGGCATCTGCCATTGATCTTGCAATGGCGTAATCAGCTTCATGACCATCTACCAAGACGGTGCATATTTGGCCGACTTTATTTGCAAGTTTTTTATGGCTAATTTTGGCTTGCGTTTCCATAAATCTTTTTAATCGCATCTCTTTAATTTCTTCTGGAATCTGGCCTTTTAAAAGATTAGCGCTCGCACCATCGACAGGAGAATATTTAAAACAACCCACTCGATCTAATTGTGCTTCTTCAAGAAAATTAATAAGTTCATCAAATTCGGCTTCCGTTTCCCCTGGAAAACCTACAATAAAAGTACTTCGTATGGTGATATCAGGACACACTTCTCTCCATCGATTAATACTTAGAAGATTATTTTCAGAGCTCGCAGGTCGCTTCATCAATTTTAAAATGCGGGGGCTTGCGTGTTGGAAAGGCACATCAAGATAAGGCAAAATCAAGCCTTCTGACATCAAGGGAATCATGTCATCCACATGAGGATATGGATAGACATAATGCATTCTGATCCACACACCTAAAGACCCTAAAGCTTCAGCCAAATCATAGAGTTTGGTTTTGATAGGGCGACCATTCCAAAAGCCACTTCGATATTTCATATCTACGCCATAAGCACTTGTATCTTGTGAAATCACTAAAATTTCAGATACACCGCTATTCACCAAAGTTTCAGCCTCGCGCATCACATCATCAATCGAACGACTGACGAGATCGCCTCGCATGGAAGGAATAATACAAAATGAACATCGATGATTACAGCCTTCTGAAATTTTTAAATAGGCGTAATGTTTTGGAGTTAAACGAATACCTTGCGGGGGCACTAAATCACTAAAAGGATCATGGGGTTTTTCTAAGTGAGTATGAACAGCCGTCATCACTTCATTTAATGCATGTGGACCTGTGATCGCGAGTAAATTTGGGTACTCTTCTTCAATGATTTCTTTTTTGGCACCCAAACAACCGGTGACAATCACTTTGCCATTTTTTTTAACCGCTTCCCCTATGGCGTCCATCGATTCTTTAACGGCTGAATCAATGAAGCCACAAGTATTAACAACGACTAAATCAGCATCTTGATAGGATTTTGAAATGTCATAACCTTCCGCACGAAGCTGAGTCAAAATGCGCTCAGAATCAGAGCCTGCTTTAGGACAACCTAATGAAACAAAACCTACTTTAGGAATATGGGACGCCATTAACCTTCAACAATCATTTGCGTAATAGCTACCGATGCGACACCTAATCCAATAAGGGAGACTTGAAATATGGTTGAACGTAACTCTGTTTTCTTATGCAGTCCTGGAATCAAATCTGCAATCGATACATAAATCATACTGGAAGCCGCAAGCGCTAAAATATAGGGTACCCAATTCATCATAGATTCTAGAATAAAGTAAGCTAAAAGCCCGCCTAATACCGTTGAAAAACTTGCGACAAGATTAAAGATAAAAGCTTCTTTTTTCTTATATCCTGAGTGAAGCAGAATTAAAAAGTTACCCACTTCTTGAGGGATCTCATGCGCAATGATGGCTAAAGCTGTCACGATACCTAAACTAATGCTTACCATAAACGCTGAGCCAATTAAAATACCATCCACAAAGTTATGAAATAAATCACCGACCATAATCATGCTTCCACTACGTCCTTCGTCATGAGCATGCGGGTGTTTTTTTGAAGCATGATCTTCATGATGGAGATCATGCACTTCGCAATGATCCCCATGACAGTGACGCCATAATAATAATTTTTCGAGGACAAAGAATAAAAGAATGCCGAATAAAACTACAAAGGTTGTCGTTTCAATATTCGTTGTAAGTTTAAAAGCATGAGGTAGTATTTCTAAAAAGACGGCACCCAACATGGCCCCTACCGCGTAACTCACCAAATGTGAGACAAGGTGTGTTCTCGTATTAAGTGTCACAAGCGCTGCTGTGGTGACACTTAATAAGCCACCTACAAAGCAAGAAAATAAAATCCAAAGAAGTGTGTTCATAAAATCAAATAGAAATCAGAGATTTGAGCATTATATCGAAACTAAAAAATGATGGGCTGTCTTTATGATTCAATCCAAATGAGCGAAGCCATGCGACCTGTTTCACCATCTCGTCGATATGAAAAATAATCTTCATGTTGCGCA
>Ga0208381_1000800_pt1 | contig 10068 bp, 2 predicted proteins | sample CryBogCBE13Jul09_FD_184572 | JGI IMG/M metagenome (GOLD analysis project Ga0208381, IMG submission 184572) | Freshwater microbial communities from Crystal Bog, Wisconsin, USA - CBE13Jul09 (SPAdes) (version 2) | ecosystem: Environmental > Aquatic > Freshwater > Lake | place: Crystal Bog...
TTCTGCACATGCAGTGAGTTGTCCTGGTTTTATGAAGCAATTCACACCTCTTGCGCTCGCACATCTTCACAGGGTCACCGAACTCTTTGAAGTACTGATCAACAAAGGGATCATCCTTTCGCACCACACCGCTGAAGAGTGTGCCAGAACATACGAAGGATTACAGCTTTCGTGGGCTCTGCACGAAGGAATTACTGGTACTGATTTAACAAACGAATGGGTACATATTTTTAGGCGAACCTACGGGGTCAAATAGCCCTTCAAGAATCCCTAAGTATCTGAAGTTTTCTGGGCACGGTACTCTTATGTAGTGAACAAAGGGATAATCGCACTGCTCGGATCGGGAGAAACTGCTCCGGGGATGACCCGTATTCACCGCGATCTACTCAGTCGATTGGAACCAAAACTCGGAGTCACAATCGACACCAGCTACGGTTTTCAGGAAAACGTTGCTGAAATGACTCAGAAGCTTGTTGATTACTTCCAAACTTCACTCAACCTTGCAATGAAGCCCCTCAGTTTCACATCCTTTGACTCAGCGACGTCTCTAGAGAGAGAACTGTTCAAACAACTGGTTCGAGAATCGAATTATGTCTTTGCCGGACCCGGTAGTCCTAGTTACGCAGTTGCGCAGTGGTCACGTCTAGGTCTCGGTGATGACTTAGAGGCAGTACTTAGAAACAACGGAACCGTCATTTTCTCCTCCGCAGCTGCACTCAGTCTCGGAAAGTTTGCTGCACCTATTTATGAAATTTATAAAGCTGGTGCTGAGCCCTACTGGATTGATGCACTCAACCTTCTTGCACTAGCTGGACTCAACTGTGTAGTGATCCCTCACTTTGATAACAAAGAAGGCGAAGGTTACGACACCAGTTGTTGCTACTTAGGACTTAGGCGATTGGAAATTCTCGAGAGTCAACTACCAGCCGGCACCGCAACCCTGGGAATTGACGAGCACACTGCTGTCATCATTGACCTCGAGCAAGGAACGCTCAGCGTCCAGGGCAGGGCCAACGCGCACTGGCGCATGAATGGTGCAGAGATGTTGCTGGAGAACGAGAGTGTTACGCCTCTATCGCAGCTTCAAGGTTTCAGTCCAACAGTGGCGTCAAAGGACATCGAAGTGCAATCGACCGAGCCACAGAGCCCTGCGGAACTTGCTGAAGCAATTTCGTCGGGTTCAGACAGTGCGCCAAGCTACCTCGCCAAATTGGTCCTCATGGCTGAAACAGGAGGCGAAGGCTTCATTGATCCAAGTTCAATTGTTGAAGGCATCCTTGCTGCACGAGTGCAGGCACGAAGTGACGGCAACTACCAACTTGGCGACGACCTTCGAGACATCCTCACACGCGCTGGCATCGAGATCAAAGATGGCGCCAATGGCACCTCTTGGTCAATTACTAAGAACAACTAGCTGACTGGCACTTCTAACGTTTTTCTGTAAGCCTTTCCACGGCTTGAGTTAAAGACACTCTGTACACTTCCCACCTGCCAAAACTCAGCTTCACGAGCTGTTGGTATGCCATCGGCATCAAGCCCGTCACAGATCCCCATCCAGGTAGTCCCAGAAAGCCTTTCATTCACAACTCTTTCCACGATTTCCTGGGGAATCTTGGAGGTAACACCACAATGCACTCCTCGGTCTTTGGCTGCCTTCATGGCTTCTTTGGTGCGCTGGCTAATGAGACGCCTCTCATACTCAGCAAAAGCCGCAATTACTTGGGCCTGGACACGTCCTGCCGGGGTTGTGGTGTCGATTCCTAGATCAAGTAGGACCAGTGACCAACCTTCTTTCTCAGATTGCTCGAGGAGTGAACAGAGGTCAATGACGCTACGGCTCAACCTGTCGAGCTTCGCCACAATCAGCACGTTCGCCTCACCTGATTTCAGCTTCGCCAGACAGTCGAGCAGCATGGGCCTCTTAGTCATGTTCTTGCCCGACTGAACCTCACGCATCACTCCGATGACCTTCGCGTCAATGCGGGCCGCGTAGCCCTCACAGCGTGCCACCTGGACGTCAAGGCCCAAGCCACTCTCCCCTTGCTCGGATGTGCTCACCCTCGAATAGATCAATGCTGACGTTGTGATTGCGTTTCCTAGGTCGAAAGTCACATTTCTGCATTCACAGAAACTCGAAACATCTTTATTTCGAACACACAGTCTATGGACAGAATAAGAAACTTATTTTACGGAAAGGCGACCTCCGACATGCCTCCTAAATTCAGTTCCGTGTTGAAAATAACCATTCTTAGGTTCAGTTGAAATGACGTAAATGTTTTTTGAAATCTCCGTTCGACATTAAATGAGCCCCTCTGCGAAACCCGTCTCTGATAGAGAAAATGTGGTCACATCGGGGTTGAATTCGCCAACGACATTTTCAATAGCGCAGCAAAAGCCTCAGGAGCAAACAAAGAACCCCGGGCACTAGGCCCGGGGTTCTTTAGAACTACTCCCTTTCGGGAAACTACTTAGTTACTAGTAACAGTAACTAGGGCAGTTGTAACTGTCTTAGAGATCACAGTGGTGATCGTGATGTGTACAGCTGCACCGTTGTTGAACAAGTAACTAGCAGCTGCATTAGCGCGAGCTAGCGCAATTGCCTTTGTTGTTCCGTAACCAGTAATTGTGATGCTTGCACCATCGTTGATTGATGAGATCAATCCCGATAGAGCTGTCTTCGCTACTGGTGACAGAGCAGATACAGACTTCTGTGATGCAGTCACCTTAGAGAAGGTAGCAATAATTGGTTCTGGTGTAAGTGAGTTGTATAGAGCTGAAACTGTTGCAGCAGGGCTTAGTCCGCTGAGCAAGTTTGCAGCCTTAACACTTACGGTGTAGTTGCTTCCAACAGTGAGGCCAGCAATGTTGCATGTAACCGCAGGAGCAAGAACCACTCCGTAAGTTGCATTCACACCACAGGCAAACTGTGCGCCAGTGAGCTGGTCAGTTGCGGTCACGATGTAACCAAGTACTGGTACTTCAGTTGTTGAAGCCACAGCACCGAAGGCACCAGCTGTAGGTGTCCAGGAGATCTGGAGACCGTTAGCGTTACGTACTGCGGTTACACCAGTTACTGCCTTAGGGTTACCGAAGGCTGCAGCCACTACTGGAGTGCTTGCAGAACCAGCACCAACAGCGTTGTTAGCAACAACTGTGACTGCGTAGTTGCTTCCCGCCACCAGTGCAGGGCACAGAGCTGAAGCAACACCAGTGATGGTGCAAGTCACTACTGCACCAGTTGTGGTGTTAGTGGCCTTAACGGTGTAGCTCGTTACAGCAGATCCACCGTTTGCAGCAGGTGCAGTCCAAGTAACAGTTGCAACGTCACCGTAGGTGGTGTTGAACGCAGGGGTCGCTGTTACACCAGTTGGTGCTCCAGGGACCGTGTTCGTTGTACCAGTTACTGCAGTCGAAGCAGCAGATGTTCCCGCAGCGTTCGTTGCGGTCACAGTGATGCTGTATGCGGTGTTAGCAGCAAGCCCGGTCAGTGAAGCACTGGTATTTGCACTAGTTGCAGTTACTACAGCACCAGTAACTGGCGTGGCAGTGATTGTGTAAACAGTCACTGGAGTTCCAGCTGAAGTTGATGCAGTCCAGCTAACTGATAGTGCGCCAGCCGTTGCAGTTGCAGCTGCAGTTACACCAGTTGGTGCACTTGGCACTGCGATTGACATGGTCTTAGCAGCTAGTGCTTCGCTCGTTGCACTTGTACCAACAGCGTTAGTAGCGACAACGGTAACTGTGTAAGAAGTGTTGTCAGCAAGACCAGTCAATGTGCAACTGGTTGCAGTTGCAGCAACAGCTCCGCAAGTGGCTGTTCCAGCGGTCACGGTGTATCCAGTTACAGATGATCCGTTAGTGCCAGCTGTAATTACCGGTGCGTTCCAGTTCACGACAAGCGATCCCTTGGCTATTGAGGTAACACTTGTGATCACTGGAGCAGCTGATGGAGCAGTCCACAGTGAAGTGGTAGTTCCGCTAACTGCCGTTCCAGTTGTGTTGTATGCGTTGAATGCACGGACGGAAACAGAGTAGGTCTCGTTTGTGAGGCCAGTGAACGCGCATGATGTTGTTGTGCTTGTGCATGTGACTACAACACCATCGGTCTGACCAGTCAACGTTGTTACGTAACTTGTTACAGGCAATGAGTTTGTAGTGGCTGATGCGGCAGTCCAACTGATTGTTAAGCTTCCAACAGCGCCGTAGGTATTAATGATCGAAGTTACGCTGCCCGGGGCAGCAGGGGCTGCAAGAGCGGTAACAGTCGTTGCGCTACCAACGTAGTTGACTAGCGCGGCTTGTGCTGAGTATCCAGCAACATTCGTGGCAAAGACACTTACATAATAGGCACTTCCACCAGTAACACTCAGAGTACATGAAGTGCTCAATCCTGTCAGAACTGATGGACAGAACGTTACGTTTGCAGCGTTGTTGTTCACGTGTGTAATTGTGTCAACATAAGCAGCGTTTGTACTTGCAACTACAACGTAGTTAGTAGCGCCTGGAACTGCTGTCCAGTTGACGGTAAGTGTGTTCACACCAGTTCCACTCACCATTGCTGCAGCCTGTGAGGTTGTGATGCCCGATGATGCACTCGTGATGTCGGCTGGGGTTGCAACGTAAGCAATTGAAGGTGTGATAGCAGAACCTACAGCGTTCGCAACATTTGCAGTTACTGCGTAGCTAGCACCAGTAGGTACAGCACAGTTATAGACAACTGTTGCTGAATCCGATGAAGAATCTGCTGAACAAGCTGTCACTGTGCCAGTTGCGGTGTTGGTTGCGGTAACCGTGTAAGTCACTGGTGCTCCGCCGAATGTTAGAGCAGTGCTCGATGTCACATTGGCGAGGACATAGCTACTAATTGTAACGGTATGAGCAGTAGGGTCTATTGCAGTAATGCGAGTTCCGTTAGGTATACCAGCACCAGCAACAATCATTCCAACCTTTAGTGCAGTACCACTGTCGACAGTTGCGCCTGATGTACTTCCGTCGAACGTTAGAACGTTATTTGTTCCCGCGGTTGGAGTAGCTGAATATGCAGTGGTTGAAACTGTGTGAAGTGCAGTTGCAGTGCCTGAAAGTCCACCTGAGCCACCAGCCGTGTTAGCTGCAGCTGTGAATGATGCCTGCACAATAGAAATTCCAGCGTAGGTATAAGAAGCCGCTCCAGCAGAGGTTGACACTGTGGAGAGACTCGAAGGAACTACTGCGTTCAAGAAACGAGTTCCAGAAATTTCAGAGACTGTGTTTGCAGATCCAGCAGCATTAAGTGCGGTCACTGACCATGTGTATCCGCTAGCAACCGTCGAAGTAAGTCCAGGAATTGCCAGTGAGTACGTAGTGGTTGAAACTGTGGTGTTTATAACAGTTGTTCCACCAGCTGTAGCAGTCACGTTGTAGGTAACTGGGTATAGAGACGAAGTTGCAACTGAGTTCCACACGAGGGTGAATCCTGTTGTCGCAGCTGATCCGGCAGTTGTCTGTGCGTAGACGCGTACGTACGAAACATCACTTGGTACAGATGCGGTAGTAGCAGTTGCCCACGATGACGCAACGCCAGTAGCTGAAACTGAGGCAACTTGGAATGTGTAGGAACCACCCAGGACAAGTCCATTGCTACCGTAAGGCAGGGTCAATGTGGTTGCGCTAGTTGTGGTCGTGTACGTTCCGTTAGTTCCACCAGTTACAGACACCTTGTAGGTGTTCTTCGCACCGGCAACTGCGTTTGCGTCAGACCAAGCAAGTACGAACGCGGTCGTAGTTGCATTCACTTGAGCAGTCACAGCGACTGGAGCGGCAATTGGCTGCACCGCATTCGAGTTAGCAGAGTAGGCACTTGGACTACCCGTTCCGTTAACTGCTTGAATGTTGAAGACAATCGAAGAACCATCACCTGTGTCAGCAAATGTGCCTGAAGTTACCTGGCAGAGTGCACTTGTTGACTGCAATGCACCATTGGTGTAACCAGAGGTTGTTGAAGTTGAAATCAAGTTTGTAGTGTCAAGGCAGATCAGTCCACCAGCGCCATAACTGTTAGCAGAGTTTCCTGTCGTCAAGGTTGTCACTCCACCAGTTGTTAGGTCTGTGGCAGTAGCTGTGACTACGTATGTAGCAACACCCATTCCTGTTCCACCTGCATTAACAGGTGCAGTCCAACTGACGTTGATCCACTTACCAGTAAGCGTTGATGAACCGTAAGCGGTTGCAGCTACAGCTGTTGGGGCACCAGCAACCGTACCGGTTGTGAATACTCCCTTACCGGCAGTAGATGAACCGTTTACGTTCACAGCTGTTACTGCGATTGCGTAGGCAGTGTTAGCTGCGAGTCCAGTAATCACACAGTACGTAGAGTTCAGTGTTGTGGCTGTGCAGTACTTAGTAGTACCGGCAGCGGAAGTCGCCGAAACAACGTATGGCGAGATCACAATCGAGTCTGTCGAACCAGTAGTTGTAACGGCAGCGCTCAATGTAAGTGCTGTGGCGCTGTTGATAGATACTACTGTTCCAAGAACTGCTGAGCTAGTGGAGTCATAGACCAATTCACCTGGGTAGATTCCAGCGGTTGGGACAGTGAGTGTCGTGCTATTCGAGCTACCCGCGGTAGCAGTGACCGTAGCAACAGTTGGCATTCCAACGCCACCTGAGTTTGCAGAACTGAAGTACACAACAATGCTTGTCCCAGCTGCAGTTGCGGCTGTTGCACCATAGTTAGCAATAGTTCCAACTACTGGAGTAGCAGGCACACCGGTTGCCAGAATTGCTGAAGTTGCAGTTGAAGTCAAAGATGACCCAAGTGCGGTGTTGGCTGTCGCTGTGGCTGTGTAAGAGCCTCCTACCGTTAGGCCAGTAAATGTACATGTTTGGCTATCCGCGCCACTCGAAGTAATGCAAGTTTGAACAGAGCCGTCAGCACCTGTCAACGCAATCGTGTAGTTCAAAATTGGGTTGAATGTTGCAACGGCAGTTGAGGCCGTAACACCAGTTGAATTACTGATCGTTGCTGTTATGACACCACCAACGCTTGGCGTTGAAAGCGCTACAGATGGTGTAGCAGGGAATGTCGAGCTTGCACCAACAAGTGTGTATGAACTACCCGCCGTCAAAGTAACGGTGTTGTAAGTGGCCAATGTTGTGTAAGAAGTAGCACCCAAGGCATTCACTGCTGCCACCTGGAAGGTGTAGCTGGTTGCAGTCATCGCAGAAACTGGAATCACTAGGAAGTAATTTCCAGTTCCTGTCGTGTTTGTCTTTGTAGCAGCAGACACAGAGTATGTCAACGTAGTTCCGTCACTGCCAAGTCCAAGAACCGTGTATGCGGCGGCATCTGGTGATGCACCGTGACTGTCATTCCAAGAAAGAAGTATATCTCCAGCAGCGTCTGTGCTGATGTGGTTATTCGTTGTGGGGTAGAGCGCTGTAATGGTGCCGCTTGCCTTTGTAGGTGTAACGGTACCTTGTGCGCTTGTAACACCAGCTGCATCTGTTGTGCTCAACTTAACTGCATATCCAGTATTCACAAGGGAACCAGCAACCGTGCAGCTCGTTGCTGTGGTAGCAGCTGTGCAGATTGTTGCGCCAGTGAGACTGTTAATCAAGTTGTAACTAGCAACCGTGTATGGCGCAGTACTTGTGCTGAGAGAAGTCCAAAGGAACGTAACTGTAGATACACCGTATAGGACAGTTGGATTCGCTGGAGTTACGTCTACCTGGGTTGCGGTTGACGTTTCTTTTGCTGTTCCAGCTCCGATGGCGTTTACTGCAGCAACTCGTGCTTCGTAGTAGCCAGCTGGGAGGCTGCTAAAGGTGTAACTCAGTGTTGATGCCGTTACCGTAACTGGGTTACCTACTGTGGTTATGCAAGTTGACTGAGTTGTCGATGAGCAAGAGTAAAGCTGTACTGAGTAACCTGCAATGGCGCTACCACCAGCGAAAGCTGGTGCCGTCCACGCAACAGTAATTGAGCTATTAGTCGTGTTCGAGATCGTCGCAGTTGCAGGTGCAGAAGGTACTGGACTTCCAGCAGTAATTACGCTGGTTGGGAATGCCGCAGCACTTGCACCAACAGCATTGACTGCTTGAACAGAATAGGTGTAATAGGCACCTGGAGCCACAGCGAACGCGTTCGCTACGTAAAGAACGTTTGATCCGACAACGATTGGAGAACCTGTAGCGGTACAAGTGTTAGACGCAACAGCAGCATTAGTTGCACATGTGTAGAGGGTAACAATTTGTTGTGTAGCATTACCTGAGGCGCTCGCAGTCCAGTGGTCAGAACCTGTACCTGTACCGAGTGTCAAGTAAGAAGTTGCCGTGTTGTAAGCACCAGTCGGAAGCGATGTTGGAGCTGCAGGAACTGCAAGGTTGTTAATTACGTTTGTTGCAGCGGTCTGCGTAAGACCAGCGTCGTTAACCGCAATTACAAGAATAACGCCGTTGTACCCGAATCCAATTTCGCCGTTTGATGCTGTGTTGTTGCCACTATGCGCTAGGTCAATTGCAATGTAGCAAGAGGTAGCAGTCACGGTTGTGCAGGTAAATGTTGTTGCCCCGGTTGAGTCTTTGACTAGGTATTGAGAAATTGACGTTGCACCAGTAGCAGAAGGTGCGGCCCATGAAACTAGAACATATCCCTTGGCGTTGACAGTTGTTGCAGTTGCAGTGAATGCAGATGGCTTCTGTCCAACAATGAACGCGTTAGCAGCAGTTGTATCCGCTGTTGAACCAGCAGCGTTGAACATTTCAATAGTTAAAACAACTGAAGTTCCTGTAACGAATCCGGCACTGGCGTTACTAAAGGTACAAGTAGAGGCAGCTGCAGATGCAGTCGTGCAAACGACGTTGTTACCCCATAAAACTGACCATTTTGTGTTCTTAAGACTTCCATCAGCGGTCACGCTCACTGGAGTTGTTGCAAGAGAAACGGTTGTGTTACCACCTGATTGAGTAACGACTGGCGCTCCTGTTGGAGCTGGCGGTGCATTAATTGAAACTGGGCTTGATGCAATGCTCGTTCCGCCCGTGGTGAGTGCTTCAACATAGAGATTTGCTGGAGCGGTTGCCCATGTTGGAGTAAAAGTGCAAGAAGTTGCGAGTGGGTTAGATGTGGTGCAAACAACAGTAGCGGTAGAGAGAGTAGCGCTATTGGTTACTTGGTACCCAGTAATTCCAACACCGTTGCTTGTAGGTGCGGTCCAAGCAACCGTGATTGCGCCTGATCCATAGCCAGAGCTCAGGTAGTTGTCAGTTGCTGAAATGCTTGTTGGAGCGTTGGGTACTCCACCTGGAGTAACTGCATTAGATGAGGAAGAGGTTGCAGCTGCTGTGCCAGATGTAGTGGCAGCGTATGAAGTCAAAACGAATGTGTAACTCGTTCCGTTGGTCAGTCCGATCACCAGGCAAGACTGTGAAGCACCAGCCGAACCTGTTGCAGCGAGAGTCACCGAACATGTAATCGATCCAGGAGTAGAGGTCACTTGGTATGCCTTGTTGGTTCCGTCAGATGTGAAAGCAACTGTTGCAGACCCTGAACCCGTAACTGTTGCTACAGGCACAATGGCTAGTGAGGGCGATGCAGCAGAGACAGTGTCGGTTCCTGCAGTACCAGCAGTGACTTGCGGAGTTTCTGTAAATGTGTAAGAAATGCCTGTCGTCAAGCCAGTGCATGTACCCGTACCAGTGCCAGACGATCCTGATTGAAGTGTAACGGTTGGGCATGTTCCAGCGTTTGATCCTGATGCTGGGATAGCGGTAATCAAGTACTTAACGTCTAATGCAACACCGTCAGCGGTAACTGTGACTATCGCAGAACCGCCAGTCGTGCCCATGACCGCTGTTGGTGCTGTTGGCGCAGCAGTTGCACTGGCAACACCTGAGAACACTGCGAGCCCAGCGAAACTAAGCGCAATTGCGCAAATTCCACGAGCGATGGTTGATAGTGACTTTGACATTTTCTCTCCTATGTCTTTTCGATTTGAAGTACTAAGGGTCGGGTTAGTTGCAGAAAAGTTTGAAGCTGCGTTTGCAGATCCATTCTCTTTACGACTTCCAAATCCTGACAAGTACTTC
>Ga0208381_1000804_pt1 | contig 10033 bp, 13 predicted proteins | sample CryBogCBE13Jul09_FD_184572 | JGI IMG/M metagenome (GOLD analysis project Ga0208381, IMG submission 184572) | Freshwater microbial communities from Crystal Bog, Wisconsin, USA - CBE13Jul09 (SPAdes) (version 2) | ecosystem: Environmental > Aquatic > Freshwater > Lake | place: Crystal Bog...
ACCTCATCAAGGTGAGCTTCCTGCATGAGGGCAAAAAGGTCCTCCTGGTTCCACACGCCCCACGGAAGAAGTCATTCGCCAAATTTTTTGGAAGAAAAATGTTCCAAAATTTTCCATTTTGATATATTGTAAAGATTTTCTGTATTTCCCGTGCTTCCATCATGTAGTGCTTTTTAATTCTACACATATGACTCTAATACATCACGCACACCAAATAAATTCTCATAGCACGTTGTTTTCGGAAAGTTATGTTCCCAAACGTGCGCCCCCCCCACCACTAATTTAACTAAATATATTATAAAATCCCTTGTATGCCGAAATACAATGAAATGAAACTATCCCCGGATAGAGGAGCTCACTACAAGTAAAACAAGCTATAGTAGGCTATCTAATACTCTTTCAGTGAATAGTAATGTCTCATATACTGAAATGAGCACGTTTGTAAGAGGGGCGTACTGGTTTCTGCATGATAAAATCACTTGTATGCCGAAATACAATGAAATGAAACTATCCCCGGATAGAGGAGCTCACTACAAGTAAAACAAGCTATTATAGGCTATCTAATACTCTTTCAGTGAAAAGTAATGTCACATATACTGAAATAAGCACGTTTGTAAGAGGGGCGTAATGGCTTCTGCATGATAAAATCACTTGTATGCCGAGATACAATGAAATGAAACTATCCCCGGATAGAGGAACTCACTACAATTAAAGCAAGCTATTGTACGCTATATATTTCAATCTTGGTAAGACTTTATGCAACGCGAAATAGCAAAAAAATTTAAAGTGAAATACTTATTTATTTAAACTGCCTACAGCTGTACGAGGCCTCCTCCCTAGGCGCTGGATATGAATGGGATGAGTATTCTGGGTACCGCTCTCGATAACCTTGAGTCTGCATGAATTCTGGATAATTAGGATGCGACTCCAGGTAGTTATGATGACCATGGCTGCGGGGATGTCGCGGTGCCTCCTCCCACCTAGGTGCAGGGGGGTAACTACGGCTATCCGGATAGGATTGGTGAATAGGTCTTGGTTGCGGTCCAATATCTCCGTAGCGTGAAGAACCGTACTCATTCGAATAATTATGCCCTTCTGTATCAACATACTGTCCCTGGCTACGGGGATGTCGGGGTGCCTCCCACCTAGGTGCAGGGGGGTAACTACGGCTATCCGGATAGGATTGGTGAGTAGGTCCTGGTTGCGGTCCAATATCTCCGTAGCGTGAAGAACCGTACTCATTCGAATAATTATGCCCTTCTGTATCAACATACTGTCCCTGGCTGTGCGGATGTCGCGGCGGCTCCCACCTCGGTGCAGTGGGGTAACTACGGCTATCCGTGTACGATTGATGACAAGGTCCAGGTTGAGATCTATTGATATCGTATGATGGGGCATAATCTGTTGGATAGGATTCCATTTTCGTGTCAACGAATTGTGGATGACGGGGAGGATGTGATGGCTCCGCTGTTTGAGGGCGCCATTCATGTCTCTCAGAACAAGGTTGCGACAAATTTTCACGCACTACACCAGTGGTTCTTGTCTGTTTTCTCTGCTCATGATAATTCTTTAACCAAATAAATTGTCATAAAGAAGTAAGATTTTAAGTTCTGTTACTTACAGAGGGTGGCGGTTCATGGCCATGAGGTTCACTCTCACTAGGCTCCGCTTCATCAACTAGCTGACTAACCGGCGGAACGGTTTCGCGAAGTTGGTTTTTGTTCGACATAGCTTTAGATTTTTTCGCTCTTTTCACCGGAGGAGAACGCGTTGGAGTAAGTTCGTTGCTCACTTCCTCTGAACCTTCATGACTTCCTTGTTCTTCACGACATGCAGCATCTTCTTTGATCTGCTGTAACTTCTTAGCCTCTCTGCTTAACTTTAGTTCTAACAACCTCTTCTCCCTCTCAAGAATTTTGATCTAGAATTATCGTAAAAGAAAGAGTTGGATAAAATAATAATGAATATAAGTTATACTTGTTTATTTTTCTCCTCTATCTCCTTTTTGTGTGCAGCATGTATTTTTTCAATTTTTCCCTTCAATTCTCTCTGCAAGTAAGAATTAGATATTCACAATACAGTTCGATAGCATATCATATTCCAACTACTTACGATTTCTTTCCTTTCACTAAGTTCAACAGTTTGAGTCGACTTGTTCATTGTTGGCGTCAAGTGCATTTTAGGAGTACCATCTACGCTACCGCTGGGAGTAAAAATCGGACTTTGATGTAGTTTCGTCTCCAGTAAATCGTGCATTGACAAGTTTCTCTCATTTGCATATTCTAATAAACGCTTGAAAAGATATTCTTTACTGGAATTAGGTTTCTTTTGATAGCCACATTCTCGGAGCCTTTGGATAATAGTATCCCGATCAATTTTCTTGAATAAATCGTCAACAAACAAATTCTTTGGGCTAATGCTATTACTTTCCTCTCCAAATAACGTCTTTACGACGCGGTTCTCGGATGATGATGAAGCCTTACTGGTGGTACTGAATATTTCATCTTCAGCGTCATCCCAAGATTGTTTCTTTCCCAAGTCATTATTTTTCTTAGTCTCTTCCATATTGTGTCGTTTTTGATTTTCACTATTGACCGAAGGATTTCTAGTGTCTCTGTGCAGCCCTCGTCTTGGATCATATATCCAACGGTTTACGTCCAAATATGTCTTGTAGGACCTAATTGTAACAACGTAGTTCTTATGAGGTATTAAGTGTTGTTAGTAATCAACTTATACGTACATGCATATTTCTGCGTGAACACTTTCAGGTAAAAGAACAGCTGGATTTGTAAATTTGTCATTCATCCAAGGAATAAAATTAAAAACGCGGTAACAACGGCGATTAAAGAAACAAAAAACTACAGCATCTAGCCTAGGCTTGTTACATCGCGTTCTCCACAGAGCGACTAAAAAGTAATTAGTTAAAGCTACAAATGATTCTTTTGGGGGAGCTAACAAAGTTTGAGAATCACGAGGTTCCCAGCATATCATTGTGTTGCACATATAGCCTATCAAAAATAAAAACATACTATAAATAGTTATTTTAAGTATCGTTAAACAAAATTTAAGAGTGCATACCGCAGTTTTTGTTACTAGAATAATAGCAATAAAAAACATCGTATCCAAATAATATAGGATTAATATTATCTTGACCCTCTATTCGCCAACTTGAGCCAAAAAATATTGACCTGTTGCGCATCCGGTTAATTATATCACCACCTCTTTCCTCAAACACAGTCATGGATATGCAGGAAGCTTCCAGCTGAATACTTTCAAAAGAACAGATACGATTTGAAAACCACCACTGCATATATTTTACATTAATGACTTACATTTTAGAGTTTAAGTGGGCATCCCTAAGTACTCGTCCGATTTCTGCAGTAGTCTTTGGCCCGCTATACACCTTATTTATGGAAAAGCTTTTACTCAATTCACTCTCACCCATTATAAGCTCCCCCGCATCAAAAGGTTCTTCGTCCGTGTGAATTCGAGTGTCTTGTTCGTCATCCAACTCACAAGGTAAGTCAAAGTCTGGACCGTCTTGCCCTCCTTTAGCTTCCATTTTACTGAGAAGTTTTGCACGTGCTATTAAGTCCGAATAGTGCAAGGCGCACAGTTTCTGGGTACTACTCGCAGATAAATCCTTACTGTCAAAGATCACATTACATTTGTGAAAGCAACACCTAATTGAATTCTGTGTATTACGTTCTGATTCTTTTGATTCATCAATATGCAATCCATCAACATTTAATTCAATAACTTTAGGGACAAAAAGAGTCCTTTGATCATCCCCAGCACTCTCAGCTATATTCGCAGGCAATGATTTCTCCAATGCCGATACCTCAATTGTATCATTAACTTGTGCTCCTTCTGCAAACCTAGTATCATGTATAAGTTCTGAATAATCTACCTCCAACGTCTTCTCCATTTCTAGCAAATTTTCACTTAATTCCTCCATATAAACCAATTAAATATTTTCACACGGAAATACTAGTTGAAGTAATAACTAAATTTTAAAAAAAAAATTTAGAGGTAATATTTGATCTGGATAATATGAAAGTAGAAGCAAGATTTTCAAGCGAATTGCTTAAATGTATTCTTCTCCATTATGTTTCTGTACATGGATATACTTTTCTTTAAAAGAGTTGAAGAAATGATGGAGAATGAGCCGTTTGACTGGTAAACGTATGAATATCTCTTGGGCAACATCCTTAATTTTATTTAAAAGTTCATGGTCCGATAAAACCAAACTATACGAAAAGGAATCTTTATCTTTCAACTTTATTCTCCTCCCCTCTCTTCAGCCGATCTGGATCAAAGTGTAAAATGCCGAAAAAAATATTTGCATCGACCGAACTAGTTGAAGTAATTCCCAAATTCAAAAAAAAAATAAAAAATAGAATAGGAAGCCTTTGCTAAATCGATTATATATGGAACTTGGAGGAGTACTTCGAGGTAAATGCTTGGCGAATAAACTTATTTATCCTTCCTGTATATGGGGTTCAAATATTTTTTAATCAGGTGATGAAATGGAACGATACGAGCTAGATCAAAATTTCGATATTATTGTGAAGGCGCCATGTTGTGCAAAAAGATGCCTGATTAGCCGGCTTTCATGGAGGGAAGCATTGGAATTGGTACGGGGTTGTTTCGAAGAGGTCAAATCATACTTAATAGCGTATATGGTAGTAGGAAATAACTAATAATTTTTTAATCCAACTATCAGGTGCAGCACAGGAGCCCTTCAAGCAAGAGAACTTACATCCTAAATAAGCTGAAACATTTTAGTAGTCATTTTAGCCGTAAAGGGTATTGCAGTTTAGATTATGTTGTAGGTGTTAGTCCGAATCGAGTACTAACAAATGTATGCAAGGTCTGCTTCCAAAATTGTTATCGCTACGAGAAGTCTACCGTAAATTACTTGATAAAGGCGCTAAAGGTAAACCTTTTCTCATTATATTTAATAAAATGTCTCACTTTCTAATTACTTAAACAGAACAATTTATCGATTTCTTATAAACCCTTCACCAACGACGATTTAACTCGGATAAAAGACCATACATTTTTTAAAGAAATTCTTCTCCTAATGAAAAATGAACACCAAACTGAACTAAGCTACGAAGAATTAGCGATGCTACAAATTCCTAATAGTAGCGGTGCCATGCTATGCTACTCGTGGATGAAGTATTTCTTTAATCTTGTAGGCGACAACGTTCCAAATAGCGCCCAGATTCATTTAGAACCACAAACAATCTATGAGGTGACGTAGTATTCAATATTTGTGTTATAGACATGACATGCATTCTGTAGATATATGCCGAGTACTATGCGACAGTTACACATTCCTTGAACAAATTAAACCTAAAGTATTTCTATAAGTTGTGGAAGTTGTGTTGGCCGCATGTAAAAATACGCCGGTATAAAGCTGTATGCGGTGAGAATATCTGAGAATGTTTCGTTAATGACTTGAACTTTTTTGAATTGAAAAGAAATTTTTTATTCCTTAGGTAAATGCAATGAATGTGCATTATTTTGTAACCTACGGCAGCAATGCAAAAGTGAGAAAGCTCGTGTCTACATAGGAGCATTGCATTCATATCATCGGATTACTTACATGGGGGAACGAAGGTGTTACCATGAAAGAATAATGCAGAGCCACACATCTCCCGACCAATATCTATCAGCTGTCTCGGACACAATGGCTCAAAATCATATGCTGCTACCTTGGCTTGGAAATCTGGCACAACCTAAAGTTTGCCTTCCGCAAAAAATGACCGCAGTTCTATGCCACAACAGGTGCTTTATCGGGTATAGGTTTTTCCACAATGTAGGAGGTGGAGCGAACGCATCAATATATTGCATGCTAAGGACGCTAGAAAGGATTAAGGAGCAAGAGGGAAAATTGCCGGAGACTTTCTATTATCAAGTGGATGGTGGATCCGAAAACTCAAATTTAGCTACGCTAGGAATGTGCGAGCTCTTGATTGCAAGGAGAGTGGTAGATAAGATAGTAATAACTAGGCTTATGGTCGGACACACACATTGCGATATTGATGCATTTTTTGGGGTCATATGGAAAAAGATAAGAGATTCAACAATTCTAACCCCGCAGCAGTACGAAGAAGCCATCAAGGATGCTTTGAAGGACGTAGGAATACCCATCATCATAGAAGATGTATTCGTCGTTCCAGATTACCAGGCTTACATTAATCCTCACCTTCTAGATATTTCACAGGCGTTCAAGCTCAAGTACACTAAACTGCAGTGGATTTTCGAGTATATAGGATTTTGCGAAGGATGCGGTTTAGCCACACGCCCCCTCTGCGAAAAGTGCGCGGAATTCCCCAACGGGGTTAAGGTAAAGAGCTAATTAAGATAGGACAGCGCATTTAACGTACTTTATAGGTTACGTATCGTGCGTACTCCGCCGATAAAATATGGGAGTTTTCAAAAAATGCAGACGGAAACTTAAACGTGCAACCGGAAATGGTATTAGTTACCACTGAGCCTCAAGCGCGACCAGAGTATAATGTTCCTGAAGGAATGTTTGTGCTTCAAAGTTTACCAGGCATAACTCTATGTTTCAAATTAACTTTAAAACTAATACAATATTCTCTTATATAAGATTCCGCGAGGATGCTCCAACCGGCTCCGTTCATTACAGGAGGAAGGCAGTTATTAGACCTAACTGCAGACAGAATATTGAGAGAGTACCAACACTTCGGACCAGACGTACTGCCACACTGGACCAAGTTTTTGACTCTTAGCCCAGAGAATGATATTGCGTCTGACTTCGTCGAGAGGAATCAAGAGCGATTTCATGTCCCCTTGCACAATGAATTATTTAGCTCAACCGCAATTGACCTTTCGTATACAGCATCACGCACCGTCAAAAAGAGAAATGCGGAACAGGTTCCCACTATGAGGACAACTGGAAGTGTTAAGTGGCCGAACCGAGGCAATAACATGCCTCTACCGACTTCAACTAGGGAATATATAGATGGGCGTAGTGGTGACCCAGACATGATTACACTTGATAATTGTGATAGCCATCAGGCAAATTATATGAACTGGACCGTAACAAATCTTAGAAATAAGTGCAAATCACTTAATGTTCCAAGTACAGGGAACAAGCAAGTTCTTATAGACCGTATCAACGTATGTGTTTTGAAATCCTGTGATATACGAGTTATAAAGGGGTACAGTAAGGACAGAAAGATATACATACAACTTGCAGAAACTTGCATTAACGACTTCATTCTTCACCTAAAAGCATTAGAATCACCGGATTCAGTTGCTGTTACTTCTGACCAAAGTGCAAAGATTCGACAGTGGATAGTTACAGAAGCCAGCTTGAAATTTTTTGTAAAGCACGTCAACTGTTTCTACGATATGTGTCAATCGGATGGAACTTGTACATGGCAGCTACCAGACGTTATGAAATATCGAGGGGAACATATTCTCGCTGAAAGAGATAATTGTTTAAAGGTAGCAGTTATCAATTATGCAGATAAAGACATTAAGACGAAGCTACTATCCCAAGTTAATGAGTGGATAACACACGTGAAATCACTTCCTATTGACGCTGATATTATTCAACATTTCATGAAAAAAGCCAAAGCGTATATTAATTTTATTTCTTGTTTCACTAGGAGTAAAAAATGTTCCGTTGGAATTAAAGTTTCTGATTGGCTACATGGTGATGCGCTTCCCCTTATAGCTGATAAAAACTACCCTTTTTCTGTGTTTTCACTTGACGATCCTAGTAACGCTAACGACGATTATTTGTCTCTACAATGTATAACAAACATAGATGTGATGCTTGGTCGTCAGTTCAAATATGATATGCTCAAAACTGCGTGTTTAAATCCGAATTTCGCTTGTGTTCATGACGGTCATAGTTACCCATTGCCCTCGGCCGAGTCCTATATTGAGCGGCTGCATGAATCCATTGAATCGATTATTGAGATACTTTTAGGTTTAGGAATAACCAACATTATCAACTTTAATGTGTCAAATTCGAATATGTCAAAGCAAAGAACAGCTGAGGCTTCCAAGGTAGATCTTCGAAGTGACAGTAGTGGGAATGAGCAAGACATAGTTGAAGTCGAATCAGAAACTGAACGAAGCACACAGCGAGTCGGTAATACCCTATCGAAGTCTAACGCAATAAGCAATCGATTAAAAGCCAGCAATAGGAATACGTATCACCATATCAAGACGGGAGAGGTAACAATTCATAATTAGTTATATGGCCTTGCGCATTAACCTTATTAATGCACAGTCTACACTGAATGGGGATTGTCACGGGGAAGAATCCGAATTATCGGATATTGATTCACCAAATCCGGTGAAAGGGAAAATGCAAAAATCTTCTGTAAGAATATCGAATGTTTCTTAGACTACGATCACGTTATGTTATCATTTCTAGATCCGTGGGAAAGTGCAATCGTCGGATGAGGAGGAATATAATATCTCGGAGTCCAGAAATAGAAGTCGAGGCGATGAAAGGAAGCCTCGCTCATTACGTCGTGGTAAAGTTAGGGTTGCAAGAGTTAAAGGCGAAACGAAAAGACGTGAAATGGAAAATGTTCTAGATGGTGCCTTGGATTATTCGTTGATCCAAAACTCCGAGCTACTAGTTCACAGGTATTTCAATTTTTACAAAGTAAACGGCCCTCCTTTTCAATGCTCTTCTCGACCTTTTATTAGACAAGTTGCAGATAAATGGAATAACAAAGACGGCGCTGAAGAGTGTTTTTATGGAGAAGTGGTAAGTTTTAACGCGAAGACCAAAAAATATCTTGTTAAATTTAAAACCGGTGATGAAAATCCAGTTCCGTGGGAATATAGTGCTTCTGAAATTCTTAAGGTCATTCTTGATTAAAACAGGAATAATTAATTTGTGCTGTTTTCTGTCACCAGTTTAACTAACCTCAATATCAAATCCTAAAAATATACACAACAAATCCGAAAATAGTGCCAAAATATCTTTTTCATATCCTTATAAAATTGTAAACTAAGTACGGTTGTTCCCTAAAATACACTTCAATCAATTTATATCACGTTACAAAGTGTAATCATACACTTAACAACTTTCCTGGCACCAAACATTGAAGTTGAAGTTGAGCTTCAACTTCAACTTCAAGAACAAGTTGAAGTTTCGTAAAAAAGCACCTCATAATATTATGTCATACCTGATTTTATGCAAAATCACCTAAGAAACATGAAAAAATAGGTTTCAAGCTTTGAATAGACGTATAAATTGAGAAATTCCACTAAAACCGCTTTACTCACACAGTAAAAGTGTGAAAACCTACAGTATGAATTTTCTTCCAGCCCTAAGTGATTCAGGACTATTCAAGCTGTACTTATATAGTGCGTAATACATATTAGTTACAACTCCAAGCGTTTTTTCTAAATCGTCACCGATCAAAAGATTTTTTACTTTGAAAAATGTTCCAAAAAAGGACATAATCTTCCAAATAATTTGGCGAATGACTTGGAGGCAAACTCTCTGGTCACTCCGACGAACCGCTCGCGCAGGGCGCCCTCTCACTCTGGCAATCTGCGTTTGCTCGCTTCCCCGCGCCAAACCCTGCACGCCCTCTACATCAGATCTTCATTGATGGCTCGGCTTCAGGTCGTCCGTCCGCACCACCCCGCCTCGCCGGGTGGGGCCTCACTGTTCTCTCATCCAACCAACCTGAACCTCACTCTGATCAGTATGGCCCAGTCATAACGGACCCCTCGGAACCCGACTTTCTCGGAGCGTCGGCCCCAACCAACAATACAGGAGAAGTGTCCGCTGTCATTTGGGCAGTGCGCTGGATTGAGGCCCACCCCCTGGCCTCCACGCACGCCTTTGAAATCTGCTCCGACAGTTTCTATGCCATGGACCACACCGCTGGCCTGCTCCCGACCCAGGACTGGGGACTCCTCCCCAACGGGGACCTTCTCCACAGTGCTTCCAACGCACTGGCGTCACTTCTCACCCGAGGGATCCTACTCGCCTTCCGCAAAGTGAAGGCAC
>Ga0208381_1000810_pt1 | contig 9951 bp, 8 predicted proteins | sample CryBogCBE13Jul09_FD_184572 | JGI IMG/M metagenome (GOLD analysis project Ga0208381, IMG submission 184572) | Freshwater microbial communities from Crystal Bog, Wisconsin, USA - CBE13Jul09 (SPAdes) (version 2) | ecosystem: Environmental > Aquatic > Freshwater > Lake | place: Crystal Bog, Wisconsin...
AGGCTCCAGTGGGGTTGAAAAAAAAGGAAAAAGGAGAAATAAAAGCTCTTGTGCAATTGGGTTTGATCCCCAAGATTTCAAGCCCCTCAAGGACAAGGAGCCAAGAGAAATTGAATTCAGTGCTGCTTTTTCTCAAGCAGCTCGGCCAAGCTCGCTTGCAAATCAGCGATCCTTCTCTCTTGAGCTTGGGTGAGTTCACTCAACTCTTTGAGGGTTTGGAGAACAGGATCGTCTGCACTGGTGACGCCATAAGCGCTGAAAGGTTTGTTTTGATCAGAAGGGTTGGGACTCAAGGCAACGCCAAACACATCGTACTGCTCAGGTGTTTGGTCCTGGCCCGAATGCTCAGAACTTGAGGACGGCAAAATGATGCGAGCGGGGTTCCCAATGGCGGTGGCTCCTGCAGGCACGGGTTTGGTCACCACTGCATTGCTGCCAATCTTTGCACCATCTCCAACCTCAAAACCACCCAAGACCTTGGCACCAGCTCCAATCACCACATCGCGACCGATGGTGGGATGGCGTTTAACGCCTTTGTACAAACTTGTGCCCCCAAGCGTGACACCTTGGTAAATGGTGCATCCATCTCCAATTTCAGCGGTCTCGCCCACCACCACACCCATGGCATGGTCAAAGAAGACGCGCACACCAATCTTGGCAGCGGGATGGATCTCAATGCCAGTCAAAAAACGACTCACATGAGCGATGAATCTCGCAAGCCAATGAAACCCCACACCCCAAAGGGCGTGCGAGAGGCGATGCAACACCAGGGCATGTAAACCCGGGTAACAGGTGAGCACCTCAAAACGACTCTTGGCCGCAGGGTCACGCTCAAAAATGCACTGGATATCGTCTCTTAATTTGGTAAACATAGGCCTCTAGTCTAGCTCTTTTGAGGCTCTCTTGAGCGCCATGTGCTTAGCAACACCTCTGAGGATGTGGACTTCCTCGGGCGAGAGATGTGCTCGGTTAAAGAGCTGTTGCAGCCTGGGCATGAGTTTTTTGGGGGCCAAAGGATCTAAAAATCCGATCTCAACCAAGGAAGCCTCCCAATGGGCCAGTAGCCCAGCAATGGCAGGACCATCTGCCAATTCTCGACTTGCTTGGTCCGCTGCAGTGCTCTTCATTGCATCAGCACCCAAGTAGGAAGTGGCCCCACCCAAACTGAGCCTCCATTCGTAGGCAATGACTTGCGCGGCACTGGCCAAATTCAATGATCCGAAATTGGGGTTGGTGGGAATGCTCAAAGCCACATGGCATCGATAAACATCCTCATTGGTCATGCCAAAGCGCTCAGAGCCAAATAAAAATGCAATGCCCTTGGGTTGAGGCTCCTCGGCTTTGAGGGTTTCAAAGTGCTCCCTGGGCGTGCGAGTAGGCGGTCCAAAATCTCTGGGTGTCATGGCCGTGGCACACCAATGGGTCATGTCGGTGAGGGCCTCCTCTAATGTTTGGACGACCCGTGCATTTTTGAGAACGTCTTGTGCGCCACTGGAACGCTGAAGGGTCTCTTCTCGGCGCAGCACATTGTCAAAGCGAGGTCTCACCAAAACCAGATCGTCAAAGCCCATGACTTTCATGGCCCTGGCCACTCCTCCCACGTTGCCAGCGTGGCTCGTCTCGATCAATACAAATCTGGTTTTCATGGTTCTTGTGTTTGAGCTGAAAGATCGCACAATTTAGTTTCTTTTGACTGGGTGAAATGCCCACACAGTGCCTTAAAATACGTTCTTCTTTGAAGGGTTTTGGCCCTAAAGGGTTGAGGGTCTTGATCAATCGCTTTGCCAGATCCTTTCTCAAGCATTTTGTCGCTTGAAGTTGCCTACCGCTTCAGGGTCTGTCTGATCAAGGGTGCATTGTCCTCGATTTAACCCTGATCGGCTTTGCGGCCCTCTCATTGAAGTGTCATATTTTTTCGTTTAGCAACCTGCGCCTTTGGGCCTATTTTTGAATTGATGTTTTCCTTATGATGCCTTCCAACACCCTTCATCCAATGCTCAACGTGGCCATCAAAGCAGCAAGAGCGGCTGGGGCCATCATCAACCGTGCCGCGTTGGATGTGGAGTCGGTTCGCATTTCGCAAAAATCAGTCAACGACTACGTCACCGAAATCGATCAAGCCAGCGAGAACGTGATCATCGAAACACTTCTTGGTGCGTATCCCGACCACGCCATCTTGGCCGAAGAGTCCGGTAGAGAACTGGGCAACCCCAATTCTGACCACATTTGGATCATCGATCCCTTGGATGGCACCACCAACTTCATTCACGGCTTTCCCGTATATTGTGTGAGCATTGCGCTGGAAGTTCGCGGCAAAATTGAACAAGCCGTGGTCTACGACCCAACTCGCAACGATCTCTTCAGCGCAACCAAAGGACGCGGTGCATACATGAACGACCGCAGGATGAGGGTGAGCAAACGCATCCATTTGAAAGACTGCTTGCTCTCCACGGGATTTCCATTTCGCGCAGGAGACGACTTGGAATCGTACTTGAACCTGTTGAGAGACATCACGCCCAAGGTCCAAGCCATCAGGAGACCAGGCGCTGCGGCACTCGATTTGGCCTATGTGGCTGCAGGATTCAGCGATGGTTTTTTTGAATCAGGCTTGCACCCTTGGGACATGGCGGCTGGCTCATTGCTGATCACCGAAGCAGGAGGCTTGGTTGGCAACTACACAGGAGAGAGCGACTTTTTGTATCAACATGAGTGCGTTGCAGGCAATCCAAAAATTTACGCACAAATGGTCCCCGTGCTCAAGCCCTACACGAAAATCGTCAAAACGAGCAAAACCAACTTGACTGCCCATCACGATGTGGGCGCCTCGCTTGAAATTGAGCAAGAACACAGTGCTCACCCTGAGCCTTTGAGCAAAAAACCAACCCTCTCGCGGCCCACCCGCGTTAAGAAATCCTTTTAAGGCGTTCGCGATCTGTCGCCCTTTTCTCGGTGTGAAAGATGAAAGACGCCCCTAAAAGCTCAGAGCCCCAAGCACACGCGTCTGAGGCGAGTGCGCTACATGCTCAGGCCAACAAAGCCACTTCTCCTAAGGGCGAGAGCGATACGCCAATGATGCAGCAATACAAAGCGATCAAGGCTGAGTTCTCTCAAACGCTTTTGTTTTACCGCATGGGGGACTTCTATGAATTGTTCTTTGATGACGCCCACAAAGCAGCAGAGCTTTTAGGCATCACCCTCACTCACCGAGGGCAAAGTGGCGGTGAACCCATCCCAATGGCGGGTGTGCCCTTTCACTCGGCTGAAGGGTACTTGGCCAAGCTGCTCAAAGCTGGCGAGTCGGTGGCCATTTGCGAACAAATTGGCGAGGTCCCAGCCAAAGGACCAGTCAAGCGCCAAGTCGTGAGGGTCTTGACGCCGGGAACCCTCACCGAGAGTGAGCTCTTACCAGACAAGAGTGAATCGTTTTTGCTGAGCGTTTATCCAAGTGACAGACCCCAAAAAACGGCTGGATGTGGCTTGGCTTGGATGAGTCTCACACAAAACACCTTGTACCTGACGGAATGCACTGCTGAGGATTGGCCGCTTTGGATCAACAAAATCGCCCCTAAGGAAATCATCTACCCGCAAGGCCTGAGCGAAGCGCTCAAAAAAAACCTGATTGGAGCGCACACACTTTGCCCTCGCACCGATTGGCAGTTTGAGAAAGCCTTGGGTGAGAGAAAGCTCTTGGAGCAACTCAAAACCAATACCCTTGATGCGTGGCAAGCCCAAGGCATGTCCAACGCGCATGCCGCAGCTGGGGCGCTTTTGAGTTATGCCGAGCACACCCAAGGTCAACACCTTCCCCACGTCAACACATTGTGCGTGGTCCAAGAACGTGAGGGTGTTGATCTGCCCCAAAGCACCAAACGAAATTTGGAAATCACCCAAACCTTGAGAGGCGAGGACTCACCGACCTTGTTTTCTTTGTTGGACACTTGCATGAGCTCCATGGGCTCTAGAGAGCTCAAGCGCTAGCTACTGGAGCCTCCCATTTCTCGTGAGTTGCCCAAGGCAAGGCTTGAGGCCATGCGAATCCTCATGAGCGAGGCGTCAAGAAAGACCAAGAGCAATGCGGCACTGAGTGAGACGCCCTTTAAGACCTTGAGAAGTGCATTGAAGGGACTCTCCGATGTTCAGCGCATCTCCGTTCGAATTGGGTTGTCGCAAGTCAAACCCCGTGAGTTGAACGCCTTGGCACGGGCGTTCTCTCAAGGACAAGCCATTTTGGAGCACTTGAATGAGCTCTCCGACTGTGCTTTGTTGAATCACATCAAAAGCCATTTGTGGATTGACTCCAAATGGCAAACTTTGATCGAGCGAGCCATTGATCCCGAGCCCTCAAATCTCATTCGAGATGGAGGCGTGATTGCAAGGGGATACGATCAAGAGCTTGACGAATTGAGAGACATTCAAAACAATTGCGACGCATTTCTTTTGGAACTCGAAACCTCTGAGCGTGCAAGAACGGGCATACCCAACCTCAAAGTGCAATTCAACAAAGTCCACGGCTTTTTCATTGAGGTCAGCCAAGGCCAACTGGCCCGCATCCCAGAAGACTACAAACGTCGACAAACGCTCAAAAATGCTGAGCGCTTCATCACCCCTGAGCTCAAAGCGTTCGAGGACAAAGCCCTTTCTGCTCAGGAAAGGGCCCTTGCTAAAGAGAAGTGGCTCTTTGAGGAACTCTTGGCGCAACTGCAAGGACTGGTGGCTCCATTGGGAGCAATGGCGCAATCCTTGGCTCAACTCGATGCATTGCTCAGCCTTTGTGAGCGCAGCGACACCTTGGGGTGGTGTGAGCCTCAATACGTGAATCACCCTTGCATTGAGATCACCGATGGACGTCACCCTGTGGTGGAGTCAAGGCTTAGGCAAACGTCTGAGAAGACCTTCATTGCAAATTCAACCCAATTGGGCGCCAAAGCACGAATGCAAATCATCACGGGCCCCAACATGGGTGGTAAATCAACTTACATGAGACAAGTGGCCTTGATCGTGCTTTTGGCCTGCATGGGCTCACATGTCCCTGCCTCGGCTTGTGTCTTGGGCCCAATCGACGCCATACACACCAGAATTGGAGCGGCCGACGACTTGGCCAATGCCCAGTCCACTTTCATGATGGAGATGACAGAAGCGGCTCAAATTCTCAACAGCGCGGGCCCCAACAGTTTGGTGCTCATGGATGAGATTGGTCGAGGAACTTCAACTTTTGATGGATTGGCTTTGGCCAGTGCGATTGCAAGCTTTTTACACAACAAGTGTCAATCCTTCTCTCTATTTGCCACCCACTACTTTGAGCTCACTGAATTTCCAGTTCGACACAGCCAAGCTCAGAACATTCACCTGGGTGCCACGCAAAGCAGCTCAGGCATTGCCTTTTTGCACAAAATCGAGCCCGGTCCGGCCAGTCAAAGCTACGGCATCCAAGTTGCAAAATTGGCAGGCATCCCACTGCCCGTGCTCAACCAAGCGCGCCATCTGTTGGAACATTTGGAGCAAGAGGCGCTGAACCAAACCTCTCAGGTCGATCTTTTTGAGACCGAATTTGAAGACGTGCTCCAAGGCGACACTGCACTTGAAGCTAAACTACGGGAACTCAATCCTGATTCACTCTCACCCAAAGAAGCACTCGATGCTCTTTACGCTTTAAAGAAACTCTTATGACCTATTGTGTAGCCATCAAGCTCAAAGCCGGACTGGTTTTTCTCTCCGACTCCAGGACAAACGCTGGTCTTGACCAAATCAGCACCTTTAGAAAAATGATCGTCTATGAAAAAAAGGACGACCGCTTCATGGTGCTTTTGTCGGCGGGCAATTTGAGCATTTCGCAATCGATCAGGGAAATCTTGCAAGTCGAAAAGATCAAAGAAACCTCTGCTCTGACGGGTGAGGAAGAGGTGATCACGATTTGGAATGCCAAGAGCATGTTTGATGCGACTCGCATTTTGGGCGCTGCAGTTCGAAGGGTTTATGAAAGAGATGCGCAATCCCTGAAAGCCTCAGGCGTCGATTTCAATGTGTCTTTGATTTTTGGCGGTCAAATCAAGGGCGAGAACATGCGGCTCTTTCAAGTCTATTCGGCTGGCAACTTCATCGAAGCCACGAGCGAGACGCCCTACTTCCAAATTGGCGAATCCAAATACGGCAAGCCCGTCTTGGATCGTGTGATCACGCCAGAAACCCCCTTGGACGAGGCCACCAAGTGCGCCTTGGTCTCCATGGACTCGACCTTGAAGTCAAATCTGTCAGTTGGCCTTCCATTGGATCTTGCGGTCTATGAGGTGAACCAATTCCAAAGCGACAAGTTGCTCAGCATTGACGAGACCAACCCCTACTTCAAAATGCTTCACACCAGTTGGGGTGACAAACTGCGGCAAGTCTTTGATGCGATCGAAGACCCGTTGTGGCATGGTGAAGAAACCGAAACCCCCATCCTCAACGCAAGCGCATTGTCGGGCTCTTTGAAGAAAATTTCATCGCACAGCGAAAAATTAATCTGACTTGATTTTTGAGGCAACCCCAAAAAGGCTTTAAGCCTCTCAAGGCCTCAAATTCAACTCAAGCCGACCATTTGACCCAGCCCAATGTGGCTGTGGCCCAAATGATGACTCCAAAGACGATGCGGTAGTAGGCAAAAGGCACGAAGCTATGAGTGGAGATGTAGCGAAGTAGCCACTTCACACATATCCATGCACTCACAAACGAGACCACCAAACCCACCATGAAAAGGGGTAAATCGTCCATTGATAGCAAAGCGCGTTCTTTATAAAGGCTGTAAACACCGGCGCCAAAGAGCGTAGGGATGGCCAAATAAAAAGAAAACTCTGTGGCCGCCTTGCGACTCAGTCCAAAGAACATGCCACCGATGATCGTCGCACCAGAGCGAGAAGTGCCTGGGATGAGCGCAAGACACTGGACCAGTCCGACGATCAAAGCGTCCTTGGGCGTCATGGATTCCACATTGAGCACACGCGCTTGATCGTTGGGATGTTGATCCTCTCCCAAAGGGCGGCCCCATCTCTCAACCCACAAAATCACGATGCCTCCCAAAATGAAGGTGCTCGCGACCACCTCTGGCGTGAACAAATGGGCTTTGATAAAGTGACTCAAAAGGACACCCAAGAGAGCGGCTGGCATGAAAGCAATGAGGACATTCATGGCAAAAGCTCTGGAGGACCTCAGTTGTGTCAAGGAGCGCACGGTGTACCAAACTTTTTGCCAAAACACCAACAGCACCGCGAATATCGCGCCCGATTGAATCGCAATGTCAAAGACCTTGGCCCTATCGTCGTTGAAATCGATCAATGAGCCCATCAAAACCAAGTGTCCTGTGGATGAGATCGGTAAAAATTCCGTCAACCCCTCCACCACGCCCATCAGAGCAGCTTTGAAAAGTAACAATGTATCCAAAATCAGTCCTTGTATAGCCTCAACGCCAAATGTGAATTTTTGCTTTGGTGCCCCCCAATTGGGGATCACCCAAGATTATCTCGCGCTTACTGTCCTTCTCGAGGTGCGAAGGAGGACTTTTTTTCTTTTTTCCAGAGCAACTCATTCATGAGCAATTTTGAGCACAGAGACAACACTCGATGAAAACCCTCTAAAACTGCCTAAAATCAGGGGCATGAGTTCCAAAGACAACACAACCCCATCTTCCTTTTCCAAGCCCCAGGCTGAGGCCAAATCTGGGGCGAAGGACATGCCAAAACCCAGTCACTTTTTGCGTCAAATCATTGAGCAAGATATCCAAAACGGAGTTTACAAAACACGACACTGGGCCGGCACTCCAGGTGGAAAGGCACACCAAGAGGCTGCGGGTTTGGATCACGCCAAAATCAGAACACGCTTTCCGCCTGAACCCAACGGCTACTTGCACATCGGACACGCCAAAAGCATATGCATCAATTTTGGTTTGGCAAAGGACTATGAAGGCGCGTGTCACATGCGTTTTGATGACACGAACCCTGAAAAAGAGGACACCGAATACGTAGATTCCATTTTGGATGTGGTGCGTTGGTTGGGCTTTGATTGGGAACAAACCCAAGGTGCCCATAGCGAGAACAATCTATATCACGCCAGCGATTATTTCGACTTCATGCACCAAAGCGCAGTGGCGCTCATTGAGCATGGCGACGCTTATGTGGATGAGCAAAGTGCCCAAGAGATGAGGGACAACCGGGGGGACTTCTCCAAACCTGGTGTCAATAGTCCATTCAGAGACAGAAGCGTTGAGGAAAACCTCTCTCGCTTCAAAGCCATGAAGGACGGCCTCTTGGAAGAGGGTTCTGCAGTGCTCAGAGCCAAAATTGACATGGCTTCTCCGAACTTGAACATGCGAGACCCCGCCATCTACCGCATTCGAAAAGCACACCACCACCGAACAGGGGACGCTTGGTGCATTTACCCCATGTACACATTTGCACACCCCATTGAAGATGCGCTGGAGCAAATCACTCACAGCATCTGCACGCTTGAGTTTGAAGATCAACGTCCCTTTTACGATTGGCTTTTGGACAAACTCATCTCCTTTGACCTTTTGTCGTCCCCTCCTCCCAGGCAGTATGAGTTCTCAAGGCTCAACCTGACCTATGTGATCACGAGCAAACGCAAATTGGCTCAATTGGTGAGTGAGAAAAGGGTGAGCGGGTGGGATGATCCACGCATGCCCACTTTGGTGGGACTCAGAAGACGTGGATACACACCCAGCAGCTTGCGCACCTTCATTGAGCGAGTCGGTGTCACCAAAAGTGAGAGCTGGATCGATTACAGCACCCTAGAGGGCTGTATCCGAGAGGACTTGGAGGGTCAATCCCCCAGGGCCATGGCTGTGCTAGAGCCCTTGAAATTGGTTCTCACCAATTGGCAAGAGATCATGGGACAAGAGGAAAGCGTGAGCGTCAAAGCACCCGTTCACCCCAGTCTGCCGGAGCTCGGAGAGAGAGAGTTCATGTTCTCCAAGAACCTATGGATCGAGAGAAGTGATTTTGAAGAAAAACCTCCTGCAGGATTCTTCAGGCTCTTTCCGGGAAACAAAGTTCGCTTGAAATATGGCTATGTGGTGGAGTGCGAAGGCTTTGTGAAAGACGCTCAAGGCGCCCTTCAAGAAGTGCATTGCAAAATCATTGCCGACACCAAGAGTGGCACACCCGGGGCCAATTCGGTGAAGGTCAAGGGCGTCATCACTTGGGTGAGTGAACTTGATGCACTCTCAGCAGAACTCAGGCTCTACGACCGCTTGTTCATGGACTCCAGTCCAGACAGCGGTGGCAAAGATTTCTTGAGTGCTTTGAATCCTGATAGCTTAAAAGTGGTGCACGCCAAACTTGAGCCTTCTTTGAAAAAAGCAAAGGCTGCAGAGAGATTTCAATTCGAGAGAATTGGCTACTTCATTGCAGATGCAATCGATCACAAAAGCGAAGAGCCAGTGTTCAATCGCATAACTGGTTTGAAAGACTCCTGGGGCACCAGAGCCGAGTAGAGTAGAAAATATTGGCATAAAACCACGTTTTTTCATTTCGTTCCGTACATTCTGTCTCCAGCGTCGCCTAGCCCGGGAAGGATGTAACCAACGTTATTCAATTCACGATCGATGCTGGCTGTATAGATGGCCACATCTGGATGAGCACTTTGAAGGGCATGCACACCCTTTGGACAGGTGAGCAAGCACATGAATTTGATGGACTTGGGACTCATCTCTTTCAATCGATCGATGGCCTTGATGGCCGAGTTTCCTGTGGCCAACATTGGGTCAACCACGATCACGTCGCGCTCACTCATCCCGTCAGGCATTTTGAAATAATATTCAATGGCTTCAAGCGTATCGTGATCACGATACAAGCCAATGTGACCCACACGCGCATTGGGAACAACTTCGAGCATGCCATCCAAAAATCCATTACCAGCACGAAGAATGCTTGCAAATACCAACTTCTTGCCTTCTATGCGAGT
>Ga0208381_1000814_pt1 | contig 9905 bp, 11 predicted proteins | sample CryBogCBE13Jul09_FD_184572 | JGI IMG/M metagenome (GOLD analysis project Ga0208381, IMG submission 184572) | Freshwater microbial communities from Crystal Bog, Wisconsin, USA - CBE13Jul09 (SPAdes) (version 2) | ecosystem: Environmental > Aquatic > Freshwater > Lake | place: Crystal Bog...
TCCCACAGCACATTCAGGCGGCCAAGGCCGAGATGCCCCGCCAGCCCGATCGCTTCATGGTTGATGCCCTCCATGAGGCAGCCATCGCCAGCAATGACCCATGTGTGGTGATCGACAAGGTCATCGCCAAATTCGGCGTTCAGGTGGCGCTCCGCAATCGCAAACCCGACCGCCATCGCAAGACCTTGACCCAAGGGGCCGGTCGTGGCCTCCACGCCATCGAGCTCGAAATTCTCGGGATGCCCAGCGCAGGGGCTGTGCAGCTGGCGGAAACGCTTGATTTCATCCATCGTCGGGTGCGCATATCCGGTGAGGTGCAACAGCGCATAGGCCAGCATCGAGCCATGGCCCGCCGACAGGATGAACCGATCCCGATCCGCCCATTTTGGGGTTTGTGGATCGTATTTCAGGAATTGGGTGAACAACACGGTCGCGACATCTGCCATGCCCATCGGCATCCCGGGATGCCCAGAATTGGCGGCCTCCACGGCATCCATCGCCAGCACCCGAATTGTGTTGGCCATGAGCTGTTGGTCTGACGCTGCCATATAATTTCCATTATGATTGAGAGTCACGCAGGGCGACTCATCTGTGAACGCGCCCCAATTGACGCGGCGCACACTGAACGTCAACTCTTGGACTGATTTCAGTTAAGGATGCGATTGCTTGCGCTTGGTTACGAAACTGATATGTTTAGCTGATGACGCACGAGCATAACGGCGAAATCGCGCGGATTGACGCAGCGTTGGCGCGCATCGAGCGCGCGGTCGCCCAGCTGTCAACGTCTGCGCCCCATGATGCCAGCCATGCTGCGCATGATCAATTGCGGGCCGCTGCCGCCAAGGCCGTCGATGCTTTGGACGCCATCATCAAGGCGCGAAGCGAATAATGGCGGACGTTACTCTCTCAATTGGTGGCCATTTCTACAAGGTTGCCTGCCGCGATGGCGAGGAAGCGCATTTGCTCAACATGGGCGCGCTGATCGACGCAAAAACAGTGGAAGCACGCGCGGCGGTAGGGAGCCTGAGCGAAGTGCGCCAGCTCCTGTTCGCAGCGTTGCTGTTAGCCGATGAGCTCTCCGAGCGCCGCGGACCCGTGGCCGCGGGCAGTTCGCCCGATCCAGCGCATTTGCACCTGCTCAAGAGCATCGCCGGTCGGCTGGAGGCGGTCGCATCAGCCCTTGAGCATTCGGACCGATAGGCATATATAGCGCGTTGGTGGGTTCTGCCCGACACGAGCCTTTGCAACATCCCTGAGGCGATTCACACTCCATGGGGGCTGTCTCTGAGCAGATCTTGGTCTGCTTACATGGTTCCCACCTGACGTTAAGCGGCGTCAGAGGATTTTCAGGCAAACGATCATGGCGGTCCCACCAACTTTTCCCTGCAGCGCGAACGATAAGACAGCCCTCCGCGCTGAACTTCGGACGCGCCGACGCGCCTTTGCTTCAAACCGGCTTTTCATCCCCGATGTGACGACCGCGATACAGTGCGTCGCGCTGCTGGCCTTGATTGACGCGGCGACGGTGGTCGCGGGCTATTGGCCTTTTGGAGCAGAGGCGGACGTTCGGCCATTGCTGGATCATGCGCATGCAGGGGGGAAACAAATTGCCCTGCCAAGGTTCGCGCTTGGCACGGGCGTGATGACGTTTCATGCTTGGGCACCCGGTCAGCCCATCGAAACCAACACGGGCTACACGATGCCGCCTGCCCAAGCCCCGGTGCTCGCGCCCGACCTGATCCTCGCGCCGCTGATCGGCTTTGATCGCGACCTTAACCGGATGGGGCAGGGCGGCGGATTCTATGACCGCGCTTTCGCCGCCTATCCGGAAAGCGCCAAAGTCGGTATCGCCTGGAGTGTTCAGGAGGTCGCACAATTGCCGATTGAGCCGCATGATATTCCGCTTGATGCGGTGCTCACCGAGAAAGAATGGATCACCCGATGAATATGACCCCCGAAAAACCCAGTTGGCGCAAACCGGCCGGCATCTTCATGATGATCGGTTTGATCGTGCTGGTGGCGATTGTGATCGCGGCCCTGAGCACGCGGATCGCGCTGCTGCCCGGATGGTTGCAAGGTGCCATCTATATGACAGCGGGGATCATCTGGATCTTACCGCTGCGTCCGCTCCTGATGTGGATGGAAACGGGCAAATGGCGCGAGTGACGGGGCTCGAACCCGCGACCTCCGGCGTGACAGGCCGGCGCTCTAACCAACTGAGCTACACCCGCTAAGCGGATTTGAAGGCGGGCAGTTAGGCGAGCGACGGGGCACTGTCAAGCGAGTCTGGGACGATTTCTGCGTGACGCGCGGCGTTCCGCACCTCGGGTTATTCGCAGCATCGATAATAACATTGTTGTCAACAAATCGACCGATGATACACTCATTTACACTTGGAACGTGCTCGAGATCGGTTCAATTAATCTCAAAAAAAACATGCCTAACCAACAGTTTAGTATTAGAATATGGCTGTTTTGCGTCGCCCTGTGACAAACCGCTGTTCCCGGCATGGTGGTGGCGACTGAATGAGGCTCCTGTCCGCCGCTCAGCGGGCGCTCCCCCATCTTAACTAAATATTTTCCAATATCTGACAGAAACGCCGCTCAACCAGCTTGGTAGATGGAGTTGTAGCTTGCGTTTTTTGGTTCATTTGCAATCCCTGTTGTCGCGTAGCGTCGCCGTTGGCGTCGTGGCGTCAATTTCGATGCTTGTCGCGGCTCCATCGGCGCATGCAGCGGGTACAGCTGCCGGCACGAACATTAGCAACACGGCGAGCGCGAGCTATACCGACCCGAATGGTAAGGCCGTCACGCTGACGTCTAACACCGTCCAGATCACTGTTGATGAAATCCTCAATGTGAAGGTCGCCGCCGCTGCACCCGCTGCCGCACCGGCCCCTGCCGCCGCATCTGTCGATATCGAGCCTATCATGGACAAATTGGCGGACGATCATGGCGGTGATTTGAACTGGCGGACGTCGATCGTCGATCTGATGAAACTGCTCGACATTGACTCGAGCCTTGAGCATCGCAAGCAGCTCGCCGAAGAGCTGAAATATGATGGCGATATGGATGATTCAGCATCGATGAACATCTGGTTGCACAAACATGTGATGACCGAACTTGCAGCAAATGGCGGCAAAGTTCCTGCGGATTTGACGGCCTAATCGAGGCCTAACCGAGTATTGTGCAATGGCGGCGCTGTGTCGCCATTGCATTTTACGTCCTGCTTCGTCTATCGCGCGTGTCGATGACACTCGACAATCGCCCTCATTTCAGTCTGACTTCGCCGTCAAAAGCGCTTGATCGCCGGATGAACGCCGCGCGCGGCGATTTGGCGGACATCGCCTTGGCGGGCAAGATTTTTGTGCCGCATTACGGCGAGCCATATTCCAAATCGGTTATTGTTGATCGCGCAGGTGTCTATCATAAGCCGAGCGACGACGCGGTGATGGACAGTGAGTTACTGCGCGGAGAGCGCTTTGCCGTGCTTGACATCGCTGGTGATTGGGCATGGGGCTATTGCGTGCATGACCATTATGTCGGCTATGTTCGGGCACACAAACTGGGTGTGGCCGACGAAGCAGAGGCGCTGCCGATCGTCAAAGACTGGCCAGAATGCGCGCTTTCGTATCTTGATGTGCCCTATTTATGGGGTGGCCGAAGCCATCATGGCATTGACTGTTCAGGGCTTGTCCAAGTCACGCTGGCACGGGCCGGCATTTCGGCGCCGCGCGATGCCGATCTGCAAATGCTGGCATTGGGGCAAGCTCTCGATGCGGCTTCGCCAGTTGCGCGCGGTGATCTGATCTTTTTTCCCGGGCATGTGGGCATCATGGTTGATACCACCAATATGGTTCACGCAACCAGCTTTCATGGGCGTGTGGTGGTCGAGCCGCTGGACGTTGTTGCATCACGGATTGCCGAGCGCCATGCACAACCCATTCTGGCGCGGAAGCGACTCTCATGAAGCCAAAAGTCTTTATCGATGGGGCGGTGGGCACGACGGGTCTCGAGATTGTCGGACGGCTCGCTTCGCGCGAAGACATTACGTTACTGTCGTTGGATGGTGCGCAACGCAAAGACGCGGGCGCACGTCGTGATGCCTTGAATGCAGCCGATCTGATTATCTTATGCCTGCCAGACGAGGCCGCGCGTGAGGCCGTCGCGCTGATTGATAACCCCCACACCCGCGTAATTGATGCGTCTACCGCGCACCGGACTTCGCAGGGATGGACCTATGGGTTCCCCGAATGGGTCGGGCGAGAGACGGTGCGGAACGCGCGCTTTGTCGCCAACCCCGGCTGCTACGCAACCGGGTTTATCGCACTTGTCGCCCCATTGGTTCATGCTGGATTGATCGCGGCGACGACACCGCTCACCTGCAATGCCGTTTCTGGCTATTCGGGTGGCGGAAAGGCGATGATCGCTGCGTTCGAGGGGGACGCAAAACCGACGGCATGGCAGGGATACGCCCTTGGTTTGTCGCATAAACACGTCCCTGAGATGCAGCACCATGCCGGGCTCAGCACGGCGCCGCTTTTTGCGCCATCGGTCGTCAACACGTATCGCGGCATGATCGTCGACGTGCCGATCCAGATTGGTTCGCTGATTCCATCAGTTTCCAGCGCGACGTTGCGCGATTGTCTTGCCGCGCATTATGCGGGCTCGCCAGTGGTTCGGGTTATCACGGACTTTGAATCGCCCAATCTGCCGATTGAACATGCGGCAGGTCGTGACCGGCTCGACCTGTTTGTCTTCAGCAACCCTGTACATACGCAGGTGCGGCTTGTTGCAGCACTCGATAATTTGGGCAAAGGAGCGGCAGGGGCCGCCGTCCAAAACCTCAACATCATGCTTGGGGTCGATGAAACCGTCGGGCTAAAGCTCTAGCTCACATTTCGCCGCGGGCGCGCCGCAGCGCAAACCATTTCTGGACATTGGCGTTCTGGCCTTCGAGCGTTTCGGAGAAGACATGGCCACCCTGACCATTCGCCACAAAATACAAATCGCGTGTTTCGTCTGGGTTAAGCACCGCCGCGATGGCGGCTTTGCCCGGATTGGCGATCGGTCCTTTGGGCAGCCCGGGCTTTAGATAGGTGTTATACCCGTTATCGGCAGCGAGCTCAGACTGGCGGATCCGGCGGCCAAGCGGTCGTCCCTTGGTGATCGGGTAGATGACCGTCGGATCAGCCTGAAGCCGCATCCCGAGCCGCAACCGATTGCTGTAAACGCCCGCGACATGGGGGCGTTCGCTGGCCAGCGCTGTTTCTTTCTCGACGATGGAGGCGAGGACGAGAGCCTGCTCAGGCGTTTTGGCCACCGTCGTCGGCGAGCGCTGATCCCAAAGCGTCGCCAGTGTCTTGTCCATCGCTGCCTGCATCCGCTTCAGCACTGCGGCACGCGACTCTCCGTCCTCAAAGCTGTAGCTTTCGGGAAGGACCGATCCTTCGGCTGGAACATCGATCTCGCCGGTGAGCTGCTTTTCGGCCATGAGCCGGTCGCGCACCATCACGCTCGGCATGCCCTCGGGAATCGTCACGAGCAGTTGCACGGTCTTACCATCCACGAGCTGTGCGAGGATGTTGGCGGCACTCTCATGGGCCTTAAACCGATACGCGCCCGATTTGATCTCAGCGCCGCCACCCAGCAGCTTGGCAAAGAGGACAAACCCGTTCGCCGAGCGGATCGCGCCGTTTGACGCGAGTATCCGCGCCGTCGAGCGCAAACTGGCGCCTTCGGGGATATCGATGCGCGTCGCGTTCGCGAGCGGCCCGCTTCCATACCAGGTGCTGACCGACCAAAAGGCGGCGATCACGAGCAACACGACGCCGAGACAACCGAGGCGCTTGAGCATGATTAGATCGTGCGCAACACGAGGCTCGCGTTGGTGCCGCCAAAGCCGAACGAGTTGTTCAGCACCGCGCGCACCTGCCGCTTTTTCGCAACATGCGGAACGAGATCGACCCCGATGCAGCCATCGCTTGGATTGTCGAGGTTAAGCGTTGGCGGCACGATTTGGTCGCGCATCGCCAAGATGCAGAAAATCGTCTCGACCGCACCAGCGCCGCCTAACAAATGGCCAATCGCCGATTTTGTCGAAGACATGGACAGGTTGTCGATGTGATCGCCGAAGAGTCTTTTGACCGCACCAAGCTCCAGTTCATCGCCCATCGGCGTCGATGTGCCGTGCGCATTGATATAGTCGATGTCGCTCAGGTCGAGCCCCGACTTGCGGATCGCCATCTCCATTGACCGGAACGCGCCCGAGCCTTCGGGGTGCGGCGCGGTGACGTGATAGGCATCGCCCGACAGGCCATAGCCGATCACTTCCGCATAGATTTTCGCGCCACGCGCCTTGGCATGCTCATATTCTTCGAGCACGACGACACCCGCGCCTTCACCCATCACGAAGCCGTCGCGATCCTTGTCATAGGGGCGGCTGGCCTTTTCTGGCGTATCATTGAACGCGGTGGAGAGCGCGCGTGCTTGCGCAAAGCCGGCAATCCCAAGCGGGCAAAGCGCGGACTCGGCGCCGCCAGCGAGCATGACATCGGCATCATCATCACGGATCATGCGGGCGGCATCACCGATTGAGTGCGCGCCGGTCGAGCAGGCGGTGACCACGGCATGGTTTGGGCCCATGAGCCCGTATTTGATGCTGACCTGCCCCGAAATCAGGTTGATCAAGCGGCCATGAACGAAATGCGGGCTAACCCGGCTCGGGCCTTTGAGTTCACAGACGAGGGATTCGCTCGCAATGCCGGGCAGGCCACCGATGCCAGAGCCGATTGAGCAGCCAGCGCGGAACCGCTCGGCCTCGCTCATCTCGGTCAATCCGGCGTCTTCCAGCGCTTGCGACGCGGCATCAATGCCGAAAATGATGAACGGATCGACCTGCCGCTGAACCTTGTGGTCGACGCGCTTGTTGGGATCAAAACCGTAGGGATGGTCGGCGGGCTTTACTTCGCATGCGATCGTGCACTTCTGGTTGCTCGGGTCGAACCGCGTGATGCGCCCAGCGCCGGACTTGCTCGCGAGGATGTTCGCCCATGTCGTCTCTACGTCTGCACCCAATGGTGTAACGAGTCCCAAGCCTGTGACAACAACCCGACGCATAATACTCTCCACCTTCGTTTCAGCTAAACGAGCACCGAAATTAAAACGGCCTCTTGGCCAGTGCCAAGAAGCCGCTTTAATCCTTGTGCATAATCAATCAAGGGCTCGCCACATAAGCGGCGCGCAGATGTTATGCCTTGTGGCTATCGATGTAACCGATGGCATCCTTGACCGTGAGGATCTTCTCAGCGGCATCGTCAGGAATTTCGACGCCAAATTCTTCTTCAAACGCCATGACGAGCTCGACAATGTCGAGGCTGTCGGCACCCAGATCATCGATGAAGCTGGCTTCCTCGGTGACTTTGCTCTCGTCTACGCCGAGATGCTCGATAACGATTTTTTTTACCCGGTCAGACGTATCGCTCATACACTATCCTTCTCTAAAAGCTGGTCGCCCCTCAATCCAAACACCCCCTAATGCGCCACGGGCGGGGTGGCAAGGGGGCAGAGCGGCCATGTATTACAGTTTCGTTCCAATCCGCCGATAAATTACAGCATCGCCATGCCGCCATTCACATGCAGCGTTTGGCCGGTTACGTAGCCCGCTTCCTTGCTGGCCAGATAAGCGACGGCGGCAGCGACATCGGCGCCTTCGCCCAACTTTCCAGCCGGAATACGGGTGGTGAGCGCTTCCTTCTGCGCGTCTGGCAGGGCATCGGTCATGGCCGAAGCGATGAAGCCGGGCGCGACGCAATTGACCGTAATATTACGCGAGGCCAATTCCTGCGCGAGCGCTTTCGACATCGCGGTCAGCCCGCCCTTGGATGCGGCATAATTTGCCTGACCGGGGTTGCCCGTGTGCCCCACGACCGACGTAATCGTAATGATTCGGCCAAAGCGCGCCTTCATCATGGGCTTTGCCGACGCGCGAATCAGACGAAATGCTGCTTCGAGATTGACGCGAATAACCGTGTCCCACTCCTCGTCCTTCATCCTCATGACAAGATTATCGCGCGTGACGCCGGCATTATTCACCAATATGTCGAGCTGACCGAGGGCCTCAACGGCGCGCGGGATGAGGCCATCGACCGCCTCCGGATCGGAGAGGTTGCACGGCAGGATTACCACCTCGCCGCCAATTTCCGCAGCGACGGCCTTTAGCGCATCTTCGCGGGTTCCTGAAAGCGCGACGCGCGCACCTTGCGCCGCAAGTGCTTTTGTGACGGCCGAGCCGATGCCACCCGAGGCACCTGTGACCAGCGCGGTCATTCCTGTAAGATCAAACATACTCATAAATCCTTCAATGCCAGTTCAATATCATCCATGCTGATGAGGCTCATCGTCGTCATATCGGGCGCGGAACGCTTGACCATCGGCCCAAGCACCTTGCCGCCAAACTCGATGCAGCGCGTGATGCCCGCATCGCCCATATTGATCACCGACTCGCGCCACCGCACGGTGCCGGTCACCTGCTCCACCAGCAGCCGCTTGATCGTCTCGCCATCGGACACCGCCGCCGCCGTAACATTTGCATACAGCGGTGCGAGCAGCGCGTTCAACTGGACGCCCGCCAACGCCTCGGCCATCGCATCGGCGGCGGGCTGCATGAGCGGGCAATGAAACGGTGCCGACACGGGCAGCAGCACACCACGCTTGATACCAAACTCCTTGGTCAGCGCGATCGCGCGATCAATCGTGCCCTTATGGCCGGAAATAACGACCTGACCGGGGTCGTTGTCATTGGCGACGGTGCAGACATCTCCTTCCGCAGCGGCTGCTGCCAGCGCCTGTGCTTTCTCCAGATCGGCACCGAGCAATGCGGCCATCGCGCCGATGCCCACCGGTACCGCCGCCTGCATCGCATCGCCACGAATGCGGAGGAGCTTAGCAGTCGTTGCTAAATCGAAAGCGCCCGCCGCGCACAAAGCGCTATACTCGCCCAGCGAATGGCCGGCAACGAATGCAGCCTTTGCCGTCAGTGATACGCCGCCCTCGCGCTCAAGCACGCGCAAAGTGGCGATAGCGTTGGCCATGATCGCGGGCTGCGCGTTCGCGGTCAATTGCAACTCGGCTTCAGGGCCTTCGCACATCAGCTTGAACAGATGCTGACCAAGGGCGGCGTCAACTTCCTCAAAAACCTCGCGTGCCACTGGGCTGGCCTCGGCGAGCGCTTTGCCCATGCCAACCGCTTGGCTGCCTTGCCCCGGAAATATAAATGCGTTCATTTTGCCTCCTGATTGCGGGACTCGATAAGCGAGCGGTCGATATCGAGCAAGAGGGCGGTTCAATCTGCAACGCGCACGCCCCGTGTGAGGCCGCACAGCGCTTTGTTCGCTGGTGTGCGCTACAGTGGGATCATCGAGACATCCAATCGCTGCTCAAAGCGGTTCCTAGGCCACTTAGAGCCCATTTGGTTATTGACCTCGACTCGGGCGGCCCGTATCCTCGCGCAAACAGGAGATTCCCATGTCCACATTGCGTCTGCTTATCGGCTTTTCCGCACTTGTCGCGCTGGGCGGCTGCAAGAACTGGCTGTTCGATAAGCAGCCCGAGATCGGCAACAACACGCAAGTCATTGGCGAAAGCGCAATGAATTCAGTGGTTTCGAATGTCGTTGATACGGCCACCCCCGGTGCTGCCGACCAAAAATGCGCTAGCCAGATGACGTATGACGCGATCAAGAAATCATTGTTCGACGCGGCACGCAAGAAGGTGACGACGAATCCATTGCCGCTCGGCAGCCTGCAAAATGCGTCGGTGGTGCGGATGACCGCACCACTTGTGGTGAATGACAATCCCCAGTTGCAGCGCACCGATTGCACAGGGCAACTCGCGCTGATGTTGCCA
>Ga0208381_1000819_pt1 | contig 9847 bp, 9 predicted proteins | sample CryBogCBE13Jul09_FD_184572 | JGI IMG/M metagenome (GOLD analysis project Ga0208381, IMG submission 184572) | Freshwater microbial communities from Crystal Bog, Wisconsin, USA - CBE13Jul09 (SPAdes) (version 2) | ecosystem: Environmental > Aquatic > Freshwater > Lake | place: Crystal Bog, Wisconsin...
AAACACTCCATGTGTTGACGGATACGTCACCATCAACGCAGCTAACCGATCGCGATATTCCGCGATCTTCGCTTTAATGTCGCTTACAGAAACGTTTCCGAGTTCATCGCATTCAACGACAACAACCTTCATGCCTGCCATGACCGCACTAGCTGCGTTGGTACCGTGGGCGCTTGAAGGAATCAGGCAGATATCGCGATCCGCTCCCCCGTGCTCATTGAGATAATTTCTGATTGCAAGCAATCCGGCGAATTCGCCCTGCGACCCTGCATTCGGTTGCAACGAGACTGCGTCATAACCAGTGATAGAAATTAACCATTGCGACAGCTCGGCAATCAATTCTCTAAAACCTGCAGATTGCGAGACAGGGGCAAATGGGTGAAGCGAAGAAAACTCAGGCCACGTAACAGGAATCATTTCGGTAGTCGCGTTCAATTTCATCGTGCACGATCCAAGAGGAATCATTGTTCGATCGAGTGCCAAATCGCGATCAGAGAGTGTTCGGATATAGCGCAAGAGCGCAGTCTCCGAGTGATAATTGTTGAAGATTTGGTGAGTGAGGTATTGCGTTACTCGAGGAGTGCTTACCTCTCGAGTAATAGCACTCCTCTTCTCAATGCCAAATACGGAGCGAAGATCAGCGCAATCTTTATCGGTCACTGTCTCGTCAAGGGAAATTCCCACAGCCCGATCAGATATTTTGCGCAAATTAATTCCGAGCGACTCGGCTTTTTCCATTAACGCGACTGCATTTACCTCATTCACGACGAAGGTGTCGAAAATATCGAATGAACTCACCTTTAATCCTGCGTGGGCTAAATCCGAACGCAATTGAAGTGCATGGTTGCGCACTCGCTCCGCAATCGCCTTTAGCCCTTCTGGCCCATGCCAGATCGCATAGAACCCAGAAATAACTGCCAGTAAGACTTGAGCGGTACAGATATTTGAGGTGGCCTTGTCGCGTCTAATGTGTTGCTCGCGAGTTTGTAGCGCCAATCTAAACGCTGGGTTGCCATGACTGTCTACACTCTGGCCAACTAAGCGTCCTGGAATTGAACGTTCTAAGCCAGCGCGGACTGACATAAATCCAGCGTGTGGTCCACCAAATCCCATAGGCACACCTAAGCGTTGCGCAGAACCAACTGCGACATCTGCACCGCACTCCCCTGGTGTGTGAAAGAGGGTAAGCGCAAGCAGATCGGTTGCAACGATCGCCATTGCGTTCTTAGCGTGTATCAACTCGATGATTGGCTTGAGATCAATCGCTTCACCGTACGTCGAAAATTGCGAAATGACTGCACCAAAGATTTCTGTTGACACCATATCGAGATCCATGACAGATGCTTCAATAATCGCAATGTTAAGCGGACGTGCCCTTGTTGCAATAACCGCCTTAATGTGTGGGTGTAAATTCTTATCTACAAAGAATGCAGCGCCATCTGAGCCATTCCATACCCGACGCGATAACGTCATTGCTTCTGCTGCGGCAGTTGCCTCATCAAGCATTGAAGCATTTGAAATCGGTAACCCAGTGAGATCGCTCACCACTGTTTGAAAAGCAAAGATGGCCTCTAATCGACCTTGACTAATCTCCGGTTGATACGGCGTATAAGCGGTATACCAAGCAGGATTCTCTAACACATTGCGAAGCACTACTGGTGGAATGATCGTTCCGTAATAACCCGCGCCGATGTATGAACGCATGATCGAGTTTTTATTTGCAAGCTCCCGGAGGCGCGCAATCACTTCTTGTTCAGAAATGGGATCGGGCAAAAGGTTTCCCAGCTTTTCTTCCATCGCAATATTTGCTGGAACGATTCGGCTCACAAACTCCTGCAGGGATTTCGAAGAAAACTCCCCTAGCATGTAATGAATTGCACCTGTATCTGGACCGATATGTCGATCCATAAAGGTTGAGCGAACTGAGTTTTGCTGAGATCCCGAAGTCTGTGGCACGGGAAAACAATAACTACAAAGCCGGTATTCGGCTTTTTAAAACTCGACTATTCCTCGGAAGTGTTTTAGGCGTGTTTGCGACTGCGTCGAATAGATAATTCGTCATCGCCAGAGATCACAGTCGCACCATCACTGACCGACTCGGATTGAAGTGTGGCAAGGGAACCTTCTACTTCGCTCCAGACGCGATTGATCGCGATTCCGAAAACGCCTTGACCGCCTTGCAGCAGGTCAACAATCTCATCGGCGCTAGAACATTCGTAAATTGAGACACCGTCGCTCATCAAGGTCATACTCTCGAGATCTGCCACTCCCCTTGAGCGCAGATGTTCGACAGCGCTACGAATATTTTGAAGTGATACACCAGTGTCGAGCAGGCGCTTAACAATCTTAAGAACCAAAATGTCACGGAAGCTATAGAGACGCTGCGAACCAGATCCACTTGCTCCTTGAATGCTTGGTCCGACGAGATCTGTCCGGGCCCAGTAATCCAGTTGTCGATAGGTAATACCCGCCGCTACGCACGCTGTAGCACCACGATAGCCAACTGCTGGACTGTTGTTGTGAGAGCCGTCATTCATTGGTTTCTCGCTTCTGCGTGCACCCATCAAGGGTATACCGAGGGGATTCAGTATGGCTTAATGGTAGATACTGGCCCTGCCCCGAACGCGGAGCGACACGCAAAAGTTTAAACCTTTACTTGAGCCTTAACCAAGGAAATCATCTGGATTGATCTCATCCAGGAAGGCCCGAAACTTCTCGACCTCATCCTCAGATTGATCCGGAATCTCAATACCAGCCCGCTCAAAGAGCTCTTCTGTTGCCCTAATAGGCGCCTTCGCGCGTAGGGCAAGCGCTATGGCATCGCTTGGTCTAGCCGAGAGGGTTGTGCCCCCTGCGAGATTGAGTTCGGCATAGAAGACGCCGTCGCGAAGATCGGAGATCTCAACCGCCGTCACTTGGGCACCAAGAACGTGCAGGGTTGAGGTGAAAAGATCGTGTGTCAGTGGTCTCGACGGCACCACATTTTGTTGTGCGAAGGCGATTGCCGAAGCTTCGACCGCCCCAACCCAGATCGGTAGGTACCGAATCCCACCTACCTCCTTGAGAAGGACGATTGGTTGATTCGATGGCATCTCAATGCGCACACCAACGACTTCGACTGGAATAGCCATGAAAAATTGCGTTACTTGGCTCGGTGTAAACCCGCACGGACGAGCGCGGCATGCAGCTTGACTGATAGCGAGGCCAGTTCATTGGCAGCCTCTTCAGCGCGGGCCTTGGCATCTGAGCTCTTCTGATTCATCAGCGGCGTAATGACTTGCTCGACCAGGCCGATCTCACGATCCGCTGCGGTCTTGAAGGAGCGAAGGTGGCGAGGTTCAATTCCGAAAGCGCTGATAGCACTCACAGTGCGAGCTACCGCAAGGGCATCGGCATCGTAGTAGCGACCACGAATAGTGATCAGCCCGAAGGATTCCAACTCTGTGAGTTGATCCTCGGCAAGTTCGGAAGACTCTAGGAGCTCGGTGCGAGAAAGGCGAAGATCCGATTGGGTAGCGAAGTGTGACGGTGCTAGTTCGCCATCTACGCTGGCAAGAGCCATACGAGGAGCCGCGATAGCTCCAGCGGCAGCAGGCTCTAATCCGCGATCGAGTGCATCCAGATTTTCTTTAATAACGCGAAGCGGCAAGTACTGGTCACGTTGGGCCGAAAGGACATAGCGAAGTCGGTCAAGATCGATGGAAGTGAACTTGCGATAACCAGATGGCGTGCGTTGAGGCTCGATCAACCCTTCGGACTCAAGAAATCTAATCTTTGAGATTGTGATGTCGGGGAAATCTCCGCGGAGTTTGCCTAGCACCTCTCCGATGCTTAAGTACGCGCGAGCTGGGACGCTCATGAGTTCCCCTTTCCGTTGAAATAAGTCAATCTAAATTTTCCAATTTGAATTTCATCTCCAACGGCAAGTCTCGATTGGGTGATCGCTACTCCGTTGAGATAGGTGCCGTTAAGACTTTGATTATCAAAGATCTCGCATTCACCTGAAACACTTTTCGTAATTCGAGCATGAGATCTGGAGACAGTGACGTCGTCTAGGGATATATCCGCCTCGCTGGAACGACCAACAGATACCTCTGCTTGATCAATGAGGAAACGCGATCCCCTACTTGGTCCTGCAATGACGATCAGCATTCCGCAATCTTTGGGGAGTTGGCTGACTACCTGACGCTCTTCTGTAGAAAGAAGGCTATAAATCTCTTCAAGTGGTCTAGGTTTTGGAACAGAGCGCAAGGCCGAAAGGTGAATGGTTGAAGTCAATTCCGGAGTGACATCCGGCTGCTTCTCACTCATCTCTCGACTACCCTCCTGAATCCTGTAGGCCGACAACCTATAAAGATTGACTAGAGGCTGACACTATTGAGTCGGCTAATCAAAATCAAGCGGTGATTGCTGCGTACTCTGAAGGAGTCAATAGGTCAAGTGGCTTCTCTGAAAAAGTGATTTCCGCAATCCAACCATCGTTGTAAGGATCGGAATTGATAATTTCCGGTGCGGATTCCAAAGCCGTATTGACTTGCGAAATCGTTCCTGTTAATGGTGAGTAGATCTCCGAAACACTCTTTGTTGATTCAACTTCACCGCACACTTTTCCAGCCGTCACTTCTTGGTTGAATTTTGGAAGCTGAATATAGACGATGTCTCCGAGAGCACCCTGCGCAAAGTCTGTGATGCCAATACGTGCGGTTGTTTCACCGGTGAAGAGGATCCACTCATGCTCTTTTGTGTATAGAACGTTCTCTGGTGTTAGTGACATCAACCCATCCCTTGTTGTCTTGATTAAAAGTGTCGTGAACTAGCCTTGAATGCGGTACGAGAATAATCCAAAGCGGTCAGAAGGTATAGCCCAATCCCCCACAGCGCAAAGCTCCAACCGACTACATGCGCACAGGTACCCCAGAAGGATTTTCCCGACAACAATAAAAATGGGAAGGAGTACAGGAGATTGAAAGTGGCACTCTTACCTAAAAATGTCACCGTGAAAACTTTTCCGGAGCGAGCACGATAGATGGCGACCATGGCTAACATCCAGAGGTCGCGACCGAGTAGAACCAAAACTACCCACCATGGAATATAGGACTTCACGGCTAACCCGATCACTGTAGACGCGATGTAGAGACGATCGATGGTTGGATCCATGGCCGCGCCAAGATCGGACTCTTGATGCAACCAACGCGCAATCTTGCCGTCAAAATAATCCGTCCATGCCCCGATAGCGAGAACAAGATAGGCCCAGCCGCGTTGATCCTCTTTGAGTAAAAGCCAGAGAAAGAGCGGAACTCCAAGTGCTCTAATGAAGGTAAGAAGATTAGGAATCGTGACGATTCTGGATGAGTTCTGTTCCATATTAGTACGTAGGTTTGCGCTTTTCTTTGCGCTCTTCCCGCTCTCTCACCTTGATCGCCACTTCAACCGGGCTGCCATCAAAACCAAACTCTTCACGGAGTCGTCGCTCGATGAAGCGTCGATAGGACGGCTCCACCCATTCGCTTGAGAAAACCACAAACTTTGGCGGGCAGGTTCCAGCTTGGGTGGCGAACCTAATCTTTGGCTGCTTGCCGCCACGAACCGGTGGTGGGGTTGCCGCGATAAGCGCACCGAGGAAGGAGTTGAGCTTTGCGGTTGGAACACGCTTTTCCCATGAACTGAGTGCAGTCCGAAGAGCTGGGGCTAACCGATCGCGATGCCAGCCCGTGAGCGCCGAGACATTGACTCGTTGTGCCCATGGGTACCGTTCAAGATTTCGCTCAAGTTCCTTATTGAGCTGCTCTTGTCGCTCGGTGTCGACAATGTCCCACTTATTCATTACTAACACCATTGCACGGCCCGACTCTTCTGCCATAGTGATGATTCGCAGATCTTGTTCAGTCAGCGGAACAGATGCGTCAAGAACAATCACTGCAACTTCAGCTCGATCGAGTGCTGCTTCAGTACGAAGACTTGCGTAGTAATCAGTTCCACTATCGAACTTTGCTTTGCGGCGAATTCCTGCAGTATCGATAAATCTCCAGGTGTTTCCACCAAAGTCAATTAACTCATCGACAGGATCACGCGTTGTACCGGCAGCATCGTCAACGAGTACACGAGCTTCACCGGCGAGAGTATTGAGCAAACTCGACTTACCTACATTTGGTCGACCAACGAGAGCAACGCGACGATAGCCGTCATCCGCAGGTTCTGTGCCGACTTCTGGCAACTCTTTAATGACGAGATCAAGCAAATCTCCGGAACCTCGGCCATGCAGCGCAGAAACAAAATGTGGTTCCCCAAGCCCCAAGTTCCATAACCCGTGTGCCATATTTTCTTCGGTCGGACCATCAACTTTGTTTGCCACCAAAATCACTGGCTTGCCAGAGCGACGAAGAATTGTCAGAAGTGATTCGTCCTCATCTAGCGCTCCTACTTGAGCATCGACAACAAAGAGAACAAGGTCTGCTTCGGAGATTGCAGCTTCAGATCCAGCGGTAATCTTCTGCGAAATTCCTTCTGGCTTAACTTCCCATCCCCCGGTGTCGATCAACAAGAAGGTTCGACCGTTCCACTCGGCTTCATATTTCACCCGATCACGAGTGACACCTGGAACATCTTCGACAATAGCTTCACGTCGACCAATAATTCTGTTAACCAGCGTGGACTTGCCAACGTTAGGGCGACCGATAATGGCTACCTTTGGTAGGCCCAGAAGGTTGCGACTCTTTGCCCACTCCCAAATAACTTCGACCACTTCTTCAAGATCAAGGAGCGTTGAATCTATTTCGAGAGCATCTTCCGCCATTCGAAGCGGTGAGATGGTTCGCGTGGAATCTTTCTCATCGCGAGCGTGAAGTGAGTCGGCGACTTCGCCAGTCTGATTCAACTCGTCAACATCCCCGGCGATTTCTCGCTCACGTCGTAGCGCGCGTTGATGGAGGTCTGCATAGAGGAAAATCTTTAGCGCAGCTTCTGGAGCGACAACGGTTCCGATATCACGACCTTCAACAACAATCCCGGTAGGGGCAGAATCAATAATCTCGTGCTGAACGCCTAATAGATATTCCCTAACAGCTGCATCAGCAGCATAGGTGGAGACTTGATCAGTTACTCGAGCGGATCGAATATCGGTTGTTAAATCTTTCTCGCCTACGAAGATGCGCGGATCTATGGGATCGCAGGTGAAGGTGATACCCAACTCTTGTGCAGTTTTAACCAACTCTTTTGGTTCCGAAATATTTTTGTCCAGAGCCAACCACGTGATTGCACGATACAGAGCACCCGTATCCAAGTATTGCCAACGAGCTCTGGTTGCTAACGCTTTTGCTGTGGAAGACTTACCAGAACCACTGGGACCATCTATTGCTACAACGACAGTCGACATGGGCCAAGCCTAATGCGCAAATGCTTGGATGATTAACCAATACTTTCGCGAGGTAGATGCGCCTTCCAGCCATTGCTAGACAATTGTTCGTGAAGTCGAAAAGCGTCATCGCGTGAGAGTGCCAGCGTGACTAAACCGCTCTCTTGACCTGGCGTATGTTCAATCACCAGATCTTCTACGTTGGCTGAAACTTCGGCGCATGCGTCGAAAATCAAAGCGAGTTGTCCTGGCTTGTCGTCGATGACAATCGGTAAGTACCAATAGTCTCGCTTCTTACCGCCATGCTTTCCGGGGATTCGACGATGGTTTTCGCGGGCGACCGAGAGAATTTCATGCGTTTTTCGAAGGTCATCGTTGGCCAGCGAAGTCGACAAATCGTTTAAACCTTTAGACAATTTATCAAGATAATCCACAAGTACTGCTCGATTCGCATGCAACAGCTCGGCCCAGAGGTCTGGGTTCGATGCCGCTAGCCGCGAAACGTCCTTGAGCCCCTGCCCTGCCAATTTCAAGTGCTCTTCTGGCAATTCATCCAACGAATACGAGAGCAGTGAGCTAACAATTTGCGGAAGATGTGAAATTGCCGCAATGACCTGATCATGGGTCTTTCCATCGAGTTCCACAGCGATGCCGCCGAGCTCCGTGATCACCGCAAGGGCTTGTTCGATCACAACCTCTGCACATCCGACAGCAGGGGTGTAGATCCAGATTCGACCTTGGAAGAGATCTCCTCTAGCTGCTAACGGACCAGCAATCTCGCGACCCGCCATGGGGTGTGTGGAACAGAAACGCCTTGCAATATCTGGAAATCTCTCAATTTCAAGTAAAACGTCAGACTTTAAACCACCAATATCTATAAATGTTGCATTGGGATACGTGATAGCCAGGGCTTTGATGGTCGCGGCGATAGCCCCAATAGGTGTTGCCACAATGATCAGGTCGGGCTTTGGTGGAATATCGCTCTGCCCGATGAGATTCTGAGCAATCTTCTCAACATCAGGTTGCTCGTCCTCGATCGAAACAGCGAAGGAGCGAGTCTTTAGCCCCAGCGCTATCGATGTGCCTATTAATCCAGCACCTATGATGCGGATATTTGCCTTTTTAAGCTCAATTTCCATGGTCAATCTATCTACCCCAGGCTACTGAGCCAGGTCGGCGCGTAACTTTTTAGCTCCGCGTAGATAGATATGACTGATTTCCCGTAATGATTTATGGGAGTGTGTATGCACAAGTACGCGAATGGTTTTGGGAAGTGCACCAGGAACCGCAATTTCTACCGCACACATCAGGGGGACGTCACCTAGATCAAGCGCTCTGGCAGCCGTAGCTGGAAATGTGGCGACAAGGTCAGGGGTGGAGGTGAAGAGGATCGATATCAAGGAGTCATGCTCGATCTCGTTAGCAGCAAAGATCTCTTGAAGTAACTCGCACACACTCTCGGCAATAGCGCTCTCGCTATCCTCTTCGACGGTGGTGGCACCTCGGATCGCCCTGACGTTCATTGCTCCACTCTACTCCTCTGTGAAGTTCTCTTGCTGATTCATTACTGTTTTAACTGTTAATCGACTAATAATTAAATATTTAAATAAATATTTGTCTCATTGAGGGTTCTAGACCTTCTTCGGAGACAAATATACAAATATCGACTTATTTATATTTTCTATAAAAATACGCATCCAAATATCGATAAAACAACTTTCATCTTTTGCCACGATTAGCGATAAAACCGCAAAACACCTTTCATAATATCTATTTATTTATTAAGCTTTAAAGCTGTAAAAAGTTTAGTCAGCTCTACCTCATTGATGCGACGATAGCGACCCACTCCTGTCTCTCCCAGGGTGATTGGCCCAAAGTCGGTGCGGATCAATCGGAGAACCGGCAGTTCCAAGTTTTCAAAAATTCTGCGGACAATGTGATACCTACCCTCATGGATGGTGAGTTCCACCCAGGAGTGCTTCAGATTCACCTCTCGTACTGTCTTGACAGTCAGAGCCCTAGCCAGCCCGTCTTCGAGCATAATTCCAGCCAGAATCTGAGAGGTTTGTTCTTTAGTTAAAACGCCTTCAATTTCGACTAAATATTTCTTAATCATTCCGTAGGAGGGATGAGTAGCTCGATGGGCCATATCTCCGTCATTTGTTAGGAGGATAAGTCCCTCACTCTCCTTATCCAAGCGCCCAACGTGAAAGAGTCTTTCGCTTCTATCTTTAAAGTAATCACCGAGGTTAGGTCGATTTTCAGGGTCTGACATCGTAGACAAAACCCCAGCAGGTTTATTAAATGCTAAATAAACATTAGTTTTCTTGATCTTAATTGCCTCACCATCAACCTCAACTATAGAGATTTCTGGATCTATTTTGACTCCAAGTTGCTGGACTTGAACCCCGTCAACGCTCACTCGGCCACTGAGAATGAGCTCCTCGCTAGCTCTACGACTGGCAACTCCGGCGTCGGCTAGGACTTTTTGCAAGC
>Ga0208381_1000821_pt1 | contig 9837 bp, 4 predicted proteins | sample CryBogCBE13Jul09_FD_184572 | JGI IMG/M metagenome (GOLD analysis project Ga0208381, IMG submission 184572) | Freshwater microbial communities from Crystal Bog, Wisconsin, USA - CBE13Jul09 (SPAdes) (version 2) | ecosystem: Environmental > Aquatic > Freshwater > Lake | place: Crystal Bog, Wisconsin...
AGTTTTTGGTTTCCCCATCGATAATTATGGGAAAAATAGAGAAGCAATTAAGTGGCAAGGAGTACCGTTAGTAATCGGTGGAATGACAAAATACTGTAGTGACGAAAAGGAAGAGAAGTGGGAGGAGGGGGAGAGAGAGAAAAAAAAATGAAGAGTAGTTGACCAAATGGTTAAATGAGAATAAATGGGGAGTTCTATAGCGTTAGGTCTGGCATGTCACCGTCCGATTCGGGAGAATCGGCAGAGTCTTCTGCTAGTGGGTCGGTATTTACGTTTTCAGCGTCAACTACAACTGGTGTTGCGTCGAAATAAAATGTACGGGTGGGGACGGTAAACTGATTGGCTGTAGCCATTGCTAACTTCATTATTTCAATGCGATATTTTGTTTCATGGTCGGTAAATAGATTACAATAATGCAAAGCGTTAAAGCCGGTAGAGTCAACTTTGGCAAGTAGATCAGTACCCGCTAAAAATTGCCATTCTAACTGAACCGAGGCGGCTAGCCGGTTACCAGACATGATGGCTATCATTAAAGGTGTTCTTAGCAGGTGGTCTTGCGCCGTAATCAACGCACCACGATTGCATAGTTCGTAAATGATATTAGGCCCTTTCGCTACGCAAGCTAAATGCAGCGCGGTCTCGCCGTTTACATTATTTGCATTGACATCGGGACAATGCTCTAAAACGTGTTTTAAGATAAGGACTGACGGTCCGGCACATGCAAGTAGTAACAAAGTGTTACCTGCTTTATCTACTACATGGGGATCAGCATTATTATGCCATAAAATGTCCGTAGCCATTTCATTGCCAATGGCGATCGCGGCTGCCAATGGGCTGCGGCCATCGTCATTAACAAAATTTATGTGGGGAGGATTCGCCAATAACCTTATCATCGTGAAATTTTGCGATCTCACGGCGATATGCAATGGCGTATTCCCATCTTTTTCTCGGCTCTCAGGACTATAACCTAATTGAAGGAAATATTGCACCATTCGACTGCTGTCATATCTGACAGCAGCCATGAATGGGGTATTCCCATCGCGATCTAAGAGTGTCATGTCGATGCTAAGGATGGATCGACATATCTGCCTAGCTAAATGTGGGCTATTGCCAATTGACAGCAAATGCATTACCGTCTGACCAACAGAGTTCGGGATGTTGAAATCTGCGCACGAACGTGCGAGTGAATCGACACCCCTATCCGAAGAGTTCAGTACAGTGTAGTGCAATGCTGTATTACCTGTGGCGTCCTGTGCGTTGACGTCGGCGCCTAGGGTGATGAGGGTTGAGATAGTGCGGATAGCACTGTTTTGTGCAGCTACAATCAACGGTGTTTCCATTCGATTGTTCCTGCAATTGACATCGGTGCCCGGAGACACCCTGTCCAAATCTCTCAAGTAATTGATTCTGGCTGAGCGATGCAACGCACTGTCACCGTTAAGCGGCTCACTGGGGATAGGAACTACGGAAGGTTTGCGGGGTTCACTCATGGCGCACAATTTTTAATACACTGCACGCGATGAAGTCTGGGATCACACTGAAAAAGTCTGTTGAAGAATATCGAGCAGCTTTTCGTTAATTGTTTAATTGTTTGATGACTGTTCAGAAATGCGATATGTTTTTCGAAATGGGGTTCTGTTAAGCGGAGTTGCACATGTTGATTTTCGATCCTTTTATTGGGAGTCTACTCTGTCAGCACATTATTTTGTCGTCGCCTGCGTTCCTGCACTCCAATGGCAAAATGAGTCAGTATTTCCTGCAGCCCTCCAATCCTTGATTTATATTTCCATAGAAGAAAAATCACGCAGATGGTCAGAATGACAACTAAAATTACTGTAATTAATGACGCTCGCATTTTTGCTGCCCAGCTTGTAAAGCTCCAGAAACGCGATTCTTCTCGCTCGTTGACTAAAATTGCTGACAAGCTTCTTGTATTCGATTCGTGGATCTTATTCACGATTTCGTTGACAGCGTTAATTTGTTCATACTCTGGACGCTCGAAAATGTCGTGGGAATTCAACAAATATTGAGCCTCATTATCTTCTAGTTCGGTAAACTTTGACACGAGTTTAAGTGTTGAAAGATGAGCTGTTGGCTGGATCGCACTCCAGTCACCGTCTTTCCACAAATATAGTTTTCCATTTAAATTGACAAAATTATTCGCCCAGAAACATTCTTCGAATGGATGTAAAGAAAAACCATCTTTGCCTATTGTATAGTTTTGAAATATAGGCTCCGGTCCACATTTGGTTTCTTTCATCCCCACTGAAATATTTTCAAGTTTACACTGTTGCACTAAAAAGTAATCGCCGTATATTTTCAATCGTTGACATGCAGGTAACTTATTTGCGCGGGCTGCTAGTAAACCGTTCTGCTCCGCTAGCAGCATTAATGTATATCGACGCACTTGCAGATTACCACAATATATTTTCTTAATTTCCTTTTCCAGCACGTTTTCGTTAACGGTAGCTTGATGTTCCATATACTGGTGATGCTGCAAAAGCAGTGGTTGACCGTCATCCATCTTCCGTTTTATAGGAATATTGGGAAGGCCAAAAATCCACTTTTGATTCTTTTCTTGGTTGCAATCGGCTAGAGAAGGTTGTAGGCCTCCCCTTGCCGTCAAACAACCTTCGCGGCCGTCAACAATACTTGTAATTTCCAAGGTTTCGCTGTTCCAGCGAAAATTAATCTTTTGTCCACATCTTGACGATTTAACATGAAAATTTGTAGGCCTCGGTTTTTCTATTGGGTTTGTTCCTTTTCTTTTAGGGATGACAGTGGCTAGAATGGTTGATAATGCATATAGCGCTGCTGGCGCTATGCAGTTGGCATGTACTGCACTGAGTTCTTCATTGTTTATAGCAATTTCGTTATCAAGTAATAGGAATTCATGAGGTTTTCTTCCATTACATGGCGCGGTTTCCATATTAATATCCAGACAAACTTTGGTTTCTTCATTGTAAATGTGTGACCAATTTTGTGCGGTTATATGGAGATATGCTGCGTCCAAATTTTTTAATTTTCTTAACGGTCGTTTACAAATATTTTCCAAATTTTCATAATAAAAGAATTCCAATTGAGCTGTATTATCGACTAATTTAAGCGAACTCGTATCTACTTTAGTTACTAAACCCGTCCCATTTTTAAGTTCTTTCAAATTGCATTGATCTGAAATATTAGCTTTTGATGCGTCCCATACAATGATTGAATCACGATGGCGCACGAAAGATGTTTCAGAGTTATTTGTCAAAATGCCATAAGGAGAAGTGATGGGACATTTCACGCAATCTTTTCTTAGCGTTATTCGTTGTAGTAAGCAGTTAATTATACCATATTCTTTTGTTTGCATCCACGCCCCCGGACCAACTGGTGAGGCAGTAAACGCAAAAGAATCTTTAGCTCCTTCCATCCCATTTTCGAAGCATCTGTGATACTGAACCATTTCCCAACATTCCTTTTCAGCCATGGGCCTAACAGAAGTTGTAAATGTCGTATCATATCCACCGAAGAAAAAACCTTCTATTTTCTTCGTTTTTACCCAAGTCCTACAAACAAATCCATCCCAATGCGCATGTGGCTCTTCCTTAATAAAAAACTGATACTTTTTTATAACGGGGTTCTCTGCGACCGTTTCCTGGCAATACGATGGTAGCTCAGCGTCCAAAAGTCCAATCGTTTTAGGCTGGCTGCAATCACAAACCGTGATATTCATGCTCGCAACAGCAGTGATGGATAAGATAGTTGACAGTAGGCCGAGCGCGATTTTACAATCCATCTAGAATATTTATTTGTATCTGTTAATATTGCAATCGCTTTGGGGAATTTATTCTCTGTCTTAAATTATATCTAGGCTGTTCTACGGCAATATTTTGTTGTTTTACAAATCGCGCTCGTTTCTTTGTTTCTAACTTTCCTTCCTCTGCTTTTTCACCCTCCGCATTCCCTTCATCAGCTTTTCCTTCATCCTTCTTTTCTGCTGTTTCGGCTGGAGTCGCCTCAGGGCTTGTGCGGCCTTGGAACTTTTTCAGCCTGTCTGCATGCGCTACGACAAGTTTCTTGCCGTCTTCCGATATTATTCTGTAGCTGACGTTTCCTTTCTTTTCTTTAACGGTATATGGCCCATCCCATCGATTGTTGAATTTGCCTGGGGTGATGGCTAACTGCTTCATCAAAACTTTGTCGCCGACCTTGTATTCAATTCTTTTTGTATTTCTATCATAATAAAATTTTTGTTTTTCTTTTGCTTCTATTAATCTATCTTTCGCTATTCTAAGAGCATCGTACCATTGCTGGGAAAATAACATATTGATATCCGTTAAATTTCTATTGCGCGCGGGCGGCATTAAATCGCTGGGCTCTCGCGCTTCCCGTCCGTACATTAAATAAAATGGACTATAACCTGTGCTAGAATGGACCGCAGTATTATAAGCAAAAGCAGCTACGTCTAAAAATTCTGTCCATCTATTTGGTTCGTCCTTAACATAACAAGCGATTGTATCGGCAAGAGTTCTATTTACACGTTCAACCATCCCGTCGCATTGAGGACGGTAGGCTGACGTTCGAATAGCTTTCACTCCACATTGCTTATATAAGCATTCCATAAGTTTCGATAAAAAATTTTGTCCCTGATCCGTTAATACCGTTTCTGGGACGCCATGACGTGTAATTATATTCGTAATAAAAGCTTTAGCTACAGATTCTGCAGTCTCGTCGGGCATTGACGCGACTGTCACATATCGAGTTAAATATTCACCCATAACTAAAATATATTTATGATTATTGATTCCCGACGGGGTTAGTGGACCCATTATATCCATAGCCATACATTGCCATACGTGATCTGGGGGAGGAATTGGATTTAGTGGAGATTTGTTATCTCCACCGCCTTTTCGTTTAACACATAATTCACAATTGCGTATATATTCTCGAATTTCTTTTACCATTCGCGGCCATTTAAATCGTCTCTGAATTCTTGCCGTTGTCTTTTTTACTCCCAGATGTCCTGCGAATGGACTATCATGAAACCGTAATAATATTTTTTCTCTCAACGTTTTGGGCACTAATATTCTTCCGTCGGCTGTGCCGAGTAAACCGTTTTGTAATTCTTTAATTTGTTCATCGTCATCGCTGTCGCTATCACTTTCGTTTTCAACGTTTCTCCGTCGTTTTTTCGCGCTTTCTCCTGTTTCGCCTATCGCGTTTAAATAATCTTCCATGAGCTCTTTTCGACGTTGCTGTTCGCTTAAATATCGTTTCCTCATCTCCGAACAGAATTTATCTTTTTCCTGCTCTAATAAAAATGTTTCCGTAGTCAAAGCTTTTATACTGTGTGTCTGGCCAGACGTGACTACTTCTTTAGTCTCGGGTATTCTGCTCAGCGAATCAGCGTTCTGATTGGCTGCACCAGGCCTAAAGACTGTTACAAAATCGAATTCGTTCGCAAATAAAGCCCATCTAATTACTTTTTTCGACATATTTTCTGTAATTTTAGGAAATCCTTTCAATGCTTCGTGATCTGTTTCTACTGTAAATTTCGTACCATACAAATAGTGGTAAAACGTTTTTAGTGCGTGATAAATCGCGTATGCTTCTTTGTCAGTCGTGTGCCATTTTTCCTGAGTGTCATCTAATTGCTGTGACGCGTATGCTACCGCATATTCTACTTTCTCTCCATTAACTATTTTTCGTTGCGCTAGAACTGATCCTACGGCAAATCCCGATGCGTCCGTTTGGACAATGAACTCGAGGTCGAAATCTGGGAATCGTAAAATCGGATTTTCTAACAAACATGTTTTTAAGAATTGAAACGTATTTTCTTCTTCGGGGCCCCATCTAAATTCTTCTTTCTGCCTCGTTAAAATTGTTAATGCTCGCGCTTTATTCGCATAATCCCATATGAATTTTCTGTAATATCCTGATAGTCCTAAAAAACTTTTTACGTGATTTTTATTCTGAGGCGTCGGGTACTTTCGTATTGCCTCTGTCAACTTTGGATCTGGTCTCAGTCCGTCTTCCGATATAATATGGCCTAAATATTTCACTGATTTCTGCAAGAACAAACATTTCGATAGCTTAATTTTCAATCCTCCTTCCCGCAACAGATTCAGTACGCGTTGGATGTGCTCAATGTGATCGTCGATTGTTTTAGAATAAATAATTACGTCGTCCAAGTAAACTAGTGCAAATTTATGAATAACGGGCTGTAAAATGTTATTCATTAGACGCTGAAAAGTTGCTGGAGCATTCGTCAATCCGAATGGCATACGGTTAAATTCATAGTGACCCTGGCTAGTTGTAAAAGCTGTTTTGTGTTTGTCGGCTTCGTCGATTTCTATTTGCCAATACCCGCTGATCAGGTCGAGTGTTGAGAAATAACGAGCGCCTAACAAATAATCTTTAGTTTCGTCGACGATGGGAATAGGGTATTTGTCTTTTTCCGTTTCCGTATTCAAATTTCGAAAGTCAATGCAAAAGCGCTTAGTTCCATCTTTCTTGTCGGTTAAATGGATAGGTGAACTATACGAACTTGAGCTCGGCCTAATTATATTATACTTCAACATCTCGTTCACTTCTTTTTCTATAACTGCTAAATGGGCCCTGGCCTGCCGTCTGGGTCGCAGGTATACGACTTTTCCTGTCGTTTTAATGTGATGGCGAATACCGTTTGCTTGGCCTAATTCGCACAGTTTATCTGCGATTACATCTTTATTTAACTCTAATAACCGGTCTATTTTATTCCTAAAAATTTCTGAATTTACATCGTCAATTACTACTTTTGAAATCGGTGTCTCAACTTTTACCGCAGTATTCTCTCCTTTATTCATAGCTTTAGCTACTGTAGCGTTTAACAGCTGAATAATGGGCGAATAGTCGTAACTTGAGGTGCCGGTATCTGCTATAAGCGAATAAGTTTTCCCTTTTATTTTATATGTCACTCGGCGGTTTTCACCGTCGAGGACAAGTGCATTTTCAGTAATAAAATCAATGCCTAATATACATGTTTCGGTCAATTGAGGCACAATAAAAAATTTCTGTTTTACTATTTCTGCATTGTCATCTAAACTCGTACTTAATTGGTAGACTCCTATTATATCCATACTGTCACCACATATACTACGTAAGTTGTCATTACTACTAATTTTGTTTTGTTTTGCATTATTACTTAATCTATTAAAGAAATATTCTGAAATGGCGCTAACGGAAGCTCCCGTATCTATTAAAGCGTACGTAAGGACATTGTCGATTTTTACTGGTACATGAAAAAGTTTATACTGCTTATTTACATCATCGAGCTTATTCGCGGCGTTTACTGTCTCCGAGCGTTCGGTGGCGCATTCCGATAATCCTGGCTGTAACGATTGCCGTTCTGTCCCCTGTCCTGATTGAACTGTCTGTCGTACACATTGTTGTTGCGATCGAATCTTTCGTTGCTTGGAGCCCGAAAATGGTTTTGTTGACTGCCATTCTGTCTCCAGTTTTGACCTGCTCGCTCGGAATTTGGCCTTCCGTCTCGCGAGAAACGTTGTCCGTCGCGTTGTCGATTTTGCTGTTGTTGTCCCCGACCGGACCAACATTCTCTACTAATATGCCCTTTCTTTCCGCAGTTATAACAAGTTATTCTAGGATCGCGATCGTTATTATATCTAAGTGATGATTGCACAGCTGGAGTTGTTTCAGGCCTATTCGGTCTGTTATATGTAAATGGACTTACGCTGCGGCTCCTGCCATTATCTGGAAAACGAACATTTTTCGGAAAATTTGTTTGTGCGTTATTGTACGTGTTGAAGGCTGCAATAACTGCTGGGTCTCCCAGATCGACTGGTGTTGAAGCCGTCGGTGGTGGGACCGGTTTTGTCGACAGTTTTTGTATCAGACCTTCCAGTTCTTTTATTTTCTCCGTGTTCTTCACGTTTTCCTGGGATATAACTGAAACTGCAGAAGTTATATCTTTACTCTGTGCTATCTTTTTTACTTCGGTTATTTTCTCGCAGGCTATTGCTGTATCCACTGTCTCGTCATAAGTCGCGTCGGCTTCTACTCTGTTCCATACTAATGTAGCTATTTCTCTGCGTAGGCCTGCTAGAAGAATTTCTTTCTTCATATCGTCTCTGACTAATATAACATTAGCGTCGTTACTAGTTGCTGGTCCTGCTCCATAGGCTATTCTATACATATCATCTATTCGAGTTTGAAAATCTCTTACTCTCTCACCCGGTTCCTGTTTTAAATCTTTCAATTCTCCCTTTTTGATAGCTTTCGTCGTGTTATCATGCAATCCGTTTATCATTACTGCTTTCCAGGCATCATAAGCTGCTCTTTGATTGGCCGTTAGCGAGTCGTTGAAATTTGCTGCTGATTTGGTTAATTTTTCTTGGAAGAACAATATCTTTTGTTGATCGGTCCATCCCGCTAATCGTGCTGTTCTTTCGGCTATTTTAAACCATTCCTCAATGACTAATGGGCAATTACTTTCGCCTGAAAAAATGGGAATATTTTCTAATTTTCTTTGAGCTGCTAAGGTACTCATGCCTATCACTAATGCATTTGTATTATTCTGGCTTGCTATCTCCAGTTGATCGATTGCTGCCTGAGTTAGAGCCATTGTATCGTCCTGTTCTTGGAATACTAAGTCGAGATTAAAAGTACTGAGAGTATCGTCGTCGATATCCCACTTTATAACGGTATTTGCTACACCCGACGCGTTACTTAAGTCTGCCGAATAGTTGTTCCAGTCAAAGTCTGGTGAAATATCTCTTCTCCACAACTGATCTAAAAATCTTGCTCGATTTCTCAAATCTGGGGTACCGTTTTGTCGTTCGTCTATGAGATGTCGGATTATATCTTCTACAGGTAGTTCGATAAATTCGTCTACTCTGTCGAAAATACTTGCATTTGCATCGTCTTCTGCCGCTGGTCTCCACTTAATTTCCTCAGTAACTCTCGGGATTGGTGAAATACCACCTGTCGCTTCTGCGAGCAAATCAGGCTCTAGGGGTGTACTAGCTTCTGGGGCGACCTTACCAAACTTCGCTAAGAAAACTGTAACACCTTCTGGTAACGTGAATCGGTTTAATCGAGTCTTGAGAGCTAGTTTACAAATAGGAAAATTTGGTGTCGAAAGTTCGTCAAATTTGGTTTCAAGTGTTCTTATCTCGCTACTCAATTTATCTCCTCTAACTTGCAAGCACCGTTTTGCATAACCTGTCGTTGCTCTTGTGTCCTGTATTTGCGTAATTATTTTATCTCTACGGTAATTTAACTGCACTATTCTTACTGCTATCTTCTGTTTACAATATTCTACTTCTGAATCTTTCAAGTATTTAAATTGCGGACCAATATCTGGCCGTTCACCGTTGGCAGATAATGTACTAACAAAATACGTTGAATGTTTAAAAGTCGGATTCATCCGTTCTTACCGTGAGATCCAGGCGTCGAAAGGCACGTTCACCAATTGTAAAGAAGGGAATTCTTTACAGGGAAAGATTGAACCAGCGTTAACGCGACAACTACTTTATTGACGTGTCGAGTCAAGGGGGGTACAGCAGAGAGAGAGAGCATGGACGAAACTACAAGCTTATATAAGAAGGATACACAAAGGGTTAAGGGCTCCCGCCGGATCGTCTTGCTGGTTGGGCTGGACCGCATCCTGGTTGAGCTGGGCTGCATCCTAGTTCCGCCGGACCGACGTTCAGGGCCGCGGTGTGATGAGTCGGCATGCTGACGGTTAATGGCGTGATGTTGTGACGTCACGGATGTGACGTATGCCATCGATGTGGACGTCACGGCTGTGACGTAGGCGAGGGTGGTGGCCATCGAGAGAGGGGCGGAGCTAAC
>Ga0208381_1000843_pt1 | contig 9671 bp, 8 predicted proteins | sample CryBogCBE13Jul09_FD_184572 | JGI IMG/M metagenome (GOLD analysis project Ga0208381, IMG submission 184572) | Freshwater microbial communities from Crystal Bog, Wisconsin, USA - CBE13Jul09 (SPAdes) (version 2) | ecosystem: Environmental > Aquatic > Freshwater > Lake | place: Crystal Bog, Wisconsin...
TGCCCTGGGTGGCCCTAAGCAAAGCTGGTGGCTGGATTGCCGATCACTGGAATCGCAAGGTTGCGGCCAGCCTCGGCGTCTGCAATGCGGCAATTTTTCTCTCCATCTACCCACACATCCACAACAACGTGGTGCTGTTATTTATTGGCTCACTCGAGTCCATCGGCGCCTCACTCACGATGCCGTCCACCAGTTCGCTGCTGTCGCAGGGATCTCATGATCGAGAGTTTGGCCGACGCCAAGGCCTGAGCACCACCGCGCAGACTGCCACGCTGGCCTTTTCGGCCTTAATTTCGGGCTATCTGTTCTCCCGAAATACCGCGCTTCCCTTTACCACCATGGCGATTGCGGCTGGCACCATGGGAATTGCCACGGCATGGCTCTGGCGCCATACGCAGGGGTACGTCCGGGCCACGTCACCCAGTGATTCCTAGAAAAACGTCACGGTGACGTAACCTTACGCCTTCCGTCGGGCAAACTAGAGGGGTCTTGCGAGCACCTCACGGCGTTAAGACAGATGCAAACTACATCTATTAGGGAGGCCTTAGTGGCACAAACACAACATCAAGAGGGTTCTGCGAACAATCAAGCGTTCAAAGTAGAAACCCACGGTATTGACTTCATTCCGGAAGCGGAACGTTGGGCAACACCCCGAAACATCGGCGCCATGTGGGCCGGTTCAGCAATCAACGTGGAGTACTTCGTCTACGGCGCCCTGCTTATGGGCTTCGGATTCAAGTTCTGGACCGCGTTCTTGCTCATCGTTCTGGGTAACTTGTCCTTCTTCCTCGTCGGACTGGCATCGCTGCAGGGACCAGAGACCGGCACCACCGCGTTCGCCATCTCGCGTGCGCCGTTTGGTACCAAGGGATCGAAGCTCGTTGCATTCTTCAACTGGATTACCCAGGTTGGTTTCGAGACAGAAGGTCTTATCCTCATCGTTGGTGCCGTCATGGTGCTGTTCTCGATGGGCGGCGTGCACGTTTCGAAGAGCGTTGAAGTTATCTTCATCATTCTCGCCGCTGCTATCCAGGCCGTCGTGCCGTACCTTGGTCACGCGACCATGGTCAAAGTACTGCGTGCGTTGATTGTTCCCTTCGGACTTATCTTCGTGCTCTTTGCTTACTACGACCTGAAGCACGGCCACGCCTCGTACGCCGGATCGGGCTACGCCAACGGTTGGGAAACCTTCACCGCGGGACTCGCCTTCACCATCACGCTGTCGGGCCTCGGCTGGACCGAGTGCGGTAACGACTACACCCGTTACCTGCCTCGCAACGCCTCGAAGGGCCAGACCATTGGCTGGATCTTCCTCGGCACGGCTATTCCCGAAATCATCATGATGACCTTGGGTGCGTTGACCTTCACGTTCCTCGACTCGAGCGCACAGTTCGCCGATTGGAATGGTGCCAACCCCTTCACCGCGCTGCAGGGCCAGCACTTCATCCCGACTTGGGTTGTTGCCGTGTTCCTCGTCTTCGCCGTGGTGCAGTTGTTCGGTATTAACTCACTCGACTTGTACTCCTCCGGTGTGTCGATGCAGGCCATGGGTGTCAAGCTGAAGCGCTACCAGGCCGTTATCCTCGACAGCGTTCTCGCGTGTGGTCTGACCATTTGGGCCACCTTCGGTTCGCAGTTCTCGCTCTACATGAAGGAATTCGTGGGCGTCATTATTCTGTGGGTCGCCCCCTGGTTCGGTATCTTCATCGTGGACTACTTCCTGCGTAAGGGCCGCTACAACGCCGCCGAGTTGCAGAACACCTCTGCCGGTTCGTTGTACTACGCCCAGGGTGGTATCAACTGGAACGCCATCGTGGCGTTGCTGGTCGGTATGGTTTCGGCCACCCTGTTCTTCTCGAAGGCTCCACCACCCGTGAACTTCCCCTTCCACTGGATGACCCCACTGTCGAACCACTACGGTGCGGCGTGTGCGGGAACCCCCGTCAACGGTGTTTGCACCGCTGGTTGGTACGGTGGCGCGGACTTCTCGATCTTCATCGGCATCATCCTGGCCGGTCTCGTCTACTTCATTTTGGACAAGGCCACTGGAACGACCGCCAAGCAGAACGTCAAGGCCTAAGCACGTCGCTGTTCCAGCAAAAAACCCCCCGAGCCCTGCGGCTCGGGGGGTTTTTTCATGTCGTTTTAGCCGGCCCAGTCCTCAACGAGTCGTCCGTCGTCACCGGGGTGGAAGACCGGAATCTTGCCGAGCGCGTGCACCTTATCCGCATCGTCACCCAACGCCGCCTCCCAGACCGACGCCTCAGTGACCAGTGTGCCGATGGCCACGACGTCGGCGCCAACACTGCGGAGGAGTCGTAGCGCGGCGCCCGTCGAAGCGCCGGTCGAAACCACATCGTCGACAATGGCAACCCGCTTGCCCACCACGTCCTTAATGCGGGCGCGGTCGAAGAGGAGTCGCTGGTCGGCGTTCGTGGTGATGGAACGCACGGGCTCACTCACGGCGTCAGCCAGGTGGATTTTGGGCGTCTTGTGCAAAATCACGTACTGGTCGAGCCCAAGTCCGCGCGTGACTTCCGCCGCCACGGGGATACCCATGGTGGCCACCGTTGCCACGATGTCGATGTCATACGGACGCAGGATGTTCGCCAATTCGTCACCGGCAACTCGCATGAACTCAATGCCCATGTCGACGGTAATGAGCAGGGCTAGCGACAGCGAGTCACTCAAGGCAACAATCGGCAGTGCAACTTCCTGGCTGCCAATCGTGACGGGATAGAACGTTTGATTCACGTCGTTGAAGCATACTTACTTCATGGCTAATTCCTCACCACTGCCCGTAGACCTCTGCCGCTCCATGCTCGAGACGGCACTCCACGAAGCTCGCGTCGGCCTTAGTGAAGGGGGCATTCCCATTGGTGCCGCCCTCTTCACCCGCGATGGCGAACTCTTGGGCGCCGGACACAATCGTCGGGTCCAGGAGAATGACGCCTCGATCCACGCCGAGACGGACGCCTTTCGTCGGGCCGGACGCCGCCGCCACTACGGTGACACCGTCATGGTCACCACTCTCTCACCCTGCTGGTACTGCAGTGGACTCGTGCGCCAATTCAACATCGGCGCCGTCGTCATTGGCGAAGCCACCAACTTCCACGGTGGTCACGAATGGCTCGAAGAACTGGGCGTCGAAGTCATCGAGCTCAACGACGATGCCTGCACCGAGTTACTGTCGACGTTCATCCACGAACACCCCAGCCTCTGGCACGAAGACATCGGTCTGTAATTAGCGAACGGGCGCTCCGAAGAGTCGGTCGCCCGCGTCGCCGAGACCGGGCGTGATGTAGCCCTGGTCGGTGAGGCGCTCATCCAGCGCGGCGGCACTGATGTGTACATCGGGATATGCCGACAGCACGTGATCGACGCCAGGCTGGGCCGCAATTAGCGACAGCACCTGCACGGAGCCGGCATTTCGTCGGGCCAAGAGGTCGAGCACGAAGACGATGGAACCGCCCGTGGCCAACATGGGATCACAAATGATGACCCGAGCGCCCGCGAGGTCAGCGGGGAGGCCATCGTGGTACAGCTCGGGTAGCAACGTCTCCTCGTTGCGTCGAAGCCCCACCAAGCACAACCGGTGATTCGGAATCAGCTCTTGGACCGCCGGAGACATACCGAGGCCGGCGCGCAAGATTGGCACGATGATGACGTGTTCGATGAGCTCGCGTGCCGGTGCACCGGCGATCACGGGCGTGTCTACCGTGGTGGCCGAGGTGGGCAAGTCACGAAGTGCGTCGTAGGCCACGAGGCGCGTGATTTCGTGGCTCAAGCGAAGAAAGTCACTCGAGGTGGTGGTGGTCGCACGAAGTTGGCGGACCTTGTCGGCCACGACCGGGTGATCACTCATAAGGGCGTTGGGCATACCCTCGACATTAGGACGAACGGAAACGTTTGGTGAACTCTCCGGTACGATTGCCCAGTGACTCTTTCCGCCGCCTCGACCGCACACGGCGAGGGGCAAGGTTCCAATCCTCTCGGAGGTGTTCGCTCCACTTACCCTGGTCCGCGGGCCGAAATCCTTCGCGATACGTCGCTCACGTGGTGGCGACGCATTCTGCCCATCATCACGTCCCACCGATTCACCTTCATTGCCGCAGTGAGTTTGTCTTTCGTCAGCTTGGTCTTCCAGGCCTTTGTGCCGAATCTCCTCAACAACGCCTTTAACAACACGCTGACGAGGCACCATTCGTCACTCCATCGGGCCGTCATCGAAATCACCGTGGTGGGCGTCATCGCCGGAGTGACCGGTATCTTGTCGCGGCAGTACCTCTACCGAACCGCCTACGAAGTGGAAGCCGACCTTCGATCGCTGATCTACCAGCACCTCGCGTGGTTAAGTTTCAGCTTCTACGACCGAGTGCAGTCGGGGCAGCTCATCAGCCGCGCCAACTCCGACATTCGCTCGGTGCAGATGTATTCGACTTTTGCACCATTAATTTTGGTCCAGTGCTCGAGCGGTGTCTTGGCCTTCATCTTCATGTTGCTGATTAACCCCGAATTGGCTTGCATCTCCATGGTGATTATGCCGATCCTGTACGTCGTCGGCATCAAAATGCGCCGTGTACTCTTCCCCATCTCGTGGATTACCCAAGCCCGCTTGGCCGAGGTGGCCACCATCGTCGACGAAAACGTGAATGGCGTTCGAGTTGTCAAGTCCTTCGCACAGGAAGAGGCCGAGATCAATCGCCTGGCCGACGCCGCCGAACGCGTGGCGTGGGCGTACATCAAGGATGCCGAAATTCGAGGCATCTGGACGCCCTGGGTCCAGAACCTTCCGCTGCTCGGGCTGGCCCTCGTCCTGGGCTTCGGTGGCGCCCTGGTATTAGGCCACCACATGCAGGTGGGTGGCATTTTGGCCTTCAACGCGTACTTACTGATGCTCCAAGCACCCTTCATGATGATTGGCCAGCTCGTCATGATGGGCCAACGCGCCAAGGCCAGTGCCGAGCGCATTTTCGAAATCCTCGACGAAAACCCCGACATCGTAGAGCGGCCGGGTGCCTTCGACTTGCGCGACGTTCGAGGTGCTATCGATTTCAATCACGTGACGTTTGGCTATCGCGACACCGACATTCTGCGCGACTTTGACCTCCACATCGCACCGGGTGAGACCGTGGCCATCGTGGGCCGCACCGGATCAGGAAAGTCCACAGTGGCGCGCCTCCTGAATCGCTTCTACGACGTCTCGAACGGCTCCGTCGCCATCGACGGTCACAACGTCAAGGACTACACGTTGCTGAGTCTGCGCGAGAACGTGGGCGTCGTACTTGATGAAGCGTTTCTCTTCTCCGTGTCCATCGCGGACAACATCGCCTACGGGCGTCCCGACGCGACGATGGCCGAGATCGAAGCGGCGGCCCAGGCGGCCAATGCCCACGAGTTCATCATCAAGCTGCCTGATGGTTACAACACTGTCGTCGGGGAACGTGGGTACACCTTGTCGGGAGGGCAGCGCCAGCGGATCGCCATTGCGCGCACCCTGCTCGTCAACCCGCCCATTCTGATTCTCGACGACGCAACGAGCGCCATCGACGTGCATATCGAAGCTGGTATTTACGATGCTCTACGCCTGCTCATGAGCACGCGCACGACGATCGTGATTGCGCACCGCATTTCGACGATTGCGCTGGCCCAACGTGTCGTGGTCCTCGATGACGGTCGCGTTATCGCCGATGGCACCCACGAAGAGCTCCTCGCCACGTCACCCCTCTACGGGGACATCTTGGCCCAATCAGTCCGGAGCGAGCAGTAATGGGCTGGGGTGGTGGTGGCATGATGGGCGGTGGTGGTGGCATGTTCGGTGGCGGTGGTCGCCCCAACGGCCTCCCCTTTGGCGGCATTCCTTCCGAGTTGCAAGCGGCGGCGAACAAGCTACTCGCGACGGAACCCGAACACGAACCATCGAAGCTCCACTTTTCCCAGATTCCCACCCGTCGCGAACGGGCCCGACTCACGTTGCCCAACATGCTGCGTACCCACCCGTGGTACGTGGCCGTGGGATCGCTGCTCGTGCTGTGCACCACCTTCTTTATGCAGGTGGGACCCGAACTCACCAGGTACGCCATTGACCACGGTCTCTCGCGCGACCACCGTTCGCTGACCATCGTCGTCTGGTGTGCCGCGATCTACCTCGTCCTCTCGTTAGCCAACGTGGCCTTGCAGCGCATCCAGGCGGTCATCAGCGGCACCCTGGCCGCCCGCGTCATGCACGACCTGCGCATTCGTGTCTTCACCCATTTCCAGCGGATGAGCCTGGACTTCTTCACCGAGGAGAAGGCCGGCGTCTTGATGAGTCGTATGACGAGTGACATCGAGAACTTGCAGCAACTGATTCAAGATGGCATCACCTCGTTCGCGAGCCAGGGCCTCACCATGATCGTGATTACCGTGATCTTGTTCGCCACGAACGTCGTGTTAGCCACGTGGACGATGTGCTGCATCGTGCCGCTACTCTTCGTTTTTTCGATCTGGTTTCACTACGCATCCGAGAAGGGCTACTTGCTGGTTCGCGACCGCATTGCCTACGTCCTCGCCGACCTCTCGGAGTCGCTCTACGGCATCCGCGTCGTGACCGCTACCAATCGCCAGCCCCGCAATATCCGTAATCACCGGCACGTCGTCGGAGCGTACCGCGACGCCAATATGTACACCGGCAAGGTCAACGCCATCTACGGCCCCGCCACCATCATGATTGGCATCCTGGGCCAAGCCCTGTTGCTCGGTCTCGGTGGTCAAATGGTCGTACGGCACCAATTGTCAATCGGCGCCCTCGTGGCATTCTTCTTGTACCTGAGCCGGTTCTTTCAACCAATTCAGCTGCTGGTCCAGCAGTACACACTGCTCCAGCAGGGACGCAGTTCGATCACACGCCTACGCGAGCTCATCGAAACGCCACCCACCGTGGACGAGTCTCCCGAGGCCACTGTTCTCGGGAACGTTGAAGGTCGTATCACCTTTGATCACGTGGGCTTCGCCTACCTGGCCGGCAAGCCGGTACTCCGCGATGTCTTCTTGGATATCGCGCCGGGTGAGTCCGTGGCCTTCGTGGGACCGACGGGAGCGGGGAAATCCACGCTGGCCAAGTTGGCGAATCGTTTCTACGACCCCACCGAAGGCGCTGTTCGCATTGACGGCGTCGACATCAAGACCGTCACGTTGCACTCACTACGCAGCCAGGTGGGCGTGGTACCCCAGGAGCCTTTCCTGTTCGCCGGGTCCATTCGTACAAACCTGCTGTTTAGCCGCCCCGACGCCAGTGACGCCGAACTCGAAGAGGCCATCGACATCGTCGGACTTCGGGACCTGATCGACCGCCTCAGCGACGGACTCGACACCGTGGTGCACGAACGCGGCCAGACGCTCTCCGCCGGCGAACGCCAACTCCTTGCCTTGGCTCGCGCCTTCTTGGCGCGTCCGCGCGTCTTGATTCTGGACGAAGCAACGTCGTCGCTCGACCTGCAGAGTGAAATCATTGTCGAAAAGGCGCTGGACCGGCTGCTCGAGGGTCGCACCGCAATCTTGATTGCCCACCGTCTCACGACCGCCCAGCGCGCTGACCGCATCGTCGTCGTTGATCACGGCGGCATCGTCGAGATTGGCACCCCCGCGGAACTCGTGGCCAGCGGTGGCGCCTACGCCGCCATGTACGACGCGTGGTTATCGTCAGGTGGTCGTGACGCCACCAGAAACGACGCGTAATTGCACCTTCGGTGACGACGTCGTGAGAATCCAACGCGATGCGCAGGTTGTCCTCTACATTGGCACTTGGGTGACAACGAGGTCACTCACAACACCAGAGGTGCAGCCATGCTGATCACTCCTGAGGTGCACGACAACGCACCTTTCAATCCCTGGACGCACGTCGCGTCCCTTATCCGCGAAGCCGGGCAACTCTTGGGCCTCGACGACGGCATGATTAAGCGCGTGATCACCCCGGAGCGCATTCACGAAGTCGCCATTCCGGTCCGCATGGACGACGGGCGCGTCGAGATGTTTACCGGGTGGCGTATCCAGCACGACACGTCGCGCGGACCAGGCAAGGGTGGCATTCGCTTCCACCAGAGCGTCAACGTTGATGAAATTGCGGCACTGTCGGCCGATATGTCAATCAAATGCGCTGTCGTCAACATCCCCTACGGCGGTGCCAAGGGCGGCGTTAAAGTCGACCCCACCACACTCAGCCGAGGGGAGCTCGAGCGACTCACCCGTCGCTACGCCTTCATGATTGCCCCCATGATTGGGCCCGACACGGACATCCCGGCTCCCGACATCAACACGGATGCCCAGGTGATGAGTTGGATTATGGACACCGTTTCCATGCTGCGCGGTCACGCCACCACCGGTGTGGTCACGGGCAAGCCCGTCGCGATTGGTGGCACCTTGGGGCACGCGGGAGCCACCTCCCTTGGCGTGACGATCTGCACCGAGGCGCTCCTCGAGCGCCTCGGCCGCAACCTCCACAATGAACGCGTCATCATTCAGGGATACGGCAAAGTCGGTGCACCGCTCGTAAAAATGCTGAGTGATCGCGGCATGAGAGTTGTCGGCATTGCCGATGTTCACGGCGCCATACACGCCCCCGTCGGTATTAATCCCGACGAACTCGCCCAGTACTTCGCCGAGCACCACACGATTATCGGGCTGCCCGGCAGTACCGAGGTTCCGAGTTCCCAGTTCTTCGCGCTCCCGAGCGATATCGCCATTCCGGCCGCGCTCGGTGGCGTCATTACGGCCGAGGTGGCCCAACACCTCGCCGCCTCAATAGTCGTGGAAGCTGCCAACGGCCCTACCACGGGTGCAGGGGCCGCCGTGTTGCGTGAACGTGGTGTGGTGGTCGTCCCCGACGTCCTCGCCAACGCCGGTGGTGTCGTGGCCTCCTACTTCGAGTGGGCCCAGGACCTCCAGGGCTTCATGTGGGAACGCGAACTCTTCACGCAACGACTGGAAAAGACGATGCACGAAGCCTTCAATCACGTCTGGCAACGGCATCTGGATCTCGGTGTGACGTTGCGCGACACCGCCCTCGCGGTGGGTGTAGAGCGCATTGCCGAGGCCACCGAACTTCGCGGACTCTTCCCATAAGTAACTCGTGGGAGAATGGGCACATGGATACTGAACCCACCCGCGAAGAGCTCCTGGCCCTCGTTGCTCGTCTGCGTGAGGAAGTCGAACGCCTCAGTGACGAGTTGCGTCGCATTCGCCGGGTTGACCACGACGTTCCACCACATCACCGCTAACGACTACTGCACACCTCAGGATTCACCGCCGCCACTACCTGGGCCGCCGCACTCACCAGCGTGTGATGCGAGATACTCCCGCGACCTACCCCTGCGCTAATGGCGTTGGCCATCGTCATTGCGGTGGCCAACCCTGCGGCGGGCGAACGTGGTGTTCCGGCCAACACCTCGTCGTCGCCGGCCGCGATTGCTGACACGGCCGCGTCACCGATGCCAATATGACGAAAGGATATGGCGCCAGCACTCAGTGCATCGGTGAGGATGAGTCCGGAGAACCCCATATGGCGCAGTGCCGCCACGGCGACGGGCGAGAGACTCGCTGGGAGTGGCGTCAGGCCCGGAACTGATGCGTTCGCCATCATGATGGCACCCACTCCGCTCGCGATGCCGGCCCGGAAAGGGGTGAGGGCGCTCGTC
>Ga0208381_1000850_pt1 | contig 9639 bp, 6 predicted proteins | sample CryBogCBE13Jul09_FD_184572 | JGI IMG/M metagenome (GOLD analysis project Ga0208381, IMG submission 184572) | Freshwater microbial communities from Crystal Bog, Wisconsin, USA - CBE13Jul09 (SPAdes) (version 2) | ecosystem: Environmental > Aquatic > Freshwater > Lake | place: Crystal Bog, Wisconsin...
GTGCGCTCTAGCAAAGCCATGTCGTTCTCGCCGGCCAACAAACCGACGTAATAAACCTGGGGAATGCCGGGCACAAAAAACTGAATGGCGCGCGCTGCCAAGTAGGCGTTTTCATGGCGGCCCAACGCATCAAAGAAAGTGCAGTTGACTTGGTACAAATCCAAGTTGGAGGCGGCCGCACCGGTGGCTTTGCGGCTTTGTCCTTGTGAGTTGCGGTGCATGCGTTCGACCAATTCGTCCAGCTCGTGCGGGGGAACCAGGCCCGGTTGGTTGATGCGGTCGCTGGCGTCCGCGCCGATGTCGATGATGCCAATGCCGTCGTGGGTGTCGAGTACGGTCACGGCGTTGTTGGGCCGTTGGGCCAACCACGATAAAAGCGGCGCGCTGCGGCCGAATTCCAGGGCATGCAAGACCAGGGGCGGCAGGGCGAAGTCGTAAACCCAATCGACCTTTTTCGCAATTTCCATCTGACGCTTGTAGTAGGCGTGGATTTCCACCAACACTTCCAAGCCCAGACGGCGGCCTTTGGCTGCAAATTCGCTGATGAATTCAAAGGTCTCGGGCATCATGAAGCAGTTCTTGCCGGCCTGTTTGATTGCGTATCCCACCGCGTCCAAGCGCACCATCGTCACGCCGCTGTCCGAAAGGCGTTGCAAGATCGAATCCAAATAGGCCTGGCCCGCAGGGTGGTGCACGTCGATGTCGATTTGCTGCGAGGTAAAGGTGGTCCAGAGCAAGCGGCGCTCGCCATTGGCCAAAGTGGTCATGGTGAAGGGCATGCCGGGACGAGGGCGGTAAACGGCCAGCAGGTCTTTCTCGGTAGCGCCGTTCGGGAAAACCGATTCCATGGTCAAGAACAAGCCATCAAATTCGGAATCTTTGCCCTTGGCCGAGAAGTCTTGGAACTGAGGCGATTCGCTGGACATGTGGTTGACGATGACGTCGGCCATCACGTCGACGTTTTGCGACAACTCACGAATGCTTTGCCAGTTGCCCAAACGGGCATCAACTTGGGTGTGGTCAATGGGGTCAAAGCCCGCATCGGCGCCGTCAATTTTGTGAAAGAACGGCAGCAAATGGACCCCGCCAAAGACGCCTTTCAAAGGGCCTGTCAGGAGGTCGCGCAGTTCGCTCAGAGATTGACCGCCAAATCGGTCGACATAGGTGATCAGTTGGACCTGGTTTTTCATTTTTCTAAACTAAACAGCTGTCAAAAAAGGGGTGGTGAAATGATTCAAAGGGCGGTCGTGGCGTCGGCCTTGGGTACTTGGACGCGCAGCGTCGCCAAAGCACCAAACAGCATCAACACACCGGCCAGCACCATGACGTTGCGGGGGTCGCCTTGCAGCCACGTGTCATAAACCAAAGGCAAGGTGGCGGCCACCAAAAGCAAGGGAATCACGATCATCATGTTGAAGATGCCCATGTAAACACCCGTGCGTTCGGGCGGCACGCTGCTGGCCAACATCACATAGGGGTTGCCCATGATGCTGGCCCAGCCCATGCCCACGCCAATGGCGGGCAAGAACAACCCAGCCTCAGAACTCATTTGGGGAATGGCCATCATGCCCAAACCGGACACGGTCAAACAAAATGCGTGAACGCGGCCGGCGCCGAGTTTTCGGGTGAAAGGCACCATGACCAAGGCCGCCACAAAAGCCACCAAGTTGTAAAAAGCGCCGACTTGTCCGTTCACCAAAACCGCATCGCGGAAACCTTGCGTGCTGGCGTCGGCGGTGTGAAACAAAGAGCGAGACAGTGAATACAACACATACTGCCAATAGCAGCCCATGGCGTACCACTGAAAGAGCTTCATCCACGCCATTTGACGCATGGCCAATGGCATCTCTTTGATTGCCTGGCCAATTTCTTTCAAGGTCGACAAGGCCCCGCCTTTTTTGGTTTGCATGTCGCTGAGTTGTTGGGGAGTCAACGGCAATTCAGGCACGCGCCAAATGGACCAAACAATCGTGGTGATCGACACCACGGCCCCAATCGCGAAGGTCAGCAAGGTGATTTCGGGGATGTGGTTGCTGGCCAGTGCATCCTTGTTCATGCCCAGCCACACCAAAATGGACGGCGTTAAATAAGACAGCGTTTGTGCCAGACCCGTGAAGGCGCTTTGCATGATGTAGCCGGTGGGATGCTGGTCTTTGGGCAAACGGTCGCCCACATAGGCACGGTAGGGCTCCATGGTGATGTTGTTGGCGGCGTCCAGAATCCACAGCAAACTGGCGGCCATCCACAGCGAGGTGCTGTAGGGCATGGCGAAAAGGGCCAAAGAACACAAAATGGCGCCCACCAAAAAGTAAGGCGTGCGGCGGCCAAAACGGGAGGTTGTTTTGTCGCTCATGGCGCCAACAATCGGTTGCACCAAGAGGCCCGTCATGGGGCCCGCCAAGAACAGCAACGGCAAAGAAGCTTCATCAGCGCCGAGGTAGCTGTAAATGGGGCTCATGCTGCTTTGCTGCAGGCCAAAACTGAACTGCAGGCCTAAAAAGCCAACATTCATCTGCAAAATCTGGCCCAAAGTCAGACGCGGAGGGGATTGGGGTTGCAAAGCCGAGTTCATAAAAGACGATGTTATCGCTCAATGCAATCGTTTGCAATAGCGTAAACCCTGATGCCGAACCCTGGGGCTCAACAAGGGGCTGAACCAAGGGCCCAGTCGGTCGTTAGCGTGATTGTGAGATCAGGTGCTGTAAGCGCTTCAATCGGGGGGCCACAACGGGCACGGTCAGCATGGTGCTGGCAATGGCCATCAACAGCAGGGCCGTGAAAGTGTCGTGGGTGATGAGTTGCTTATCGAGCAGGACATTGGCAAAAATGATCATGATCAAGGCCTTGGTTTGCAACAACCAGCCCATCAAGCTGGCCTCACCGGGTTGCCAATTCAGCCACTTGCCGGCGATGTGAAGCCCCAGCAGTTTTCCACTGACCGAAGCCAACAAAAGGACGCCGGCAAAAACAAACACGGCACCACCGCCCATGGTCCATTGGGTTTTGAGCCCCGTGGACAAAAAGAACACCGGCATCAAGACCATCAAAACATGGTGACGCAAGAGGTCCATGTGTTCTTGGTTGAACCAGTCAGCGTCCATGGCCGCACCAGCCAAGAAGGCGCCGACCATGAAATGTAAGCCCGACCAATCGGCCCCTAAAGCCACCGCGGCCAACCAAATCAAGGCCACATACCAGCGGTCAGCGGACGGAAGTTTGGGCATCAGACGACGAAAACCCCAAACGAAAAAACCGTAGGCCCCCAAAAAGGCCAACTGCCTTTCAACACGTTGCCAGTCCATCAAAATCAAAGCCAGCACACCCCAGATGGCGATGTCGTCCAGACTGGCGTATCGCAAGATGCGCTGGCCCAAAGGCTGGCGCAGGATGGCCATTTTTTCCATGAACAAAATCAGAATGGGCAAGGCAGTGACCGCGCAGGCCATGCCGACGCCGGCGACGAATTGCCACGATTGAGCCTGCGGTCCCATCCAACCGCTGGCGTCCGACAGGCCCAAGCAACCCCAGGCGGCCACGCAGCCAAAGGCCAATGGGACGCCCAAGGCCAAGCCCGAGGTGAGCACCGTCTCCTGCCGATGGACCCAGACTTTTTTGAGGTCAAGCTCAACCCCGGCAATCATCACGAACAACATCACGGCCCACCAAGCGATGCCGTTCAAAGAAGCCATGATGGTGGGCGAGAAAACGAATTGATACACCGCCGGGTACCCAGCGCCCAGTACGCCTGGCCCCAACAAAATGCCCGAGATGATTTGCACCACCACCAAAGGGGCGAAATAATCGGTCTTGCCCAAGCGCCAGACCAAATAAGGCACGCTCAAGATGACCGTCATGGCGATTAAAAAAATCTCAGTGGTGTTCATGGCCGAAATGATAAAGGGCCCCGAAGGGCCCTTGAAACGAGGTGTTACCTGTTGAGGTAGACGCCGTTTAACCGTCTAACACTAAGCAAAGAACTTAGGCAAAAACGCCGGCGGTTTCTTGCATGGCATCCGATACCTGACCCAAGTGGTGCAGGCTGTCGCCAAAGCTCATTTCGAGTTGGGTCAGGGCTTTGAAGTAATGGCTGATGATGTATTCATCGGTCACGCCAATGCCGCCGTGCAATTGCACGGCTTGTTGGCCGACAAAACGCATCGATTGACCCAATTGGTATTTGGCGCGCGACAGGGCTGCAGAGCGCTCGGCCGCAGGGGCATTCAGCTTGAGGCTGGCGTAGTAGCTCATGGAGCGGGCCAGTTCAAGTTGCATCTTCATGTCGGCAATGCGGTGACGCAGCGCTTGGAAGTTGTTCAACGTGACGCCAAATTGTTTGCGCGTGTTGAGGTAATCCGCTGTGATGGTCACGGCGGGGTCCATCAGGCCCACGGCTTCAGCGCAAGACGCGGCAATGCCGATGTCGACGGCGTGTTCCAAGGCGGTTTGGCCGTCCAAGGTGACCAAGGTCGCGGGGCTGTTGTGGAACGTCACTTCAGCCGCACGGCCGCCGTTTTGGGTGCCATAGCCACGCGTGGTGACCCCGGCGGCTTGGCGTTCCACCAAGAACAAGGCGGTCTTGCCTTGAAGTTGTGCGGGCACCAAAAACGCATCGGCCTGATCGCCCACGGGGACCAAACTCTTGCTGCCGCTGATTTGATAAGCGCCGTTGGTTTCTGTGGCCGTGGTGTGGGTGGTTTTGAGGGCGTAACGAGCGGCGCGTTCTTGGTAGGCCAAGACCACCAAGGCCTCACCGCTCGCGATGCGTGGCAACCATGCTTTGGCGTCGGCACTGCCGTACCCACCGATCACGGCACCGGCGATCAAGGCCTGGGTCAGGGGTTCGAGCACCATGCCTCGACCGAGCTCTTCCATCACCACCATGGCTTCAATCGGGCCCATGCCCATGCCGCCGTCGCTTTCGGGCACAAACAAAGCCGTCAGGCCCAGTTCGGCCAGTTCGTTGTAAACGTCGCGAGAAAAACCGCCCGCCTTAACGATGCTTTGGTGGCGGTCAAAGGTGTAGCCCTTTTCAACCCATTTACGGGCGGCGTCGCGCAATTGTTCTTGGTCTTCGCTGAAGTCGAAATCCATCTGAGTTCTCCTAATTCTGGTGGGCTGACGGCGATCAGCCGAGCACGGTTTGCGAAACGATGTTGCGTTGAACTTCGTTGGAACCGCCATAAATGGAGGTCTTGCGCATGTTGAAGTAGGTGCTGGCCAAAGGCGCGCAATGCAGAGCGCCGACCGCATCGCCTTGCCATCCGGCTTGCATGGCTTCGTGAATCAGCGGCAAGCTGAATGGGCCAGCGGCCAACATCATGAGCTCGGAATAACGCTGCTGGATTTCGCTGCCGCGAATCTTCAACAAGCCAGCGATGTCCAAAGAGCTCTTGCCCTTGGCTTCGGCAGACAAAACCCGAAGCACCATCATTTCGAGGGCCACGACCTCGACTTCGAGTTTGGCAATTTCGTCGCGGAAACGGCTGTCTTCATAGACGCCTTCGGCTTTGGCGATGCGCTTCAACCGCTCGAGTTCCCGCTTGGCGCGGTTCACATCGGCGATGTTGGTGCGCTCGTGACCGAGCAGGTATTTGGCGTAAGTCCAGCCCTTGTTTTCTTCGCCAATGAGGTTTTCTGCGGGTACCTTGACGTTGTCAAACCAAACCTCGTTGACTTCCACGCTGCCGTCCAGCAAGCGGATGGGACGCACGCTGACGCCGGGCGACTTCATGTCGATCAACAAAAAGCTGATGCCGGTTTGGGGCTTGCCTTCGTTGCTGGTGCGCACCAAGCAGAAAATCCATTCGCCGTACTGGCCCAAAGTGGTCCAGGTTTTTTGACCGTTGACGATGTAGTGGTCACCTTGACGCTCGGCCTTGGTTTTGACCGAAGCCAAATCAGAGCCCGAGCCCGGTTCGCTGTAGCCTTGGCTCCACCAAACGTCGCCACTGGCAATGCCAGGCAGGAATCGTTCTTGTTGCTCGCGGTTACCAAAGGCCATGATCACCGGGGCCACCATCACGGGACCGAAAGGCACCACGCGGGGAGCACCGGCCAAGGCGCACTCTTCTTCAAACAAATGGCGCTCAACGGCAGTCCAGCCGGGGCCGCCAAATTGCTTGGGCCAAGCGTGGCCGAGCCAGCCTTTTTTGCCCAAAATTTTTGCCCAGCGTTGCATGTCCTCGCGCGTGAGCTCGAGGGCGTTGTGCACTTTGTGGGCAATGTCTTGGGGCAAATTGGCTTTGACCCAATCACGAATTTCAATGCGGAATGCCTGTTCTTCAGGCGTAAAAGCCAAGTCCATGGTGTCTCCAAACGATGGGATTGCTAATTTAGCACGACCGTTCTATTGTGACTTGTCAAGGCCGTGACAAGCGGTCTTGGCAAAAAGAAAAAGACCTAGGACTTACCCGAGTGGGGGACGCGCTTTCAGCCCACGGCTGTTATTTTGACGCTGCGTCTTGGAAACGGGTCAAGGCGGGGTGTTGCGCCGCCCAAGCCTGGCTGGCGGCAAAGCTGGGGGGAACACAACCGCGCGCTTGTACGCACAAGCTGGCGCTGGCGAGCGCGTGGCGCAAGACTTGATCACCCATTGCAGGGCTCAACGTGATCGACGGGGTTGAAGGGGTTGAAGGAGTTGAAGAGGTCAAGGGGTTTAAGGCGCTCGTCAGTGCCGCCAAGAGTCCAGCCAAGAAGCTGTCACCCGCGCCCACGGTATCGACCACGGACAAGGGCTTTTGTTCTTGTGCAAACCAAGTTTGACCTGTTCGGCTCAGCAGGTAAGCCCCGCCCGCACCCAAAGTCAAAGCCAAGCACTGCGCGGGAGTTTGGGTCAATAAATGGCGCGCTTGGGCCAACGCATCGTCGCCAGGAACTTGCAAATGTTGCAAATCTTCGTCGCTGACTTTGACCAAGTCGGCTTGCGCCAGCAGCGTCATGATGTGGGCTCTGTAGGCCGCCAAATCGGGCATGACCGAGGGCCGCAAATTGGCGTCGACTGCGACCCATCGTCCGGCCTCACGTTGGGCTTTTAACCAGGGCAAATAGACGCCGGCATCTTGCGGATCCAGCGCCAAACCACCGGTGCCCACCCATTGCAAAACGGGCGTCAGAGTGGGCGCACAAGCCGCGTTGAGTTGGGTGGCGCTGACCTGACGGTCGGCCACACCTTGTCGGTAGAAGGCATAGTCCGGGTGGCCGTTGGGGTCAAGGGCCACCACGGCCAAGGATGTGGGTGCAGTCACCGGCGCTGCTTGACTCAGTTGCACCCCGTCATCGACCATTTGTTGGCGCAGGGCCCGACCGAAGCGGTCTTGCGAGAACGGGTTCAGGTAAAGGGTGCCCAAGCCTTGCAAACTCAGCGCCCGGCTGAGGTTGTAGACGGCCCCACCCAGACAGGGTTCAAAGGCGCCATCGGGCCGTGAAATCAAATCAATCAAAGCCTCGCCAGCCATGGCGATTTGAACGGTAGACAGGGAACTCATAAAGGGCAGGTTGATTTGCGCAGTTGCAAGGTGGTGGCCAAGACGCGGGGCTCTACCGTTTGACCTTGCCGAATTTGTAGCAAGCAATCGATCATTTCGGGCCCAGCCAACTCAATCGATTGGCGCACCGTGGTCAAGGGCGGATGGCAGTGCGAGGCGGCTTCAATGTCGTCGTAGCCCACGACGCTCACCTGTTTGGGCACTTCCAAGCCATTGCTGGACAAGAAACCCATGGCATTCATGGCGATCAAGTCAGAGGCCGCGAAAAGGCCGTCCAAGGGGTGCTTCGTTTTCAGCAAGCGGCCCAACTCGGTTTGGACCTCTTCGGTTTCAAACGAGGTGCGCACCAGCAGTTGTGGGTTGGCTTTCAGGCCTCGGGCTTGGTGCGCAGCCAAATAGCCTTGATACCGTTGCTCGGTTTCAGGAAAGGCAATGTCGCCCAAAAAGGCGATGTGTCGGCGGCCCAGATCAAGCAAGTGCTCAGTGGCCAAGCGGCCGCCTGAAAAATTATCCGAACCCACGCTGCAATAAAGTTGGCGGGGCAGTTGGGCGCCCCACACCACAAAGGGCACTTTGCGCATGGCCAATTCGTTCAACTGGTCATGGTGGCCCCACTGGCCAATCACCACAATGCCACTGGCGCGGCCAGTGTCGTAGAGCTCGGCCAAATCGTTCAGGTGCTCTGAGTCGACGCGAGACAACAGCATGTCGAGACCTCGGTCGGTCAAGGCATCGGCCAAGGTGCCGAGCATGCCCAGAAAGAACGGGTCAGAGACGTGCTGGCGCGATCCTTTGACGTAAGGAATCACCACCCCAATGGTGCGGTTGTCGCCCAAGCGCAAATTTTTGGCGCTGAGGTTGATGGTGTAGTTCAGTGAGCGTGCCAACTCTTGAATGCGTTGACGTGTTTCTGGGTTGATCAACTCGCTGTCGTTCAAGGCGCGCGACACCGTTGACGTCGAGACGCCCGCCAACCGAGCGATGTCGGTCATTTGAACTCGGCGTTTGTCGGTATCCATGGAAGTCAACTCAGTGGATTCTTCAGGCTTCAGCGTTTGGCATTGGCCAACATCAGCCACAGGTTGGCAACCCCTTGGGTATCGCCCCCGGTTTGGCCCAATGCCTGGCGTGCGGGTTCCAATTGGCCCGCTTTGAATCGCGCCATGCCCAGGTGCAAACGCACGTCGCTTTCACGTTTGACCCCGCCCAAGGCCAAGCCTTTGTCGAAGGCGTCGGCCGCTGCAGCCCATTGCTGCGTCGAGAACAACACGTTGCCCAAGTCCACCCACTGGGTGGCAGTTTGGGCCGATTTGCTTAAGTTTTCCAGTATCTTGTTGTCTTCATCGGCTGCGCGTTGGACTTCCTTTTCCAACTGCTTCAAGTCAGTCGGTGGCACATCGCCTGGGAAGACTTTGCTGCTTTGACCTTGGGTCAAGATGGCCCGAGATTCGAGTGGAAAACCCGCCTTGAGGGCCAATTGTGCGTAGGTAAAAAAGTCGCCGGGTTCTTGCAAATTACCGGTCTCTTGAATGAGTCGGTAGACCTCAATTTCAAGTCGCTGATTAACACCGGGTTGTTGCAAAAAGCGGGACAACAAATCCATCCAGTAGTCTTTACTGGGGTAGTCGCGCACCAACAGTTGCATGGTTTGGTAGTAACCGGCCATGTCCTTCAGTTTGGCTTGGCTGGCCGCCATGGCACGCAATTCGTCTTCAGAGACTTTGCGTGATTTGCCGGGCGCTGCTTGCGCTGCGGCAAGGCTTTTCTGCACCTCTTCAATGGCTTCTTTGTGCAGACCTTGCATCTGCAAAGACTGAACCAGAATGATGGCCATTTTGGGGTTGCTGCAACCTGCCTTCAGGCATTCCCGAGCCCAGCGAGTGGCCCGGGCGAAGTCTTTGGTGTTGAGGCTGATTGAGACCAAGTTGTCCATCAAGGGCAAGCGGTCTTTGTCGGTCACGGTGGGTGAAGTCACCAGCCACTCGATGGAGGGAATGGCTTCCACATACATTTTTTGCGCCATCCACGAACTCACCAGCAAGCGCTCCAAGGCGTCTCGTTCGGTGATGTTCAGATCGGCTTTTCCCCGCAGCACCGACAAGGCCGGTCTGAACATCACCGAACGAGACGCCTTGGAGCGCTTGCTGGTGAGTTC
>Ga0208381_1000861_pt1 | contig 9546 bp, 7 predicted proteins | sample CryBogCBE13Jul09_FD_184572 | JGI IMG/M metagenome (GOLD analysis project Ga0208381, IMG submission 184572) | Freshwater microbial communities from Crystal Bog, Wisconsin, USA - CBE13Jul09 (SPAdes) (version 2) | ecosystem: Environmental > Aquatic > Freshwater > Lake | place: Crystal Bog, Wisconsin...
TTCACGGTCGCCGCATGGATTAAGACGACATCAACTGGTGGTGGATCCGATCACTGGACTCTGGCACCTATCGTTACCGCCGAGACTGCTGGGTTGGCAAACGACTGGGGATTCGGAATAAATCCGAGCGGAAAAATTGCCTTTGGTACTGGCGGATCGTCCGATGTGACCACACCCGGCTCCACCTCGGTGAATACCGGGTCTTGGGTGTTCGTAGCCGCGACGCGCGTAAAATCATCGACGCAAGTCAAGCTATATGTAAATGGCATCGCCGATGACACTGCAACATTATCGAATGGTTCGAATGCTCTGACATCCCAAGCAAATCTTGAAATTGGATCAAACACGGATACGAATCCGCACTTCAGCGGTGCGATGGGTGGCATTTACGCCTACAGTTCAGCGCTTAGCGATGCGCAAGTTCTTCAGGATTATCAAGCGACAGCTGGCGCGTACGGCTACACCGCGGCTACCTCGGTTACTACGGCGTTGGCCACTGCACCTGTTTATCGAATAGGGGACACCATCACCGCGACGCTTTCGCCATCGGGTTCGGACGGTTACGTATCGTTTCTCGCAAACGGCAAGGCGATACCTGGATGCAAGAAAGTTGCATCATCGTCAGGGATTGCGACATGTCTGTGGAAACCGAGCACTCATACGGCGTCGACAATTTCCGCGCGATTGACGCCAGGAGTTAGCTACTTCACCTCATCGAGTGGATCAGTAACCGCGTTCGTGAAAGCGCGCGCGACAACCCGCTAGCTAGCGCTTTTTGTATCCTGCAGGACACGTAGTAGTTGTCACGACCCTGGTGACCGCACCCTTCACGCAGGTGATTGATTTCGCGGTTGATTTACCGCCGCCCGACTGCGTTAGCTTCACCGAGATATTTGGGTTTGAATACGTGAAGTTATAAGCGCCAAGCGAGAGCCATCCGTTGCGCTCACCGACGACGGTGGTCGCGATATCGGGGGAGCCATCCGCGGATGTAACCGAAACGGTTGCGCTCACCGGTGCGCTAGTGAATCCGTAGATACAGCGCGCAACCTTGGAGCTCATTACCAAGTCATACGTTCCCTTGTTGAGGGTTGATCCGTCAGGTTGGAAGTGAGTAGAGGCGACCTTGTAATTCAGGACGCCTTGCTTCTTATCGAATTGCGGTGGGCCATCGATATACATCGTGGCGTTGGTAGTGACCACGCCAGCCAAGCCGGATGAGTCGTTCAGGCACTTCGCGACGTTGTCATTCCCGCCACCCGCGTTCATGGAGTTGAGCGTCCATAACCACGGATTGGCGGATGCTTTATCGCCCACGACGGGCAACCAATCGACAAACTCGGTCATAGCATCGGCATTGAATTGAGCGGCGATGTGCTGGTACGAGATCGTCTTTTGACCCGCAGGAGTTTTTTCAAAGTCAGAGACAGGCGACCCCATGGCGACGCTGGTGTCGTTGGTAAAGCGCAGCGTTTGTCCGACCCATGGATTGGTCGCGTAGAAATTTTGCAATTTTTGAGGAAGTTCATCGCTGGCGACCCATGTTGCAACAACTGGTACTTGAATTGGTTGTGCATCGACCGTCAAATTTTGAGTGCCGTTGGCTCCTGAAGTTAATGTAATTGTCGGTGACTTCATGCGCCCGTGGAGCCAACCGGTGATTGGTGCGGATAGGCGTAGTGAGAATCCAAGACTGATGCCGGCAGGCATTGGATAGGCGAGTCCACATTCATTCTGTGAAACGACAACGCACAATGTTTGTGGTTGTGGTGGTGAAGGAAATGCGGTGTTACCTCGCATGCTCAAGCGATTGATTGAATCGTATGCAGCGGTGTTGGTGTCGACTGTTAAGTCATTGAAATTTCCGGTTGTTGGCTTAATCGCATAGAACGCGGCTTGAAGTTGACGGTTATCCCACTTGCCTCCGTTGGCGGTGACGCGGTTGGACAAGATGGAAACTTTAAGAAGGTATTGATTGCCTCCTGCATGGGTTGCGCCAGGAATAGTCATCAACGCAGCGCCGCCACCATTAGGAACGTGTTGCGAAGGATCGCCCGTGAAATCCTGCAATCGGCGGGCGGGGTACTGGCCATTCTGTTGGATATCTAAGGCATTGCCATTGGCATCTTTTGCGGTGACCGCAGAGATGCAGTCAACGTCGGCATCGGATGCGCAGATAGGCAGTACTGCGTTGAATGCCTGCTTAACGGTGAATGGACAGGCGGAATCGGACGCGCTCGCGCACGCGGTTACCGCGGTGACTTGATTGCCCGACGTTTGGTAGTTGATGAAATAAGAACCCTGCGAAGCGAGAAATGCGGTTTCGTCGGCTACATATCCTTGCTGGCCATTGGTTGTGATTGTGGGCGCGACGAATTGCTCGTCGACGCCGGCCGCGTGGGCAAAGGTCGGTGCTAAAAGGGTTGTGATGACAATCGATACCAGTCCGATTTTCTTGAGGTTCATGACCCGCCCGTTCCGTGCGCTAGAAACCGATCCCTACTGGTGGTACCACCGTGAAATCTAGGTGGATTTATGCAGGGCGGGAAGGGGATTTGGCGCTAACGAGCCAAGCTCGATTCACGCTCACCTGCGATGATGTGCGCATGAGCGCCGAATTAACCGCGGTTATTTATGACGGCGAGTGCGACTTTTGTATGGCGTCGCTCGGGTGGCTGCGAATGAAGCTCGATGTGAAAGCTATCTCGTTCCACGAGGGAAACCTAGAGAAATATGGATTGACCAAAGCGGAATGTGAAAAGGAAGTAATAGTTCTCCATCAAGGTCGTCGGTATAGCGGCGCTGATGCGATTGCATTACTACTTTCGCTTCGTGGCAATCGTTTGCTCTCTGGATTTATCAGAGCTCTGGGGCCTATTTCGCGCTTTGGGTATCGATGGATTGCTGGACATCGCGGGTCGTGGATCGTGAAAGCGATGACGAAGTTCTTTCTTTGGCAAACCAACCGCCACAATGAATGAGCTCTTGGTCATGCGGCACCAGCGACTGAAGCCATAGAATCGCGCCATGCGTAAGGGTCTATGTTTTGCGGTTGCTTTAGCCATCGCCTCAAGCTTGGTCGTAATTCCGGCTTCGGCCGCGGTGAAAACAGGTGGCACCTGCCCAAAACTAAATCAATCGGTTGTCTCTTCTGGCCTCACTTTTACTTGCACCAAAGTCGGTAAGAAACTCATGTGGGGCAAAGGGGTCAAAGTCATGACACCACCATCCGCACCGGTTGCGGTCCCTTCGCCGGCACCGGCACCCATCGTCATTCCTGATCCGCTGCCAGCATTAACGTCAGATAGCTATCCAACAATTGCTGCTACGGCTCGCAATTCGATTTTAAGCACGGAGCCAGCAGGCGATACGCCGATATCAATTAATTATCAATTCAATTCGGATGTTCCCGTCGCCGACCAAAATCTCATTAAAGAAGGTGCAAATAATTTCATAAGTCACTTCTCTCACATTATGAATTATGCGCCGAAGCCATTTGGAATAATTGGATGGAGCACGAAGAGCGTAGGAGAGCCTCTAGTAAAGGCGTATGACCCGGCCAGCGCTGACTTTCAAAACGACATGACATCGACATTTGGAAAGCAAACAGATTTAGATCCCAAAACCTGCACAGGTATGGGTGGTTTTTCGGTTGGTTACGAACGCCTGATTGTTATTCAAACGCCATGCAAGACCTTAGATGATTCATCCGCAGATGTAGCGACGCACGAACTCACGCATGAAGTGCAGGCTTCGGTCAATAAAGGCGTGAACCCCCGTGCAGTCGCTCCAGTGTGGATGGTTGAAGGTCAAGCTCAGGTAGTTGGCGCCGCACTTTCAGTTCAGAATGGCGCCGATCATTGGTTTGTGGGACGAGCGACTTGGGTGGAGAGAATTCCAAAGAATTTTACGATTCAGGACATCACGGCGATGGAGGGGGAGACTTCCAGCAATCCGGATCCAGCCGTGAATTATGCCGAGTACACCGCTGGCGGCGCACTCGAGGAATACTTGATTGCTAAGTTCGGATTCCAAAAGTCACTGGATATTTATCAACGAGCGCTAAAGATTGTCCCGCAAGGAACTCCAAGCGGTGCTCAACTTGTGAATTATTTCAAAATCGCTTTCCAACAAGTTTTTGGTCAGACATTGGATTCCTTTTACGCAGAAGCTCTGCCTTACATAAATTATTTAACAACAATAAGTCCAACGGCGAGCTCCAACTATTCGGGCACCGATCCGGTCGTTGTACTTAATGAGGGTTGCCACTCGACGGGAGCTAGTGCGACGCTTCAGCAACTTAATGGTTCGCAGTGGGTCGATGTAGCAAGCAAGATGGGTTGGGACATACCGCCAGCGTCAGCAAATTGCGCCACTGGTATGGAGCGGCCGTGGACCGCAGCGAAGGTAGCCAAGGGAACTGTTTTACGTTGGCACGTCTTTTCGCCAGGCAACTGGGATTGGTATTCGACCCCGTACACGTATTGAGGCGATAACTTTTCATACTCAAGGCCAGGTCAACGCTGGATAAGCAATAAACCAACAAATTTAGTCTAGTTATACTTTGGCCCTAGAAGTCATGTTCTTGATTTCGGCCAGACAACTGGCTATGGCGGCCTTCTTGATAACTTCTCGATTCAAATAGGTCAGTATGGCTCGATCGAGTATTACATGGATAACTCGGGTGCTTCGGGCTCATATACCTGTATCTCGCCATCAAACACGGTAATCACCGATAGCTTTGCGCTCTATTCCATTCACGCGGGTCCAGGCGTGTGCTCAATTTCAGTCAATAACGGATCAGTCTCAACCACTTCAAGCGAAGCTACGACTTCTTACGCGTCACACGTCCCAAACACCACTTCGACTTGGGCGAGCAACGTCGCCACAATGGCGAAGGGTCTACAAAGCCCATTCGCTGGATATATACGTTCGCTAATCATCTCTTCCGGCTCCTCCTCATCAAACTCCGTCATCTTCATGCCAAATGGAGGCTCAGGTTTTACGGCGTCGCAGACGGGATCGACATCAGTATCGTTAAATGCCAATCAATACACTCGAACCGGAATGAGCTTCACTGGCTGGAACACAAAGGCTGATGGATCTGGAACGCAGTACGCAGATGGCGCAACATTCAATTTATCGTCATCTTCAAACATGCTCTTTGCCCAATGGGCATCCATTCCTCCAGCACTCACCATGCCTGTGCCCTCAACTGTTACGTATCGAACATCAACACCGATTGTGATGACTATCAATACTGCTGGTTCCTACACATTTTTTGATTCCGGTAAAAAAATTCCTGGCTGCATAAATTTGAGCGGGAGCCCTTCATCAGTCACCTGCAACTGGAAACCTTCAAAAATCGGTTCGTTTTATATATCCGCGAAGGGGATAGTAAGCGGAAGTACTTATTATTCGAATTCAGCACTATTCAAAGTTCGCCCACGTTCAAACCCACGATGAGTTCGCGGGTTCAAATCTTTGACTTCTGCCCAAGAAATCTTTACCTTGCGAGTGGATTGCCGTTTCGAACAGCAGGAAAAAGGCATTTAACGATTCGAAGCCCGCGCGCTGATTGCAATATAAATTGGTGGACTTGTTGATTGCAAGTGGGAATCTGAAGGAGAAATACTTGCGGTGACTATCACGGTTCCATGCAACGACGGCTTATAGGCGCATTGTGCAGAATAGTTTGATCCTGCCGAGCTAAGTAATACGGATACACATCCGGGAATGCGCTTTCTGTTCGCGAAAAAGGTGACTCTTCCCGGAGAATCCGATGTAATCATTAAATTATTTGAAGTTCTGTAAGTCATAACGCCGGGGTTTGCAATCGATATCGTTGCCGCGAGAGGGATTGTAAATTCTATAAAGACGTAACCGTCGTCTTTGACACTATTCAAGCCAGAGGCCTGCGCGGTGCCCGTTTCGTAAGATCCGCCACCTCCTCCTCCACCGGCCTGTATGGCGGAGAGGTTGCTGGCACCTTCGTAGCCATTTCCTCCTCCGCCTCCAGCGTAACCTCCTCCGCCTCCTCCACCTGCCTGGTAACCAGACGTAATCGTTCCCGATCCGCCTCCGCCAAAACCGCCACCGGAACCACTAGCAGTTCCCCAACCGTTTGAAATTCCGGTGGAACCATATGTAGAGCCAGTTCCACCGTTAACAAATGCCAAAGCACCTGTTTGTGAATTACCACCGTTACCACCGTTACCACCGAAGCCAGCACCAGGGGTGCCCGCAAGTCCAGCACCCGATGCATATCCGGTCGAACCTAGATTGCTACCACCACCACTTCCTGCGTAGCAACACCCACCCGCATTTGAATACGCACCGCCAACGTTACTTCCTCCTAATCCGCCAGGAGATCCGTTTGTTCCACTTGTTGAATTGGTTGCATTAATTCCAGCGTTGGAATAACCACCTCCACCACCGCCACCAGCAACCACAAGTGGGGTCGCCGAACCTTTTACGACGAATGAACCTCCACCGCCTCCACCTGCAGTCGAATTAGAGGCACCCTTTTGCCCTACAAGAATTTGCAATACCGTTCCTTGCGTCAATGTAATGGTTGCGGTTTCAACCGCACCGTAGCCGCCTGCATAGGCGCCGTTTCCGCCAGCACCTCCCACTGCAGTAATTCTGTAATCTCCTGTAGTTGGAACAGTCCACAACTGAATACCAACAGCAGTTGACGATTCGGAGACTAGGCCCTGCAATGTTGTTCCCGCATATGCACTGTCTAGCGCGGATTGAATTGGACCATTTATATTCACTGCCCCCGCAGAAGTAAACTTGTAATCAATAACCAACGCGAAAGCGCTCGATTTTGGCAGTAGACAGGCCACGACTAATAGGGCAGCAGTCAGTGATCGAAGGGCCAATTTCACATTTCAATTTTAGACTGGTATTTGAGTATTAGTGCCGATTCTGACTTCGAGCCCGTTCTGCCGTGGAGACTTCAGCCGCGCACGCCGGTTCTAATCGGGCAGCTTGACTAGAAAATTGGCCCTATTCGGACCTCGGTGAAAATCGGCCACGCAAATGGATGTCCTCGGAATGTGTTTTGAACTAGATGCAATCCGGAAGATGTCAGGAATTGGCTAGGCAACTCGTGCCCGAACCCTAAGTTTGATTTCCTAGAACGCTCTAATCGGACGAACGCGCATGCCCGCATCGCTCCACTGATTGGTAACGACTCCGCCATTGCCGAAATTCTGGATGTAAGCGCCATAGGGGTTGGAACCTGTCTGTGAAGAGCTGTAGTAGTAATAGCCTGAATTGAAGTTGCCGTTGATAATTGCGGCGGAGGATGAACATCTGGTGTTGAGAACTGGTGTTAGGCCTTTAGACCAGTAAACAAGGATGTTCAACTCTGTTGAATCTGGAAGATACCAATCACTGAGTGATCCGCCGTTGTAATCTCTAATGTAACGGATTCCGGTATTGGCAATGGCTCTGGAGTCAGCGCGGAATGCGATTGAATTCTTATAACCAAGTCCAACATCGCCCGGATCGTAAACGACCGTTGGATCAAGTCGGACACCACTGATTTGTACCGTGTCATTTCGGTTACCCAGCAAGACGGTTGTTGAATCGGCCGGCGTAATCCAGGTGCTTGGCGCGACCTCTAGATAATTGCATAGGCCGCCAGCAGGTGAGCCGGTTGAGCTGAATGTGGGACCACAGCTAAATCCAGAGAGGTCTTTGTAGAAAATAATTCCACCGCCTGGACCCACATCTCCGACGTTGTAAGCGCTAGGAGTGTGAGGGCCACTTTCTAACGTCAACTTAAAGACGGCGGTTGCTAGTGCCACAGGAGAAGTGAAGGTAGTCGTGAACGACCCAGAGCTGCCACTGACCGTCAGGCCAGCGCTACCTGCACCGGCGACGAATGTTCCACCATTGTCGTAGATAACAGCGTTTATTGAGTTTGTATTGAAAATCGAAAGCGGGGTGTTGCCGCTGCTTCCATAGGCCTTGATGGTGAAATCGACCCCGTAGCAAGAAGTCGGGATATTTGAGACTGTAAATGATGAAAAATAATGCGAGCCGCTACCCGATGCATTTACAAACGCTGCGCTCGGAGTAACCGTTAAAGTATTTGAACCGGTACACGCCGCCGTTGCAGTTGCTCCCTGACCAAACTCGATCTGCCCGGAGTTGATTGTGATGTTTCCAGCGAGGGTTGTCTGCACAAAATATGCGCCGCCGATGAGTAGCGTTATGGAAGCAAGAATCGCCGAGAGTTTTCGCTTTGCTGGGATTGACGGTGAATCAATCGGATCGTCGCTGTAGATGTCGTCATGCGAATCGGACATTAGCGACATCTCCTCTTATCTTGAAGAGTAGAAGCTAGGAGCGGTTCTTAATCAGCGACTCAACAATGGGTTAATTGTAGCGAAAAATTTACAATAGTCGCCCACCCGTCGGTGAGTAGCCAAGCCCACGAATTGCCACGTGATTGTTGTGAAGTGACGAGCAAACAGAATGCGCCCGCATACGACTTCTAGCTAATCTGCAGCCAAGCTGTTTCAGACTTTTATTTCAGGGTCGAATCCAAGAACCCATTCACAACTTTTGAGAACCTCTCCGGCTCTTCTACGTGCGGCATGTGAGCTGACTTAGGAAACATCTCCCATAAGACATCGGGAATCCTGCGATGAATTTCTTGAACCATGCCAGGTGTCGCCTCATCGTAGGCGCCGTTCAACAATAAAGTCGGTACGGCAATTTTGTGAAGGTCGTCGTGAATGTCCCAATTTTTCAAGGTACCAATACTGAGGAATTCAGATGGCCCATTCATCGTGTGATAAACGGTGGGGTCCTTTTCAATTTCCGCGAATGAATCAAGGACGTCTTGCGGGTATGGAACTCGGCACACGTGTCGCTCGTAGTAGACATTCATTGCCTTCTGGAATTCCTCGGACGTGTAATCGTCAGTGTCTTCTGCTGCTTTGAGTGCAGCTTCAACTTCAGTTGGCAAAAGGGCGCGTAACTTCTCAGCTTCAGAGCTCCAAATTTTCATACTTGCAGGCGAGTTCGCAACGATCAGCGCCTTCAGTCCTGGACGATGAGTAGTTGCGTACTGCATGCCCAGCATGCCGCCCCAGGATTGTCCGATGAGTGCATAATTATTTGATATCCCTAAATGTTCTAAAAGTAGGGAAAGTTCTTCCATGAAAAGTTCGGGGGTCCAAAATTCAACGGGTGCATTGGGAAGGTGGGTAGATTTTCCGCAACCAATTTGATCGTACAAAATCGCCGGGCGCCCCGTCGCAGCAATAATTTCAGCAATTGAAATGACGTAGTTATGGGCCGCGCCAGGCCCACCGTGTAAAACGATCACGGGAGTTTTAGAGCTTGTTAAATCACCAACGACTCGGTACCAGGTCTCGCCGTGTTCCCATTTCATAGTTGAACTAGTCATATGAGCATCTAATCAACTTTGAAGGGGTTTAGGTAGCCTTTTTTGACGCCATAGGCCTTAGGTCAAAAAGGCATTCTTCGCGCAAGTGCGTTGTGAGGGACTCGAACCCCCGA
>Ga0208381_1000869_pt1 | contig 9492 bp, 9 predicted proteins | sample CryBogCBE13Jul09_FD_184572 | JGI IMG/M metagenome (GOLD analysis project Ga0208381, IMG submission 184572) | Freshwater microbial communities from Crystal Bog, Wisconsin, USA - CBE13Jul09 (SPAdes) (version 2) | ecosystem: Environmental > Aquatic > Freshwater > Lake | place: Crystal Bog, Wisconsin...
CAGCGTTGGTTCACGACTTAGGGAAAATTGTCATACCTGCAGAGGTTTTGACCAAACAGTCCTCCTTGGCGGAGTTTGAAGTCAAGATGTTACAAAATCATGTTCAAGCTGGATACGACATGCTCAAACACATTCACTTTCCGTGGAACATTGCACAAGCAGTTTTGCAGCACCATGAAAGACTCAATGGGAGCGGTTATCCAAACGCAATCAAAGGAGATGTGATTTGTTTGGAGGCTCGGATCATTGCTGTCGCAGACTGTGTGGAGGCCATGTCCTCCGATCGTCCCTACCGAAAAGGAAAAGGAATTGCATTGGCGCTTGAGGAAGTGGCAATGGGAGAGTCGACCCTTTATGACAAGGAAGTCGTTGAAGCATGTGTAAGTTTATTCAAGAAAGAAGCTTACTGCTTTCCCTCATCGCTTTAGTGATTTGTTCGCTCCTCATCTTTCGCGAGAACTTTTAAATCCTGGATGATTGCGAAAACCAGGCGAATGAAGATCTGTAACAAAAATTGAAAAATATTTCCATATAATTGGAAATATGAAAAACAAAGACGCCATTTCAGTTTTTTTGGCGCTCGGACAAGATTCGCGTTTGAATGTGTATCGCCTGATTGTCCAGCGTGGCCCAAAAGGGCTAAGCCCAGGAGAAATTGTGGAGCAGTTGGGTATTCCAAACGCAACGATTAGCTTTCACCTCAAAGAGTTAACAAATGCCAGATTGCTATCGGTCGAACGAGTTGGACGGCATTTGATATACCGGGCAAATTTTAAATTGATCACAGATTTGTGTGATTTTTTACTTGAGAACTGTTGCGCCGGTGAATCTTGCCTGGCCACACAAACCAAACTCTAGGAGCATTGAATGAAAAAATACAACATCCTTTTTCTTTGCACACACAACAGTGCTCGATCCGTTTTGGGAGAAGCTTTGGCGTCTACCCATCACAGTGGTTTGTTTCAAGGATTTTCTGCCGGGTCTACCCCTGGCGATGAGATTCATCCCATTGCTCGCCAATTGGCCCAAGAACTGGGATTTGACCAAACCAAGCTCAGAAGCAAGAGTTGGGATGAGTATTCATCAAAAGATGCACCAAGGATGGATTTCATCATCACTGTTTGTGATCAAGCAGCGCAAGAACCTTGTCCCTTTTGGCCTGGTCAGCCCGTAACAGCGCATTGGAGTTTCCCAGATCCTTCCAAAGTGCTAGGAGATGAATCACACAAACACAAAGCATTTGTAGATACCCTCAATGGATTGAGAAACAGAATTGAGACTTTGGCTCAAATGCCACTGGACAAATTGGATTCCATGAGTTTGAGAGAAGTGCACACCAAAGCATGAAGCAATACATTGGCGAATTTTTCGGAACTGCTTTGTTGCTCATGATTGTCACAGGCTCCGGTCTGATGGGGGACACCTTGAGCGCTGGAAATCCGGCAGTCGCACTTTTGGGAAATAGCATCGCCACTGGAGCAGGACTTTATGTCTTGATCGTGTTGTTGGCGCCCATCTCAGGGGCTCATTTCAATCCGGTTGTGAGCCTGGTGAGTTGGAGGCTGGGTAACATTGGACTAAGAAAATTACTTGGGTTTTCCTTGTCCCAATTCAGTGGTGCCATCTTAGGGGTATGCATCACACATGTCTTGTTTGGTTTAGAGGTGATTCAGACTTCGAACAAGATCAGAACTGGATTGGGGATTTGGGTCAGTGAGTTTTTATCGACCTTGATTCTCTTATCCGTTATTCATTTGGGAGAGAGAGCATCAAAGGATCGTTTACCCATGTTGGTGTCCTTGACCGTCACAGCAGGTTACTGGTTCACGTCATCCACATTTTTTGCGAACCCCGCCGTCGCTTTGGCCAGAAGCATGACCGATACATTTGTTGGAATTTCACCTTCAGATGTTTTTGGGTTCATCTTGGCGGAGTGTCTCGCTGCATGGGTGTTTTTGGTGATTGCTTTGAGATTTAAAGCCAACTCAGCTGTGTCGTAAATTCTTACATTTAATAAATAAAAATGATTGTTGTCGATCAACTTAAATCTTGGGCAAAAGCGCTTAAAAAAAATGTTGTGATGCTTTGGTTTGCAACTCAACATCCACAGACCCCTTGGTTGCCCAAAGTGATATGTATTTTCGTGGTTGCCTATGCGCTCAGCCCCATTGACCTCATCCCAGACTTCATTCCAATTCTTGGATTCCTGGACGATGTGATTTTGTTACCAGCATTGATTTGGATTGCCTTGCGCCTGATCCCAGAAAAAGTGATTTCCGAGTCAGCTCTGAAATCTGATGAATGGTGGATAACCCATCAGAAGAAACCCAAAAGCAAATTGGGATTGATTCTTGTGTTGGTGATTTGGTTGATTTGTGGCGTAGGGATTTATTATTACTTTAAAGATACCAGTTCATTGAGTGGATGATCACAGACCTGGGCAAGGTCTTATTCAAAACAAGTCATTCAAAACGAAAATTGATGGGTGACAGTAAAATGACTTTTAAACCATCACCAATAATTGCAACATGAACACTCAAGCACCAATCGTTTTAAAAGGTATATCTTCAATGGCCACCAAGGCGGTGTTGTCTCAGTTGACGCATTTGTATAAAGCCCAGACTGGTGTTGAAGTTCAAATCGAGTCAGTGGGCGGTGTGGATGCGGCAAAAAGAGTTCAAGCTGGTGAGGGCTTTGACATTGTCTTGTTGGCCTCAGATGCCATTGATAAGTTGATTCAAGCCGGGCATTTGTTGACCAATTCAAGACAAGATTGGGTTCTCTCCAGTGTTGCTGTTGCCGTCAAAAAGGGCGGTAAACACCCTGATATCTCAACGGAAGCAGCACTCAAAGCAAGCGTTTTATCCAGTGCCACATTGAGTTATTCAACAGGCCCAAGTGGAGTCTATTTGGAAAAGCTCTTTGAGCGTTGGGGCATTTCAAGCGAGGTCAAGGCTGCCACTGTCGTAGCACCTCCAGGCGTTCCTGTTGGATCATTGGTTGCGAGTGGACAAGTGGAGTTGGGTTTTCAGCAACTCAGTGAGCTCATTGCATTGCCAGGGATTGATGTTTTGGGAACCCTTCCAAGCGAAGTGGCATACACCACAAGGTTTTCTTCTGGAATTCCCACTGCAATCGAGAAAAATCCCATCCGATGGTCTGAGGTCAAGTCGTTTGTTGAATTTTTGAATTCGGCGGGTGTACAGCAGATCAAAATCGATCAGGGCATGAGCCCAATATGAAAATTCAAAAAACGGCTTCAATGAAATAAAAGGATACACATGTTGATCATCACAGCCACGACCGCTTCTTTGTTGACCTTTGTGTACGTGTTTTTGGCGTTCAAAGTCATCGCATTGAGAAGAACAGAAAAAATCGCTTTGGGCGATGGCGGTGTGCAAAAGTTACAAGCCGCCATTCGTGCCCATGGGAACTTTTCTGAATACGTACCCTTGAGCCTTGTACTCATGGCTTTGTTGGAGCTTGATCATTTCGCGTCCACCGCTTTGATGGTTGTGGCTTTGGCCTTGGTGCTGGGCCGTGTTTTACACGCAGTGAGTGTTTTATCCAATCCACAGCGTTTTAAGTTCCGTGTGCTGGGTATGCAGCTGACCTTTGCAACCTTGGTGAGTTTGGCCGTATTCAATCTGTTTCCCCTTTGGAAGCTGGCGATGGGCTCTTGAGCATGGCCATCCCCGATCTGCTCAGGCTCTTGATTCTGGCCGCCATTTGGGGCGGCTCTTTTTTGTTCATGCGAGTCGCTGCCCCAGTTTTAGGCCCCGCTTTTTTGGTCGAAGGAAGGTCTTTTTTCGCAGCTGTTTTTTTATTGGCCTTGGCCCTTTATCTCAAGAAAAACAATCGATTGCTCAAAGACTGGAAACACTATGCGTTCATGGGATTTTTCAATTCCGCGCTGCCCTTTTTACTCTTTGCTCAAGCATCCCTGCACCTGAGCACTTCGCAGTTGTCAACGCTCAATGCCACGGGCCCGATTTGGGGCTATTTGATCGGTGTGATTTTAAAGATTGAGACCCTGTCCTTCAAACGAGGGCTCGGATTGGTGTTGGGCTTCACAGGTGTCGGCTTGTTATTTGGACATGTGGACACCCAGTTGGATGACGCCATTTGGGTCTCGGTGGCTTTGGGCTTGTCAGCTGCTTGCTGCTATGGATTGGCTTCCAATTACGCCAAGAGATCAAAAAGCATCGATCCTTTTGACAATGCGCATGGAAGCATGTGGGCTTCTGCATTTCTTTTGCTTCCCACACTGTTGTGGTTCCCCATGCAAAGCGAGCCCACTCCATCTGTATGGTCAAGTGTTTTCGCTTTGGGTGTGATTTGCAGTGGCATTGCTTATTTGCTGTATTTTCGCTTGATTGAAAACATTGGAGCGGCTTCTGCTTTGAGCGTGGCCTTTCTGATTCCTTTGTTTGGCACCCTTTGGGGAGTCATCTTCATGGGCGAAGTGTTGTCTTGGCATGTGGTTTTTGGAATGGCGGTGATCCTTTTGGGAACAGCCTTGGTGACACAATTCAATCCATCAACTTTGTTTGCAAATGCAAAAAGAGCATCGATGTAAAAGCATGGCGTGCGGTTTATTTTCAAAAGTACAACTTCCAAAAAATGGGGTTGAACTTACATGAGCTCAAAGTTAAACGTTGGTGAGAGGCCGATTCACAAAAACATGATCACCATCTCGATCATGTTGGCCACCATCATTCAAGCCATCGACGGCACCATAGCCAATGTTGCCTTGCCACACATGCAGGGATCATTCAACGCATCCTTGGATCAAGTCAATTGGGTCCTCACATCCTTCATCGTGTCCGTTGCCGTGACCACGCCTCTCACAGGTTGGCTTTGTGATCGGTTTGGACAAAAACAAATCTTTTTGCTCTCCATTGGCGGCTTCACACTCGCATCCCTATTGTGCGGCATCTCCGCAGATTTGACGCAGATGGTGATTGCACGAATTCTCCAAGGCATTTTTGGTGCTGCACTTGTTCCATTGTCGCAAGCGGTGCTGCTCGATATCAATCCACCGAGCAAGCATGGCTCAGCCATGGCGATTTGGGGCGTTGGCGTCATGATTGGACCCATGTTGGGCCCCATGCTTGGGGGGTGGCTCACCGATAGCTACAGTTGGAGATGGGTTTTTTTAATCAATTTGCCACTGGGACTGCTGGCTTTTGGTGGCATTTATAAATTCATCACACCCAAGCCCATCAAAGCCGATGCTCACTTTGACATGAGAGGTTTTGTGACACTCAGCTTGGCAATCGCTTGCTTGCAGTTGCTCCTTGACCGGGGAGAAGAAAACGATTGGTTTGAATCCACAGAGACATGGGTTGAAATGTTGGTGTTGAGTTTGAGCTTTCTTGTATTCATTTTGCACACAGCAACTCGCAAAGTGGGTGAATCGTTCTTTGAATTCAGACTGGTTGCAAACCTCAACTATTCAATGGGTTTGATTTTGATTTTTGTGGTGGGCTTGGTTCTCTTTGCAACCAGGTCCCTCACACCCACGCTTTTACAAGGCTTGATGAACTACTCTGCTCAGCAAGCCGGTTGGGCGTTGGCGCCAAGTGGCTTGGGTACGATGGTGGCCATGTTGATCGTGGGCCGATGGGTTGGAAAGGTGGATTTCAGATACCTATTGGCATTGGGTTTTGGCATCACTGCGTTTTCCCTTTGGCAGATGTCCAACTATTCCTTGGACATCACGACTGAGGACATCATGATCCCAGGCTTTATTCAGGGCTTGGGTCTGGGCATCATTTTTGTGCCTCTGAGTGCTGCCACGTTTGCCACCCTAACGCCTGAGTTGCGTTCTCAAGGCACGGCTGTGTATAGCTTGATTCGAAACATTGGTTCAAGCATTGGCATTGCGTTGGTGCAGACCATGCTGGTTAGAAACACCCAAGTGGTTCACGCTTCCTTGACGCAACACATTGGCTTGGAGAGAACGAACGAGTCTTCACAGGTTTTGAACCAAGGATTTAACTTGAGCAATGCAGCGGGACTTCACCTCTTGAATGCTGAAATCACCAAGCAAGCAACGATGATCGCTTATGTTGACAATTTCTGGTTGATGTTTGTCTTGACACTGCTCATATTGCCGGCATTGATTTTGATCAAGCCACACAAGCCCAAATGAAGCTTGGCTGTGCAATGGTTTGGATCAAGGATTGCTCACGACATCGCGATCTTTGTCTTGGGCCACTTTCTTGGCGAATTCTGCCCTGAGGGCACGTAACTTTTCACGTGGATCTTCTTGTGGCGCATCGCTTTGTAAATTCATCTCTTCAATGAATCGACTGGGAGAGGCATTGATCATCTCCCGCCCTTTTTTACGCCTTTTGCACCAACTCACGGTGAGAGAGCGTTGTGCGCGGGTGATTCCAACGTACATGAGTCGGCGTTCCTCTTCAATTCGAGTCGTTTTAAACGCCTCTTCAAGCTCGAGGTCATTGTCGTTTTGAAATGGCAAGATGCCTTCACAAACACCCACCAAAAAGACATGTGGCCACTCTAGTCCCTTGGCTGCGTGCAGGGTCGATAAAGTGAGTACATTTGAATCTTTCTCACGCTCAGACAAGGTTGACAAAAGCGAGATGGTTTGAATGACCTCAAATAAATTCTTGCGCTCGCTCTCTATGGCAAGCGCAGTGCTTGCATCGGCAACACCGCCACAGCGTTGAGCCATCCAATCACAAAACTCTAAAACGTGTGTCCAGCGTGTGGCCGATGCCTTGTCGTTGTCGCCTTGGTCAAAGAGATACTTCTCGTATTCAATCTCTGCCAACCAATCTTTGAAGAACTGCGCTGCGCCCTCTGCACCCTCAATGTGCTTGGCTTTGAATTCCAAGTCATTGATGAGCCGACCAAACTCATGAAGGCCAGCAATCGCCTTGGGAGACACAGCGGAAGGTAAGCTGTGGCTGAAGAGCGATTCAAAGAGACTCAATTTGTATTGACTGGCAAATGAACCCAGACTGGATAGGGTTTGGTGACCGATGCCTCTCTTGGGTGTGGTGATGGCTCGCAAAAACGCTGGGTCGTCCTCGTTGTTGACCATCAGCCGAAGCCAAGCGCACAAATCTTTGATCTCTGCTCGGTCAAAGAAACTTTGCCCACCCGAGACTTTGTAAGGGATCTGCGCCTTTCTGAGGGCTTGTTCCAAAATGCGAGATTGGTGATTCGCTCGGTACAAAACAGCAATGTCTCTCCACTCCAAAGCGCCCGTGGAACCTTCTGCCACCAATGCGCCTGATCTCAAAGACTGAATCCTTGCCACCACACGCTCGGCCTCGTGCTCCTCATGGTCTGCTTGAACCACGCGCACGGGCTCACCCTCGCCAAGTTCGGAGAAGAGTGTTTTGGGATAGATTTTCGGATTGAGCTGAATGACGTTGTTGGCCGCTCTCAAAATGGCTGTGGTGGAGCGATAGTTTTGTTCCAGTTTGATGACTTTGAGCTTGGGAAAATCAATGGGCAACTGACGCAAGTTGTCCAAAGTCGCCCCCCTCCAGCCATAAATGGATTGATCGTCATCTCCCACTGCCGTGAATTTGGCCCACTCGTTTTTGGTGTGACCCACCAAGTGTTTGAGCAGTTCGTATTGGGTGACGTTGGTGTCTTGGTATTCATCCACCAAGAGGTGATCGATTTGCTCGTGCCAGCGCTGTGCGACATCTGGAAACCGGGTCATCAATTGCAAAGGCAGGCCCAAGAGGTCATCAAAATCAACGCTTTGGTAAGCACTCAAGCGGTCTTGGTATTGCGCCATGACGAGCGCAATTTGCCTCTCTTCGTCGTTGCTGGCCATGGACAAGGCTTGTTCGGCATTGAGGCCTTTGTTTTTCAGGCCAGAAATGGCCCATTGCCATCGCTTTGCTGTTGCAATGTCTGTGGTGGCGCCAGCGTCTTTGATCAAAGAGAGCACGTCATCGCTGTCCAAGACACTGAATTGTTTTTTCAGGCCCAAAAGATGGCCCTCTTGACGCATGATTTTCACGCCCAAAGAGTGGAAGGTTGAAATTTGAACCTTTTTGCCTTTGGCGCCCAAAAGACTTTTGGTGCGCTCCACCATCTCCAGGGCTGCTTTGTTGGTGAAAGTGATGGCGCAGATTTTCTCGGGCGCCACACCGCTTTGGATGAGGCGCACGATTTTGTAGGTGATCACACGTGTTTTACCTGAACCCGCTCCAGCCAGCACAAGCAGTGGACCTTGGGTGTAATGAACAGCATCGTTTTGCGCGATATTAAGACCCGAGGACATAAGGTGAGAACGTGTTAGCGTGAAAAAGGAGTGATGATAACGGTCTTCTGAGATGCCACAGCTGATTTTTTTCTTCAAACTTCAGCTTGGAGCGTCAGACCCTAAAGTTGCTGGGGATCGACGTCCACCGCCCAGCGCACAATGTCTTTGTGCTTTTTGCGCAACTCTTGCATGGGCGCTTGTAGTTTACCCAGCACGTGCTGCAGTTGTGATCTGGATGGACTCTCAAGGAGCATTTGCGCGCGCTCCATGTTGGCCAACTTTCTGAGTGCCATCGGAACCACAGAATAAGCAAAGACCTCACATCCTGCGCAACTCTCGTCTTGGCTCAAAAGCTCCATCGCGCATGCCCGGATGGCCAATAAAAACAGTTGTGCGCCCTCTTGGGTTTTGCCCTCGGCTCGAATCAGTGCTTGTGCGCTAAAGGGTGGCATGTTGGCCAAGGCACGCTCTGCCAATTCATCCTTGGCGAATTGTTCAAAGTCAAAGGTTTTGAGTGCGCTGAAGATTTTGTGTTTGGGGTGCTTCGTTTGGATCCAAAGCTCGGGTGAGCTGTGTTCTTGCAGTTGCCAGTCCCGCCCTGCGCGCCCGCCTGCTTGCATCAACAAGGCGAAAAGCCTCTCAGGCGCTCTGAAGTCACTTGAGAACAGTCCCGAATCCGGATCAATTGCTGCCACCAAACTCACGCGCCTGAAGTCATGACCCTTGGCAATCATTTGAGTGCCCACCAAAATGTCCACTTCTCCAGCGTGAAACGCTTGGAGTTGAAGCTCCAAGCTGTCTTTGGTTTTGGTGCTGTCGGCGTCCACGCGCTGCACACGAATGGGTCGACCCAGCTCCTCTTCAAAGGGCTTTAAGAGTTGTGCCAAATGTTCTTCAATCTTTTGAGTGCCCAGCCCAAGCATTCCTAAATCTTGATCTGCGCATACTGGACAAGCCGCGGGCACACGCGAGGTGTGACCACAGTGATGGCAGCGCAGGCTTTTGTCAAGTTTGTGAAAGACCTTATAGGCGCTGCAATGCAAGCACTGTGTCATCCATCCACAACTGTTGCATTGAATGATGGGTGCGTAACCTCTTCGATTGAGCAGCAAGATGCTTTGTTCTTGGCGTTGCACTCGCGCTTTGATGGCTTGCAAGAGAGGAGCCGAGACGATGGTGTTTCGGGGTTGATGGTTCATGTCCACCCGAATCACTTTTGCATGAGCCGC
>Ga0208381_1000880_pt1 | contig 9402 bp, 2 predicted proteins | sample CryBogCBE13Jul09_FD_184572 | JGI IMG/M metagenome (GOLD analysis project Ga0208381, IMG submission 184572) | Freshwater microbial communities from Crystal Bog, Wisconsin, USA - CBE13Jul09 (SPAdes) (version 2) | ecosystem: Environmental > Aquatic > Freshwater > Lake | place: Crystal Bog, Wisconsin...
AAAAAAATTAATTATCGTCAAGATTTAATTTTTCTTCTTGTGCAGGTGAGAGTTTTGCCTCTCCCCAAGCGCTCGAAGGACGCGGCATGTAGAAACGTTACTTCCGATTTCGAAAGGGAGGTGGCACCTTCTCATCTAGTTCAGCAATTGTGCGAACAACTTTCGCGTGTCCCTACAATAACCGATTTTCTTCAATTCTCTGTCTTCATCGGAGAATTCATTGATGCGTGCACTCTGCTCGATCTTCGATTCAATAGCATGGAGATTTCAGGTAACTCCAAGTCGAACGACACGCGCACTATCATATACAACCACGTACGGGGCGGGGTTTCTATTATCTGTCTCCCAGGTGAATTACCGCACGTCATGAACCGACGGGTTACCACGGACGTTACTCTGCCCGAGACATTTTTCCATTCCGCGGTGAAAATTCCATTGCATGTTTTTCAACATCCTCCAGAGGGTCCCGTAGGAACTGTCTTTTCTTCGCTCATTCTTTCAGAACCCGATTTTTGCGCCGACTGTGGAGAACTTAATCGCAAGTGTTTCGTGTTTCCTGACGCAGAAAGCAGATGTCGCCACTGTTTCGACCCAACGGAATCCAGACATTCGTCGAGATCGTGTCCGTTTTTCTCAACACGTCTCTGGAAACATTCCATGATATCAGCAGAGACGTGCTGTGTGTGCGTCAAAAAGGAAGTGAAATATCATACACTGACGTGGCGCGAGGACCGAAGGAGCATCCTTTTATTCGCAGAGCACATCCTTGAGCACCACGACGCGGCAAACTTTCTTGATTCACTCGCGCATCATAAAAACAAAGATAATTACCCAAATTTCTACGAGCCGTGCCCAGCTAACTGGTTTCCAACAGTCCTACACGATAAATCGGCCGCCTTCCAAGTCCTCCTCTGCCCAGGGCATCTCCCTCTCATTGGCTACAATTACAAGCCAGCGCACTGTTTTTGTCAGTTGGCGCTCAACGGCTTCTTCGAAGGAGCAACCTTACAGGAGCTACACAAGGCAATCCGCATCGTTCGACAGTTCAATAACGATTATCAAATTAATTTAATCAAAGGATCGCCAATCCCACGGGAGTACGATTCACAGAGACATTTTCGCGGCATACGCATGAAAGCAAGTGATTTTCTCTGCTTCCGACAGGAATGGGCGCATCATGTCGAAAACGACATTCTCTACGACCTGGACTTCGAGAAGTATAAGCTACAACAAATGAGACACTTCAAGGAGGACGTTCCCCTATTCTTCGCCGAAACACTCTCTTATAATTCTTATTTTCAGGGACCTCGTCCCACACCGACGGCATGCCATCTAAAGTACCGTGACACGTCCGAGAGTTCGACGGAGGGCTCCGAATTCACCATGGACCACTCTCATGTTTACATGCAAGATATCACTGTCACACCCACTTCTTCTCGCAGCTCATCGGGGGTTTCATTCCTCACATCCGATGATGAGCAGGGGGAGGCAACCATCACCGGTATGCCTCATGCATAAGTGCACCCCACACTGCTGAGGATTTTAATTCAATTTTTGCTGTTTAGAGTTTATTTATTTATTTAATCATCTTATCAGCGCTTTATTCTCATTAGCGCTTTATTTTCTTGTTTTGTTTTCGTTTTACCTCCTATAACGCAAGCCGTTTTACCACCCTCACCAATATGTCCACTACCAGTGAGGCGAGTGGGGGGTGAGGGAGTGTCAGTAGGGCTAGCTACTAGAATGAGCACAGCTGTAAATAAACAGCTTAGGAGTATAGATATATACTCGGCGAGTGGTTTAGGGCGGAGCGCTTTTACCAGGATAGGTAGCAATCGATCTCACGATCGATATAACCTTCCGCGCCCTCACCACGATATTATATTCGCCAGCTCTATACAAAACACTGATTTAGATGATACGAGCAGTAATAACTCGAACAATATAGTAGAGACTCATACTGAACAAGTATGGACTACAACGTCACATAGAGGTCTCACATATCAGGAATCAGCAAATTGGTGGGAGTGTGTTAGGTGCACATATCACAACAGCCAGGACACAAATAAGTGTCAAATATGTAAACAGATTAAAGGCGGTGGGAGAGCAATTACTAGATCTCTTACCTCTCATCAACAACCACACGCCTCTGCATCAAATAGTCATGATGATATCAATATCATTGAAGAAATACATGACACAACACCAATCAGAACAAACACGTCAAACAAGAGACGTAGAAACAATACCTCTCCCCTTATCTCTCATGCTACCTCAAGTAGCGATTATAAGATTGAGTCAAATGAGGAACAACAAGATATAAGTCACTATATCAGTCAATTATCGGCCACTTTCACTAGTGCAAGTAATAGTCAAATTAACGCTGGTACAGACAATATCAGGTCCTCAGGTTACCCCACTCATTTTTCCACTGAATTACACAATGAAGAGAACCCTCAGATGCAGGAGGAGATATATGATCTTTCAAACGAGGAGGAGATTGAAATAGATGAGCGTTTTCAAGATAATATACAAAACACTAGCTCTAGCTCTAGGCATCGAGACAGAGGCGCGCATGAACCGTACGTCGGTAACCCAACCTATAAACGCAGTAGGCGGAATAAACCACATGCGCAGAATCAGAATATAAGTACTACTGAGATTTTTCCTAGAACACCAATCTCATCAGAGTATTCTAGTAACCACGAAGTAATCGTTCTTAGCTCAGACACTGAGGATAACAGTGGGGACGATCAAACAGGCGTAGGTATAACTAGCCCAGATTCTAACACTAGCAAAGACAATGACGAAACCAAAGCTTCACAGTTTCACGTCGCTAGCAGTGCCAGGGTGTCCTCGACCAAAGCTATACTAGATACAGGAGCTTCAACTACTACATTCAGAAGTAGATGCATGTTCAAATACCTAAAACCAGTTCATTTAACCGTAAGCACAGCATCAAAAGATGCCACACTAAAGTGCGAACACATGGGACCGGTAAGCGTGTTCAACGAAGCATTCTGGATTCCCGACTTAAGCTCAGACCTAATATCAGTGGGAGCATTAGACGAAGTAGGAATCGAAATTAATATCAAAAACGGTCATATGATAGGAAAATACGACGGACATATCATATTCGACGTTATCAAGAAACGCAACATCTGGAGAATAAACACAGACGATCTCATCTCTATTCTTGACACTACGGTAGGACTAGATCAACCTAACCGCTGGTGGGCTGTACCAATCGGAATAGAAGAGAAAATTGAGACTAAAAGATTTCTAGCATTAATAGACAGACTCTGGCTCTGGCATCGGAGATTATTCCATGCGAGCGTCCGAAGGATCATAGTAGGTCTTAATAAGGGGGTGTTAAATCTAGGAGACACCGAGCTAGCTAGTAATCTAAAAGAGTTAACCGTAGACATCGAGCGGTTTAAAACTGAAAAATGTAGCTCATGTGCTAAATCTAAGTCCGCAGCACAACCCAGGCTGAGTAGACCGATTCAAAATAAAACCATCCAAGCCCCTAGTAGTAGACAAAGAATCAACAATCCCGAATACGTAGATAACCCGGAGACAGCACAAGGATTCGTCCAAGGATATATAGCAACAGACATGTGCGGACCATTTACTACTAGAACAATCAAAGGAGCATTCATAGGAGTACAGGCTTTTCTAGACATGGGTTCAAAATGGTCATACCCATATTTCTACCGGAACAAGAGCGACGCAATTAACAATCTGAAGAACCTAGTTGAAGAACAGTTAAAACGAGATAAAGTTCAGCTACAACACTACCACTCAGACGGAGCTAACGAACTATGCGGAACTGAAACCAGAAAGTATCTATCACAACTAGGAGTTAGAACATCATGGACCTCACCCTCAGCGCCTCAAGAAAACAGCGTAGTAGAAAGACACTTCGGATCCATGATGAGATGCGTAGTAGCTATGTTCGAGCAAGCCAGATACATACCCAAGGGATTATGGAATTTCGCAGTAGAAACTTTTTGCTTCATATTCAACAGAATGCCCACGACTACAGGGAAGGGATGGATGTCACCTTACGAATACAGGAACGGTAAACCAGCTGACCTATCTTGGCTCAAAGTATGGGGATGCAAAATGTATGTAAACATACCCCTAGATAAGAGAGCTAAGAATTTCAACCCGAGAGCGCAAGTCGGATACTTGGTCGGCTTCTCGGAGTTCCAAAAGAATGCCTATAAGGTATGGATCCCAAGCACCAACAGAGTGATCATCTCGCGTGATGCTATCGCAGATGAATCAATTCCCACCGGTAATATCGAATTCTCCACCGATGAGTACTGGAGAGAAGCTAGGCAGTTCACCAAAATCGAAAGAGAGGGCGAACGTCAAGAAGAAGACTACTACTACTTAGTAGGCCTAGAATTTTACGATCCCGATGAGGACATGAAATGCGTCGTTACTAGAATCGAAGTTGAAGGTCGATCTAGATATATTGTAGGTTACTATAAAAGAATTATCCACGACGTAGTCGAAGATAGAGAGCACCAACGTATGCACGTTGCAGATATAGAAAAGCTCATGGGTATCTTCGCACCAGACGACGATCAAGAACATGCAAAGCTTTGTAGTTCCACCCCGGCGGAAGGAGCTGTACACTCTCTGTCCGCTTGCCGATCCGACAATATAACGGATGGAGGAAACGAACACAAATATGCTTACAACGATGTCCAAGAAACCTCTGATATCCTTAGTAGAATAGATCTACCCGAGCTACCGGGAGAGGCTAACTACCTATGCGCGCTGGAAAGTGCTGGCATAACTCCATTTGAACCAAACACCTACAAAGAAGCCATGGAGTGTGAGGACAGAGATCACTGGAAGCAGGCTATCCAGAATGAACATGAGAACTTAAGAAAGAAAGAGGTACTAAAGGAGGTCATGACTCCTAACTACCCGCATCGTCGCATAGGATCAAAATATGTTTTTAAAGTTAAAATTAAGAACGGTGTCGTCGACAAGTACAAAGTACGAATTGTAGCCAAGGGGTACAATCAAATCCTAGACTTAGATTATAACGAGTCATTCGCGCCAGTAGCTCGGTTTAACACCCTGCGAATATTCCTGACGCTCTCGCTAGCTAAGAAACATTTTAGAAAGTCTGTGGATGTAGTAGCAGCGTACTTGAATTCCCCCATAACGGAAGAACTGTACTTAGAAACACCAGAGGGCATGGCATGCAAACCTGGTTACACCTTAAAGCTAGAGAAGGCTTTATATGGCTTAAAACAAGCTGGCAGAAACTGGTACTTAGTTTTGAAAAGATACTTGACAGAAAGGGAAGGCTTTAAATGCTGCCTATCCGAACACTGTGTTTTTATCAATACGGAAAAGGACATGATGATAATAGTTTATGTTGACGACCTCATAGTTTCAGGGAAGGTAATAAGCGATATTGATTCGTTCTTCAACAGACTGAAAGCAACATTCGAGTTAGGAGAACCAACCGAACTGGATTGGTACCTCGGTATCGGGATACAGGAAGTTCCCGAAGGAATATTCCTAACCCAAGAAAAATATGTCGAGAAGATAGCTGACAAATACGGCTACAACTTCAACGTAGAAGACACCATCGATACTCCTATGGTTGACAACCTAAGTATAATCAAGGACCCTGCAGATGAGTTATTCAACGACTTCGACATGAAATCTCGTATTGGTTCCCTAATGTTCGCTTCAGTATGCACTAGACCCGACATTGCCTACGCGGTAAGTTATTTAGCTCGTTACACCACTCACCCTTCGAAAGAGGTCTGCAAGGCCATCAATCGAGTATTCAAATACCTAGTGGGTACAAAGGAGCTAGGGATCTTCATACCTAAGAACGACGAAACAACTATGAGAGTCTACTGTGACTCCGACTACGGAGGTGACAAAAACGATTTCAAATCCACTAGTGGTATAATCGTCTACCTAGGGCAATCAGTAGTAAGCTGGTATACCAGTAAACAAACCACTACTGCCCAATCATCTTGTGATGCCGAAATTGTTGCGATGAATCATGCCGCAAAAGAAATCGTATGGATGAGAGGACTCCTAGAAGAATTGGGTGCACATCAAGCTAACCCCACCAAACTCTTCTGTGACAATCAAGGAGCCATCCAACTAGCACACAACCCCGTATTCCATAAACGTACTAAACACATCATGATCAAGTTCAGCTATCTGGTAGAACAGCTGCAAAAGGACGAAATTATTCTGAATTACATTAAGAGCGCTGAAAACATCAGCGATATGTTTACTAAAGCCGAAAAAGCTTTACACTTCCTAATCAACCGGAAGAAACTGAACATGCAAATCTCGGGGAAAACCCAGAAGTAATATATGCGTCATACTTAGCTAGCATTGAGGGAAGGTGTTGGAGTAGATAGCAATGCCAGCTCACGTATGCTTACGTCCTACTCAACATCATAATATTCCAATACTACAAACTGCGATAAGCGCTAGGCTCATGCTAGTCACTGCAGTAGAATGACCGTAATTGTAGATGCCATATTGAGAATAGACCCTATATATACTCATATAACATATTAGTATTACTCCCTAATATATCAGTGTAACGGGAGAATAAATACTACTATAATGCATATTCAGATTATGTGGAATACCCCATATAATTAAGCGTCCATATAAACATATCTCACTCAGTGAGACAGCATTTATTAGTGTGAAACTTACTCACACTACACATATATGCACTGATAATAATAACGGCTATTTATCATGGGTTTTACCGCATCCTAGATTATATATAATCTATTGGAATGCTTTTCCCCATAACAGATTAATATGTGGTTTATATGTATTCTGCGTTGGGTAAACGCAGAAAATACACTTTTCCCACTCCCATATGTATATCATACAAAAAGGGTTTTTATACGACTGTGTTGGAGAAAAACCACACAGAGTAACTTTTCCCCTTTGTGTTATATGTAGATCACACTTTATATATATGTGAGATATAAAGTGAATTATCCCATCACAGTTCATCATGTTGAATCTGTATCCAAAAGAAGAGAGAAACGAATATTCTAATCATCACTTTTATAACGGTTACCTAATATAAAAGAGTGTATGAGAAATTTCTCCCAAAATGTGTGACTCAGGAAAAATCAATAAGACAACCAAATACACACTGAATCACATATTGGTTTATATAGTAAATATAAACGGGATATAAAATAATGATAAGATTCCTCACTAGCCAAGAAAGAATCTTTATCATTAACAAGTGATCTATCATATAATTTATAATATAGAATGATAGTTATATTATTAGATATAGTTATGTATCTATGTGTCGCATTCATTCGTAGTTAGATATGCGATCACAATTTCAACACCAATCAGTATTCAGAACAAACCAACTTTAAAGCAATTTAAGTATAATCATTACGATGTATCAGAATCAAGTCAACAACACTCTTATACCTCTTCCTCATAGTATTGAGCAACTACCTCAACATGGACTCGCTTGGAGTGGCGAACCATCGGACACCGATTCTGTACCATCGTTAATCGACGCAGATTCCTCTACGGACTCAGACACCGAGAACAGCTCCGTGGGAACGTTCGACTTCCTGAAGGAGGAACCCCTCGAAGGCACGCACCTGGAGAACATCTTCGACGAGGAGCTCGGGAGTCCTATCAAGACCGACCGAGAACTGGTACGCCTTATTTCTCTAGAACTCGCTCACATCGACAATCGTCGCTGCGACTCTTTAAGAGAAAGGTATACCATACACATCGGCTCATTTTTGCAGTGTTAGTATCACACAATTTTTGCAAAAACCGATTCACAACAATTTTTGTTGCTACAGTCGCGAAAGAGAAATTCTTGCTTCCTTCGCAACTCACAAACGCCCCGACAAGTCCTCCGATCTAGCTGAAATCCGTTTTTCTAGCGAGAACGTTATCGGATACCGTCGTAAAATGCGCGACCTTGTCGGGAGGTAGAACTTTTAGTTTTTACCGTTTTTGCGTCGTAACAAAAAAAAACCTTTTCACCATATTATATGTGATAAGGGAAGGTAAGGCGGCGAGCTTGCCCTTCGACACGACCGCATACGAATATTACGGACGTCTCGAACCAACCATCAGAACTCAGCTGCGACCTGAAGCACGAGTAAGGTCCCAAAGCTACTTAGACGAAGTGGAGGAACAGCAAGCCGCATACAACCAGCTCGCAGCCGCCGCAGCAGCAGCCGGAGAACCAGCGCCAGCTCAGCCTCCAACAATCCCTATTCGTTATGCAGTACCATTCGACGAAGCTATTACCCTGTATTCGAATACAACTTCAAAGAAAGCCGTCGATGAATACCAACACCGTAAGAAAGATTTCACCGAGGCCAATTACAGGCTCTACTTCGCAGTTGTCACAAGCTGTAAAGGCGACGTCGCAATCGAAAACTTCATCAGAGACCGAGAAGCAAAAATGACTCTCGAAGAGAAACAAAATCTGAACGGAATTGCTCTTTTTGAAGACGTATGTAAGAGCTTCACGAAAGACACAGCCTTCGAAATCCAGAGACGTCGGACCAATCTAGCGAAGCTGACATCCAACGGAAAGCCTTTGACAAAATATATGGCGAAACTGGAGAAAGAAGTCCTCGAGCTCGAGTCTCTCGGAGTTAAAGTCAATCTTGACGACGAATTAGTTTTACGCGTTCGGAGTGAGATGGCAAAAGACTCGCGCTATAAAGGCTTACAAGATTTCATCTATTTTACTGGTACTAATCCAAATTGGGCTACATTAAAAAACCTACTACAGGGAGTCGACATAGATATGGAAAATCGCAAGAGAAACGACTCTAAACCCCCTGGAGAAACTTTGAATTCCTTCTCGGCACAACAGGCTCGTACGTTGAAATCCAAACACAATTTTTCTAACTCAGATTTTGTTTCAGCCAGGGCCGCGGACAGCTCTACACATAATAGTGTGTCGCGCGACGGGTACGAGCAGTCGATGACGCGAGCAACTCCTAATTTTTCTGGCGGGAACAGAAATAAAAATAATTACAATTATAAATCAAATGCTGTAGGCGCGGCATCTGGCGATTACAATAAAAATAAATTCAGACCGAAGAGAAAATTCAAGAAATTCACAAAGAAATTTACTAAATCTGGAGAAGCAATGGCGAAGTTTTCTAACAAATCGCAATATTGCTACAACTGCCGCTCTCCGGGTCATAATAAAGACCAGTGCCCCATAAAGGCACCTCAGGCCCTCACAATTTCATTGCCCAAGGAATTCCAAAGCGCCGAAAAATTTTCTCAATCCTCTCCCTTTTCTGATATCGAATCCAACAACCACACTCTCCTTATGTGCCAACGTGTGGAAAGTAACGACGT
>Ga0208381_1000884_pt1 | contig 9382 bp, 4 predicted proteins | sample CryBogCBE13Jul09_FD_184572 | JGI IMG/M metagenome (GOLD analysis project Ga0208381, IMG submission 184572) | Freshwater microbial communities from Crystal Bog, Wisconsin, USA - CBE13Jul09 (SPAdes) (version 2) | ecosystem: Environmental > Aquatic > Freshwater > Lake | place: Crystal Bog, Wisconsin...
CCCATCTCATACTATTTTCGTTACAGTTTTCTAACGTTGCCATAGTATCGGCTACATGGAGGCATTTATTCGAATTGAACTTTCGGATGGTATAGTCTGTGGCATACTCGAACATTTGATTTTGCTTTAAAAATTCTTTCTCCTGTGGGGTACAATTTTCCAAACTTACTAATCGCAGGTCTGTCGAATGAGTCATACAAGTTTGTTGAGGAATGCCCGTTTTATTTTCTTTCTTCTTTGTCTTTTGTATAAAACTTCCCCAATTGAATAAATCTTCTACTTCCGTGATGCTTTCTGCTGGTCGACTCTGAAGTTCTTCCTGTACGAACTTTAAATCTTCTACTGTGATATCTGGGTATACACGTCTAAAAGTTTCGTCCTTTTTTTCGTATTCGAACTGCCACATTCGTTCAGTGAAATGGTACTGTATTCCACATGTGTTTAGAATTATTTGGTAGTCAGAATCTCGACTTAGACACTTTAATGATTCGAGGTGGATAAAGTATTTTCGATAGTTGTCGTAGATCCACGCTGTTTTAATCAGCTCACAATCTTCAAAATATAGACTTATTGAATCTTTCGTGGTTAGGCAATATCGTTTATTGTTTAATTTGTAACTGATCGTTAAGTCCAAATTATAGTTGAACGTCTGAGTCATGAACGTTGGTTCTGAGTCTTTGAAAATGTAGCCCCTATATTCTTTTATACCGTAAGTATTATTAGTTCCTGGCGGGCGAAGATAATATAATGAGGGTTGTGGTGACCAACTCGGTATGTGTGTTAAAATATCCTTATATTGTTTATCTCCTTTATATGCTAGTGAAGTAAGTGTTCCCCAGCCTATTGAAAAATCTTCGGTGTCGTCTTTGGAAGTTGTTTGCCTCTTATTTCTTCTTTTTATGAAATATCTGCTCACTTCTTCTTTAAATACAAGGTATGTGTCTGGAATTCCGGTTACCTTATATGCATTGTGAACGTTGGTACATATCGAGTTTCCGTTGGTGTCAAATAAGATTTCTATTTGTTTTTCTGAATCTAGTAATCTTCCTACTTTTGTTTTTTCGTTTTTGCGATTGTTAGGTTCTGTTGTCAGAATCGACAATCTTCCGTTGCCTTTGAATTGTAATTCCTCTTTACAATTAAGGGTGTTGAATCCTACTTTTGTCGGCGCATGCCAGACGATTGTATTGTGATTTACAACGATTTTCTCATCTTTCCATGTAGCATTGTGTGCTCCAAATGGTGAGAGTAGAGGTCCGTTGATAAATTCTTGACGTAATTCAATATCTTGGGCTAAGCAGTTTATAACGGAGTATTCTTTTATAGACATCCATTTTCCTTCACCTACTGGCTTGTGGGTATAACTATACGTTCTTCCATTAACTACGTTTCTGTTTCCTGCGCAAGCGAACTGAAGTTTCATATCCCAACATTCTTTTGCGCTTACTTCCCTAGTCGTACGAAAATGTTCCGTGTCAAATGAGCCTATCCAAAAGGAACCTGTGATCCTTTTTGTTTCTATCCATGATGAACAAATTAATCCTTCTACTTTCAAAACTGCGTCTACGGTAGTTACTATTCTATAATCAACTGGTTTGCTCATAACTTTTTGCACGTCTTCTTTATCATTGTGAGCTTTAAAACAATAATCTGGGTCAGTCAGGTCTAGAAGACCTCTTGTGACCGGTTTCATACAATCACATATCGAGATTTTAAGCGGTTCCGTTGTCGCGACAAGTATTGACAAATAGCAAATAAGCACAAATGTTTTTGTTTCCATCTGGAAAAATCCAATATTGGGAAACACTATTAATTGAGGAAATGGGATTAATATCTATTTCTCAAATTATATTTGTGATTTGTTACAATGGTTGTCGGCTTGGTGTGAACAGAGGGTCCAGTATTAGCACTGTTATGTTGAGGGATTTGAGGTTGTTTTGGTGGACGTCCTCTACGTTTTGGAATTACATCTACTTTAGGTATGTTTGTTTTCGGAGGTCTCCCTCTACGTTTAGGTACCACGGGTATGGTACTTCCAACAGGTACTTCATTCGGTTTTTCTGTGACTAGCTTAATCCTATTTATGTGCACGACAAATTTATCTTTGGGTAAAGTACTAGCTACGTTGTTAGTTAACTTTACAATTTCGTAGTTAAGATCAGACATTTTCCTACAAATTATGAATGGTCCTGTCCATCTATTACTGAATTTACCTACAGTCGCATGTGTTTTTAAAAGTACATGATCATTAATGTTTAACTTAATTAACTTACTTCCTTGATCATATGATTGCTTTTGCTTAACCTGTGCCTTTCCTAATTTTTCTCTTGAATATTCTAAAGCCTTTTTCCATTGTCTTTCGTAGTCGTCATCGTCTTCAAAGACTTGAACGTCTTGCGTTATAGCAATGTCATTTGGAAGAATTGGATCTCGTTTAAAGAATAGATAAAATGGGCAACTATCTATGCTTGAGTGTTGCGAAGTATTATATGCGAAAGTAACGAAATCGAGATACAAATCCCAAGATTCAGGGTTTTCACTAACATAGCAAGCAAGCATGTCGCATAGTGTTCGATTAAATCTCTCTACTAGGCCGTCCGTTTGTGGATGGTAACTAGTAGTCTTTATTTGCTTTATTTTAAATAATAAACAGATTTCCGCAATAAGTTTGGAAAGGAAATTAGTACCCTGATCGGTTAGTACTCTTTCTGGCGGGCCATATTTGGTATAAACCTTTTTGACTAAATTCTCAGCTATCGTATGGGCTTTTTGATTTTCCATGGGGATTGTCATTACAAATCTACTTGCATAATCAGACAGAACTAAAATATATTTATTTCCATTACTACTTTCCGTGACCGGTCCAACTATATCCATTGCAATCTGTTCCCAAACTTTGGTGACAGGTGGCAAAGGTTTAAGTGGTGCTTTAATTGATCCGTAAGCTTTACGTTTTGCACATATCATGCAATTGCTGACATATGCTTTTACGTCGTTGCTTAGTCCGGGCCAAAGGTATTGGCGTTTTATCCTTGCTAAACTTTTGGCTACTCCTAAGTGCCCTGCTAACATATGGTCATGATTCATCTTAATTATTTCTTCTACCTTTTCTTTGGGTACTACAATTTTTCCATCGAAAGTTACTAGTAATCCTGCATTATCAAAATGAAATTCTTTTGTGCCATTCTCGTTAATTGTTCTTATAATCTCTTTGCAATATTCGTCTTTTTGTTGCGCTATTATCCATTTATTTTGTGTTACTTCTGGTTTTAATATAGCTCCTATTACTGGAAGTGGTTGTCTACTTAAACAATCAGCGTTCTGATTCTCCTGGCCAGGACGATGTATCAAAGTCATATTATATGCTTGCATCTCGTATGCCCATCGTGCTAATCTACCGTGTGGGTCTTTCTTTTTCATTAATGTCTCTAAGGGCTTATGATCAGTGAAAACTCTAAAAGTTCTACCATATAGATATGGTCTAAAGTGCTCTATTGCATGAACTATGGCTAGACATTCTTTTTCTGATATATTCCAAATCCTTTCTCTATCATCTAAGTGTCGAGAGGTGTATGCTATAACTACCTCGTGTTCGCCATGCAAGGCTTTCGGATCCGTTTTCGAAGGCGGTATATATTGTACCTGCGCTAACACTGCGCCAATCCCGTATCCTGAGGCGTCCGCGTAGACTAGAAATTCCCGGGTAAAATCTGGATACCTTAGGAGTGGATTGCTGGTTAGGCATTTTTTGATACGCTGAAAGGCGTCCCTTTCTCTTTCGCCCCATACCCATGGATTCTTTTTCTTTGTTAGTTCTGTCAAATAGTGTGCGATTTCGGCATATTCGCGCACGAATTTGCGATAAAAATTAGCCAAACCTAAAAAGGACGTTAATTGTTTAACGTTCAACGGTTCAGGGTAGTCAATAATGGAACGGATTTTCCCGTCGTCGGGATGAAATCCATTAGCTGTGATAATGTGCCCTAAATATTTTATCTTAGTTTTAAAGAAGTCGCATTTGCTTAATTTCAGCTTAAGATTCTCTTGTGTTAGCAGGTCAAATACGGTCCGCAAGTGTTGAATATGTTCATCCATCGATTTACTAAAAATGATGATGTCGTCTAGATAAACAAGGACAAACTCGTACAAGACATCTTTAAACAGAGTATTCATTTCCCGTTGGAATGTGCTGGGGGCATTGCAGAGACCGAAAGGCATGCAATTGAACTCGTACAGTCCATATTCACAAATGAAAGCTGTTTTGTACTTATGCCTTTCTTCGATCTCTATTTGCCAATAACCGCTAAGCAAATCCAAGGTTGAGAAATATTTTGCGCCGTGAAGGCTGTCAATGATCAATTGGATGTTAGGGATTGGGTATCTGTCTTTTACGGTTACATTGTTTAACGGGCGGTAATCAACACAAAACCTCATCTGCCCTTCTTCCTTCTTTGCTACCAGCAAGATAGGACAGGCGAATGGGCTGGTACTCGGTCTAATTATATTATTTCTTAACATATCCTCAATCTGTTTTTTCACTACTAATCGTAATCTTTCTGGGGTTCGCCTCATGGGCATGACATCTGGTAACCCCGTTGTATAAATCGAATGTTTTATTGACTTCGCTTTTCCTAATTCATTCACATTTTCGGTAAATAAAGAAAAATATGTAAGCAACAGGTTTTTCAAATTTTCTTTTTGTTCTACAGGTACTCCTTCCAAATTAATGTGTGAAGGAGGCGCTACACTTATCGAACATATCGATAAAGGTGGTATGATTAAGTTTCTTGTTTCGTTCTCACGTTCATAACTGATACTGCGTTCACTAGGATTAATAACGATTTTGTGGGCTGCTAAGAAGTCATACCCTAAAATACATCCTTCATCTAGATTTGCTATAACATAAAATGGGTGCGTAAATGGATGCCTACGAGCTAATCTAATATTTAATTCATATCTGCCAAGGGGTTTAACAACTTCACCTGACACTGTTCTAAATAATTGTATGTTATGGTCATAATCTTGCAATTCTTTAATATCATTATATGGAATATGAACGAGTAAACGGTGTGCTAGAAAGCTTGCAGCTGCACCAGTGTCTACTAATGCTTGTGTCTTAAGGCTACCAAAAGTTACAGGTATTCTCATTAATTGTGCTACACTAGCGACTATGGGTAATGTATTTACAGTGGATGTGGCTAAAAGGCCTATTGTTGCTGCTGGGTATCTGGTGGATTTGTGCGACATTCTCGAGCGTAATGTCCACGTTTACCACATGCATAACATTCGATATCGCGTCTGGGTCTAACTTCGCGTTGAGGGTTGTATCCTCCTTCTGTTCGAGGCCTAGCCCCGTTGTAAGGGGCTGAGCGAAAATTCGATTGGTTCGGGCGGTAATTTGAAGTTACATTTCGCTGAACCTGAATATTTCTATTACGTTGGGAATTTGTGTTATCTGAAAATCGTCGTCTGTTAAAGTCGTTATATGTACGGGGATATTGCGTTCTACTTGACTGGTTGTTGAAATAATTATGGCGCGGTGGAGTCTGTTCTCTACGCTGTCGCTCATCAAGACTTGAATTATATCTATTTTCGCTGGGACTTCGTGAACGAAAATTTGGATTATTCCTACCTCTGTCTCGTGAATAACTATCCGTATTTTGTCGCTGCTGTGAGGGTTGTTGGAAACGTATACGGCCTTCAGAATGCGAGCGTCTACGATCACCTGAAGGTGACCGGTGTCTGTTATACGCTTCGGTAATGGCTACCGTTGGTAGGGCAATTGCAGAAGTTTCCTGTGGGGGAGTGGGATCGATATTTAGAATTGCTAGTTGTTTTTCAAGTTTAGAAAGCTTGTTCTTTTGTCTCTGAAGTTCTACGTCTTGCTCATCTTCGTGAGCCGAAATGCCTGCAATCGCAGCTTTGAGGCTTTTATCTTCATTTTGCTCCATTCTATTTACTATAGTCTCTGCAGCGTAAACTATTTCGCAAACATCTTCATACGAACTATCTACGTCGATTCTAGTCCATACTACTTGTACAATTTTCGGCAACAAACCTTTAAGCAGTATTTTTTGTTTAGCCTCCCCCCGAATATTTTTAAGTGATCTAGCTAGGTCTATTGCTTCAGGAGATGCTGTGGCTATGTCAAGAGCTATTTCCTTACCATGAATAATGTCATACAAGTGATTTAGTCTAGAAACAAAGGTTTGGGTACTTTGGTCCGGTGCTTGTTTTAGTTCATTCAATTGCTTTTTAAGGTTTTCAATCTCGGTTTCTGTCAAAAATCTATTGATGATAGCTTTTTCCCACGCATCATAGTCATCTTTGTTTGTGGCACGGTCTATATAGTCACTATGCCAATCTGCTGCATCGCCTCGTAGTCTGTCTGAAAAATACTTAATTTTATCCTTGGCATCCCAGCCTGCGCTTTGGGCTACCCTTTCAGCGTCCCTTAACCAATTATTTATAAGTTGATCTCCTCTTTTTCCTTTGTAAACGGGGATGGATTTTCTTTCATCTTGAGAATATAATTCACGCAGGTGACTTTTGGTCACTGGTGTATTATCTGGAGAAGGGGCCCTAGGTTGTTGTTGTTGCTGTTGTTGTTGCTGTTGTTGTTGTTGTTGTTGCGACGGGGGTGTAGGGGCCATGTTTGCTATCTGAGCTAACTGGTCGGTTTGTTGTTTTAATTGTTGATGTAAATTTCCTAAATCTTCTGTCAGTGTTTGGTTATTCCGTTTTAGAGTTTTTATTGTTGCTTGATTTTTGGCGTCCGTTTGCCGTAATTTAGTCAGTTGATTCGTCAGTTGTACGTTCTGATCGGCTAAGTCGGTCGTATTAGCTAGATTCTCGTTTATGATTTTATCTACTTGGGCTGCTAATTGAGAATTCTTATCCTTTAAATCGACTATTTCGCTGCTAGCTATTGTACATGCGCTTTGCAAGGAGTCGTGTTTGATACTTAATGTGTTATAGCTATCTACTATTTGTCGGATCTTTTCCTTTGAATCGTTTTCAAGTTGGGTAAAGGAGTCTTTTAGGTTTGTAATAAACTCTTCCTTGCTTGATAATTCTTTCTCGGCTTGTTCTAAATTTGTTTTAACTGTCTCGTATTCACTGAAAAATGATTTTTCCTCGCCCTTCACTGGCTGTTCATCTACTATGTTATTTAATTCTGCTATACGAGCTGCTTGTTTAAGATTAGATTCCGTTAGTGCATCTACTTCTGATTTTAAACGTGCGTTATCTAACAGACAATCAGCTACTTTTTTGGAAAAATCTCTTCGTACTCTATCAACTTCCTTTTCACCTTGCGCTTTTTGAGTGATTAATTGTTGTTCTAGATTATTATTATAATTTTCAAGAGATAGCTGTTTGAATAGAAGTTCGCGCTTGAATACTTTAAATGCCTTGTTCCTAAAATCTACTTCCTTACTATGCGCTGTTTTGATATTTTGAAGTAATGAATTATAAATTAAGGGGTCTCCTTTTAGCTGCACGATATATGCACCTAGCTCATCTACTACTGTATCTTTTGATTCGCCGGTTAGATACTGAGGTCCTCCTAAATCTTTTTTGTAAAGTTCGTATGTATATTTCTTTAAGGCGTTATAGACTTGGCTTGTGATATCTTTCTTTTTAGCCAGAAAATCGCTTCTTGTTAAACGTCTTGTTGACGTCTTTTCCCCAAGGTCTTTGGAAAGATTAATTAAACTGTTCCAATGCTGTATAAAATTGTTTCTAACAGGCAAAACACTTTCTGGTAGGGAATTTATGTACTGCTCTTCTTCTAACTCTATCTCCCCTATCAGGGATTCGTTTAGGGCGGCAAAAGAAGTATTACTAGAAGGCAAAGTGGGAGTCGTCATTCACTTACCTTTTTTGGTGTTCTCCTTCTTCCTCGTCGTTTGTTGAAAAAAATTGAAGTTCGTAGCCAAACTGGCACGTTCACCAATTTGTGATGGTTCACAATGAGAAACGACGGAAGGCAGAGATCTTTTAATGTGTCTGTATTACCAAGTTCACGGGATACAATGCCGGGTGCGACTCTGCTGGAAAGACAGAGCGGCGGGCGTTTTATAGATGGTCATCAAGGTCGATGAGTTGCACCATCACTGTAGAGTATGGTGCAATACCGGATGTGATTGCATCATCTCTAGGTGAGATGGTGCAATAGGGAAGCTGTAGGTCACTGCGTAGTACAGTGACCTTCAAGTACTGCGTAGTAGCCTGGCCTAGGCTAGTAACAGTAGGCCAAGCTAACAGGAAATCACTACACTCCTCCCCCTTCCGCAGTAGTTTGGATGGGGAAGGCAACGGTTGTATTACACGACACAAAGGGGAAAAAAATTTTTTTTATTTTTGCTGCTAATTCTACTGAGTATACAGGCATCTCATATATATAAGGATACTTGAATACATATATGTACCGTCACCAAAAATTGTAAAAGTTTAAATGTAGATAAACATAAGGATAGTCATGGGTGATATAAGTACTATTATATTGACTTTTAAATGTAGATTAACATAAGGATAATTATGGGTGACATAGTGGAGTAAAGCAATCAGTACTTACGATTAGTCAGGAGATTTCGGGCCCTTTTTAGTTTTATGGCCTGAAACTCGTACTTATAGTACAAATCCAAACTATCCCGAAGGTATTGTTGGATTAGGTCCTCCCGGTACTTAAAATACTCTTGTTCACTATGTAGAAAGATTGGGGGAGCGTACATGTTCTGGAAATGTTGGGGAGGCAGGTAACACGGGGGAGCCGGCGACGGAATTCTCCCAGTTTCCGTTGAACAGGGTCGCTCCTCTTCCTGTAGTGGGGGTGGCTGTTCCACGTCGTCATGTGGAAATTCCCGGGGAAGATCCGGGTTCACCTCCGTAGTGTCGCTCTCGTTGTCCTCGCTTTCTTCTTCGTCGTCACTTAGGGTCAGATCTATAACTAGAGTTTGGCAGGCTCTAGCTTCTTCTTGTGGAATATCCTCGCTGTTCCGACTTTCTTCCTCGGTTTTCGGAATTGCTGTTTCTGATTCTTCTAATTCGGGCAGATAACTGGGGTCCGTTTGAATGTGGACAACGTCCTCGTTATCTGCAATAATGGTTGCCGGGATTTTTCGCACTTTCGCTTGCACTTCTAGGAGCACTACCGTCCCTTCCTGACGTTGAGTCGTCAGCGCAAACGTTCTTTTTAAAACTGTTGCGTTGGCAGACATTGTCAATGAAGGTGTTGCGTTTTCCGACAATGTCACTAAAGGTGTGAGTGCAAACATCGTGGCATCACCGTATTTATGCAGTAGTCCTCTTTGTTTGCAAAGTAGGTCGAAAATTTCATGAATTTGCACAACATTTTAATGTTTTTGTTTTTGTGTTTTGT
>Ga0208381_1000888_pt1 | contig 9364 bp, 10 predicted proteins | sample CryBogCBE13Jul09_FD_184572 | JGI IMG/M metagenome (GOLD analysis project Ga0208381, IMG submission 184572) | Freshwater microbial communities from Crystal Bog, Wisconsin, USA - CBE13Jul09 (SPAdes) (version 2) | ecosystem: Environmental > Aquatic > Freshwater > Lake | place: Crystal Bog...
GCAGGGACTTCGTTGCCAACGTTTCCCATGAGATGAGAACGCCCATTACCGTATTGATGGGCTTTCTAGAAACGGTTCAATCTATTGAGCTCGACAAGCCGCAACAAGATCATTACTTTGATTTGATGATGCTACAGGCACAGCGTATGAAGAGTTTGGTAGAAGATCTCTTAACGCTAGCCAACCTTGAAGCCAATGCCATGCCAGCATCGACCCAGGTGGTAAAACTCAACACCTTGATGGCATTGATTAAGAATGATGCTGAAGCACTCTCGCAAGGTAGCCATAGCTTTAGCTTTGAGCAAAAGACCAGTCAAAATCTCTTTGGTGATGAGCGTGAATTACTCTCTGCCTTTAGTAACCTGGTATCGAACGCGATTCGCTATACACCGAATGGCGGTTCCATTTCTGCGCAGTGGGGAGTAAATGAACAGGGACAAGGTGAGTTTTCAGTAACCGATACAGGTCCTGGCATCGCTTCAGAACATCTACCGCGCTTAACCGAGCGTTTCTATCGAGTAGATCGCAGTCGTTCACGTGATACTGGTGGTACGGGATTGGGTTTAGCGATTGTGAAGCACATTGCCAATCGACATCAGGCACAGCTTTTAATTGAAAGTACGCCAGGCAAGGGCAGTACTTTTACTTTGCGCTTTCCCAAGGATCGGATTGCGAATACTGAGGCCGATTTGTTCTCGGCGATTCAAGCCTAAGCTTAGGGCTTAGTCTTTCTTCTTTTTCTTCTTTTTCTTGGATTCTTTTGCAAGCTTCTCTGGCTTGCCATTGGCGTAAAGACACCAGACTTTGATTTCTTCTAGCAATTCAACCAAATCCTCATAGGAAAGTTGCTTGAAATCTACCAGGCTGATGGCACCAGATTCTTGCAGCTGTTTTACTGCGTCTTCGTACTTATATTGGCTCATAAATTGGATAAGCAAAAAGCTGTCATGATTAAGGATGAACTGATCCTATCAAACTAATATGACAAAAACCCGATTTTTGACCTAGAAAGCCTAAAAATAGGGGTTTTCAATGAATTATTCTTCCTGATCTGGAGGAATTTCAGAGCCCCGTTTGATACCGGTTAAGCGACTAGTGAATCGTTCGAAAGGGCCTCCCAAGAGGAGGGCAAGCAAAATTGCGCCAAGAGCCAATAAGCCAATAGCAAACTCACCTGCGCCAAAGGCCGCGCCTATCAAGGCGCATGACCAAATACTGGCTGCGGTAGTGAGCCCGTGAATCTTGCCAGAGCTGCCGCCTTGAATGATGACGCCAGCGCCTAAGAAACCAAGGCCGGTAATTAAACCCTGCAGAACACGACTCACCGCTTGTCCATCAAAGTTGGGTAATGCCGTTATCAGAATGATGGCAGTTGCAGCGCCAATCGACACCAAGGCGTGCGTGCGCATACCAGCCGATTTGTGATGCATCCATCGATTTAGCCCTAGTACGCTCCCCACGATGAAGGCCAAGCCTAAGCGAAGAACATAATCCCAAGAAAAATCCCAATGCGCCATATTTTTCCTTGTCTAAGGTGTCGATTAAATACCACTTCAATTGAGTTTAGCCTAAGTTAATTGCCAACTTTGCCGATTAAGACAGTTGAGTCATCAAAGTGCCATGCCTATGTCATGGTGAGTGCTCAGAATACTCGTTAGATCAACCCAGCTGGAGATTGCGATGAAGAAAATGCTCTTGAAATACTGGCAAGCTTGGTATGAAGCCCGCATCAATTACGCCAATCGTTTTTTGCAACATCGCTTGGGTAGTTGAGCTCTTTGATTAAGGGTTCACGTTTTCTTGAACCCAAAGTGGCCTGAAGCTGAAGGGGCTAGATTTGCTGTCGTCGACCGTGATCTCGACGGCCTGCACTTCATCTGCGCCCATGACTTCGAGACGATAGACATTTTCTAGTACTCGTCTCTTGCTATCGAGCAGTGGTTGATCAATCTTAAGGCGATGGCTATCACCGTGGATCAGTAGAATCGGTAGAGTCGTTTTCTCGGCAAATGATCGGAACTGATTAAGGGTATCTACAAAGCCACTGTTCATGCTGTTTACTTCACCGGCTGGTGAGTAAAACATATCAGCCTGAAATGCAAACACAATACCTGCAGAATTTTGCTTTTGCGCTAGCCTAAAAGCATATTCAATCCAGGCTAAATTAGCGGCATTTCGCTCAAGGTACTCTTGGGTTGAAGCAGGGGTTCTCTCATAATTATTATTCGAGCCAGGAATATGCAGGCTCACGAACACAAATTTCCCTTTTAGCCAAAGTGAGTTTTCTACAAACTTAGCATATTGAGGCATGACATCCGCTTGACGAGTGAGGGTAATGCGACGTTTGCCAAAACTATTTTGATCGACGAATTGGGTTTTACGAATACGGTCGAGTCGCTCGATGGGGTCATAGCCGCCTGCTAAGGTACGATGGCAATCCGTCCATTCGTTATCACCAATGCTATAGATTAGCGGGGCTTCGAAGGAGTTGAAGTAGCCTGTGGTCTTCTCCATATACTCATCGCTACACGGTGTGTCGCCAGACTTTGTGTCTCCCACGAAAATACTGAATGCCGGCTTATCGGCATTGATGGCCTTAATTAATCGCTCATAGCGCACCAAGTCCTTGGGTAGGGAGTAGGGCATATCCCCCAAAGCAACAAAGCGGGTGGAGTCAGCGTGGGTTGGCAAAGCCAAAACAAGCAAAGACAATGTAATGATTTTGGAGAGGCTGGTACGCATACAAAAATCCTATGGAAGATATAGCGTTACCATAATGCAATCTCAGGGCTTTTGCATTAAATAGCTTGCTTGTCATGTAACTGTCATCCTAGCCATTTACATTGAATTGGTCAGGCAGTCGGCTGCTTGATACATGCTTGTTCCTATGCAATTTTGCCCAGAGAAATCTGGGCATTTTTTTAATCTGTTGAATCGTAAAGTGGCTGAATGAAACGTTTTTTATATGGATTATTAATCGCATCAACATGTATTGGGCTAGGGTGGCCTCAACTCGCCGCGGCTCAGACGGCCACTCCTGATTTAGATTTGAAGGTATCAGTCCAAAAGCTGGGCGATGCCTTTCAAGTGAACGCAAGCTTTCTGGTACCCGCTACGGAATGTCAGACCTATACGATGCTGACAGATTACGAAAGCGCAGCCAAGATCCCAGGTATCAAAAAATCTGTGGTGATTAGCCGCGATGGCAATAAGGTTCAGGTAGAGCGGGATGTCAAAGAGCGGATTCTCTTCTTCCCCATTAATCTGCATTCTGTTGTGGAATATGAAGAGACCCCCACAAATTTGCTGACCTTTCATCAGATCTCGGGGGATGTCGAGTATTACCGGGGAACCTGGAAGATTAAACCCGAGGAGGGTGGAGCTAGACTGCTGTACCAGAGCGAATTTGCGCTTGATACTTTGATTCCGTCCTTTGTGGCGCAATACTTTATTCGAAACAATATCCGCAGTCGCTTTGAATCGATGGCGGCTAATTTTTCCCGAAAGAAAGAGACCCTCGGTCAGCTAGCTTGTAATTAATCTGAAATATGCCCTTTGTACGATCCGATAAATCAATAAAAAAAGGGGGCATCATGGATCAGTCATACAATCCAAATCGCATTTCAGGCCAGGAAAAGCAGGAAGCTACCCTAGGTGTTTCAGTCCTCGATGTTAAAGAACAAATGCTGCAGACTCGCTCCCAATTACTCAAAGACAAGCTCGTTTCTTTTTTGGTAGACAGCCGTTATGCTTTAAAACTTGACGAAATCATTTAATCATCTACTCCCATGAAAAATTACAACGTCCTGTTTTTATGCACTGGTAACTCGGCCCGCTCTATTTTGGGTGAGGCTTTGGTGACCACGCTCAGTCATGGCCAATTCATTGGCTATTCTGCCGGCTCAAAACCGATGGGTACCGTAAATCCCATTGCGCTGCAGCTAGTCAAAGAAATGGGCTACCCGCTCAATCTATTGCGTAGCAAAAGTTGGGATGAGTTTGGTAGAGAGGGTGCCCCCCACATGGATTTCATTATTACGGTGTGTGATGAGGCCGCAGGCGAAGAATGTCCGTATTGGCCAGGACATCCCTCTACAGCGCATTGGGGTTTTCCTGATCCCTCTAAAGTTGAGGGCCACGAAGCTCAGCTAGAGGCATTTAAAAAAGTCGAAATGGGTCTGCGTAACCGCATTGAGCACCTGATTAATTTGCCGGTTGATAAGCTCGATCACCTCGAGATTAAAGATCACCTGCATCGCATCCATCAGCAATTCCCATAAGACGCTTTTGGGCTTCTGAATTAGCGGTATGATGGGCTATCCCATCTATTGGAGTCCGCATGCCAGTGGTCAAGAAGGCGAGTGAGCAAGTCCCCCAAACCAAGATAGCTATTCTCAATTCGATTGAGTCGTTTAAAAATCCACGACCATCGATTAAAAAGCGTATTGCCGACGGTAAGGCTTTACGTAAAAAGGTCAGTTTTGAGCAGCAGGGTATTTACACTCCACCACAGCATCGCCTCGACCCCATCATTATTCTGGAGCGACAGGCGCAAAGCCGGATTAAAGAGTTAATTCCAATTCGGTATGAGCGCATGCTGCAATCGCCATTTGCGTTCTATCGTGGCGGAGCTGCAATCATGGCGCAGGATTTAGCAAATCAACCTACTACTAACGTCACCGTGCAGCTTTGCGGTGATATGCATGTCTCCAACTTCGGTTTGTTTGCAACCACCGAGCACAGACTGGTATTTGGTATTAATGATTTTGATGAAACGCTTCCTGGCAGTTGGGAATACGATATCAAGCGTCTCGTGGCCAGCGCGGTCATTGCTTGCGAAACCTTGGGCGGCGATGAAAAAATCAGCAAGCTACTCGTCCAAAGAATTACTTCTGAATATCAAAAGCGGATGGCTGAATATGCCCAAATGCCTTATATCCAAATTGCCCAGCAATTTATCGGTGAGAAGGATATCCGTAAACATTTCAGTAAATCCCACCAAAAAAAGTTAGACGCTTTCTTAAAGCAAGTCAAAGGCGAAACAAAAATTGAAGTGCTACAAAAGTTGACGACTTTAGTTGGTAAGGATCGCAAGATCATTAACCAACCCCCGTTGATTCAGCACTTTTCTCCGCTCTTTAAAGGTCGTCCAGTCATCGATCTAGTGAACAACGCGCTGATGAATTATTCCAGCACCTTATTGGCCGATAAGAAGGTGTTGTTTGAGCGTTACTCATTAAAAGACTTTGCACGCAAGGTAGTAGGAGTCGGTAGCGTCGGCACCAATTGCATGGTGATTTATTTCGAGGGTGATGGACCCAATGACCCCTTGTTTTTGCAATACAAAGAAGCGCAGCATTCCGTACTCACGCCGTACCTTGGCCAATCAATCTACAAGAATATGGGTCGACGGGTTGTATCCGGTCAGCGTCTATTGCAAGGCGCCCCCGATATCTTTTTGAACTACGGTGACTTGGAATACGAAATCGGTTCGAGACAAGGTTTCTATTTACGTCAGTTACGAGACATGAAGGGCGGTATTGTGTTTGGTCCAGAAGGTGTTTCTCTGGAAAACTTTCCGGATTACGCGCGCTTATTTGGTTGGGCCTTGGCACTCGGGCATGCACGCTCAGGGGATTCAGCGGTGATCTCTGGTTACTGTGGGCAATCCAAGAAGCTGGATGAAGCTTTGTATCGGTTTGCTAAGGCCTACTCAAAACAGAACCAAGCAGACTATGAACTGTTTTGTAAGGCGGTTAAGTCCGGTCGCTTAGCAGTGGCGAAAGCCGAACCCAAAGCGTCGAATCAGTCCAAGGCAAAGGGTAGTAAATCCAAATAAAGCAGCTGTCTTATTCCTGCAATATTTGATGGTCAGAATGACTGCGTGAATACCTTAATTGCACCAACTGTATCTGTCATTACTTGCCCTAGCTGTCTGGTTCAAGAGCCTGTAGAGATTCCTGAGGGTTCCATGCATCTCTATCGATGCAAAGCCTGTAGCACCATCCTCAAGCCCAAATCAGGGGATTGTTGCATCTTCTGTAGCTTTGGCAATACCGACTGCAGCAGTTCCGAGAAAAACCTCGCCGCCTAGTCCTAATGCAGTAGACTTTGCGGTAATTTCATGAATATGTCATTTTTTTTACATAAAATAGTCACATTAAGTTAGGTTATTTCTTTAAGGAACGCCTTTGGCAGCTAACCCAGTCGAGTTAACCCCCAGCGCAAACGATCTCGTTGCGGCGGTTGACTTAGGTTCGAATAGTTTTCGGATGCTGGTAGCCCAGGTTATTAATACTCCCTCTGGCACTCAACTCAGACCGATCGACACTCTGCGCGAGACTGTGCGCTTGGCGGCGGGTCTGACTGACAATAAATTATTAGGTAACGATGCCTACCAACGCGGATTATCAGCAATTCGTCGCTTTGGAGAGCGCATTCGGGGTTTTGATCCTAGCAAGGTCAGAGCGGTTGCTACGAATACTTTGCGGGTTGCTAAAAACGCTCAAAACTTTGTCAATGATGCGCAAGATGCCTTGGGTTTCCCAATCGAGGTGATTGCGGGTGTCGAGGAAGCACGTCTGATTTATATCGGCGCTGCACATGAGGTCTCAGCTGTGCAGGGTAATCGTTTAGTCGTTGATATCGGTGGCGGCTCAACCGAGCTCATCGTCGGTAAAGGGTATGAACCCAAGCTGATGGAGAGTCTCTATATTGGATGCGTATCGCACAGTATGCGATTTTTCCCCAAAGGGAATATCGATGCCCACGCTTTTAAGGAAGCAGAGCTTGCAGCTCGCCGTGAAATCCAAGTGATTGCTGGCAACTATCTCAAGAGTGGCTGGAAGCAAGTGATTGGATCTTCAGGCACTGCACGTGCTTTGGCGGACATCATCGCTGAGAACAATTTCAATGGGCAGGGTGATGGCTTGACTATGGGTCGAGTCAATACCGGCAGCGGCTTAATCACGCGTGAAGGTCTGCGCGCCATGAAAAAACATTTGCTTAAATACGAGCACGTCAATGATATTCAGTTGAGTGGCCTGAAAGATGAGCGCCGCGGTGTCTGGCCTGGTGGCCTGGCGATTATGTTGGCCGTCTTTGATGAGCTGGGCATTGAGTCAATGGAAGTGACCGATGCTGCGTTAAGAGTAGGTGTACTTTATGACCTATTAGGGCGCTCGCAACATCACGATATGCGCTACGTCACTGTAGAGCAGTTCATGCAACGCTACAGTGTGGACAGAGATCAGGCTACTCGGGTCGGTAATCTAGCCGCAGAATTTTTGGACCAATTGCCTAAACCCGATACTGAAAGTCGTGCAGAAAACATCGCACTATTACAGTGGGCCGCCAATCTGCATGAGATTGGTTTATCAATCTCACATAACGGCTATCACAAGCATTCTGCCTATATTGCTGGTAATGCGGATATGCCCGGCTTTTCTAAGAATGACCAGGCACGCTTAGCGGCTTTGCTCATCGGTCACACTGGTAAGTTAGGCAAGCTCGCTACGAATCCGGGCTTTCAGGATTGGCGCATGTTGTTTTGTTTGCGCTTAGCCCAGGTGCTATGCCGAGGTAGAAGTGATGCCAATCTACCTAAAGTCAAGGTCTCAGATGACGATGGTTCTTATTTAGTGAGCCTGTCACGAGAGTGGGCAGATGCGCATCCTTTGACAGAATTTAGTTTGCAAAAAGAAGCGGCCGAATGGGAACGCATCGGCCGCACTTATCAAGTAGGTCTGAAGTAGACCTGCAAGCAAAAGAACTACATGTTCAGGAAGTGCTTCGCATAACGCGGATTGATTTCAGACAAACGCAACATTGTTAAGAGGTCAGCGGTATTGAAATCAGGATCCCAAGCTGGGGCGCTACAAATCTTTGCACCCAACTTCAAATAGCCCTTAATCAATGGGGGTGGCTCAACATCTAAGCCGCCATTCAGCTTGTCTAAAGGCAATGGGAGTCGTGGGAAAGCGTGGTTCTCAGTCGGAGCCATTTGCTCCTCTGAAAGTGAGTTGTATAAGCTAGCGGCGAAGTGACCGCCATCAGCCATCGGAATGCTGGCGCAACCGAGCATGATTTCGTAGTTGTGCTTTTGCATGTACTGAGCAAGACCACTCCATAGGGCCATGATGACAGCACCAGAGCGATAGTCTGCGTGAACGCAAGAGCGACCCAATTCAACCATCTTAGGACGTAAGTGGTTCAAGCGGGTCAGATCAAACTCGGAATCAGAATACAGGCGACCAATTTCTTGGGCTTTGTGGGGTGGCAAAACGCGATAGGTGCCAACCACTTTGAGGGTCTCTTGATCGCGAATCAATAAATGATCGCAGTAGGCATCAAATTCATCCACATCGAGACCTTCGCTGTTCTGAGCTAGGTTTGCACCCATCTCCTCAGCAAAGACCTTGAAACGTAGTCTTTGTGCTTCTTTAATCTCATTTGGGGTACTTGCCCAAGTGATTTGGAAAGCAGGACGCTTAGGCTTGGTAGTTGGCTTAGCAACAACGTGATCTTGGGTCACGGGGGTCAAAGCGCGAGGCTTGAGCGCAAATTTTTTACCAAAGAGTTTCTTGGCGATCTTCTTAGAAAAGAGTTTCTTTAAAGGACGTAACTTACTGAATTTCTTAGGCATATCTTCAAATCGGGAGTTGAAGATATCAAAGGCCGCAAGCGGGTTTGGAATGTCTGACATGGGGTAGACCTTGATCGATTGGTATATGAAATCGTATTACGGTTTTATTACAGTTTTGCTACAAGCGGGGCGCAAACCCCAATCCAGATCAAAACAGCAACTAAAAGGGCTAGCATGACTGCTGCTGACCCAAAATCCTTCGCTCTTTTGGATAAATCGTGGTGTTCAAATGAAATCCGGTCAATCGCGGCCTCAACGCTGGAATTGAGTAACTCAACAACCAAGACCATGATGATGGAGCAGATGAGAGCTACTTTCTCCAGAATGCTGACATCCAGAAAGAGGGCGATGGGAGTGCAAATAATCAAGAGCGTCAACTCTTGTCTAAAAGCACTTTCTTCCTTGAAGGCATAAACCACTCCGCACCAGGAGTTCTTAGCAGCATGCCAAGCTCTAGTGAGGCCTTTATTGCCCTTGTGCGGGTTTTGATCGATGTGATAGTTACTCAAAGCAAACCCTTAAAAATGGAGTGTCAATACGCTGGCGAATAGACAACTTAAGCAAGCGCAGTCATATGCACTTCAGTGGAGGGCACGGGTTTGAGATGACGTGCAAATTGCTCAGAAGCAGCGCGCCATGAGAATTTCTCGGCATGGGCACGCGCTACTTCACGAGGAATAGTTAAAGCTTGCATACAAGCCTCACGCAAGTCTTCATTCA